>OCHC01000139.1_pt1 | contig 95340 bp, 140 predicted proteins | sample 1538641 | NCBI WGS metagenome assembly OCHC01 (sample SAMN04571714, study PRJEB22368) | human gut metagenome | biome: human gut; material: stool | host: Homo sapiens | place: Luxembourg | collected 2012-08-17
TGCAAGACTATATTTCAGATTGGTTCATTCCTATGGATTTCGGTAATGATATGCCGGAGGAAGAACCAAGTGGTGAGGATAATTTCAATTCTGATTGAAGTATGGAAAAAAAAATTTATACTAACAGATAAGTTTGTAATCAATTCTTTTGGAATAAAGTTATTCCAAATAAAGTGTACAAAATCTTTCAAATATGCCCAAAAAGGTGATTTTGGAGGATATGTTGAGAAAGAAGGGAACTTAGACCAAGAAAATGACGCTTGGGTGTCCGGAGATGCTCGGGTGTTCGGCAATGCTCGGGTGTCCGGCGATGCTTGGGTGTCCGGCAATGCTTGGGTGTCCGGAGATGCTGATATAGAAAACGACAACGAGCATTGCGGATTTGACGGTTTCGGCTCATGCAATCGCCACACTCACGCATATATGACAAAAGAAAAGAAAGTGGAAATAATCTGTGGATGTTTTCGTGGTAGCATTGAAGAATTTGAAAAGAAAGTGGAGGAAACACATTCGGGAACAGTCTACGAGAAGCAGTATAAATCCATAATCAATGTAATTAAAATTAAATTTGGATTGACTGATTTTACATAGTTTACTAATGATTTTTGGCACTGCCCAATTATGGTTAGTTGGTTCGATTCCCCTACGCCCTTTATAAATGGAACAGATATAACAATGTACATTAATACCTCATGAAAAAAGAAGCATACATAAATGAAAACACTCCCGAACTAAGGGATTGGCTAAAAGGACAAGGACTTATACCTGAAACATATCCTGATTGTTGTGATTACAATGGTCTGACTGCACCATATCCAAATTCATTTGGAGAAATGACAATGTATAAAGATGGTGTTAGGTATGAAGAGGATGATGATTTTGAGGAATTTATCATTTGTGATAACGAAGAAATGTTTAAGGAAACCGTAATTGAACTATTAAATAACAATAAACATGAAAACATTTTTTGAGTGTAAAATTCGCTACGAAAAAGTAGCAGAAAATGGGATGAATAAGAAAGTAAGTGAGCAATACATGGTTGATGCGCTTAGCTTCACTGAGGCAGAAGCACGTATTATATCGGAAATGACACCGTTTATCAGTGGCGAGTTCACTGTTTCGGACATTAAACGCTCCAACTACAGCGAACTGTTCCCATCTGAAGAAGATGCAGCCGATCGCTGGTTTAAGTGTAAGCTGTTCTTCATTACTCTGGATGAAAAGAGCGGAGCGGAGAAAAAGACATCATGCTATATGCTTGTTCAAGCAGCCGATTTGAGAGATGCTGTAAAGAAACTAGACGAAGGAATGAAAGGCACACTAGCAGACTATGTAATTTCGTCCATAGCCGAAACCGCCATCATGGATGTATATCCGTATGAAGCGGAAAATGATTCCTGCTTATCGGAATACCCAAGTGGACACAAGACGGAAGCTGTCATAGGCGGAAAGAGCGTCATTGTAGACAAAACGGGAAATTCAACTGTAGTTTTACCTAGTTAAATTGTATATATATGGCAAACGAACAACAAAATCAGGTTTTCCATCATTGGAGAACTGGAAGTCAATCTGATTATGTAGGAGTAGAAATACTTCCTAACGGTCAGTCTATCATCGCTACAATATCCCATATCGTATGGGATGAGAATGCAAAGGTACAAGGTAGTAAGAAACCATCATGGATTGCTTACTTTAAAGAAACAAACCTTGTTCCTAAACCTATGCTATTGAACAGTACGAACCGCAAACGCCTTACAAAGCTGGCACAAACTGATTATCCTGAAACCATCCATGATTTCCGTGTAATATTATGCAAGGAACTGACACGTGACCCAAGCGATGGAGGAAAGGTCTACGGATTGCGTATAGGGCGTGATGTTCCGCCACCACCACAGAAAGAGAAAATGACGGTGAACTCTGATAAGTTCAAGGCTGCATTGGAAGCATTGAAAAGTGGGAAATGCGACATTGGATACATCACGGCAAGCTATGATGTGGACGCGGAAGCTATGAAATTGTTTAACGAAGCGACTAAGAAATGATGGAAGCGGAAGAAAAAGAAAAATTATGGCTTATGAAGAGGTGTGGTAAAATCACCTCTTCCGCCATTGGGAAACTTATGGTTTCCGGGAGAAGGGAAATGACACCTTCCGAACTAGATATTGCAAAAAAACAGGGTGTAAAGAGAAAGACAGTTGATGTTCCTTTTGGGGATACAGCTATATCTTATCTTTATCAGGTTGCAAGGGAAAGAAGGTTAAACAAACCATGCCGACATATATCCACTTCTGACATGGAGTGGGGAAAGGATCATGAAAAAGACGCTATCGAGTGTTTTAACCATAACACGTTCTCCAGACTAATGTCCTGTGCGGATGATTTTGACGAAATTGTTTTTGTCGATAATATCTATGATGGATATGGCGATTCTCCCGATGGATATGGATTTGATGTCAATGGTAAATTGTCTTATATAGCAGAAGTGAAATGCTTTACTTCTGAAAGTAAGATTGAATATTTGAGAGAAGCCACAAAGGAACAGGCGATAGAGGAATACTATTGGCAGCTAATGTCGCATTTTCTTTCCCATCCCGATGTAGATAAAATGTATTATATCGTATATGACGGCAAGTCAGATGATGATCCGTTTGATTTACGCCCAGTTAACGATCCGTCAAGACTTTTGTATTGGGAACTTGACAGATGCGATTATAAAGACGATATAGACAGGATGGAAGATAAGTTACAAATGGCTCTAGCTTATCTTTCACTCAACGAACGTGATGCAAAAAAATACCCAATAAGCAAAGTAAATGACTACATTAATCAAGCACAACAAACCTAATCGTGGGGATGAAATAATCATCCCCTATCTTGCCATAGAAAACAATATCAACTTTATCATGCTCAATGGAGGTGTAGGTGACGTTGAACTTATGGACGGAACAAAATGTAAGTCAATAAGCTGCACTCCTATCAAATTTGATGATGCAGGAGATGATATATATCGTATATATGGCATAGGAAAAGAAGCATGGAAAATGGCATGGCTGAAAAGAGTACATGCCATGAGTGATGAAATTGTAAAACTAAAGTTAGATTTCAATGCCAGCAATTAGCGAATTATGGATAGATTATCCAATATCTTACCGTGACGAAAAAGGAAGGTTCGTCAAAGGTCATAATTATGGATTCAAGAAAGGAAGGAAAGTATCGGATGAGGAACGTGAAAAGAAAAGAGTTATTATGAAGGAACTCATAAAGAAACGAAAGGAAAACGGTTCTTATCTCGGCCATAGAAACAATACAAGGGCTGTCATTGCGATAGAGGATGGCACGAACAGATTCCTATGCTTTGAAGCCTGTTGTGACTGTGAGAGGAAATTAGGTATGCCACAACGCTCATGCAGTTCTTTCTGTAAGGGGAAAAACGGGCATAGATGGAGAAACTTTAAATTGTTTTACGAAGATGAATACGGATTATGTTGACAAATTTGAAAACTACGACAGGAAGCTAATCAAACTAAATAGTGACACTGCCATTTTGCTGCATATATTTAAGAAAAAACCAAACCACCACTTCGAGGATTGGATGGTTCTTCAAGACAATGAGGAATACTTCAAAAAGGAATGTGTTCCTGATTACGAAGATGCCGCTAGGCAGTTTGTCAAGCAGTTTGAAGGAGAAGAGTGCATGGCTTTTGTGATTGCATTGAAAAACGAACTTGAAAGAATGATACAAGAAGATGAGTACAAACGAAATCAGGCTAAGGGATTACCAGGAGGTGGGGATAACCCGTCTGAGAAATGCCCTAACTAATCATAAGCACGTCATATTCTCTGCCTGTGTAAGTTACGGCAAAACGGTCATAATGAGTTTTATGGCTAAAGGTGCTGTCGAAAAGGGGAATAAGGTGCTTATCGTATCCCACAGATCGGAACTTATGACACAGACAGGGGGAACGTTGGAAAGAGTTGGCATACAGGCTGAATACATCTCTCCTAAACACAGGAATATACCCAAAGGTCTAGTAGTATCCGCAATGGCTCAAACTCTCCGTAGAAGGCTAGAAAAGCCCGAATGGGTTGAATGGGTTAAGAGTGTATCTCTCTGCCTAATAGACGAAGGGCACACCTCTGATGCGGACTTTCTCTTTGAATCTGGTTTGCTTGATGATAAGTATGTAGTAGGTCTTACAGGAACCCCGATGAGAAGTGGAAACCAAAGGCAGCTTGGCATGAACTATGAAGAGATTGTAGAAACCGCCCAGATACAGGATATGATGGACCGGGGAAACATAACCAAGTTGAGAACGTTTACGGTTGATGCGCCCGACTTGTCTAAGGTTAATACCGATTATCGCACAGGTGATTTCGATAGCAGGCAGATGGGTGCGGTGTTCAACAAGTCTGTACAGTACAAGGGGGTGATTGAAAACTATATGCGTATCTGCCCGATGAAAAAAGCAATCTGTTTTGATGCCACACAGGCAAATGCGATAAGGATGTGCGCTGAATTTAATGAAGCTGGCATTCCCGCAAAATTCCTCATATCAGGTATAGATAAGAATAAGCCGGATGAGTTAGCATTATATGAAAGATACAAGCATCTTACAGGAAACAGGGAACAGCTTATCAAGGATTTCCATGACGATAAATTCACCGTTATATGCAACAGTGGTATCTTATCTACGGGATACGATGAAACAAGTATAGAGGTTTGCATATTAAACCGTGCTACACAATCCGTTCAGTTTTATATCCAGGCAACTGGCAGGGCTATACGGCTTCACCCAAATAAGACAGAAGCATTTCTCCTAGACTTCGGTGGTAACATATCACGGCTCGGCAAGTTTGAGAAAGAACGTAAATGGGCTTTATGGCATAACAAGGGGAAATGTGAAGGGATACAAGGAGTGAAAGAGTGTAAACAGTGTGGTAAATATATTGCCATAACCGCTTCGGAATGCCCTTTCTGCGGATATGTATATCCTACCGAAAAGGAGATAAGGATGGCGGAACTGCAAGAACTGGTAGGAGATTTAAAGTTCGAGCAAATGACGCCTACTCAATTTTTCCAGTATGCGGAACTTAAAGGATACAATACTTATTGGGCAATACGGCAGTTGTATATCAGAAATACGGAAACTGATTTTCGTAAAGCCATGAAAGAATGCGGATATTCCAGCAAGTTTATATGGGGTTATATTCAAAGAAACAAAAAATAACATTTAATTATGGGAAAAAATTTACTTAACAGCGATGGTAAAATTGCCTTGTTTCACGAAACGATAAGGCTTGACTTTAATCTGCCCAAATACTCCGTTATAGAGCAGAAAGATCCTAATCCAAGTGTAATGTCTTATGATTTTCTTAAACAGTACATGGAAAGCAATGATAAGGAGGGAGTGGCGGAATTTAATCTTACCGTTTCACCGACAATGCTTGATTCTGTAAAAACAAACCAGGAGCATAAGCAAGTAAGACCCTTCCTTCTTGATAGAAAACATAAGGAAAACTCATGGTTTAAAAAGATTAAGGATTATATAGACGAATACAGAAGATCCAAGTTTGACGTAATACATTTCTTTTCTGAGGTGAAGATACAGACAGAAAACGAAATGAAGCAATACAGGGATAGGATAAAAGACTATATACTGATGCTAGGTTATGCTGAAAGATCCGGTCAACACGCCTTGAAAGAAAAACTGTTCCGAAACATGGTGATATGCAAATACGAAAGCATATTGTTCAGCAAAGGATTATACAAGGCTATATCAGAGGAAAATCTTATGAAGTTTGCAAAAGGATGTCCGAAAAATCTATGCCTTGATTATATTTCTGACTATACTAGAATCATACCATTTGACATAATTAGGAAAAAGACTGACATAGACAAATATGAAATATTCGACAACTATGTTATCCTCCATTATGACTTTGATAACAACGGAACAGATTTACCGTCTGACAAGAAAAAAGAAGAGGTGGAAAAAAGAAAAGACCCTATTCTGTTTGGTGTTATTGCAGGAAGCAACAAACTATACTTCATCGGTGACTGGATTGACGAGTATTGCGATTTGCGGTTCGATGATGTAGTAAAACAATGCACGGACGATTTCTTGTCAGAAAACATTTCTTTGGATGATCTTACAAAATAGCAACACAAAGCCTTGCAGGAACGGAGAGTGTTGCTGCTGTCGCTGCAAGCATAGATATACGGTTATTGTGGACGGTTTGTTTGTTGGATATGTCTGCTATATTCCTTGGTTTGAAAAAAACGTTGCCATGAAGATAAGAAACAGCGGACATGATATGTGTGAAGGATTTGAGATGGTTGATAACAAACTTTAACCTTTTATTCTTCTCACATATCCCATTTCGTGATACCTTTGCCAAATACAATTTTTTTTTATTATGGTTGAGGAAAAACGGTCTGCGGAAGAAAAGAAAATGCAGAAAGATATAGTAGTTAGTTATAGGAACGAGAAGGAAGGTAAAGGATGCAGGGGATTGCTTGTAGCGTTCTTTTCCGAACTTCTCCATCCTGCTGTAAGTGGTAACAAGTCGGCTGAGTTCCGTGCTCTAGGGGCAAAGAAAAGTATGCCTGACCTTGCTTATATACATGACGGTAAGATATATGGCATAGAACTTAAAATGCCTGACAGTAACCATGACCGTAATCACATAATAGAACAGGCTGATGTGATGGCTACATATTTCTTTAGAGGATATTTCGTATGGTCTAAGGAAATGTTGTGGAATATTCTTGACGCTATTGAGCGTGGTCAGCCAGGAATGTCAAATACACTACAAATAAAAGATTATTGTATGCGTAACAGCACTACAAAAGTAAGTTTTGAAAAAATAATTAAAGAGTTGTTTCAATGAATAAGATAGTTTTTGATAGAAAAGTTTTATATTCAACGTTAAACTCAGCCAAAGCCTGCCTTTCCGATACAGGCTTGACGATATTGAAATGTTTCCGTTTTAAATATGTAGCATCAGAAAATTCAATAGAGGTTACTTCATACAATAACCTTAATGAGATGCGTTTGATCATTCCAGTTGTTGATTCAGACTGTAATGACGGACAGGAGTTTGCAGTAGACGGAATAAGACTTGTAAAGCTGCTCAAAACAGTAAAGGATTCCATTGTTACGGTAAAGATATATGATAAGGATATAATATTCTCTTACAATGGCAGTGAAGCGTCTTTCTTTGCGGAAGATGTAGAATCTTATCCTGATATTAAAATGGGTAAGCGTGGTACCGGGATAAGGGTCAACTTGAACAGGAATGATCTGTATAGAGCATTAAAAAGGAACATAGGATTTAATGATATCAGTGACGTTGTGACCAGCCTTAGTGGAGTGGGGATAAATTTTATTTGTTCCAATAATTGCATTGATATATGTTCGTCCGATAAGATTGTATTTGTAAGAGATGTTATAGAATGTCAGCTGGATATATCCAAGGACTTGTGCATAAATGTAATGCCTACTTCGGTAAAGGAAGCGTTATCTTTTCTTGAGATGTTGTCAGAAGAAAATGTAACTGTTTCTGTATATGATGATGAAAGGGTGATGTCTATATATTATGGGGATTTCGGTTCTGTCTTTAATTGTACGCTGATGGAGGTTAAGTTTGTAAACTACACACCATTGGTAAACAATATAAAATCAAACTTTAATTACTTTATTAAAGCAAGAACTAGCGACTTGATAGATTCCCTTTCAAGAATAAAGGTAATGTCAGATGTGTATAACATATCACATTTTGTTTGCAGGGAGGGAGATAATAAAATGGATATAACATACACAAATGATGCAGGGTATAAAATATCGGAAAATGTCGGAATTGAAGGATATTGTCAAGGGCGTTTGGATTGCAATCTGAATATTGAAAAGATGATTAACGCATTGAAAGTGTTCCCTGGGGATTATGTCACATTGGCATATACCAATCCTGAGAATAATGCTCCTATATGTATCATTAATGAAGAGGGTAATTATAAATTAATGGGCGTAGTAAACATTTTTAAGAGTTGATAACTATTGTTTAACCTATCGAATATACAGTTTTATTATTTTTGCAACAAAAATATATAACTCATGGAAAACGAAGAAAGAACAATTCAGATTCTCGCTGAAACAATAGATAGGTTAAACAAGACGATAGAATCACAGAACAGGTTGATTGAGGATTTAAAAAACAGACTTGAAACAATTCAGAACGAATATAGCCCTTCAATTACGACTGTAGGAGTATTGATAGAAAAGTTGAATAATACAAAGACAAGAAGCGGAAAGGTAAGATTTGAAGCATTATCCAAACATATAATGCCATATCTTACCAATCAGCTTTATGACGAGTATGATTTTAATGATGCCATTCCTACGTTCAAGGAAGTCCCGTCCGTTGAAAAGCCTGTCAATCGTGACATGGTAGATGATATGATCAATGTTATAAAATCAAAGAGAAAGATAAGCGAATCATCCCAAAAGGCATATCTTTTAATGCTTAAAAGAATATTGTCCGAATCAAAAGAGATGAGTAAATATATCAATGATTATATTATCCCTCTAGACGTAAAATCTCCTTCAAATATATCTCTTACGGAGGAAGAAATAGAACTATTCTGGAATGTTGAGCCATTTGACGTTACGGAAAAAATTGTAAAGAAATTGTTTCTGATACAATGCTATACTGCCATGAGATATTCCGATATTTTCAGATTGAAAGATTCTATGATGGAGGGAAATGTTATTTCGTATATATCAAAAAAGACAGGTAAGAACGTTGAGGTTCCTGTACCTTCCAAGATTATAGAAATGATAAAAGAGGTTAGATCGTTCGATAAATACAATATAGAATCTTCGTTAAAGACAACAATGAACGAAGTTCTACCAACCCTTGGATGTAGGGCAGGTATAAACAAGAAGGTATTTGTAAGACGGGCTAATGTACTTATGAAAGGACCGAAATATCAGTTCATCAAGACGCATACAGGGCGTAGAACAGCTATTACAAGATGGGCTAATATGGGAATACCAGAAGCAGAGTTAAAGTCTATGGCTGGTCATTCTGATATAAGAACGACTAACAGATATATTACTGCAAACGTATCAAATAAAACTAAAAATATTTTAACCGATGGGAATTTTGGAGAATGTGCTGTCGATTGACAAAATGAAACACCTGCAAGAACTTGGAGTGAATACAGGTAACGCATCAATGACTTGGATGTTATATCCTTATGAGGAAGGCAAACAACCACAATTATCTTTACGAGAGTGGAGAACTTTCAAGGAACCGTTCAGAAAAGAACATTGTATTCCTGCATTTACTTTGCTTGACATTTTGGAACTGTTACCAAAAGAGATAAAAACAGGAACGGATACTTATTGGATTACAATGTATTTTAGTGACAATTGTTGGCATATATGTTATTCTATGTCTGACGAATTTGATTATTATCAAGAATTTTTATCTTACTCATTAATAGATGCAGCTTATGAAATGCTATGTTGGTGCGTTGAGGAAAGATTGATATCATAAAGATAAAACGGAATTAATTCAAAACTAAACCGAAAGGAACTAATATGGGAAAGAATATCAAAGGTCTTGCTGGTTCAACCATCTTCACTCAAAAGATGGTTGAACAAATGAATGGCATAAACAAAAACAATAAAGGGAAAGCATCCCCAATTTATATACCAACTAAAAAACGGAAGTAATGGAAGCTAAATTTAGGATTGGAGAAAAAGTAAAAATAGCCAATCATCCAGATAAATCTAAGATTGGCAAAGATGTTGAGATAATTAACCTCCATCATTCTAATTATAATCCACAAAAGGGATATGTGGATGAATGGTTATACAATGTATGGGATGGTGCGAAATCTTTAGGATGGGCACCTGAGTGCGACTTGGTAATTAATAAACCTTCATAACGAAACAGATATGAACGAATTGGAACAAGATAAAAGATATGTTTTTGGAGATATGATTATAGTAGCCACTACTGACTTTGACTTTAATCCTATCCTAAAAATTAGCACAGATGCCGGAAATGTGGTTGTAATGCCATCATCCGATAATAAGATTATTGTAAAATCAACCGTGGATAAATAAAAAATTAGAAGGAGGTAATTATGGGATCATTTATAGCCCAACAGCCAAACGGCTTATATTGTCGGTTTAGTACAATTGTTGATACAGTCACGCACTACAATATGACAAAAGATGATTACATAGAAGTATGCAAAGACCGATTAGGAAAGAAACGTGGAGAAGAAGAGGCTAATGATATTTTAAAAAACTATATGCACCCTTTTAACGATGTTCTTGAACAATTCATTCCTAATAATGATTCGGTTGAAGAGTTTAATATCCGCTTGAAAGAGATGGGGTATATGGATGAGTTTAATGGATAATCCTAAAAATGAAGAAATTATTGAACAAGATAGATATGAAACAGACAGTAGAAGAAGCGGCAAGGGAATATTCCAATGATTGCAGAAACAGGCAGCGTCATTGTGAACCGTACTGCATTGTTGACTTTATTTCTGGTGCCGAATGGTAGTCGAAGCAATCTCCTTGGATAAGCGTTAAGGAGCGGTTGCCTGAGCCAAATAAGCTTGTCCTTTGCAGAATGGTATCAAATGGAGCGATTGTTAGTGGCTATATCGTTGTTTCATCCGGGAGATCGCCATACGTTGCGACAGACGGAGGATTTGAATTTGAGGATTGGAACGACTACGAGTGTGACATGTGGATGCCCATCCCGTCTTTTGAAGGAATACTCGAAGCCAACAGAGATGTACTTGAACGAATTAAAGAGAAAGGAGATTGAATATGAAATATATGGGTAGTAAATCAAGAATAGCAAAATACATCTTGCCTATAATATTAAAAGACAGGAAAGACGGTCAATATTACGTAGAACCGTTTTGTGGCGGTTGCAATACCATTGATAAGGTAAAAGGTTTGCGAATAGGGAACGATAAGAATAAATTTCTGATTAGTATGTGGTAATATTTATGTAATGGTAGAAAATTCCCAATTAAAATATCAAAAGAAACTTATTCCTATTATCGAAATATATATAGAGGAAACGAAAGTATTTCAGATGATGATATGGCAATGATTGGTTGGATTGGTTGGATTGGTTTTATGGGAAGTTTCAATGGACGCTTTTTTGATGGTGGATATTCCGGGCATAATGTAAAACAAAGAGATTATATAAGTGAGCAAATACGTAATACTTTGAGCCAAATTGATAATCTAAAAGATATTCAATGGCATAGTGAAGATTATGCAAACTTAATTATACCCAATAACTCTATTGTTTACTGTGATATTCCATATCAAGGGACAAAACAATATGAAATATCTAAAAATTTCGATTATGTTAGATTTTGGGAATGGTGTAGGCAGAAAGTAAATGAAGGACATAAAGTTTTTGTTTCTGAATATTACGCACCAAATGACTTTGTATGTATTTGGGAGCATGAATTGAAAACATCCATTAATCAGACAATTACCAAAAAAAGCCGTAGAACGATTGTTTGTACATGAATCACAAATTTAAATATGAAAGGAAATTGATTATGCAAATGCTTAAGCAGTTGCGAAGTATGTAAGTGGCTATCTTTTCGATGTCCTTAATGATGTCGGAGATGATGAGTATATAGCAGCGTATCTCAGAGAAAAGGAATATGAAGTAAAAAAACAAGAATAATCCTCAAATCAAGGATAAAGAGTGTTATGTTTTCAACAATCTTGAATTATACAAAAGTTTTAACTGATAATAGAGAGGATAGGGAATTTCCCTATCTTCTCTTTTCGTATTTTCTTTTCATTTTTCTTCTTTCCACCCGTGTCATTCCCATGCTTTGAGCAATACCGAACAGGATTTCCTTTTCCGAATCGTTAAGCATATCATATACTTCTTCTTTGCTTTTTCCGCTAATCATAGCCATAAAAATCTTTTTCATAATGATTTATTTTAGTTTTTTCTTACAACAATCGCAAATTTCGTCTTTTATAGGCTTTGTAAATAAAGCACCTACATATCCTGCAAGATATCCGGCTTCTTCTGATGAAGGCTTTATGCCGTAATAGTCAATTATATGACCAATCATGTGTTGTTTTTCATGCTCCAGTGTATTCATAAATTCTTCATCAGACGTACTGTGACTGATAATAATTACAGTACACTTGTCGTTTGAATATGTGACACCATAATTGTATTTTTCAGTCTTTATCTTATCCGTTATCCTGTTCAGCAAATGAAAAGGACAGCCAATATATTCCAGTCTGTATATCGCTCTTAAATAAGAGTATTTATCCACAGAATAGAATACATCAACCGTCCAATCATATTCCTCAATGTATAGTCTTTGGCGTACCATAGCAATCAGATATAATCCTCCCAAGAGAAAGGTGTTCCACAGGCTATACACTTTGCATAATACTCGTCAAGAGCACGGGTAGGGCTTCCGTCAACATCGTCAAGATAGTCTTTTACAAACATACAGGCATATTGTTCATTGACTATGGATGAACCCATATAGTCGGCACGTACCATATTCAATACATAAACCTTGTTGTATTCCACATCATTCTTCAACTCAACATTGAATTGCTTCATCAATGCTTCTACTTGATCTTTGTCATACGGGTGTATTTTGTTTCCGTTCCTGTCTTTCATTTTGGAAACGGCATATTCACATAATTTCTTAGAGAAGTTCCATCCGTGTTCTGCAAGATATTTTTCCATTCCCGAAGGAAGTTTCTCATATACATCTAATCTCGTTCTTTCCATAGCTTTTGTTTTTAAAGAAAAACAGCCCGTAGCAAACCACTACGGGCTTAAACCAATTTAATTAGCGTCTACGTCTGGCGTAAGGACCAGTACCTTTGACCCCACGTCTTTCTCCGTATTCATCGTCATCATCCCACATTCTTTCGCCATAACCGCCTCCACTTCGTCCGCCACGTCCGCCACGTTCACCATAGCGATCTTCCATTTCTTCCATAGCGTCACGATAACCTTCTTTATACGCTTTTTCTAATTCCCGGTCCATATCTTCACCTTCAAAGCTACGGCCCATTCCATATACTTTCCAACCCATAGTGTTTATTTTTTATTGTTGTTATTATTATTGTTTGTATGTTGCACATCAGGCAATTTGATACCAGAAGCAGCAAGTTGTGCAAGTATATCCTTTATCTGTGACAATTCACCTTTAAGTTCTTTCATTTCCTTGTCCTGCTGTGCCTTTTCGGCAAATGCAGGATTTAACGCTGTAAGCATCTCATCGCAGCTTTTGATTACTTTCTGATGGTATTCCACAGATTCCACAACCCTTACACTACTTATTTTCATTGCTTCTATCTCTGCATTGATGGCATCCTTGCTTTCCGATACAACCACATTTCCGCCTACTTGGGAAAAGTCTGCTATACTAAGATTGGCTGGCAACTTTTGAAAATCAAGAGTATCATCTCCAACCTTAACTTTCACATCCACAACCATTTCATTTTGCGGAAGAGGATATGCTGTATATCCGTTCTGATATTTAGGAACAGGATTTGAAACACTTACCACAGTGCCCACATCACATCTTGGGTTTTCCCCTTTATGCAATATGAAGAACTGCTGTCCTTGTCGTATTGATTGAAACATACTTATTCTAACTTTTTAATATCATTTTACAGTGCTTCTAGCCTGTGCGGCAGTAGCAGGTGCAACGATATGATTAACTACTTGAAATATCCCATTACATTTGTCGTAATAGACAAAGTATTTATTGCCTTGTGAAATTTCACTAGACGGAATCTGATCTCCCGAACCGTTCACCAAAGGAACCTTGCTTGTGGATGTTGATGTGGTATTTGTCAGTGTGGTAGCCACAGAAACAAGATACCCGTCAGATCCGGCAGCAGGAACATGATTTACGCTTAATAGCAAAATACCTTGATTTGGCAATCGTCTGAACAGACACGGGTTAATACCATAGATAACCTCTGAATTTGTCGTGTCTGTTGTTACAGAAGATGTCCGAACAAACGGTATTCCTCCAAAGTCAAGTCTATGTACCCCTCTGAAACGGTTAGCATTATATCCCATCATATAAGGATTAAAAAAATAACTCATAACTTTTCCCTTTCTTTAGAATTTTATTATTTTGCATCGGGATAAGAGTTTCTGACCTGTAATTTATATACAAATCAAAAACTCTTAACTAAACTTTAGCAATTGCAACCACAGTTGTCACCAGCAGCATAACCTGCACCAAAACCAGCCATGAACGGATAACCTCCATAGCAACAATTTGGGTTAGGCACAAAATATGCTGGAACCGGGCACGGAGCCTTAAGTTGTCCAACTATATTTGCAGTCTGAGCCTGTTGAGAAGCAGCCAGAGCCAAATTGCTGTTTTCCTGTCTAAGTGCATCTATCTTGTTTTGCATTTCACGCATTTCAAGCTGACAGAATTTATCATTGATGATAGCTGTTTGAGCGTCTATCTTTGCGCCAAGAATGTTAAACTGAGTGTTTGCATTGCTTGTCAAAGTATTGGTCTGCTCTACAGTAGCCAAACGGCTATCACATCCCTGACGTTCAATAGCTGTACGGATATCGCAGCAGCAAGAAGCAAGCTGAGAACCGATAGCTGCACTATTGGACTGAATTGAGTTGATGATCTGTTGAGAGGAAAGACCTACCTGGTTACCAACTTGCTGAATCTGTCCTTGAATTTGGCAGATAGCATTCTGCAACTGTTGAGTAGAGCAGTTCAAAGAATTAGCTAACTGATTGATAGCTGTTCCGTTTCCTTGAATAGCATTCATCAACAATTCACGTCCTGCTTCATTGTTCAATTGAGCAGGGATTCCGTTTGCTCCATTGCCAAACCCGTTACCGAATCCGTTACCACCCCACAGGAAGAAGAGCAGGATAATCCAGATCCAATAACAACCAGCACCACCCCAAGCGTCTTGATTTTTGTTTCCATTCATCAAGGCAGCTACAAGATTGGGGTCTAATCCTTTATTCTGCAACAGTGCAGGAATCATTGACATAATACCTGCGCTTTCTCCAGCGGCAGGATTGTCGAACATAAAAATTTTGTCTGAACCCATAATATTGTAATTTAATGTGTGTGTATTATAACTCCCGTAAAGACTGTGCACTCATCTTTACGAATGTAAAATTACAACATGGATTGCCTAAACAAAAATAAAAATTTCGCAGTATAACCTATTGTGTTTCAGATAGTTTAAACTTGTTAAAATAAGTTATTTGCTTGTGTGTTGTTTTTCCTATTCGTATATTAGCGCAATAATTTTAAAATAGAGGAATTGAAGATGAAAGAATTAAAAAAATGGAATAATAATCCAATAAAGATTACGTATTTAATACCTAGTGGAAACAAGTACGCTTATATAAAATTAGGTAACACTGTTGATCTGATGAACGGAACATATAAAATAACCGCTTTGGATAATGAAGAAAACATTTTCCAAGCGGTTAATATGGAGAATAAAGATGATTGTGTTACAATGTATGCGTATGAGGTTGTATAATTTCCCTAGCTTTTAGTCTTGTATTTGCCCCTTGACTTCTTTGGACGTATAAGCCCGTTGTTTTTAAGAGCATCCAATGTTTCTTTCAAATAAACGGGTTTTGTCATTCCTTGTACTCTCACGGGAGATAATAACGGTTGTACGGGATGAAACTTAGTGCCTTTGTATGTAAGCCTTGCAAATTCTGTATCGCTTACATCGAGATATTTTATGGCATTTTCTCTATCAAAATAAGACGGTATGATAGTCGATCTGTTTATTGCGTCAGTAAGGAAGTTGAACTGTTCCGCATCAACATTCGAGTTTCCGCTTTTCAATGCTAGAGATATCCCGTCAAGTAAGGAAGCTAATATAGTGTTATAATTCATGCCCATGTCCTACTCAATAGATGAAATATTCGCTGTTCCTGTAATATTTACTTTGCTTCCCGGTGTAACTGAAAAATATTCCACTGTTCCTGCTGGAAGAAGCATTCCTGTTGGTGCTATCCTGCTTGACCTGCTTTTTGTTTCCTGTACCAATGAGATACGGCATCCTTCTGATGTGGCTACCCTTATCAAGTTTGACAATACTGTGTACTCCTTATCGGTAACATCTTCGGATGCTGATATTCTTGCAGCTACTATACCTTTTAACGCTTCATCTTTTGAAGCGTTTTTGGTGGAGAAATATCCACCTATCTGTTGTTTGTCATTGCTCTCCATATCCTTTTAAGTAAGATTGTTTAACGCTTTCGGCAAACTCGTTCAGCTTTACATAATCTGCATCAAGTTTGTTTAAAATACCTTTTCTGAGAGCCGCTTCTTCCTCACCGTTGGGAAATTCATCCTTTATGGCGGCATCTACCGTTTTGTTGTATGATACAGGGTTCTTTACACGCTGTACATCGGCTTTCCACTTTTTGACGAACTTTTCCTGTACAATATTTCCCATATCGTCCGTTTCGGGTTCGTCAACTTGTTCAATGTTTAAATGAACATTGCTATATCCAGTGCCTAAATCCAAGATAAAGGCAGGTTTCTCGTCAAAAATTAAACCTCTTTCCATATTTTAAATATCTAACGTACCATCAAAATAATAACCTCTATTGAATTTTATGACAACATCCTCCAATGGTAAAAGACTTTTGTCTACTTGGGAAAGAAACATCCCTAATGCTTCGTATCCGCCTTTCACAAAACATTTTTCTCATTTGAACAGTATCTGCATTCTTACCCATGTACTATTGTCCTTCTTTGTAGATGGTCTTACATCAAAATCAAGAATGTCTATATGTTCATCGACAAGTTTGTCTATCTTTACATCCTTTCCGTCAAACTTTCTTGACACTCTTATATTCAAGTCACTAATCTTTGTCATGTGGCTATTATTATTAACTAAAACTTTATTAATTAAGTTTTTAGAATCACAGTGCATCAACATACCCATATAACTCGTAATTGATTTTGGGTTATTACGTTTTGACGCAAAGTTTTTCTTTATTCTCTTTCTTATTTTGGTATGACCAGGAGTAAAGACGAATCCACCGAAATCTATTCCTTCTGAAACGGGGAATATCCTGTAATTTTTCTTCATCTCCAATTTCTTTTCATACCACAGGTAATTTCTTATCCTCCACAGCCATTCATGCAACTGTTTCTTATCATGGGATAATATCACCATATCATCGGCAAATCTGAAATAATGCTTTACTTTGAACTGCTCCTTCACAACATGGTCCAAAGACCTTAATACCAAATGGCTTCCTATCTGAGCGTCAGGATTGCCAATAGCCAGACCTTTATTGCTATAATTAAGCGTATTCATAAGCCATAACGCATCCCTGTCTTTCAAATCTTTGCTGTATGCCTTCTTGTAAACGCTGTGCCTTACGGACGGATAAAACTTCTTAATATCCATTTTCAAAACGTATATTTTCCCGTTTTTATCCATCTCAAGCAATGTCCGTTTCATCTTTCTCACAAGGGAATGCTTTTTTACCTTACTTGTAATTCCCCTTTTAGGCAGACAGTTATATGAATCAAGTGTAAGGCTTTTCGTCCATCTGTCCATCATGGGTATCAAAAGGCTGTGCTGGATAATCCTGTCTGGGTAAAACGGGAGTTTGTGTATCTCCCTTACCTTTCCTGCATCAGTCACTTTCTCTATCACCTCATACTTGCTTACATGGTATGATTTGTCTTTGAGCATCTGATAAACATTCTGATGATATTCATCCTTATGTTTCTCATAATCCCTCACACCCCTGTGATTTCTCTTTCCTTTCTTTGCCTTTTCAGCAGCAGAGATAATATTATCCATACTGCCTATCGTTTCAAAAATATTATTCAATCTTTTCATCTTACGTGCTTTTCTTTGTCCGTTGAGCCAAAGATAACTAACTTTCCATATACCTACAACTGTAAATGTACTAATAAGTTCCCATCCTCAAACAATGGGTTGTCTTGACATTTTTCATCTTCCTGACGAGGCTTCTGTATAGCAGTAATTTTTTTAGCACGTTAGCTGCCACCGATGTTCGTGTTCGCGTTCGAAGGATCATGGTTCAAATTACCATTCCGCAGAGAACAATTGTCGTTGTTCGACTTACCACCAAAGTAAACACCACCATTCTACAGACCGCCTTTTTTCAACTAACCGCCTTTGACAGACTTATTTAACTTTGCTGACGCATTTGGTTAGATTTTTAATTATGCAAACTTAAACATTATTAATATATTTTGCAAGTTTTGGGAGGGGGATTTTTCACTTCGTGAAAAATTAGGGTTGGGTTATTGTACAACGAAAGCTGCCACCGATGTCCGAGTTCGCGCTCGAAGGAGCAGGGTACAAATAACCACTCCGCAGAGAACAAAAGTCGTTGCTCGACTGACCACCAAAGAAAACACCACGCCTTCCAATCTTACCCGAACCTGCATTTCCCGTAAACCAGTTGTAATGACATTCCCCCGTGTGAAGATTGCTTCCCTTGACCTCTCCAATGAGCGAGTTCTCAAAGTTCTTCGTTATGTATCCTTCACCTCTAGCCATAGAACCGACAAAATCATACGTATTCTCAAATCCATAAGATCCCCCAGGATTCTTATCTGTGGCTACATTGTCCGTAGTCAGATTGTTCACGTCATAGGTCTGATAGATGTCTATGGATGTGGAATCGTGCATGACACAATCTATCCCACTGTACCACATCCATATATCTCCCCACCCGACAATACGTCCGCGAATGATAGGCTGTGTGAAGCATATCTCTATTTCACGGTCTGTCACTGCCGCATCGTCAGGAATACTCCATCCGCTGGTTACAGTTGCATTGACAAACTTGGCTACGATACCCGACATCTCCCCGTCAGCCAATCCGTTATGACCTTGGAAGTTGTAGTATTTGTATTTTGTGCTTTCATATTCAAACTCGGTGTCGGGAGAGACATTGTGTTCCTTTGCGTATGACATGGCAAGCTGTGCTTCAAACATCTTCATGCAAGGATGGTAGTTGTTTATGAGTTGGGCGAAATTGTAAGCAGTTCCTGTTTCTGATGCTTTAAATCCTTGCCCGTTCAACTTGTAATACACATAGGTCTGACCGTCCGCCTTCTTGAACCTGACGCCTGTCATTTTTCCCCAGCTTGACGCATCGGGGGCTGAATCGTTGGATGATATTCCTTTTCCGCAAACAGACTGTGCGTGCAGGTCTTTTGTTCTGAACTTAATGAACAGAAGCGTGCACCATACTTCAAGGTCAAGGGCGAACGCATTGGCGTAAGGATAGTTCTTTGTCGTATCTCCATTTTTGTTTCTAGCATACTTCTCAAAATCAAAACGTGATTCACTTGTTGTAGGCCACCCGTTTCCTTCCATTATGTTTACACCTAGATTTCCTGCTGACGCTGAACCCTGTATTGTATAGTCTATAATAGATCTCTGCTTTCCTTCCTTTATTGTAGAATAACCGATACTCATTCCGAACGGTTTTATCTCTATGGCCGTATCGCCACCGTATGTAAATGGAGCATCACCGACAAGCCTTCTTTCATACGTATCATCCGTTCCTCCGTTAATTACCCAGAAAGATTTGGTATTTACAAGCATAATATCGCTTCCATCATCTTCTACTTGTCCTTCTATTTCGGGAGCGTAAGTTGAAGAACTAGCTATTACAATATTTGACGGGCTACCATCAGCCATTTTGAAGAAATTGGTCTGGTCAAGGAATCCTACTACCTTACCGTCCTTTACCTTTGCCACACGAAAAGAGTTGAGGATGGGATGGGATGTCTTGAACTCTTCCTTTCCTATCCATGTCTGAAAGGCTGGGTCTGTCTGCCCTCTTCTCATCTCCACTCCATATATGTTCCCCTGCTGCATCTTTATCTGTTCGAGAAGCGTTTTGTAGTCATTGGTGAAATCATTTGTGGATAACGCTTTACCGTCCACCTTGTCCACTTTCTTGTCTAGGGCTGCTTGCTGTGCGGTGGATACGGGCTTTTCGGCATCGGACGTATTGTCCACATTTGACAGACCTATATTGTTTTTCGTTATATTGACATTGCCCGTCCTGTAAGACTGTTCGGCATTACCTTTCACGCCTATGACGGTATTCTTCTGTGCGCCTTTCTCTATCCCGTCAAGTTTGGTTTTTAACTGGGTAGTAAAGTTGTTGTCGGTATGCACATAGTTTTCGTCCTTTACCATGCCCTGCCTTATCTTGGACACCGTGACGGATTTGTTCTGTTTAGGACTTCCTGTCACACACGGTATCATCTCTTCTCCCGTAGCGGTTTCAACGGGAGGCATCTGTGAAATTTTAAGATTATCTTCCATTTTTTTCATTCTGTTAGTATTAAACCATCGTTTTCAAGCAATATGCTGTATCCATTTTCGGTAATTACGGTATTCCGAAGAACCTCTAGCGTTATCCTTGAATCAGCAAGCTTCCATGAATTGTCAGAAAACGGCATATACCCGTCTTTCTTTACAGACAGCGACATCGTGCCATTTGCCATACCCCGTACTTTCACTGTACCGTCAGACAACGTTTTGTACTGTACACCTCCCACCGTGACCGTTGCATCCTGTATGGGTGAGCCAGATACGTCCACCACGGTTATCGTTACGATAGCCTTCGGTATATAGTAATCAATCAAATCCTGTTCGGTAAATCCGTCATTTTCTTTCGTAGGAACGGAATCGAAACCGATGGAGTTGTAGAAAGCTGAACTAATCCATCCGCTATCATGGTCAGTATTGCTAAAGAATACAGGAGTTTTAGTTTTATCACCTGTCACATCATTGTTTACTATGGTGATTATTTGCTTTTTGTTTAACAAAGCGGAAACTATTGTAGATTCATTCAGTGTTCCATCAATATAGGTCTTGCCGTTTGAGTTCCTACTATTATAAGCAATACTACCTTTGTCATTGAATACGGCAAACAGCCAAGGTTCAGTAGTATTCAGTCTTTGGTCATAGATAAACTTTCCATCAACAAACGGATTGATAGTTACAAACAACACCTTAACGCCCTGCTGCAAGTTCTCCACAACACCGTAATCATCCACTCCGTCTGTCACTAGGGCGTTGGGGTAGGATGGGATTTGCTCAATTGTGATATTACAGGTATGAGGATAGGAGTTTACTAAAATAGCCCATCCCATATTAAAATTACCTTCTATGGTATTATTTGACGGTAATTCATATTCACCATCTTCCTTTATATCAAAACTTACTAGTGTTCCGCTTGCGTTTATATATTTATAAGCTACCGTTTCATCAACTATACCATCTATTCTAACTTTGAATTTTTTAGCATACGAAGGCACTTTAGTTTCCATGATATTATAAGAACCTAACGCAGAAGTAACAGTCAGTTTATACGGTTCTATGGCTCCATTAAATCTACTTCCTAAAAACCTAGCCCATATACTTTGGTCAGTCCAATTTAATTCATACCCTCCCACACCACTCATTGCCGCGAACAGAAAATTGTTAAGTTTCAGAGGTCTGTTGTTTCCACTGAAATCCTGCAAATAAGGATTAGCTTTTAGTATCTCGTTTGTGGGTACGGATTGTTTTGTAGGTATTTCTTCTACCACAATATTACAATCCACGTCATTCACATTATCACCTGCCAAATAAAATCCGGGATATGACGTATTTGTTGTACTACTGTTAGTATATGAATTTACATCATACTCCCCATCAGAAGTTATCTGAATACTATCATACCCTAATCGTCCTTTCATAGTAAATCCCTCGGGCAATCCTGTCACCCGTATTTTATAGGATTCAACAGTCTGTAACGCAAGACATGGAATTTGCCAAAATGCCTGATTATTGTTGTTTGTGGGAGTGTGAGTTATGATACACTTATTTATATTCTTATCATAAGTTATCTTTCCTCCTAGGGCCACAAAAAGATTTGCATAGGAAACGCTAGGAATATATGTATCCACAGGTTTTGACATATCATACCAAAACACCATGTGTTTTGGTATCCATTCTTCTATCACCTTGTTTATATCGGTCTTTCCTGTACCTGCCGATTTTACAAGTCCAAGTTTTCCTATGTTAAAAAAACCTATTTTTCTCATTTTTCGTCCATTTTATTCCATTCCTCGGATAAAAGCAGCTTCTCAAACTCTCTTGTGCCAGTGTCGTATGTTTCGTAAGGGAAATGGTATTCCGTTCCGTCCTCAGGTAACGTCATAGGCATCACTTCCATAACCTTTTCGGTATGGAGCATATAATACAATCCGTCTGTCGATTGTCTGAAAACGGACAGGTCATCTTCCGAAAACATAATCTCGGCATCTATTTTTGGTACTATGGAAAACTGCATATTATGAATTTTATCTATTATCGCAAAGATAATTAAAAAAAAGTTAAACGTATTGGTTGCATACGGTTTTATGTCGTATATTTGCTGAAAATTTAAAAAAAACATATCTATGAATGTACTGAGCCTTTTCGATGGAATGTCGTGCGGACGGATAACACTTTCCGAACTTGGCATTCCTGTAGAAAAATACTATGCGTCCGAAGTGGACAAGTTTGCCATAAAGGCAACCATGCAGAACTTTCCTGACACCATACAGCTTGGTGATGTAAGAGAACTTGAAGTAAGCAGACTGGATAAGATAGATTTGATAATCGGAGGATCGCCATGTACGAACCTGTCCATGTCCGGCAAGAGAAAAGGGCTTTCAACGAAAGAAGGCATGGAGGTTTTAGACTTGCAAACGTATCTTGAATTGAAGGAGAACGGTTTCGAGTTTGAAGGGCAATCCTATCTGTTTTGGGAATACATACGTATATACCACGAACTTATTGAGCGTGGTGACAATCCCAAGTTCTTCCTTGAAAATGTGGAAATGGGAAAGAAATGGGAATCTGTGTTCAATGAAACAATGGGGAGGAAAGGAATACATATCAACTCCGCACTTGTATCGGCACAAAACAGAAGGCGCATATACTGGACGGATATCCATGACGATATTCCACAGCCGGAAGATAGGGGAATATTGTTAAGGGATATTCTTGAAGAAGAGGTTGATGAAAAATATTTCTTGTCTGACAAGATGATTGAATGCTTGAAGGGCAGGGCAAAGACGGATAATGATCCGACATGTGTTGCGATGCGAGGGCGTGAATCAGCCTGCCTTACTCCAAAAAGAACCGAATATGGAAAACAGATAAGAAAGGAATATGAAGCCGGGATTGTAAAGGAACAGAGAAAGAACATCCAGCAGCTTGAACCTAGGGGAGATGGAAAAACCAATTGCCTTACAACAGTACAAAAGGACAATCTGATAGTTGTTTCGGGAACGATATGTGGATTTGGAGGGAGGCATTTCCGTGGAATAAAATCTGGTAAATCATGTACACTGCTGGCAAGGGCTAGAAATGATGGAAGCTCACAACCATGCGTTATAATTGGTACTCCTAATATTGCCGATATTACAATTCCAAACAAATATATAAAGAAAAATATACGCAGTATAGACGATAAGGCTCATACATTACTTGCTACATCACACAAGGGAGCAATGGCAAACGGTATGACGCTAGTTGATAACGGTAATTTTCGCATTCGTAGGCTTACCCCCACCGAGTGCGCACGACTTCAAACCGTTCCCGAATGGTATATATGGGATGGAATATCCGATACACAGCGTTACAAGATGCTTGGGAACGGATGGAATATAGAAACAATAAAACATATCTTTAAATATATTGAAAAATGAACGTATTGAGTTTATGTGACGGGATAGCTTGCGGACGTATCGCACTAGAAAGAATGGGGTATAGAGTGGAAAAGTATTACGCAAGCGAAATAAACGAACCGTCTATCAAGGTTGCACTGGATAATTACCCCGATATAATTGAATTGGGGGATATTAAAAACTGGAACAAATGGGATATACAGTGGGAAGATATTGATTTGCTGATTGGCGGAACACCATGCCAGGATTTCTCACAGTTAGGGAAAGAGAAACTGAACTTCGATGGCGAGCGTTCGGGATTATTCTTTGAATATGTCAATATACTGAACCATATCAGACAGTTCAATCCTAACATAAAATTCCTGCTTGAAAATGTGAAGATGAAATCCGATTGGGCTGACTTGATTTCGTCACATCTTGGAGTAGACTATGTGTATATCAACAGTTCCGATTTCTCCGCGCAAATGAGAGCAAGATACTACTGGTGCAATTGGGAAATACCTGCATGGAAGGACAAGGGAATACTGTTCAAGGACATCATTACGGACGGGTATGTGGAGAAAGACAAATCATGGTGTATGCTTGAATCATGGAACAGGTTTGCCAAGAACCCCGAATCGTTGTTAAGAAGATATAAAAAATCACTCACACCGTTGATATTCAACTCACCCGACTGTAATCCCGAAAAAGGTTTCAGAACGCCCAATATTACGGAAGCGGAAAGATTGCAGACAGTTCCAGAAGGATACACAAAGTCAGTACAGCCACATATAGGGATGGGGCTTCTAGGAAATGGATGGACTGTAGATGTTGTTAGTCATATTTTTAAAGGACTTATATCATAAAAAAAGTCAGATAAGTGGATTTATTATGGAAATAAAGAATGGAATAATAATAGATGGTGTGTTGCATGAAATGAGCAAAACATTCAATGAAAATTTCGATTGCAGCGAATGTTCATTGTGTAAAGAATGCAAAGAGTGTAAGATGGAGCATGAATCATACCTGTGTAATGTGATGGGATGTTTCTGTTTTGTCAGTCGTGGCAAAGTAACAGAGATTAAAACAGAGGAGGAAAAGAAATGAAACAGACATTAGAAAAAGCGGCTCATTCTTTTGCTGAAAGCAGAAGCAGCGGAAGTATGTTTCCGGCATATTATATGGGGTTTATCGCTGGCGCAGAGTGGCAGAAAGAACAAGCTATCGAAGTTCTTTCCTCCGTTTTAGAGAATTGGGTACATGGCGGTGATGCAGACTGTATCATTGCGGAGTTTGAGGAAAAACTAATGAAAACGAAATAAACACTCCCCCTTGCTGGTAAACGGCAAGGGGGATGATTGTGCTTATAACCTAGGACCCATAGAAAGAAGCAATGTACTTCCCTTATATGCAGCACTGTTAAGGCTTACCCATACCCTTGCAGTTCCTGCATTAATCAGTTCCGATGATATTAATATTCTCACCTTCTTGTCAATGCTGGAATTGGCGGATACTTGGAAATCTTCTATTGTTTCTCTTGATTCACCTATAACCATAGGATCTTCAAATTTCTTACTTGCAAACCTAGACATACAACTATTATTACGGAAAGAAATAAGGCTACTCGAACCGTTTCTTACTCTTACGGTAACTTCAATATATCCCATAACGGATGGCATCACTCCACCAAGCATTGTTATGCTTACGTAAGAACCAACTATCTCTATATCTCTTTTACTTACCATTGGAACAGTGTATGCTATATGAGCAATATCGGAGTCATCCTGCTTCAATATAGCTGTACTAAGGAAAGGATAAACTTCCCAATCACCAGCAGTCATACCCCACGAGTTTACAGTAACCGTAGCGTATCCTGTTCCTATCTTCTTGTCGGCAGTAACACGCCTAGACATCTGACTGGTCTTGTGCTTAACGTAGACACCGAAATAGCAATCGGCTATCTCGGCAAAGTCACCCATGTTAAGAAAATCAGTATCATGCCCCTCCGATGGCATCATTATAGCCGCAGAACAGACAAAATTACTACTTGTAAACTGATTGGTAGCAGTATCCGGGCAGGAGAATCTACTTATCGGTGGACTGGCAAGATGGTTGTATCCGTTAAAGTCGGTAAGACGACATGGGAACCTACCACCTGTCGGTGCTGTATATTCCCATCCGTTCATGCTTCCATCTGCGTGTTTTGGCGCATCCCAGTATCCTGCCATTTGAAAAGGTTTGACACCACAGTTCCCATCCCATCCTTGCCACCATTTTTCATTTGGTCCAGGTGCAAGGCTTTCGTAACGTACAGGTTTGTACCGTGCCCACGGGTTTATTTTCCCGTGGGTGTTTGCGCACGCATACCCTAATTCATAACCATCACTAGTAGGACCGATGCCAAGAGTGGCGTAAACGTCACTAGCAAGGTTTATCGGGGCTGTAATCTTTCCATTAGAGTGACCCATGTTACTTTTCCTCCTGTTCTTTTACGGTAACATATCCCGAAACAAGCACAGTCTTTCCATGACAGTTAAGGATATCACAACAAATGTCACCTTTGATAACAATAGCATTACTAAAATCCCATCCATCTTTTTCGCTCATGGTATATATTATTCCACTTGCCCATTTATTACATTTCACATTACCTTCAATGTAAATGTCCACTTTTTTATTATTTTCTTCCATATCGCAAATATACTAATTAATTCCTAATCTCTTTTCCAATTCTCTTACTCTTTTCTTTAATCTTGTAACCTCATCATCAACTTCCTGCAAACCTTTCCACACAACGGGGATAAGTCTTTCATAATCTATGGTATAGTAGTCATTGAAAGCGTCTTTCACCCACTGACTATAACCGCCGGAAAGCAAATCCTGTGCGATAAGACCATAATTCCAGTTATCATGGTTGAACACTTCGGAATTTTCCTTGGCAATAGCGTTCCAGTGATACTTCACACTCCGGAATTTACGGATAATACCCATAGCATCATAACCCTGAATATCGGTTTTCAACCTTATATCGGAAGAGGATGCCTTGGCAGTAATTGCTCCGTTTGCAATGATATTAGCATTACTTGTAATATTATTTCTCGCAAATATTCCCCCATCAGTTGATATTGCTGTATATATGCTAAAGTCAGTATTATCTGCGTTTGAAACATAAAACCGTTTTCCGCCAAACACTCTTACCCATGTACTGTCTTGCATATATATTCCACCACCATAATCCTGATGATACCATCCTGAATTTCCCGTGCTTCTGAACCAATCGGAGCATTGGATGGAACTTGGGAGTTTTAAATATACATTTGAAGAACCGTTTACACTAATACCAGTACCCGTATGGGCAGCGTTATGGTCTTGTATATAGAACGTTCTTGCAGAAGTCCACACATCCGCACTAGAAGCCCTACTGTCAGCCAATGTAGAAGCACCTCCAGCCGATACAGCCACAGACGTGTTGGATGTGGATTGCAATCCTCTCCATGCGGAAACGTTAGCACCGTTAGCCCAATATTGGTATTGTATGTACCCATTGTTATATGAACTAATCTGACGCACCTGCAATTCAAAATTGTTTGTTCCTACACGTACAAGACGTATATTATCCATTCCTTTTGCAAATGTGGGAAGATAAAGACGTGCCGAGTTTGAAATATCTCCTACATTGCTGTCAGAAGCAGAAGGTCCACCTCTCATTTGGAAAATGGCACAGAAGTGGTAATATCTGACTTCATCCTGTGCATAATTTCCCCATGCATACCATATCCTTCCCCAAACCGTTACTGACCTATATGGTCCGGCTCCCGATTCAGAACAAGCGAATATCTTTTTCCAACCATTATCAGTACCACCTAGAGCGAACTGTAATGAATAAGTAGCGGTGGAATTATAATTTCTAGGTATATCCATTATATGCCAATTATCCAACAAGTCCGCATTTAAATTGGTATTCAATGTAGTAGAAGAACATTGGTAAGGTGCGGTTCCTGTACCTACAGTGGATACAAATCTACTTGACTCGGCATAATTACCGATAGTTACCTTATTATCTTGCAAAATAATATTACATAATACATTATTGCTTGAATTTCTTGAATCAATCCAAGCATAGGTACTTCCACCGCCCAATACCAACCGTCTAGCCGAATCCCAGTTTGCAGCAAGATAACCATGATGAGATATAATAGTATTGAATACATCTAATGCCCCTCTTCTAACATCCAACCACATGGCATTGTTTCCTTGTGCCACAGACATTCCGCTAATAGTAGGATACCAACCTATTCCATTCCAAGAACCAAAACGTAAATTCGCATCGGTTGAAGAAGCTGTATCACCACCATCATGAATCCAATTACCCGAAGTTTTAACTACTCTTGTTCCATTAGGAAAATAAAATCCTTTGTTGGCATCCATCGCCAAATCCCCCGTCATGGTATCACCTGCTTTCTTTACGTAGCGTCCGTCAGAATAGCTGGCGTAGTTTACATTGTCAAGCAACATTCTCCAAGGTCTTTTATCAGTACCCCATCCGCTTCTATACTGGATGCCATTGGATGGGTCGTCACTGGATGATGACTTATAGTTCGAGTACAGGTCAAATCTTGAATGGCCTGATGACATGGAAACCACAGCCCCGTAATCATATTTTTTCAGAGTTACCCCATCTGGATAAGCACCGTGGAAATTAAGTATGCCTATTTGTGACCATAAGGTAGAAGCCCCATCACCACTAGCAACTCCATGACTTCTTAAAAACGAATTTTCATGAAATCCGTCAAGAAGGTCTGCATTAAGATTACCCACAACAGTGTTACTTGCCACAATAAATGGAGCAGTGCCACTTGCTACGATAGATTGTAACGGAATATAGCTTACAACCCTGCCCGGTGCTATGCTGAACAAGTTCCTCAAAACAGAGCTTGTACAAATACTCTCTACCGTACCTGATATTGAACTTGCATAAGTCTGGAATAAATGGGCGGCAGCAATATGTCTTATTCTGTCAGGTCCAGCACTACCTACGGTTGTGGCATCTGTATCACTGGGGCTTAAATCGTTTCCTTTAAACAGGACCAGCTCACCACTTTCCGTACCTCCCCAAATTCTTTCAGCAATGAACGTATGGCTATAACTGCCCGGTCCATCTCCCGTAGTTCCGTAGAAATATATGGCATTTGGGGAAGTACCGTTACCTATCTTCAAGTCACCACTCATCGTTATGTCACCTACGCCCGTCATGTTTCCGCTTACGTTGGCTGTACCATCAAATGACTGACCCCATAAAGTCCTTGGGGTTTGCAATTTTTTGGCAACCTCAGAAGAGTTCTGCAAGGGCGCAAATAAAGGATTTACATAAGTGCTCCACGATGGTGCTTTTGTATCCGCCCTGTATAGCGTTATATTCGTATTAGCCCCTCCGTTTCGGTCATGGCTGTATAACAGATTGGCTTGTATTATGGAATAGTTACTTCCACCATAACAATACAGTTCTATGTTTTTCATTTCCGCATCATGATAGATACGTATGTTTGACGTATTGATATTGTATGATGCTATCAATATACCTTCCACTACAGCCGTACCTCTAGTTTTGACAACTAACAGACCAAACAAATCACTAAAGGATGAGTGCAGCACAAAGCAAACGTCTGTCATTGTTTCCGTATTACGTATGGAGTATGTAGCTATTCTACACCATGCAGGTTCAGTGCCTCCTACCGTATATCCGTATTTTATAAGGGCGTTTGATGTGCCGAACGCATGGTATCCGTCCAACAAATCCGCACTTAGATTATCTACGGTTGTATTGCTTGAAACTATCAAAGGTGATAACCCTGTGGCAACAGTTGACATGAATCTAGGTGCTCTTACATCATTTGGAGTGACACGTAAAACCAGCTTGTTGTTATGGTCTACTACACCAAACCCTGCACTTTCCGTACTGCTGCCTCTAAGGTTTCCTATATACCAGTATGTGTCATACCAGTTGAACCTTAATCCGTTTCTTATAGAAGTTAACCCACCATCATCGTTCCTGATAACTCCGTTATCTTTATAGATATTGGTAATATCACAATTTTCCAATCCCTTGAATACGATTGAGCCGGAAGAAGATGCGGATGTAAGTGCTCCAGTCATAGTATCGCCAGCCTTTTTCACCCATCTACCGTCCAATACGGAAGTAGGGATATGACTTGCGTCTATGATTTTACTTGAATCAGCTTTTTTCAGTTCAGCCCACATAGCATCAGCGTCAAGTCCTCCCTGCCCAGCCATGTCATACAGTTTCTTTATCGTGTACGCATTAAACGTATTGTCAAGGTCTGAATCGGAGAAGGTTGTGCCGTCAGTAAGGTTTGCGAAGCTGTAAACGGTATTTACACCACCGCTACCACCACCGCTACCACCTGTTTTCACTCCAAGAGCAGATACCCAACCGTCCGAGTAGAATCCTACCGTGTTTCCGTCTGTTCTATGCTTCACTCTCAGAGCCTTGTTTGCTGAATCGTAAACAAGTTGGGCATCTCCTATCGTAATGGTATTTGTTGACACTGATGGTGCTTGAACATTTCCTGCCTTATTAATCCAAACAGCACCTTCCGTATTATTGTGCCCATTAGGTCTTAGATTTATTTCGCCATTTCCAAAGCTAGCTAGTATTGTATGACCGTCTGAGTTTCTTAATGCTACATTTCCATCAGTATATGTTATACCACCGTTATTATTTAAAACTATATTCTGACTAAACGTTTTTCTTCCCGAAATAGTCTGAGCAGTAGTCAAGGTAACGGCATCAGTAATCCCGTACCCTGCCAAAGTGGTAGGATTATCACCAACTGTAACACGCCCGTAGGTGTCTACTGTAACTTTCGTATATGTACCAGCCTTCACCCCCGTGGTGGCTAGTGACAATGTGCGGTTTGCGGACAGGTTTCCACCTCCCGTAAGACCAGTTCCTGCACTTATCGTTATGGTTTTGTCCGCTTTCAGTGCAAGAAGTTCGGCTAGGTTGTCGCTTTCCGTAAGACCGTCAAGGAACGCTTCAAGCTCTTTCCATTTGTTGATGATGTTATCGGCATCGCTTCCTTCTAGGAAGTTGTTCAGCTTATTGCTTAACTGTGTTACAGTATTGTTAAGTGTGCCAAAATCCTGTTGTCTAGCGAATGTTTCCCCGAATACGGCAGTGATGGTTTTCCCGTCAGAACTAAGTGCCATGTTTGTTACGGCATTTCCACTTCCCGACTGGGTGATGTTTTTTATACCACCACCTTCCTTCGCCATTTTCCAAATCTCGTTTATCGTGTACGCATTAAACGTATTGTCAAGGTCTGAATCGGAGAAGGTTGTGCCGAGATTGGAAAAACCATATACGTTTTTCACAAGTCCGTCACCACCGCTTCCTCCGCTTCCTCCGGGAGATACGCCCAAAGCGGAAATCCATCCTCTGGTATAGAAGCCTATTTCCGTACTTCCATCTATATGCTCAAATGTTACTGCCTTGTTTACGGAATCATATATAATCTTTATATCGCCAACCTGCAACGCCTGTGTTTTTACCGTTCCGCTTATGTTGGCATCTACAGCATAAATATTCTCCCATCTCTTCGATTCAAGACCAAGTGTGGATGCGTTGTTCACGCTAGGAACTACATTTGCCGTAGACAGTTGACCAGTAAATATCTTGCTTGCAGTTACTGTCTGTTCCGTATCAATCGTTACAAATTTATTGTCAGGAAGATGGGATATGTGAATTTTCTTTGTCGGATCATCCTTTCCCAACTCCTGCCACAATTTGTCCGTATTCATTCCGCCTTCCTTGGCTAGCTTCCATATCTCGTTGATGGTATATGCGTTGAATGTATTGCTAAGGTTGGAATCGTCAAACGTCTTACCTAAATCGGCAAATCCGTACACGGCCTTAATCAGTCCGCCTTCTCCACCTCCCGGTTCTCCGCTACCACTATGTGCGCCCAACGCTGATATCCATTGGTTTGTATAGAACGCTGACTTGCATCGTAACGCTTGGTTTACTTCATCCCATTCAAACCATCCGTTGAACTTCTGAAACGATGCAATAAGGTCATTAAGTAGCTGTTCAGAGAAAATATTTGTTCCGCTTCCCGTACCACTTCCGCCTAATGTTACATTTGTCGTATTCTGTGTTGAAGCGGTCTGATTTTCCTGTGCTAGCCGTTCATAGAAAGACAGTATCTTTCTTCTTGCAATGGTGCATGAATATGACGGGAACATATTCTCCTTGGAATATTTAATCTCCAAAGACTGTATCTGTAACTGCATATCCACTATCTGACCGTTATCAGAGAAATCGAACACGCCTATTCCATCATCCCTTACCTTTAGCATATTTCCTTCTATGAAGTCAATGAAAAGGTTAGGATGCTCTGCGACAAATCCGCTAGATATGTCAAGTGAAACGGTTCGGTTCTCATGGTCATATCTTGATAAATAGTCAAGAGCCGCCTTTTCAAGCGTGTTCTCAGCCATTGTCACATAAGATTCGGGCATGACGATATTCAGAATGACAAACTCCGTTCCTGCCGCAATTGAAGGAGATTTACCATCCGTATAAAGCGGAAGTTTGGCATTGTCGCTATCCGTTCTGTAGCATGATATTTTATATCGTGCCCCCTTATTAAACATGGCAACATCCTCTTCCGTTTCCCCCGTATCACCGTTCACCTCACCGTAAAGAGGAATAATACCGTTTTTGTTTATCTTAAATTCCGTTCCCGTATAAGTTCCTGTACGCATACTGAACACTGCATCCGTCACAGAAGCGTATTTGTAATAGAACCTGTCCTGTGAACCGTCCTGATTACCGAAATGTATGTTACAGGTCATTTCCTCACTAAAGCCTATCTTACAGCTTCCGGCAGGAACGTCAGAATCAAACGTGAACTCAACACGTATGGTAACTGTCGTATTCTGACCTTTTTCTATATATCCTACAAGAGAGGTCTTGTCGTAAGGTATTTCAAGCATACCAGTAGCACCTTCCTCTCCGATAACAACCTCTTTCAAAGGAGAAGCCTGACCCAATACACGGTTCGTAACCATACGTAGATTAATCTTCACCTTTTTCCCTACAGCATCACTTCCTATAGGTAATATACTGAAAAGCATCTTCCCGGAGAATGTGGCAGTAACCTTTACAGGCTGGTCATAATATGCCCTTGTACCATATATATCAAAACGCTCAAAATCCCTGTACTTGTCAAACATAGCATGGGGCTTGTACTGGGGCTGCACGTTGTCATTTATCTTGTCGGATGAATCACCGTCCTCATATACCTTGTACCCTAGGTTGAATCCGGGAGAGGTCATATAAATGAAGAAACTGTCACTATCATCACTCTTTATAGGAGTAGAACCGATAATCTTGTCTATCCGTGTTGCTGCGCTCGCTCCCTCACCTGCCACCTTACCCGATTGAGGATCGGGTTCTCCGTCCGCCTTGTATGTATCCCATTCGGGAAGTCCTGACGGGTACAAATCACCAAGTTTTTTTCCTCTGATGGAAGGATATATCCCACTGAATGTATTTGATATGGTTTTTCCTCTCACACCATAGTTCTTCAATCCGTATTCGCTGTCAATATAATATCTTATATTCCCTGCGGAATCATTCGGAAGAAGGATGTACGGGCAATAGCGTGATTCATCGGCAGGCTTAGCGTCCTTCTTGTATTCGGGAGGAACGTTCCTGCTTCCGCCTTGTGGTATGATTCGGGTTATGACAGGTGTGCTTGTATCTACGGAAGAGGAAACTTTTACAGCACCCCCACCGTCACCCTGCTTGAACGTCCAGTTCACAGACGGTCTAGCCTTATCTGTAATGGTTATTATTCCTCCATTGGCTGTCGTAGAGAAATAATAGTTTAGATAAAACTTGTCATAGAAAAATTTCAATGCTTCAAACAGGTTGGTGCCATCGGTTATGTCAATCATATCCTCTGTCAGTTCGCCTTCTGCATCCACATTAAGCGTCCATGTGCCAATGCCTGTATATCCTGCACCCAATGACGCATTGTAAGATTCTATATTCGCTTCTATACGTGCTGCAAGCTGTTTTGCATCACCCCAAAACTGGAACAGACCGCCATGAGTGTATCTTATCTTATTTATCTCTCCACCTGTTCCGCTTACTATGTCAAGAAACGCCACATTCTGCAAAAGCACCTCCTTACCGTAAAACAGAAGGGAGTATTTGTATTTTCCTGCTTCGTTAAGATTATCTCCCGATGGGGCTTGGTACAGGATGAATGTATTACCGTTATATACGACTGTATCGTATTCCGATTCGCTCTTTGAGTTGTATGCCTTGAACTCTATCGGAACAACGGAAACGACTTCACAAGTCAATTTTCTCACTTCCTGCAAAGACGGGCTGTACGAAAAATCAGCACTCTCCGCAATAACCCTATTTCCTCTTTTAATCTGTAAAATCATTGGTCTTTAAAGCGTTGGTTGGTCAATACTGAAATTTAACGAAAATGTATAGGCGGACACAAGTCGGTCCGGGTTCTGCAAGTCCTGAACGTCCTGATAACTCATCTTTGCACCTGTTTCAAAACCAGTGCATCTTATCACCTGCTTTGCCGATTCCCCCCATATATCATTCCATATAGAGAATGAAGATGAACCGTAAGGCGTACCGGGAGTGGCAGGTATCACATTGGTTATATATGAATAGAACGAACGGATATTCGTCTTTACCGTTTCCACATCTCCCAAAGCGGCAAATGTTATGCTTCCTTCCGTTGGCTGGTAAACAGGCGTGACAGGTTCGTACACCTTCTGACCGTTCTTGTCATACCATTTTTCGGCATAGGCTTCCTTTCTTGTCGGCAAATCCCATAATCCCTTGCTTTCAAGTATATACAGCCTGTATGTGGCATACAAATCCTTTGCCGTATCGCTTCCTTTCTTTATAAAATATTTAGATATAGCCATTCGTGTACATTGTTTATTAGTGCAAAAATAACAAAAATAGTCTTAGAAACCATCTAGTTTTAAAAAATATTTTTCTATATTTGCATCACAATCGGTGCTTTGGATGAGTGGTTTAGTCAACGGTCTGCAAAACCGACAACAGCGGTTCGATTCCGCTAAGCACCTCAAGTGATTGGATTTTTTTTTGTTCATAATCAATCTCAAACGCCCTGCCGACTGTGAAGCTAGCAGGGCGTTTATTTTAGTCAATTATAACTTTTATCGCATTTCCGCCTGACCTTGGGGCAATGGAAACGACACTTAGAAGTGCTGTCTTTATCGCCATAGTTGCGGCAAGCTGCTGGGTGAGAACCTCCAACTGTGACTGCTGTATTGCTGTCATGTTCGTTCCTCCCGTTCCTGCCGAACCACCGTTTAACGATACCAACTGACGGAGTAGATCGCTTTGGACAACCATTTCGTATCTCATTCCGTTAAGATAACCCAATGCCTGGTTGAATGTATTCTCGTCAACTCCTGCAATGGCATTGGACAGACCTTCCGCATTTTCCTCTGTTTCGGTAAGCATTCCGCCTAGTGCATTGTTTATCTCATTGACTACACCTCCAGCTTCCGCAAAGGCTGATTCCAATGAACCCATTACATTTCCTAGTATTATAAGTTCATCCTTGTCTATCTTGTTGTCTGCAAACATACCACCTTTACCGTCTGCTCCGAACAATGTGGTCTGTACCTGTTGCATTGCCTTTTCTATGTACTGTTGCTGTACCCAACTCTTAACAACATCTCTCATGACGTCTGCCACAGTATCCTTGTATGCCTTGGCTGCATCTTCCCCTTTCAGCCATGCTTCGACAAGAGCGTCACCTATCTGGCTAGCCCAGTCTTTCAAGTCAATGCTGTACAATTCACTTGCAAGCGTTTCTGTATAATATCTTATCTCATACTCCAATTCTTTTATTGTCTGTTTGTAATCTTCTACTTTTTCTCTATCTGACTTTTTCTTATCTTCTTCGGCAGCAAGAATATCCTTTTGAATCTGCAACTGTTCTTTTAAGTTGGAAACCTGTTGGGATGTCACCTCATCAAGTCTTGCCGGGTCTATAATGTGCTCAAATTCCTTTTCAAGCATATTATAGATATTGGTCAACTTCTTTGATTCAAATTCAAGATTCTCTATATGTTTTTGAAGCCTTTTGTCATGCTGCCTGTTAAACGTAGCGATAACATCAAGCGGCATGGATATAGCCGAGCCTATCGCACCTGCAAAATCACCGCTTTTGAATGAATCCCATGATTTCTTCACTCCTTCATTCATAACGCCCATAGCTTCCGAGAACTGGTTCATCTCGCGCATGAAACCACTGTCAGTATCCTTACCCATAGAATCCATAAGGTTGGACACGGATGCGATTATCTGCTGCATGGCTTTTATGGCATTGTATATGTTGGTTATGATAAAGTCAATAAGATTCACCGTCTGCAAAGCGTTCTGTGCGGCAGCCATCATTCCTTTACCAGTCTTGACAGCTTCCTGTCCGCTCTTATATCTTGATTCGGCTTCCGACTTGGCACTCAACGCAGCGTTGGCAGCTTCTTCATCACCATTCTTCATCGCGTCCTCGTATGCCTTGGAAGCATTTTCGATGTCAGCCATAGCCTGTTGCATATCATTCATGCCTGCCATCATCTTTGACTTTCCTGCATCGTAACGCTTGTTATACAGACCTTCAATACCTTCTTTCATGTACGTCTGCAAGTCAGACTGGTTATTCTTCATCATCTTCTCTATCTGCTTGTCCACACGTTCAAGTTCTTTCATGTATTCCTTTGCGCTGATAGCACCGGATCTAAATGCGCTGTTAAGCATTTCCCTTACCTTGTCAGCTACAGTATTTGCAGCTTCCATAGACATCGCTTCAACAGCACCGAAGAAGTTCTGATAGTCTGTGGTCAGCTTGAACAAGTCCATCTCTTCGCTTTTCTGCAAGGCGGAAGATAAGGATGTGTTGCCCATACCCTTTGCCGTTTCAATCCTTTGACGGTACTTCTCTCTAATAATATCAATCTGTGTATAGTAGTCACCATATTTTTCAAGGTCATTAGCATATTGCTTTGCCATCTCACCAAAGTAGCCTTTCCATGCGTCAATCATTCCTTGTATAACCTCTTTCTGATCTTCTCCGATATTCTTATCCCCCTTAATTGCCTCCTGTATCTGATTTATATACTGGTTCATTGAGGTAAATGAAGAGGTGTCGGGCACAACAGAAACGCCAAGGTCAAGATTCATTCCTGCCAATGCGGATTGCAGATTATTATATATACCTGCCGCAAAACTTTCAGCCATAGTGGATGTGTCACCACTAAACTGAACCGCAAGGTCTAAGGCAAGTTCGGAATCACCCGTTATCCCAAGTATGTCACTGTAAAAGTCATACTTGTTCCTGTATCTGTCAAACTCATCCGTAATTCTTTTCATTACCTTCTTGGCTGCATTAACATAAATTTCAGAGGACAATTCGGCTGCTTTCCTTGCATTTTTAACAGCATCCTGTGGAACACGTGTTTCCAATTCCTTTGCAGCCTTGTTATAATTGTCAACAATAGCCTGTTTGTCATATACAAGGTCTACACCAAGTTTTAACGCCTGTGAACCATATATGGCTTCAATCTGCTTTTTAGCTTCCTCTTTTCCTATGTTAATGCTCAAATCCTTGAACTTGGAATAGGCGGATTCAAGCAATGACAACCTGTTTTTCCAAAGGTCAGCAAGAGGATCTCTTTTTTGTGCTTCCTTCTTCTGTTTTTCTAGTTCAAGATTAAATTGTTTTGCTGTTCCTGTAGCTTTCGACATCGCTTCATTGGCAGCGTTAAACTCGCTTATTATTTGCCTTAATGTTTCAAGTTCTTCAGGGTCTACCAATCCTGTCAGTTCGTATTTATCCCCTACTTTTTTCAGTTTACCCTCTTTGGAAAATTTGTCAATAGTTCTCTGATAGTTTTCTATTGTACTTTTTGAATCCTTATATTCCTTTTTTACGGAATTAAAGAAATCTTCTACAGTCTTTATATCTGACGTTTTGATTGTTATAGTCCACGCTTTTCCTGTAATCTCGTCAAGAGATTTCTTCCATCCTGTCAATCCTGCTTGGGCTTCCCTATCATCAAGTTCAAATTGAATACGCCATCTTTCTTTTGCCAGTTCGTTTAATTTCTTTCTAGCATTTTCCCCTAATTCATTAGCTACTGCAAATTCATCAAGATGTATCTTTAATTGTTTCTGTTGCTCATCAGTAAGGTTCTTTACATCTATATTGCCAAATACATCTTTAAGTTTTTTCTCAGTATATTTTGCAAATAAATTAAATGATGATTCAAGTTTTTTTACTTCATCTGTGATACCCATCCTCAACTTCTCATATTCCTTCAACAATTCCTCACTATCAAAATGGGTTTTGTTCTTGAATATTTCAAATGTTCTCGCATCCCCTGACGTTTCAGCCAAAGAACGTATCTTCTCGACAATAGTAGCTGCCGAAGCCCCTTTGTTTATCAGTTCGGTGAGTTCGTTTCTCCATTCCTTAGTACCCTTACCCATATTTATAATTTCCTTGGATGCCTGTACTATCTGCCCACGAAACTCTTCTATATCCTTACTTGCCGAAGTTAGTTTTACAGACGATTTCTCATAATCTTTAAGCATATCGGAGAATGAATCACCAAATACGCCTGTAGATGTTGCCTTGTCTGCCTTGAACAATATATCCGCATTTTCGGCAGCACGTTTATAAACTTGCTCTAGTTCCGATGCTGACTTTTGCAAATATTCCACACGTGATTTCTGATCATCTATCTTCTTGCTGTTCTGTATTATATACTGCCCCATATTGCCATATTTAGACAATATTCCAGTCAGCGTTTCCTCATACGACTGCAACTGTTTCGTGTCAAGCTGTTCAAGGTTTTCTGGGGTGAGTTTATCGAAGTTTATTTTGTCAAGGTCTTTTTGCAAGTCACTGTATGATTCGCGGAAAGACTTTGCACTGTCCTTTATCTTCTGATTGAACTCTTCCGAGCGTGCAGACATCACATGAAACGCTTCCGCTACAAGCCCTGCAACGGTAAGTATCGTCATAAGAGGATTAGCCTTTATTGTAAGCCACAATGTTTTCAATGAATTTGTCAAACCGAATGTTGCCAGTTTGAATCTGTTCATCAACATTGTCGTTTTTGTCATAGACAACATTCTTGCAGCTTCCGCACCTGTCAGTTTAAGTTCGGTGACAAGAAGATGCCGTTCAGCCTGTGTCAGCATATTCGTGGCAAGAATACGTTTTGCCATCTCTGCCGACATCTTTCCCGAATTAACGGCAGCAGCTATCTCTACGGCAGACAGCTTGGATGCTGTAGCTATCTTCCATCTCTCGGCAGTAGTGAGCGTTCTGTACATCGCAGCCTGTTTAAGCAACTGTGCTTCCCGTAATTTCTCAGCCTTAATTGCATTAGTTGTTGCGACAACTTCTTTCCCCAGCATAGCCGTTCTAGCTAGCTGTAATCCTTTCAACGCGGCATATCCTACAGCAACGCCCTCTATTGCTTTAGAGAAATATCTCCAGTTGTTCATTGCATCGGTTATGCTTCCCACAATTCCTTTCAGAACGGAATCATTCGCCTCGCCTATGTCATTCATCATAATCTTGTATGAATCGGCAAGGTTACTTACCATACCTCTCAAAGATGCGGCTTGTATTTCCTGCATCTTGTAGAACATACCACCATCTTCCGTCATTGTGGTAAACATCTCCCGAATATACTCGAAAGGAATCTGACGTGTTGATATGGCGTTGAACACATCATCAGTAGTTTGAGCCACGCCTCTTACTTCTTCCAGTTTCTTTCTCAATGCGTCCAATGCAGGAATACCAGCTTCTGTCAACTGGCGTAATTCCTGCCCCCTTAACACACCTGCGCTTCTTATCTGGCCATAGGCAAGAATGATACGTCCCATATCAACGCCAAGACCTGCGGAAACGTCCGCAAGGCTTTTCATTGTACCGTACAATTCATTGACAGGTATCTGGAATGCTGCAAGCTGTTTGGTATATCCAACCAAATCACTGAACTGGAAAGGAGATATTACAGCAAGACCCTTAATCTGACTGAATATCTGGTCAGCCCGTCTTGCATCCTGTATGATGGCACGCAATGACACTTGTTGTAACTCGAACTCTCCACGAATGGCAACAAGTTCCTGAAACATATCTCTGAAAAAGTAGAACCCGGCATAAGTCTTTATCGTATTGACAAACTCACGCATCATTCTGCTCTGCTTTGTCAGTTCCTCGGAAAACTCCTTTGAACTTGCAGCATTTTTCTGATTGGTCTGCTGCATCTTTGTTCCATAGGATGTGGCTTCGTTTACAAACTTGTTGTGTTCCTGTATCTTCCTGTTGAGAAGAGTAAGGGTACGGTTATAGTTTGCATCAGTCGTATTAAGTGCATTACGCCTGTTTGTCAATTCAGAAATAAGATTGTTAGCCTGATTGATAGACGTAGGATTGATATTAAGCAATTCATTCGTTGATGTTTTTCTTAAAGATGATTGCAACTTCTCCAATCTGCCCTGCAATTTTTGAATAAGAGCGTCAGCCTTTGTTATCTGATTGCTGTTTAAAGGAATATCAACCTTAAATTTATTCAATAGTTCAAGGCGTTTTTGTATGGCAGCAATTTTCTTGTTCAAGTCCTCAGCACTTCCCTCCGGCATACCAAGGGCAAGTCCAGACTGACCAGAAAGGTATTGTAGATACTTCTGATTAGTCTGCTGCATCTTCTTATTTGCCTGTTCCTGTTTTGTAGCTTGCTTTTCCATCTCCTTCGTCCGTGCAATTTCCATCTCGTATTGCTGGCGTAGAAGATTAAGTTCTCTTTCATCGGAAATAGACAATTTAGGCGCACTGTTAGCTGTAAGGGAATATGCGGTTTTCAATCTGTTCAATTCAGCAACAAGATCATCTATCGCTTTCTTCTGACTTTCAAGATTGGCTTTTCTTGTAGCCATCCCCTTATCTCCGCCTGCATTGCCTAGGTTACGGTAAGTCTTTTCTAGCTTGTCATACTCCCTTGTCGCTTCGACAATCTTGTTTGACAATTCTTCCATCTGAACAAGTATATCCATTTTCTTGTTCGACTTTCCTTTCCCTACCTTGGATGCGTTTTCATTAGCTTTATTTATCTTTTCTACAACCTCGCTAAGTTCTGCGTTCATTTTACCTATATCAGTCAACATAGGCTTAAAGGACATCTCCTGGTTAAAGGTGTCCTGTAGTTTCTTCTGTATATCCTTTATCTGTTTGTCAAGACCTGAATCATCTAGACCGATCTTAAACTTTAATGCTCCTAAATCAATATCAGCCATACTAATAAACTTTAATTATGGCAAAAATAACAAAAAATAAGCATAATTATATGATTGATAACAAGTAAAAATATATTAGCATTTTTTAACATATTAAAAATAGTAAATAAAGCCAATTATACTATCTTTGCATTGACTAATTTTTATAACTATGGCTGTAGAAGAAAACAAAGTAACGCTAGTAGGCGTAAATAGTGCTAGTGTCATGTTCAGTAATGATGCTAATGCTGAAAAACAGTATAAAGTAAAAGCAAATGTAAACGTATCAGATGGCACTAACATCAATTCATTTGATAGCGGAGTAGTGAAATCTCTTGAGTCGGAAAATATGTTAGCGACTTTTTATTTCAATCAGGGGGGAGGTATAAATATAAACTACAATGACCACCCGGAACTGGATACCCAGATCGCTGTAATTACCATTATCAACTCCTTTGTTACCGATGTAAAAAGCTACATCAATCAAAAAGGAATATCAACAATTTCGCTTTAAAAGAAGAAGATATGACAAACCAAGAAATGTTTTTAAAGAGATTAACTCTCTTGAATATCCCCTTATCACTAGAAGGGAAGGAACTTCCATCAGAACTGAAAGCAAAAATCATGCTTATGCGTGTCGCTTACGACAAAGCTGCAAAAGCATTCGATGATGATATGCAACAGGTTCTTAAAGAAATAAAGAAGGAAGGATATGACGAGCGCGCACAGAAAATCAATCGCATGAAAGAGATTGACGGTAAGGAAGATGCGACAAAAGAGGAAAAGAAAGAAGCGGATGAAATCAGAAAAACAGAAGAAGATTTCAACAAGGAAACAGAAGAGCTGAATAAAGCATACTCCGAAGCATACCAAGAGAAAATGAAAGAGGAATGTAATATGAAGCCTAGAAAATTCGCTTTTGAAGGATTCGCTAAAATCATTGAACTTATTGGTACTGACGGTGCAATTAAAGTGAAATGGAACTCTCCCGAAGCATTGGAAATACCGAAGGAGGAATTTATCTCGCTTATCGCAACAAACTTAGTAGATGAATAAGCCGTTTTCTATATTGCTATTTTTTTTGTTACTGTCGTGTTCTTGTTCACGCAAGCTACTTCCATCTTCGACAAATACAACTATAGTAGACCACAACACGACAGTAACGGAAAGAATAGTATGGCAATCAAAAATAATAACTCTTCCAGTAGAACACATACAACATACAACATTTGAAGATAGTTCACACTTGGAAACATCATTAGCCATATCAGACGCTAAAATAATGTCGGACGGCAGGCTTTTCCATAGTTTGAAAAACAAGAAAGACTTTTTACAAGACAGTATTCCATCTTTGGAAAAAGAAACGGTAGTGACGAAAGATTCGACAATAACCGTAGAGAAAATTGTAGAAGTAAAGGTAGAAAAGGAATTGTCTAAATGGCAAAAAACACTAATCAATCTTGGATACATAGGTATCGGTTTCATATTGTTTTCAGGTTACAAAATAGCCCGAAAGTTCGTGTAACTTTCGGGCTTATTTTATTTATCTGTGTCAATTTGTCCCTTAATGCTTTTTTTTAAATATTTCGCAACACTATCCATTACACACTCAACACACCAACCTACAAGGTATGCAAAATGCTCATCCTGCCCATTTTGATACCCCATTGCTATATCACAATAATCAAATACATTACATACAAAATGACATGATTCATGAGCAACAGTTCTCACCCCTATACCATCGTTGGATAAACAAATAAGTACACCTAAATGGTTTGTACTTTTTTCCCTTACAAAAATAGTCATGCCATTACAGCTATTAATTTCATCTTTGGATGTATCTATCGGGTCATGATTAAGTTTGGTGAATTTTCTATATATTTTTCCCCATTGATCATCCCCCACTGCAACATACAGTTTAAGGGGATATATTTTAGGATCGTATTTTGTTATCATCGCAAAATGTCTTTTAGTAATATATCGGGATGCTCTTCTTTAGGTTTAGATTCTTTGAATCTATATATAAAGCCACTTGCATCCTTGTTAGCTTCCTCATATAAATCTTCTGTAAGAGAAGCCTTATACAACTTAACTTTCTCTTCAAAATGATAATCAAGTTTAGGTTGGTCCATTATTACTGCCTGTATATAACTCCATGAATATTTCCATAGCAAAGCCCAGTCCTTGATTATCATCAATCCTCCGAATAGTCTTAAATCCCCTCTGAATTGGGGGAAATCTTTTTGGATAGATCCTCGTGAGCCGATTTTGCATCGAGAGATAATTTCATGGCATCCTTCTTGCTTAATGTCGCTGTCGTATCTATCAAGAACGCTAAACGGATTGTATTTGTAAAAAAATCACTTACATTAGCCCCCTCCACGATGGCTTCTATCAACGGAGTTAGTTCCTTATGGTCATAGTGCCTGCTTAACCACCAAGCGTATATACGTCTTGCAAAAGGAATTATCTCAAAAAACCAATAGTTGTTCAACACTCCTGCCGCTGCAACTTTGTACGGAATAGATGCGTCATTTTTCATAATTGCAATCATTTCCTTTTTCGCTGTATCTGGATTGATAATATCACGTATCAGCAGCTTATCCACAATATAGTCGTATGCGCCTAATCTAAGACCACGTACCTTGAATTTTTTATTGCCAACCATAACCTCTTTGTATTTATGAGTGGCAAACTTCTGCATCTTTATCTGATCATCTAAGTCAGGTTGTTTCCAGTTGAATATTCCCATTTTTCTTAAACTAACTTGAACGGTTTTATCATTAATTTTCCTTTCACATCTACCTTTGATATGTTCTTTGGAGTATTTGTATAAACGAATACCCTTGTATATTTAGACGATACAATATCAAGTTTGGCATCGTCAATCAAAGAAACGTGTACTATGCTGTTATCAAGCGCAACAAGGCTTACACGACTGTTATCCTTGACATACATCTCTCCTATACCGAAATCGTTGAATGTGACAACACAATCACACGAACCGTTAAAAATAGACCATTTAGGATTGCTTATGAACAGGTTTGTATCATCAACGAAGATATTAAACTTCTCCCTAACTCCTGTAAATTCCTTCTTGATTATTTCATTTGACGGGTATCTGTTTAATAGACAAAAATCAATGCCTCTGATATACTTTTTACATAATTCATATTTATCAGGTTCACCCCATCCATTTGTCCACTCTTTACACAGTCCAAGGCTTATAGCCTTTTGCTTCAATTTTTCAGATAATTCCTTATCATTCATTATGTTTCTTTTTATGGCAAAAATACAATAAAAGTTAATACCAATAAAAAAGTAACAGTTAAAAAACAATAAAAGCCGGACAGAAATGCCCGGCTAATTTATAACTCATCTGTATCAACCAATAGAACTTGAATTGTCAAGTTCGAGAACCATCATGGTTTTCAGATACTGAGTATTAACTTCCAATGCTGTTACAGTAACGGAGAAACCAAGGTATCCTGCGTTACTTGGAGCACCTGTGAAGCTGACAGCCCATGATGCCTTCGGGAAGAAGATCATACGGTCACCAGTACCGTTGATAATACCGATAGGACGTACAAACTGCTTGAATGAGCTTGCACCAAACGCTTTCAGTTTCTGAGAAGTTCCCTTACCGAAAGCATTAACAGTGTCAGTTAAACTACTTAATTCCAACTCAGCCTCTGCTTCATTTCCTTGCGTAAAGAAAGCGAAAGCGGCTTTTGAAGTGGACATACCTGTAAAGGTAAATGCCATAGTACCCGGTGTGATATTCTGGAATACGGTAGCACCCTGCTCGTTCTTTGTTTCAGAAGTGTCAGCGTCAGTACCAGCGGATTCCGTAGTACCAGATTCAATATTGGGAAGAATCTTCGGATTCTTAAAACTTGAATATTGAGTTTCATCGGTAATCTCAATCGCATCAAATGTCAAAGCAGCCGACTGCCCGTTCAAGTAAGCAGGGCTGGTGTCTAAATTTACTTGTGCCATTCTATTTTCTGTATTTAAAAAGTTATTGTTAATTGTTGAGAGCGTATCTACCGATGCGCCTCCACTGTTTTTTCTCACGTTTTTCATGCAGCTAATCCTTTGAAATATCAACATTCAACAGGACGGACATATAATAGAACCCAACCCCGTCAAACATTGGTGGTAAAACATTAAATATCTCGAAATGAAGCTGCACAGTCTTTTGCGGGAACAGTTCTACCATTTTCTCACTCAACGCATCCATGACAGACGGATATACGTTCCCGGGCAATGCCCTTACAAACAGAGTAACCGTAGCCATTGTTTCGCCTTTCCCGAAGTGACCGTAAGGGCCGCTCTCGGTATTGCTGACAATTCTTGTATTGTTGTTTACGACAATAAAACTAGTTACCTTATCATCAACACTTGCAGGACGCTGCACCTTATATACATCGTCAGCAATCTTCTTGTCCAATACAATATTGTACAAGGTGGTATTTATTGTTGAAGGATTAAAGTAGCCCATAACTTCACTTAAAATATTTGTTTAACATATTAGCTGCAATTTTCTTAAAAACCACAGTATATTTACCCCCTTTTAAATCTGTCTTTGTCTTAATCCAAGAATCTGAAAGAACGTTCAACAGGTGATAGTTCTCAACATACTTGGCATAATACATGACAGCAGCGACAACCAGTTCATATTTTTCAGAACCATCGGATTTATAACTGTTGAAGAAATCTTCGGCAAGTTCACGCCCCCAATACTCGACATTGTTACGTTTCCTAGGCTCATTTGCAACTTTCGTTGCATTTGCCCACACAATCTTCTTTAGGACCCCATCTTTGTAAATGCCACATCCATAACTATCTTCAAGATTGAAAGTTTGGTTGGTAAAGCCCTCCAAGTCTTTTATATCATCCATGATATTCGTAGCAATATACTCCATGAACTGCATGATAGAAGCATCCAAGGCAAGCTGGACATTACTACCAAACTCTTTCAATACTTTATCGTTGTTATTTGCCTGCATTTTTTGTACTTGTTTTTCTTGTTACTGGTTTACTCAGTTTCTCAATCTGCTTTTTTAGCAAATCTCGATCATCTTTAGCGCATTTCAGTTCTGTTTTAATATCATTCAGTTCATTGTAAAGCTCCTGTATCTTCTGATAAGCATTGTGGAGAGATTGCTGATAACTAAAAATTTCCTCTTGCGCCTTCTTCAACTGAGCACCCTGAATAGCAAACCCCTTTTCAAGATTGTCCAAGGTAGAAGAATCAATTTCAGTTTCCATCTTTTCCTTCTTCTGCTTAAACATTAACATTGAAGTTAGAAGGGTTATGCCATTTGTACCCAACAAAGCAAGTATTATTTCCGTCCAATTGATTGTCATAGTATTCTAGTTTTCTATTTGGTTAAAGTATATCACCGTACCAAATTCCATATTGTTAAATGGAGGTTTCTTTATCTCACGCCAACTATTGCTGTTGTCCGAAAACGGATGGTTGAAATTCTGCCAATCCAACAGACACCCGGAAGGTATGGTTACATCGTTATCTTCTAGGTAGGCGGCATATTCGGATTTGTCAACATCATTCGTTTCCGAACCTGTATCCTTTTCCTGTATATTTGCCCTTCCTTCGTATATCATCTCCCAATATGGGGTAGTCTGATATTTATCCGAACTGTTCTTGTTCTGGTAAATTCTAACCATATCAGGAAACATATCCTCACCTAAAATACTCTTTCCCATACTACCATCTTAATCTAGTTATTTCAACATCTGTTCCAACATCCAAATTCAAACCCCATTTGGCGTATAAATCCTTTGCGCGTTGTTCCAATCTTTTCTTGTCATTGATAGAAATAGTCTTGCTTGTGTCAGTAATTGACCAGTTACCTGCCTTTTTCGTCTTTCCCTGTATGGTTGAAGGAGCAGTACAAACAATGAGCAACAAATCGGCATAAGCCAAATCCTTCTTCATTTCAGACGTTTCACGGCTGTCATCAGACAAACGGAATCCCCATTTCTGGGCAACACTGATATACGATGTGTTTTTCAACTCATAGTCAATCTGTGCTTTCAGATATTCACGCATAGACATATAAAAATATGCTTCCACCTTCATGTTACCCTTTGCTGTTATCTGAGGTGTAACCTGAATAGTGTACGGATTATCTGAAACTTTCAGCCTATCTTCCGGCTTCAATGTTTCATTGTCAGCAATAAGCCAATATCCGAACTCCACACTTTCTTCGGGAATAGCTTGGAGCGTGAGAGTATCTCCAATGAAATACTCCCCTGCGCCCTTTGCTGTGCCTTCGCCATTTATATCAATAATGACTTTCATGGTTCAACTTTTTACAATCCCGTATTTGACTGTTCGTCAACCTTCATGATGATAAGGTTGTTAGGATTCTTCATCACAGGACACGCCCACAATTCACCTGAACTCTTTTCTGCATACGGTTCAGAAGAATACTGATGCAAGAATGCGATACGTCCGCCTTCCAAAGAAGAAATACGTACAGCCGGGTTGGTATCCTGCAAATACATTGACGGTGAGTTCTTGATACGGAAGAACTGACCGCTCTGAACAAGAACAACGGTGTTCTTTTCAAAAGACGGTTTGGCTTCCTCAATCACGCCAAGTTTGTTCCATTTTGATTTTTCCTCAATAGGGATAATCACAGGAATAGAGAATACCTTCATCAGCACATCAACAATCTCCTGATTGTTCATAGGATAAATTGTAGTAGATGCTGCGGCAGGAACAAGACGTGCCTGTACTGCTGCTGTCACTTTCGGGTGCATCAAGAAATTATCATACAAATCCTTTGACATTTCAAAATGATCGTATGGCACACTGTCATTGTCGGCAATCTTGCACATTCTTTGAAGGTCTTTAATAGGATCAGCGTTCTCGTTCGGTGTCCAGTCTGTATCGCTAAACCATTTCTGTTTTAACGCTTTCAACTTGTGTTTTGCAGGAACACGATAGTCAATCTGAACAGGAATTGAGTTGGTACCACTGGCTGTATAGTTAAGCATACCTGTAGAAAGAGCCTGATAAGTCATACAGTTCAACTCGGTATGGAAACCTTGAATACACGCTTCCATCTTTGTGTACCACTTCTCACGGATCTTGTCAAGCAATGCGCCCTGCGGAATGTCAAGTTCATAGAACTCCTGGATATCGGTTTCCATAAACTGAATAGCGTGACCCATTTTAGGAATACGACCCGAATACCATTCAAATCCCGTAGTATCCATGATAGGCTTTTCAGCCAAAGGAGCCAGCATTACAGGACGGGTAGCCTGTGTGTATTCGTCAACCATGACATTCCATGATTTACTCATCTGAGGAACATCCCAATCTCCGTAGCTTCTCCAATTTTCGTTATCAAATTTCTGATTGGCATAATCCATAAGTTCCTGCATTTCCCCAGAAAAATGCCAATCATAGAAACTAAATGTCGATCTTTGCATAAAACAAAAAAATTTAATTAATTATACAATGTGTAACGGAAAACGCAAGGATATGATTCATCATCCTTCATCGCCTTTTTAATTGCCGGAGCTACTGGCGGAATACGTTTTTCCAAAATCTCACTTGTCACCATCCATGCACCATTGAAAGGATAAAGAGTAGCACCTGGAATGGTGTCAACATCATAAGGCAGGATAGCATTGGGAATAACCTTGAATTTTGCGCTAGTACCAACCTGTGTAACTTCAACCAAAATATCGGTCAATTCCAATTTACCTGCATCCCCGGACAATGTAAGGATGTCATATTCGTCATGAGACGAATCAATAGCGTCAATGGTAAAACCAGTTGTAGCACCTGCGGCAGTAGTAGGTGCTTTACCGACAACCATGCCAACCTTGGCAACTGTATTACCCATGATTTTTTCAACTTTTACCGTAGCACCAGAATCCGATTTCTCGTACATTCTGAATGAATAGTGAATGTCACCGCCATTCTGCTTTGAGGAATCACATTTAATCATGGTACCAGCCGGAAGTTTGTTCCCAACTGTAGGCATACGTTCTACTGAAACGTTACATCCTACCAACAGTACGTGCAAAGACGTATCATTAGAAAAGATATGTCTTGCGCCACCAATCTTACTATAACTTGTTGCAAGAACTCCTGCTTTCATAATTAAAAAAACTATTTGTTAATTTTACTGTAATATCGGCTGACAATGTTGTTTTCCTTGTTAGCCTTATCTTCTTCTCTCTTTCTATCTATGAATGACTTTACATCGCTAGAACCACCCTTGTCAGAGATGAAAGGATTAATGCCATCCTTTGTGTATTTAGTACATGTTTCATTGTACTTTCCCTGTATTTTCAGAAGAATGCTTGTATCTTCCTCTTCGGGCGAAATCTGAATGTTCTCAAAAATGATGTTGCGCAACAACTCGTTAGGCATACCTGCTTCCGGGCGTTTAATCAAATCAGACAGCTTCTTGCGCTTTTCAGTTACAATCTGCTTCTGCTTTTCCTCCTGCTCTTTAGCTTCAAACTCTTTCTTGAACTTTTCAAACTCTTCAAGTTTAGCCTTGACATCATCGGGCAACTCAAACGGTTTCGGTTCGGGTGCTGGTGTCGGTGTAGGTTGTGGTTGCGGTGCTGGTGTCGGTTGTGGTGCAGGATGTGATTTTTCCCATTCTTTTTTCAAGTTGGATATCTCCTGTTCCTTGATTGTATCCCACTCTTTGCGCTTATCAGACGCAAACGCTCTTACCTGACCTGCCACAGTGTTCTTTAAATGATTCACAACACTTTCATTCCAGAACTTTTCCGCATTTTCCTGCGGTGCGAACGCTGAGAACTCATTAATTGTCTGTTCGATTGTACGATCTGTAATAACGGAGCAACTTTCTCCCAACGCATTCTTGATACCTTCAAAAATGACTTTTACATTTTCATCCATATACTATTTATTTTTTATGTGATTCATGCACAAGACCTTTGCGCACAGTAAGTACCTCTTACCGATGCAAATGTAGTTAAAATTTGTGTATAAGCAAAAAAATATTTAAAAAAATATTATATTTGCGAATCATTATAATACAATGGAAGAAATTGATTTAAAATACAGAGGATTAAAGACTAAGGATGTTGTCAAATCGCTGAAACGATATGGCAAAAGGGGAATCATACCATATAAAAGCCTTGATTTCGTCCAAAGATATATAGAGGACAGAAGAAGCAAGGGATACAAGGTAAATATGCTTGCCCCACAGAAAGGTTCACAGGAGGCATTTCTAAGGAACAGGGCAGGGATAAAGATACTTCACGGGAATCGTGGGGGAGGAAAATCCGTATGCCTTGGAATGGATATACTGAGTTCATGCAACCATCCGTCATTTTCCGCACTTGTTTTCCGTAAGGACAAGACATCCGCAGAAAAAGCGGACGGTATTCTTAAAGTGGTTTCAAAGATGGTTGAACCTTATGGTGAGTATATTGATTCAAAACGCCTTTCAAGACTTGACGCAGGAGGTGAAATACGGTACGATTATTTCGGTGATGCCTGCCTGTCTGGAGAAAAAGGCATAAATGAATTTAAGGACAGACAACAGGGTGGTAACGTTGTGAAGGTGGCGATAGACGAGTGCTCACAGGCAACGGAACCTATCATAAACTACCTTCAAACGGTATTGCGTTCATCATCAGGACTAAGAACAGGTCTTACAGGCGCGTGCAATCCAAACCCGTACAGCGATTTCTGGAGAGCACTGGTATCATGGTGGGTGGACGATGACGGAATAGCAATTCCAGAAAGATCGGGAAAGGTAAGATATTTCTTTCAATATGGAGATACTATACATGAAACAGCATGGGGTGACAGCCCACAAGAAGTATTTGCTCAGGCAAAAGATTATATCATCGCAAGATTCGGTAAAAATACCAAAATTGACGAAACAAACTGTAAAAGATACATCAAGAGCATAACCTTTATAGCTTCTGGGCTGGAAGATAACAAGATACTTATGGCTTCCAATCCCGACTATCAGAAAAACCTTGGAGGAACAGTACAAGAAGTATCAATAAACGCATTAGGTTCATGGAAGCTGATAAAAGGGGGAAACGAGTGGATAACCCGTGACGAAATGGAGGAAATGTTCTCATCTCAGCCTGTGTTTGACGATTATTTTGAATGTGCTACACTGGATATAGCATACGGTCTTGGTGACGTTTGTGTAATGGGGCACTTCATAGGACACCACTTACAAGACCTGGAATGGTCAAGCACATTAAAGCCTAGGGATTTGAACCGATGGGTAAGAAACAATCTACGAAAATGGGGAATCGGTGAAAACAGACTGGCATTTGACGGTCTTGGAGCACCTACATTCCGTGACGCATTTCCCGAAAGTCTGGCAATACTTAGAGGCGTTCCGAAAAGACCAGACAAAAGCAAGGATGATCAACCTGTAAGATTCTATTTCGATCTAAGGGCACAGCTTGCCGATGAGATGGTAACACGTATAAAAGGAACAAACTTAGGATATTGCGGATTCAGCATAAACCCGGAACTTCTTGACAAACCGTATGTGAACAAAACAATACGGGAAGCGCTGATGAATCAGAGAAGAGCAATAAGACGTGACGTGGAAAGGGAAAACGGGAAACTAAGACTTCTGAAAAAACAGGAGGCAAAAAAGATTGTAGGATGCTCTCCTGACTTGATAGAAGGAACATTTTTATACAGGACATATTTTGATATATGTGATGTAATGATTGACATACCTAACGATATAATGGATGAATTAAAATATTTATAATTACCTATGGAAATTTTAAAATTAGACGTTTTATTACGAAAAGAACCGTTCAAAGTGGCACTTCCGTCAAGATGTGACGATGGGAGAGGTGGAGGAACAAAGAAAAAACCAAGACGCTCCACTTTGATATACAAATATATGTCACAAGATGATTTTCTAGCACAATGGGATACATCAGGACACTATATACACAACAGACCTGACTGGAAAGACAGCATACCGTCAGACGAAGATACCACATCATCGGATGATGAAAGCGCGAATGTAGGTGCTCAGAAAAGAAAAAAGAAATCGGCATCAACTCCCTACGTACTGCAAAGACGGGCATTCCCTCTTCAAAGGATGATACACAAGAAAAGGGTATCACACCTGTGTACCAATCCTCTTAAATTTCAGATAAAGAAAAGCGCGTCAAACCAGCAGAACAGGGATAAGCTGACAACATACAAGGAATACTGGACTGATTCTCTCATGGAAACAGCCAAGTTTGAACTTATAAGCGAAGCCGGAAAGGTAGGAGATGCTGCCATATATATATATAAGGATAAGGACGAGATAAAATACAGGTCTTTCAGCTACCCAAAAGGAGATATACTGTATGAACATAAAAACAGAAGAGGGGAAAGAATAGCTTTCGCAAGGGAATATACAACCACATACATATCGGCTGACGGAGAAGAACATACAGACACACTTGTCGATGTATGGACTAAAGATGAGTTTTACACCCTTGATTCCAACGGAGATATAGCAACGGATATTGACGAAAACGGAAATATCATACAACTGCATCAATTCCATAACCTGGGATTTATACCTGTAGTATATCTACGGCTTGAACTTCCATTTTGGGGGGCAGTACAGGACTTGATAGACGATTTCGAGTTCTTAATGTCAATGATAGGAGAATACAACACACGACAGGCATTCCAAATGCTACTTATCAAGACTAACGGAAGAATAAACATTCAAAGAAACGGATTGGGAGGAACTTCCATTTTACGTGTAGGAGCAGAAGATGATGCACAGTTCATGGGTAAGATGGACGCTTCAAACTCACTGTTCACCGAAATAGATAACATATACAACGGGATACTTGACGGAAGCGGTGTTGTTCCGCCAATGCAATCATCATCAGGTGACAGACCTACTGGAACAACGGCAATGTATTACGAGCCGGAAATGGAATGGGCGAGAAGTGATGCACAAATGATGAATACAGCCATAAATGACATGGCCAATATATTCAAATACTATGTAGGAGTAATGGAAGGTGACGCAACAGGTTATAACGCTCTAAGAATAAACGCTACCATAGAGCCATACTCATACATAGACTTCTCTGAATGGAACAATACACTCGTTCAGCTTGCGAACTCCCGAATAATATCATTACAGACAGCAAGAGAAGAAAGTGACTTCTCTGCAAATAACGAAGATGATAGAATGGACGAACAAGACAGAAGATTAAACGATATGGAAGCTAGGGTGATAGAGGAAAATAATGAAAACAATGAAAACAACGATAACAACGATAACAACGATAACAGCTAAACTATGGGAAAATTTACAAATTTACTAAGAAAAATCAGAAGGGCATTAGACTATATATGCCTTAACAATTTGAGAGTTGACGGAATGGAACACCTCATTGCAGGAATACTTGTAGTAAGCATGGCGCAATGGTTTTTCTCCATATGGACAGCAATAGCACTAACCTTATTCATTCTTGTGGGAAAAGAAATAATATACGATAAGTGGCTTAGACAAGGAGTGCCCGAATGGAGAGATGTATTCTGGGGAGTAGTAGGTATGGTGCTTGGATTAATGTAAAAAAACAAGGGTGTTACGGAAGTAATACCCTTGCCTAATACCTACCTATTTTTAATTATGACGAAATCGCCATAATTAAAAAGATATTAAGGAACAAATTGACATCATTACAAATCGTTATGGTATTAATTGTATCAAAATTTATATCATTTAATTTGGAAAAACAGCTATGGAATACCACCAAAAATACAAAGGATTATCTATTGCAGACTATTTCGTAAAAAAGTGCATAGAGCAAAACATACCCGTGACAAATATGTCTATTCTGAACATGATTTACTTTGCTCATGGATTTTCTTATGCAATAAGGCATGAACCATTAATCAAAGATTCATTTTTGGCATGGCAATGGGGGCCAGTAGAAAAAAACACGTATGATTGTTTCAAAAAATATGGAGCAGGTCCTATAACATCCATTTCGGGAGAAACTAATGATGATATTGTAAAAATAGAAAAAGATAAAGAACTATGTGACTTCTTAGACAGATTTATCCCATTAGCGAAAGTGAACCCGTTTACCTTAAACAAAAGAACGCATATTGAAAATGGTCCGTGGGATGTAACCACAGTTTATCAATATATAGATGAAAAAGTAATACAGGTATATTTTTGCGCTAAGTATGGGAATGAAACGAAGTAATTGTACAATATTGAAAGCCTAAGTAAACTAGCCAAATAGGTTGCTCATAACAATGAGAGCATCAACCGCCTTGTCTACATTAAATTCCATCTGTTCCATTATATAATCTCCTGATTCTTTTATGACAACATACGAGAAGTCTTTGTTTCCTACACTCATTGTTGCAATATTTCGTTCTTTGAACTCAAAGGAAATAGTGCCATTAGGTGACGGAAATACATTCCACAACCGAAGAATCGAATCAGGGGTATCCATTACTATTTTACGGGCATTTAAGTATGAATCTCGTTCTATGGGAAAGGCATTGCAACCATCCCAACCCTCTTTGTTCAATTTACAGAAGAAATTAGAAAGTTTTCCTAGCATCTTTTCTTTTTCAGAAGGAATCAACAACGGGAAAAAATAACCATGATAATCCTCAACTGTTCTTGTAATCATTCTAAGCGTATCTTTATCTTTCAAAAAACGTTCTTTTTCTGATACAGTTAATTCTTGTGGAACTTCATATAAATATACTTTATAAGATCTAGGAAAAACATGACCCAAAAGACATTTTTTAGGAACATCATCATTAAACAATGGATAATCATGACTAACTAAATATTGTTCATAACACATGAATAAAATATTTTGCATCTGGATTTTATTCAAAATAACATTATACTTATGATATATAAGCCACGCTATCAACTTACAGTAATCTAAACTGGTTAATTCTTTCATATATATGTATATCACAAATAAGTTGGCGTAGATGCTTCAAAAAGTTGATTAAACACTGTTTGATACTTACTTACTGCATTCTTATCATTAAAATTACACCTTGCTTTTCTTGTATTTGTATCATATTCAACTCGATACATTCTTCCATCTGCTATGCAAAAATGCACACTGTTTTCTCCAATCTTTACTTCTCCTTTTCTATTTTTTCTCAACTCTATTTTTGAATAATATTGTTTTAGTATATCTCTTAGACAATTACAAGAATTAATTTCATCATAATCTTTTAATACAATACGTAGATTTGTTCCTTCTTTGCTCAAAAATTTTCGTAATGATTCTATATATGACGAAGAAACTGTAACATCATTTTTATTAGAAAAAATGTCTTGTGCATACAAACAAATATTTCTTTCTGCGGTTTTGAATATGTTGTCAAAAATAACAATAGCATATTCATTACCACTATTGGATAAAACATTATTAATTTTATAGTCTGCAAAATACTCAATAGCATCCTTATAATCAATAATATTGCCTAAATTTAATTCTTTCATATCTCCATTTTATAAAACAAGGAGCGACAAAAATATCGCTCCTATATTTCCTTTAACGTATAATTGATCACTTTATCGTAACCCAAACCTGTTCACCACGCTTTATTGCATCATCAATCAATTTGTTCAATTTGTCAGAAGTATAGCGTGATTCGGTAAGTCTGCCTTTTGATGTATTGTTACCTACAAGGATACATCCGGCAGAATCCTTTGCTGTATTCCCAGCGTGAAAAAGAATACCCTCAAAATGAGGAACATTCAACAGTCTTGGCATATTACGCCCGAATTTTGGGGACCAGTTGTATATCACCTGGTATCTACCGTAAGGGATAGCAGATTCAGCATAAACCTTCTTCTCGTTTCCATCAAACACTCCGTTCTTATTCACGTCAACGATACGATCTTCAAGCGTATTACTGAAAAACTCACCATCAATATACAAACGTCCTATAGTATAATCAGGCTTACACCATTTTCTTTCTACTAATAGTTCCATGATTTTTTTATTTATTGATACATTGCAAATATACAAAAAAGTATTATATTTGCAATGTAATAATTAAGCTAGTTGATATTTAGATGGGAATTAAGGAACAAATTGACACTATTATAGATATAGGTAGAAAAGTATTCGGTGATTCATTTATGATAGCCGATAGTGAGCGTTGGTATCGCCCAGAACGGATTAACGTTCTAAAATGTATGTAAAAATGTACATTAATACCTAAAACATTATATTTATCTTTGCCTTATCATAAAGCATCCGTTAATAGATATAGCTTAAATAGTTATTTTCATGCAAAAACTAAATTAGTATCACCCTTGGTAGAAGGGGTTGAGGGCGTGGAGTGGTCGGCAGTAGTCGGGACGGTGAAGCGTCAATATGTACGTGTATAAACGTATATAATTACCTTACCTTAATAAGCAAGAAATAGATTGGACCCTTTTTCTTGCTTTTTTTATGTGCAAACGCAAACTAATATGTTAACATTAATTAAAAATTCAGTTTGGTTATATATATGTAAAATATATTTTTGTTACTTTGCACTATGTAAATGAACCATTACGATGTTTTTACTTTGGCAGCAGGCAGATGTGAATCTTTACTGTTGCCTTTTTTGTTTAAAATACATACCTTTGCACTATGGACAACGAAAGAGAAATATTATCCAAACTTGACGCTATAATACAGAACCAAAAGGTTTTGTATGAGAATCAAATTGTCATCTTTCAAACTTTAGCATCAATCGGACAAAAGGTTTACAGCCAAAGCGATTTCAAGAGTTTGATGATAAACATGGTAGCAAACGGTATAACAGAAAGGGTAGAAGCCAATGATCAACAAAGAAGAAATATCTAAGATTGCAGACTATTACTTCCAAGTAAAAAGACTTGCAAACGGTATAAAATCGTCAACCAGAGAGCGTGCAGAGAAGTTCTCTAAAGACCTTCTAGCCGTATTCCTATTGGCAGGGGCTAAATCGTTCAAGTCAATATCAAAACTATCGGATATCCAAAAAGAAAAAGTGATGGAACTGACCAAAAAGTTCCGTGAGGATATATATAACGACATATACCAATATGTACTGGAAAGCAATAAACTGTCACTAGAACTAAACGATGATCTTGGATGGGAGTATATTTCAATGACGGACAACGGCATTAAGGAATATATGGAAAGGACATACGGTGGAGAAACAACAAAGCAGAGAATAAACACAAATACAAACAGATTTCGCGCTGTTGTTGAAGTATATCTTGCCAATACATTACTGTCCACAAAAACGAACAATATAGAGAAGATAACGGATGAGGTTCAAAAGAAGATATGGAACAACATATCATCACCATATAACGTATCATTTATTCCGCCAAGCAAACAGAAACACTATGGGAGAGGATATGCCACAAACGGTATAAGCCAGTTGTATGTTATAGAACAGCAGATGATTCTAGGTATTTTCAATGAAGCAAATTACAACTCATGGAAAAACATTCCAAATTTCAAGGGATGGAGAACAGCAGTAACATCTAAGAACCCGTGCCAGTTCTGCATTGATGAGCAATACAGAATACACACAGACAGACCTAAGCTGCCGTTCCATGCCCATTGCTTGTGTATATTATATCCGGTGTTTAATACATAATAACTTGATAATCAACATACCATTGAGTAACATTACCATAAGATGGGGGATTTCCAGCATCAACCACATCATTACGAGTAAATGATTTAGGAATATTTGTGCACGAAGGCATCAATATATTACCTGACCATTGACCTGTATAAGATCCATCTTTCGCTCTCCATCTATATCTAGCGTATGGTCTGCCGGATGAAGCAACGTAATCACTAGAAGTGTTATTTGTAATGTTTAATCTGCATTTAGAAGAAGTAGACCCATTTGTCAACTGTCCGTAAACAGAGAATCCAGAAGCGTTGGCTGTTGTATTTCCAAGTGTAATAGAAAGACTTTGTGTAACCACTATAGGCTTACGAATAAATCCGTCAGATGTAGTAGGGATTAAGCATAATACATTTCCACTGTAATCACAAAAATAACCCTTAATATAAATATATGTATCCCCCATAGATATGAGATTATTGCGATTAAGGGTAATTGAAATTTTTCCTGTACTATCAATACTACTTACAACGAAAACTCCAGAATCCACCAACTTCTTTAATTGATTATATACTTCCACCTTTATCTTCATATTAGACCAAGTAAATCCCCCAAGTATTTTACCTCAATTATACCTAGAATCAGCCCAATATGGTGAAATTGTAAGTACAAACGTTGTCTTTGTAGCATCTACAGGATTAGTTAGGATATCTTTATCTATTGTAAGAGGTTTAGCCCCATGATCGTATCCATCAAAATCAGTAAGCCTATACCATGTTTTAGGTCTATCATATACTAATTTCTTATTTACAGAATCATAAATTATACCAGGTAAACTAGCGTTGTCAAATGAAGGGCTAGACGCTTCTTTGGGTTTTATATAACTCCACATATTAATTTTTTCGCTAAGACAAGCATACCCTAAATCATAACCGTTACTAGTAGGACCGATACCAAGGGTAGGATATACATCACTATCCAATCCGACAGGTGCAGTGATTTTACCGTTAGAGTGACTCATAATCACCCCCTTCCTCTATAACGGTAAAAGAACCTTTACAAACAACAATGCCATTACAACTGATACTACGACAATGAATATCGCCATCAATTATAACAGCATCAGAAATATCATAATCACTAGGAAGTTCCCCACCACATAGTGTTATAACTTCGACTGCCCCTGTGCAGCTAGACTGCCCATGTGCTCCCTCGCTTCGCTTCGGTCGCACACCAAATTTCCGTTTACAAACAAATTAATTTTCATCTAACTCACGTATTAAGTCATTAACATATTTTACACATGAATCCAACTCGTCATATCCGTCCAAAATCATAGCACCCACAGTGATATGAAGTTTGTCTATCACTTCTTTTTTGAACAGCACGGCATTCGCCTTGCTTGTATCAGACTTTTCTATTACCGTTATTGCGGAATCAATCATCCTAGTTACTTCGGATGGCGGCATCATAGGGATATCAGCACCTTTCCGCCAAGACTGATATTCTCTCATTTTTTTAATAAGTTCTTTTTTTCTCATGACAAGTCAGATATAGACTTTTTAACCTCATTAAATGACTTATCCGGACAATATGAAATTACACCATTGTTTTTACCATAAACATACAGGCTTCCTTCCATAAAAAGATTGCCGTAATTATCTTGTTTGAAATAGACCTTGTTTATCTTTTCCACAAACTTTCTATTTCTCCATTCTCTGTACATTTTGAACAAATTTTTCATATATCTAGTGTTTAACTGACTATACATTCCTAATAAATAATGGGTGGTTATAGCATAAATGAAAAGGACTATACCACCCCTACCCCTTTTAAATTATGAAAAGAATTAAGATCCAGGCAACAGTCCATAAGACAAATATTGTTTTAATGATCTTTTATGGTACAAATATAATAATTATTGTGAATTAAGCCAAAATTAAACAACAATCTCCCAATCATCGGCAAACACATCGCTAATAGACGGAACCCATGAATCAGCACGCCCGGTGTTCTCATTGTAAATAAGACACTGGCTTGTATAGTCAATGAATCCTTTGCCTTTCAGAATAAGGTCTTTTGCTGATTGCGGAAGAGATTGCATCTTGGGAATAATGTCGCCATCAATGTGTGCCAGTACATGTTTGATAACCCATAGGCCCTTATCATTCCAGCCGTTTCTACGGACAGCATAACCGTATTTAAGAGCCTTGATCGCCATACCAAAGTTCATATTCCGCACTTCTGCGTCATCAGAACCTTGCATACGCTGTATGAGAGTATCAAGAAGCCGTATATAGTCGAACATAGTACAACACTGCATTTCCAGTAAACACTTGTTGTACATATCATTAACGACTTCATCCATTTTCCCTGAATCTATGAAAGCGGCTAACTTTACATATCTTCCATTGAGTTCTTTGGCTTCTATCTGCATACGGTCAACTGTTGTTTCGGCAATATTATACGCCTTTTCAAACGTATCTTTAGGACTCCAGCTTTCGTATCCATCTTCATAACGAACATGATAGCCCTCATCATCGAAATTTTCCGTTGACGGTTTTTCTCTAAGAAGATGTTTTCCCCACGCATCACCTCTTGTAATAGGTTCTGCTTCAATCTGTTTTGTTCCAATGTACTTTTTCATATCAATATGATTTAATTGCTATCTTGTTCCAAATAAAGTATTTTAAATACCTCCCTTTCTATCTTTGTCACAACGCTCTCATCAAATTTGTCCTCATCAATGCTTTTTATGTAGTCAACCAAAGAATGAATCTTCCTGTTAACATGAATCATAGTAGAACGAACATCATCAATCATCACGCTGTTTGAAGCCTTATCCATCTCCTTGTCTGCAAAAGTTCTCTCATGTATAGTTCCATCTTCCTCAATTTTGTATGAAGGAATTTTGAAAAACTCACATACATCAAAACGGCTCATAAGACTAACTACATTCATCATGCTTGTAATATCATCATCAGAGCAATCCAATACGATATCCCTATAATCTTCACACACCAAACAACTCTTAAAAGAAAAATACGGGATATCATCTTCCGAATCAAAAGGCCATGTTTCTTTATACTCGTTTGTTTTCATCTCAACAAACTTAGAATGATCATATCCAACAGACTTGTATTGATTGATATCATCAATCCACCCCATAAGTTTAGACATTGTATCATTCAAATACTTTTCATATAACACAACATCATAATACAATGCAGGTAAAGCATTATCACGGGAAGAGAAAGTTACAGGTTCAGAAATAGATTTCAAAACGGATAACTTACCCAACACAAAATTAAATATGTCAGCTAAAGGAAATTTACTCTTTATTCGTTTCATTATTAACTACAAAAAAATCGGATGGAGGAAAACCAGAAATATGGCAAAAAAGATAAACCTCCATCCGCAAACAAAAACAAGAATTTAATCAATACAGGCAAAAACCACACATTTCTGATAGCATTGCAATACTAAAAGGGCAAATCATCCCGTCTTTCAGGCTGGACAGGTGCAGGTGATGGAGCTTGTGCTGGTTGCGGCATATCTATCTTAAAGCACCCAACTTCATTGTAATATTTACCCTGGTATTCTCTTGCTCTGATTTCAAGATGGGCAGTAATAGTATCACCCTCTTTCAATTGAAGATCACACAGGGTGCCCATTACATAGAAATACACCTCTTTGGAATACATGGAACCAATTTCCTCAACGAGATAATTTCTCTTCTGCCAAGGATTACCTGCCTTACTTGTACCAGCCTGTAACTGACCTACTTTCTTTACTTTACAATTTAATACTAAATCCATTTTTTTATTTTTTATATTTTTCTTCTTTAATCCGATCCAATTCTCTCATTGCGGACAGCCTTCTTTTGTGAGCGTCCACCCTTATCCAGAAAACCTTCCAGCTAACTTCCTTACCATTAGTGGTGTTCTCTTTAAGTATCTTGCCACATTTAAAAATCTCGTTGACAAGATAATCATACCGTTCTTTATCATAGCAATATCTCATGCGACAAAAGTAATATTAAAAAAATAAACTAACACAGAAAACAATACTAAAAATAGTTAACTAAATGGTTAATTCTTCCTCTTCCTCTTTCGACAATGCTTCCACGTCACCATCTTCACCTTTAGGGAAATACAGTTCGTCAAGATAATCACTTGCTTCACTCTTATCAGTAAAACTCTTTATAACACTTCCCCGTTTGCTAACGACACGGTAACTAATATTATCCTCTGCTACAACTTTGTAACAATTTAAATCATCCACATCTACAACATCGGGAGCATTATCATCAATACGCATCATGCTCAATATATGAGAATACTCGTTCACCTTCACCGTACAGGAAAAAACATTAGGAACTGGTTCTATTATCAATCCGGCATTTATCAATGAATTAAAAACAGAACGCCTGGGCTTATATTTCAGTTGCCTCCTTATAAACTTCAACGTTATCATATTATCTCCCCTCTGTGCGGATAATACGCACAAACGTAATACCCGTAACGCATCAATACTACATAGAGGTGAAAGGTACTTGTACAACTGGACAGGAGTAAATTTATGGTAATAATCAAATACTCCCTCTTCCTCTATTTCCCTTACACGCCTTTCCCTTTCTTTATTTCTTACCGTTAAATTAGTAGTTTTCCTTACAGACATAGACTACCCTTTCCATGTATCGTTTTCCTTTATCCATTTACGTTCGTCATCACTAAGATCACCTGTTGATTCACGATGATATACACACTTGTTGCATAACCCTGCCTTGGCACGGACACACTTGTCGCAATCGTATGGGAAAAACGCTATGGTGGTCTTGTCATAGAAATCCCCACTAGCATCATCGTCAGAAAGCCATCCTTTGAACTTTGCAAGCATATCAAGCGCACCTTTCACATCCTTAAAATCAGCAGTGTCTATATCAGAACGCTTTAGGAAACTTTCTATAAGGCTTATCGCATCTTCAAATTCAAGGTTATCCTTGTTTATCAAAGTCTTTGTCTTTTCCTTATTCTCACCTTCCAACACACGCCTCATGGATGGTGTCACATAATCGGAAGCAAGCATGGAAGATTTGGCATAATTGACAATCTGGGTTATTCTTGGAGAATTAACCCATTGCTTAGCTTTCATAAGCAAAGAACGCTCTGACATACCCTCATCAACAACGTGTGTAGCCCTGTAAAACAAGACAGGATTGGTATCTATGACATAAGCGGACGCAGCCCATAACTCCATCTCATTCGCATCATCAATATGCTTTGCTATATCAATCTTCTTCTGTTTTTCATCGTCAATAAGAAGATTGTTACTAAGGGGAAGTTTACCCCATCCTTTATTCAAACCCATTATCTTTCCTCCTTTATCCTAGACTTTATCTCCCTTACCCTCTCGTCAAGTTCAGAAGAATATTTAAAAAGATTGTATATGCTACTCCTGTCAATACATAGGAAATCAGAAATTTCAGACATACTTAAACCCATGTCACGCATGACACAGCACACAAGAGCACGGTTCATCACAATATCATGCTTCCTGCTTTTCCTGTTAACATCAGTATCGGAGAGTCCGCTTGCCGCTAGAACTCTCCTAAAAATCAAAGCGTTGTCAGCCTTTTTTCCCATTTTCCACATTTTCCCGGTCTACGATTAATTGCATTATATCAGCGTAACCAGCCAAATCAACCATATTGTCACGCTTTTTATGGAATCCCTGTCTGCATAGTTTTACAGCTATCTGTACAGCAACACAGTCATAAGGAGATAATTCCTTTCCCGTAATCAAAGAAGCCATCTTGGAAATGTTTTCAAAATTAACTACTGCATCACCATAGTCAGACTGTCTGCTATTGCTACGGATATCCTTTGCTTCATCAAGGATGCTTCTCTCTTTAACATGATCAACATAAGCAATACAATCTGAAAAAAGAATATGTTCTTTACCCTGGTCATCCGCACAAAGAAACTTTTCACCATTCTCAAAACAGTATTTAACAGTGACAAATTTACCGAACACATTTGACTTGCTTACAGAATCTTCACCGTGAAGTGAAATGTATTTATCACGGTTTATAATTTTAACCTTGCTGTTCAACGTAACTCCGATCATAACAAATCACCAACTTTTATGTTATCCGCATCCTTCTTATCAGAAAAGAAAATACGATCATACTTCGTTTCACCAAACTCAACAAACATGGCTAAGATAAAATACTTGTTCAGTACACTATTATAACCCTTGTCGTAAATCTTGTTTATCTTTTTTGTTTTCATACTTACTTACCTGCATTGTTTGTAGAACCAAAACCTCCATCGCCCCTATCCGTTGAATCAAGGCTTTCAACCTCAACAAATTCAACCTCAATATAATTACTGAAAAGAAGCTGAGCAATTCGCTCCTTGGCGGCAATATAGAAAGGCTCTTTCTCAAAACTTTTCACTATAACACCGATACAACCAGTATAATCACAATCAATAACACCATCCAACACATCTGCGTCATGATACTTCCCGTCAACGCCAATAATACCTTTCAGAGAAAATCCACTTCGAGGCTTGATGATAGCCTTCATATTTGATGGCATCTGAATGGCTATACCAAGTTTAATCAGATTACGACCTTTTCTTATCAACGTGTTGTCAGGAACATACAAATCATACCCGGCAGCACCATCAGTTTTTTTTTCGGGAAGAACTGCATCCCGTCTTAATTTTACGAATTTTACTTGATTCATTTTTTTATTTTTCTCTTTAAATCATACATAGCGCATTCCCTGCTTCTGTAAATCTTGCTTGCAGGATAAATCACATCATTGACAATAACAAAGCCGACAACAGGATCGGTAATGGGAACTACTTCACCATCAACAATGGTGAAATGATTTTCGGACAAAAGCCTTCTCATGGCAGCAATCTGTTCGAGAGTAGCCTTTGAAATATCATAACCGTTTGAAAAGTTAAACTCTGAATTACAGATAAGAACATTCTTGTCATTATACAAGAAATTAGCTTTCAAACCACCATTGTTGATAAACACATAATCCTTTACATGTCCTGTCCTGCTTTTAGCAAACAGGAAATCTCCTTTCTTGAAATCGTCAATCTTTACCAACTCATAAGTACAATTGTCAATCTTCTTCAATATATACCCACTAGGCAGTTTTATTACATTTGAATTAGTCAAATCCATTTCGTTCCTCCGTATTCAATCTAAATGCAGCTTCCCTAGCCTGATCCTTCGTTCTATACAACTCTATTTTTTCAAACATACGACCATCATCACAGTCATACGTACACAAGGTGACAGCCCACATATTACCACGTGGAGAATAGAAATACTTACCGTAATCCTTTCCCATCACCTTACCGTCAATTCTTACTTCTCCTTTAGCCATGCTTATTCTTATAAATTTTTACCAATAATCATACAAACAGATGCTCCAAATGGAGGACATGACATATAAGCAAAAGTAACAAACACGCCAAAATCACAGAATATTTTTCTATTACCCCTAGCACCAACACACTTATATATTCCTAAATCCTTCATTTTTTTTACTAAACATCTTTTTGCTGGAATCTCAAGACCTTTATTCTTATATAATTCATATATACGTTCAGCAAATTCGTTGGTATTTATAATGTTATTTAAACTTACGGAATATGTGCTATTGTCCAAAATAAAATCAACCAATTGAGATAAACAGTATAGACCGTCTTTCTTTTCGATAACAATATTATCAATATAAAAATCCCCATTAACATAATCAAGAAAAGGAGTTTTATCTAATAAAAAATACCTATCAGAAAAACGATCACCAGACATACCACAATTAGCTTTATTCAACATTACATACTTTTTAGACATAATGTCAAAATAATACTTTTCCATTCTATTTAAATCGGATGGATTACATTCTTCCAATATAGAAAATTCAATATCATTAATATCATAGTCTGATATTTTATCCATATTTGGATGAGTTTTAGATCTAATCATCCTTTTATGGCCATCAATTCTTTTAGAAATTCTAATAGATTGACCAACATAACAATAGTTTTTATACAAAAACATATAAATACCACAATCTTTCATTTTTATCAAATATAATAATAAAATTGATTAAAACAAAATTATGTCACGATTTATTTCCTCACCCCAAACTTTTTCCTAAACTCATCAGCAGAACACGCTATGCGCTGACCAAGATGGTCTACATACAAAACAGCATCTTTAATCATTCGGTCATTCTCGGCAAGCATGTGGATAATACTGTCAACAACACACTCTTTGCCGCTACCTAATTCAACATACTTATTACCCATGACAATGCAGTCTTTTTCCTTCAAAGGAACAATACGTTCAATCTTGCTTTCACGATATTTTTTCAGCTTTTCAAAGAACTCACGGTGCATGACACGCTCATTCTCATCCATCACATAGTAAAATTCACAGCAAATATCATTAACATCATTTACTGTAGTGAGTTCAATAATGTTTTCAGTAGCATTCTGCAATGCGTCAAAGAAATTCACATCATGCTCATCCAATACTTCTTCCATCATTCTATCAATGGAAGCAATAGCCGCGTTCTTGAAATCAATATCGTCACAACGAAATCCCAAAGAGATATAATTACGCAAGAAAAGAAGATTTTCCTTAAAATCAATTTCTAATTCAATATCCATTCTCTAAATTGTTTAATGTTAATACTCTTCAAATTATTAATAACAGCATCTCCGATATCATCGTTATGCTTCAATCCTAAAGACAGGCTAGGGAACTCCCACCATTTCGCCACACGTCCTTTGTCACCCCACAAAGATATAGCTTTACTATCAAAGTCGGGGAATAAAATAACATTTTTTGGCAATTTATTTCCAAGCTGGTTCATTCCTCCACAAGCCGTCCATATAAAACCGTTACCAAAAGCCATAGAGGCTATTAGGGCGGTTTTCTCCGATTCAACCATACAAGTTATCGCATCGCTACAATAATCCCCTGAAAACGGCTTAAAAAAGCCACGATGGGTAAACCCTTCACCCGTAGTAAACTTCCTGAAAGCATGGGTTTCCTTCTTCCTGTGGCCGTTCACCCCATATCTTATCCTGTTGTCATGGCATACGTTACCATCCTTGTCAGAATACCAGAATACAGAGGATTCCCTTCCAAGACACCCTACCTTGTACCTTGAAAACACATCATTCACGGAATCAACACCGAAAACACCTAAAAGGTACTCATACAGATTACTCCCCTTCCAATGCCCGGCATCACTAAGCCTGTCAACATACTTCACATCAACAAACCTTGATTCCTGCTTCCCAGAATCATACTCCCTCTCGTAAAAATCCTTCAAACTCATCCTGCAACCATCCGGGCTTGACAGAATCCTAAAAGCATCAGAAGCACTGCTGCAACCGGGAAGATAAGACACGAGAAAGTCAAACAGGTTGACAGAATCACCGCCCTGCTCGGTAACGGTGATACTGCCCGACTTGTTCATATAGAAAACCAGCTTGTCTTTCCTGCTATGGCTCTCCAGATTTATCCGGGCAGGCAACGTCCACCGCTTACCCCTACGCCTTAAAGGAAGCCCAAGCACGGTATCAAGATTGGCAAATATATATTCATAATCAACAGAACCCATATTACTTAAAATTATGCCATCCCTGTTTCAAATCCCTAAAGAAATCGCTTAATGTATAACGATAATCGTCAGGATATCCCAATGAACTTGACAGGCATGAAACATACCCGTAAGGTTTTTTACCGTCACTCCACCTGTACATCATCTCAGTAGGAACCATAAACACAAGAAGAACAAATACAATGTCAATGTATATGAGAAACATGACAAAACGAACAAAGCATCTCATAATCATTCCTCCACATCCCCTAAAAGAAGTTTCTTTGCATAACGCAACGCAAACTCCCAATTGTAATAAAACGTACCTAGCAAATCAAAAAACAGGCTATACACGGCATTCTTGTAACCATCGGGAACGAAATACATGATATCATCCATCATACGGATATCATCACTGAACCTAGCATTCTTTGTCGTATAACGCCACAAACCGCCAACGGCAAGTATCTTGGCGTGTTCATAAACATGACAGTCAATGGAATATACATCACAAACGTAATCATTAAACCAATCTTCATTGTCTAGTACACCACTAACAGGGCTTGCCGACAAAATCATATTAACAAACACACCAAAATGACAATACTGCTCTATCTTACCCGAATCATTATCAAACTCAACCTTGAAAGCATCCTTGCCACTCTCATTAATACCGGAAACCATGTCACTTACGTAAAGCGTCTTTAACCACTGGCTGAAATTATACCTTTTCAAACCAACCCTGTCACGAGATTCATTTATCGCACACCGGGCATCAGACACACATACATACCAATCAGAAGTAACACGAATACTTCTATCAAATAAAACAATCTCTTTATTATCCATATACAATAAAATTTTTCAGCAAAAATACATATTAAAGTAATATGGTAAAAACAATAACGGTTAAATAATATTAAACAGATAACTTATTCTCCTTCCATTTTTTAGCTTTTAACAAACCAACACGGACAGCTTCATTGTTATTCCATTTAAAAATGTCACACATAAGAGATATATATTCATGAATCTTATCTCTATACAACAACTGTTCTTCTGTTGCGTGTTGCCAATCTGTTGTTATACCACATTCTTCTTCTATCATAGTGCACAATAAAGACATAGCTTTTGAGAACTGGCTTTTATTGGAACAATTATTATACAGCGCACCAGTCATTTCTTTAAATGAATCACCGCTATCATTACGATATTCAAGAAGTTTGTCGAATAACCATTCATACACCTCAACTTTCAACTTTGGATTTATAGCCAACGCCAAATCCAAGAATAAAAAAGGATGAATCCATGTATGATGCCCTCTACCCCTTCCACTGATAATAGCAGTGCCATACTTTTTTTCTAACTCTACAATAAACTCTCTTGTATTATTGCTTTGCCGCCACTGATAAAAATTAAATTCAGGAAACCCATTATTAATCCTCCAAGCATTACCAGCTTTAACCAAATCGGTAGCAGACAAAAATTCACTTTTGCTTTTTTGGGAAATCTCATGCCCAAAAAGAATTCTTTTCATTTCAACTTCTGTTTTCATAATAAAAGTGTTTTAAAATACAATGCAAATGTATATACTATTTATTATAAAAGCAAATATAAAACACTTTTTTTCAAAAGACATTTATTTATTATAAAAAAAACATCACTTTAGAACGGCAAATCCTCCTTCATTATATCATCAGCCTGTTGCAGAAGGTATTCGTCAGGATTATACTTCCGTCTTAATACGACCTGAAACAATCTGTTCCTGTTCTCATCCCACGCGGAAGTGACGGAATAGCCTTCCTGGCGTATCATGTCAACCATCTTTCTCTTGCTGTAAGGTCTAACGCCACAGTCATTGCAGTATGCTATGTATTTCACATACAAGTCACGGTCACGGATAGCCGATTCCTCAATATCTCCCGAAGAATCATACCCCGAATCGTAAAGATATGACAGGACACTGTTGGAATCACGTCTTGCGTTCTCCGTAACGGATTCTATCGTATAGCTTTTCGTAAACTCACCTTTATTCTTCACAAACCGTCTTGCACCCTCTATTATCCAGTTGATAATGGCTGCCGATTCCTTTGACAGCTTCAACGGAAGAGATCTGTCCTGTTCCGATTCCTTAAACACACGATAGAACGGGATAACAAGGGAGCGTCTGAAGTGACCATAAGTCTGGTCCGAAACGGAAGGCATCTTGTTAAGATTGGCCATGAAAGGCGGCATCATGTCGGCAAGGAAAGGCTCACCGAACGGAAGGCGTGCCATAGCAGGCTCACCGGATATGAACTTCTTATACTTGCCACCGCTCACATCCTTCCCTCCCATCTCTGAGGCGTAGTTGAGCAGCTTGCCGTTTATCATCGCTATATTGTACTCGCAAGTAGACTTGTCACCCGACAGATCAGCCATCTCCATATAAGAAACATTATCTTTCCCTAGCGCGTTGACAACAGCGTCAAAGAACACCGACTTACCGTTACTACCACAACCGAGAAGGTAACACATCTTCTCCATCTTGATCTTCTTCCTGTCAACAAAGGCACACCCCACAAACTCCTGCAAGGCATCCTGGGTGTCCTTCACAGGAATCACATCGTCCAGGAACTTCTCCCACAACGGGCTGCGCGCCAACGGGTCATAATTGATATTGATACGTATGCACGATTCTATCATAGGAGAGAAATCGAACGTTTCCATCGTTTCCGTGTCAAGGACACAATTGTCAAAGGTGATGAAGTTACGCTTGGGATTGAATATCTCATGCGTCACGTTCTTTACGATGGTACGGTAGAAACGCTCGCTCGTATCGGTCATGTACAGTTCGCTAAGACCGTTTATGCGGCACAAATCCATGCACAGGCGCATCAGATCCTCCTTCATCATGGGAACGAATATCTTACCGTCAAAAGCCATGATGGAACCGCTCCTGTGCCGCCTGAAATTGCATTCCATGCATGCATCGGCTATATCCATCTCGACCATAGCGGATATGGAACGCTTCCACTCGCCTTCATCCCTTGCTTTACGGAAACCGCGACCACCGCCCTTGTCCGCCAGCTTGCCCATAACGGAATCAAGGATGTATTCATAAGAAGCCTTTGCTGATTCAGCGACAGTCATCTTCCCCTCCTTTCTCTACCGATCCTGCCCGGTCCGGCGATTTATCCCGGTCCACAACCTTCCCGAACATTACAACGGGATACAGGTCATAATCGTCCGTTGATATGTCAGGGCGTGCGTCCATATCGTCAAGCGAAGAGTACACGTCCGCGATGTGTTCCAGTTTCCTGCACACGATGGAATCACGTCTTATCCCGTAATACTCTATAAGATCAGCCATGTACTGTATGGTGATGTCCTTGAACCATGTGAACGCATCGTCACGTGTCCTTGCCCCGTCACAGCAGGTATTGAACGTGTACCCGAAACGCCTCATCCTCACGAAATAGCTGTTCCGCCACAACGACACCGACTTGTCCATCTCGTTCCCTGCATTGCGTATGGCGGTGACGATGCTTCCGGGAATGAGCGCGCACCGTGAAACGCGGGCGGCAGAAGGCTTCCCGTTCGCCCCGATCCCATCCACCATATCCACATCGGGCACGAACCTGAGGTCATCCACGCTCCTTCCGCCCACAACGGACGTATCATGGCGCATGAGATAGTCCGCATCCACGATATGATCGTACTGCCTTACCTGGTCCTCGCACCAGGAAGCGAATCTCCTTAACGACCGCTTCCACTCGGAAGGAAGCACATACCCGTACCTTGCACATATCTCCGCTATATGCTTTCTCTCCTTCTCCCATTTGCTCTTCATCTTCCTCCCGTACTCCAGCACCTCACCCTCCACGCTGACACCAGCTACCTGTGCGGCCATAGACCTTGCAGTTAAAGGTACGGGCACGCGCCTGATGAATGACGCTTCCGACACGAACACCGCCTTCGTTCCGTCATCCAGAGGCTCGTCAAGTTTAAGACAGCAGTGACGGTCCCGGAAGCTGACGAGCGTAACCCACCCGAACAGCCATGTCTGTACTCTCATTCCCTTGTACCAACGCTCCCTGTCGGGCATTGCATCGGACAGGCATATGACACGCCTTGATTCGGGCAACCTAAGTTTAATCTCTATTTCTTCTTCCATCTTTACACACACATTTATATGTTTTTACCTGCAAATATAGCGCAAAAAACAACACGAAAACACATAGTTAAATTAATTAACTGCAAATGTTTACGTGGTTAACAATTACGTGTCAAGGAAGATAGTTTATCTTTCTTTACACAAGATTTTTTACTTTCACGTCCACAGTATGCTTTGAATAGGAAAAATAAAAAATATTGATTGTTGTTATTTTTTACTTTTGTAATGATTTTTCTCATTTTAGTTAAAATGATTTAACTATATTTTTTTATTTACTTGTTATTTTCTACGTTAACAAATGTAAAATTGGCTTAATTTAACATAAAATAAAAAATCTCAACACCGATAGTTGCATATGCAACTAATTGATTCGGGAAAATTCGTAAAAAACCTACGAAATTCGTTGATTTTTCGTAGACTTCGTAAACTCTTCGTTTTTCAACACTTGTCAAAAAACTCGCGAAAATTAGTGGTTAAATAGCTGAAAACAAGCTATTTAGTTTTGTCAAAAAAAATTGAATCGTAAATCGTCGAAAATTTATTCTCTATTAATTTGTATATTAAATGTTAAAAGTAATATATTTATACAATATATACATACACGTACACCTTACATACTCTATTACAATACATATACATACACAATACATACACATACAGACACATACATACACCAAACTGCGTACGTAATTTAGTATAGATACATATCAAAACGACGAAATCAACGAAGAATACTGTAAACCAATAACTTATACTGCAAAAAAAGACATAAAAAATGCAACCACACCTACGAAACACACCAAAAAACCTACGATTTTCGTAACTTTTTATGTAAATATTTATCCGATTTTGTTGAAAACTACCGAAAATACACATCCAAAACGCAAAATCAGCCATCCGAGCAAAATTTGGAGAGAAAAAATTTTCAGAAAAAAATTTATCGGGAGCGACACACCCACATAGAAAACCCAATAAAGGGGGTATACCACTGATTTACAGGTAGTTACGCTATATCAAACACCCGGATAAATACCATTTGTAAATAAAAAAGAATTCTTTTCTACGACAAACGAATTTCGAAATATTTACAGTAAAAAATCTTTACAAATGACATCTACGAAGGTTTCGTAATGCCCTCACGCTCAGACACTTACAAACAAATTTAACACAAATTAACATTGAAAAATCTTGAAATTAAACATAATATTAAGCTAAAATAGGTCTTGCATGGTCGGATCTATTAATATTATGCAATATTAATTTAAAATATGTATATAAACTGTATTGATTTTGGAAAAAACGAGATTAGCTATAATTAATGTTAATGAAATATACAACCTGATCAAAAACGCCGTATGTTTGCAGTGTCGGAAGGACAAAGAGATATATGACATATTGAAACAGCTTGCCACGGTGAGAGCGTGGTACAGATCCGCAAACCGGGATAAGCGGAATATAAATAGCGGTGTAGCTAGCCACGATGCAGAGGCACGGAGTGCGATATGTGATTAGCTCCTGATACGATATGATATAATGTATGTGCGTATGTATCCTATACATAAGCCTTGATACTTGTCTGTTATGCACGGATAAGTTAATATAAGCCGTAAAAACATACGATACGCGCATACTGTAATGTAGCTGCCATGATATTGGTAACGGTTACAAGCCCGTATAGATACAGAGTACGGTATATGAACTTAATACATTATAATATGAAAGCAGAAAGAATCTCACGGAAAGCGGTTAAAAACATGATTGACGGCAACACTGCATTGCGGCATATCGGTAACCTTGATACGGGGAAACGTACCGGTTCAAAGCGCGCGGTTGGCGAATGTGTATATACCGGTCGGTCGTATTATAATAAGGAATTGCAATCGGATAACGAAAAGATGGAATACTTGGTATATAGTCAGCCTTATAGGGTGTTTAAAGTGGAACTATATGAAACACATATTGCGGCGTTTGACGAATACACTGAGTACCACATTGATTTTGACGATACAGGCAAGTATTACACACTGGTTATAAGTGGCATGCGGTTTTTGATCGTGTCAGATCCGGGCTGGTGTAATATATGGCAAGTGTTTGACGGATCATGCGAAACGGACGGAGAGGATAAGGAATACAAACCGGCTATATAGTTCCCATTGCCGGATTTAGGCGTAATTTCGGGAACTTTAGAGGTTTTGTTAAAAACAATGGGAATTAGTATAAATCAATTAAATATTACAATTATGGAAAGATACGATTATTTGGAAGCGGTTAAAGAGGACGTGTTGAATTATATCAATGGGAACAATATGGTAGTAACCTCTGAGAACAGGGACGAAGTGGAAACGGATCTTAATGATAGATTATTTGTGTCCGATAGTGTAACGGGGAACGCATCAGGGTCATACACGTGCGATTCGCGGGAAGCCGAGGAATACATTTGTCACAATTGGGACCTGTTAAGTGAAGCGTTGACGGAGTTCGGTTGCGATATGGGTTATCTGGAAAGAGGCGCGGAATCATGCGACGTGACTATACGATGTTATCTGTTAGGACGGGCGATTTCGGAAGTATTGGACGAAGTGGAAACGGAAATAGAGGAAGAGGAATGAGAACGTTTTTTGCACAAGTTGAAACACGGTATCGGGCAATTAAAAATTGCCCGTTTACCCCTGCACACATTGTCAAGGTTTTTGGCGGTTATATGTGTTTTGAAAGTGATAATGATTATAGGGTTTGGAAAAATCAAAAGTAAAAAATAGCAATGAGAACAAATAATAACCTGGTAGATTTTGCGAGTATATCGACATACGTGAGTTCTGAAAGTTTAGTCAAACATAGTGATATATACCTTAATTTCGCTTACACCGATTATGGTGGATCATTTTTAGACAAGGTTATAATATCTTACTTTAAAGAATATTACCAAGAAGATATAGTACATGAGAAAACGTCCTGGAACGGTGGAAACGCGTTTGTTTTTGGGGAACCTGCAAAAGAATTGTACGAGTTAATTATAGCGGGTAATATATTAGGTTTTTATTATTTAGGACAATATTATACCGAAACGAAATATAACATAATTGCAGACACGGCGCAACAATATATTAACGATAACGGGCCAGACAATGAGTTGTACGATATTGTTTGTGATTGGTTATCCGAAAACAGCTATCCAGAACCTGATTATTTAGATTATTCAGAAAATGATTTAAACGACTTTTTACAAAAATTAAAATAATAACAGTAAAACAAGCTAAGGATTTGTTAATAAATATTGCAACATACGTACATATACGTAAATTTGAAACAGGTAATAGAACTAATTTAAAACGTTCTATTTCTGTATGTCGTTATGCTTATAACGAATATAAGAATATCTTTGACAATATTAGTTTGGTAAATAATTGTAATAAATATTTGATACGTTTTGTTAAAAATATACAGCATGATCGAAACATTAATACTATTAGGTTGCCTGTATCTATCCATACGGGTAACAGACTATGTGGAAAAACAGAGACAATAACAATTTAAGAACGTGACATTATGGAAACAAGAAACGACATACCTAATTTGCTTGCAATGTATATACGCAATACGCGGGAAATATACGATATTACAACATGGCTGCAAAATTGCATAATTAAGAAGGCAAACAAGGGCATACAGCCATCAATAGAACACCTGGCAAATTGCGGCACAATGAAAACTATAATCAGAGAGGCCGCCAAACTGTTATACAAGTACGACGGAATAATACCTACAAAACAGGAAAAACAGCAAGCGGCTAAAGAGCACGCAAAATATATACTTGACGGTGTGCAATACTCCATCCAAAAACGCCAATAGAAGGCAAAATAAAGCCTTCTATTGAAAGATCTCAATCAATACCGATATATTATCCATAAAAACAAAAAACATTATGATACTAGTAACAGTAAAAAACAGCAAAACAGGTAGCCAATATATTTGTAAATCGGCCTCAAAAACGGTAAAGGATATAGCATATAAACACATAAGTTATCATTTGGTATGCAGACATAAAGATCACCCGTTTTTTAAACAGTTTTACCACGGTCCAAAAGGTATATATATAGATTCGCCCCGGTACAAAGAAATAGAAGCCCTAGAAAAACCTATCTGGAATACACCAATATACAAATTACTAGAGCTAACCATTACGGAAACACCCCTAGACGGGCGTACACGATACGCAAAACAGTTACCCGTATTCAATGCGGATATATTGGCGGAACTTACCTATTAATCAATCAAAAAAAAACAATATAATTATGATACAATTTACTATTAACAGTTTCAGCAATGGCAATCAGGCCGCCCGTACAACTCGATCAAAGACGCAATACAATACGGTGGATACTCCGTTTGGTGCAACGAAAAGATCAAAAAAGCATTCAGTTTCGGGAACGGCGCGGAAAAGGACTTTGAAAGGTATTGCAAAGACAATAAGTGTAAAATTGTGAGTGAAAACGAATTTTACAAAGAATTATATTCTTTGCCGTTGAAAGGACAAGAAACACACATTCAATTTATTCGGGAACAATTAACCATTATAATGACATATGAAAAAGAAATACGCTAAAGAACAATTACAGGAGGCAATTACTAAGGTAAGCAATGTAATGAATAATAATAAGGTAGTATGCTTTCAAAAACCAATAGTACCAGGCAATTGCCCTACGTTTGACGAAGAAACAGCAAACTATGTTAGGGAAAGACTGGAATTATACCTAAAAACGTGGGTGTTGCCAAATCTCAACGAAGTGTTAAACGAATTATCTAAATAATTAGTATTATGAAAAAACAGAATATAGAAAAAGAATTATATCCTATCCTTGAAAACGAAAGTATTAAGATAGGAACGTTTAAAGCTAGTAGAAGTATTAATACATTGGATTTTATCAGGGAAAATATCAAGTTTTGGAAAAGCTATGACGGGCACAAGTTACCCGAAAAACAGGTTAAACGAGCGTATTATAACGGCACCAGGACACAAAACATAATCAAAATGTACATAAATACACCCGAATTGATTAAGTTTGTAAGAGAGCACGCAAACGACTATAAAACGTTAAATCGAAAGGACGTACCTAGCTGCATAACTATTGATCATAGGCGGAGTGAACGTTATTTTTCCGTATATATCGAAAAGTTTGGGAACGTGCGTTTTGATGAAGTGTTAAGAGTTTTCCCTTTGCTTCCTAAATCATATTTGAACGAATAATGAAAGTGATTAGAGTGATTAGAGTGATTAGAGTGATTAGAGTGATTAGAGTGATTAGAGTTTTAAGGAGAATACTAACCGATTCAGATATTATAGATCTGTATGGTCTGTATTGTGAATTTTACAAAAATATATAATAATATTATATAACATTGTAACCGTACCGTTTGAACAAATGAGAGAGATACGCAAGGAACTGGACCGATTTGTTAAGCCTATACAGATAGAGATTATCAAGAGTGATTTTCAAACTGTTTCATTCAGAGAATTAAGATAAAGCGGAAATAATGTGAAATATTTTCCCGGTATGGAGAACAACAAACAGAGCGACACTGTTACCGGGAGCAATTTTTACTTAAAAACGAAAATAAACGAAAGGTATGAATATTATTACAGATCATGCAAAGCTACGTTACAGGTTGAGCAATAATAGCGGATCAATAAATAAGGAGGTTGGAAACGATCAGCAAGCGGCCTATGATTTTGCAAACGAAATAAAAGAAACGGCAATTATACGCGGATATTTTGTTTTCAAAAAGCGTGGGAAATGGCGAACGAATACGGTATTCATTGATCATGTGTTTAGAAACATATTGTCCTAATATTGCAATGAACTATTACTAACTTATGAGAACGAAAAACTCCTGAACAATTACACAACCAATGGAATCATATAAACGACTATGTAAGGCGTCACGGAAAATTCATTGAATACGTGCGTTATAGTAACATTATGGCACATGAATACAGGCTGCCAATATAATGCTCCGGTGTTGCACAAAGTAAACAGCTATCCTGGTATGGGGAACAACAAGCGGACCGCCACCGCTACCGGGAACTATTAATAACTAAAAAGCAAAAACAATGATTTACGAAGTACGCGCCTATTTGGGCAAAGGCGAAAACCTATATACCTGCATTTTCGCAACGATGGAAGCAGCAAGAGAAGAGGTAGAACGACTTACTAACGGCTGCAATTTGAACGGGGTAAAAATTATCGGAATGATTTATACTTTATCTGCTGTGAATCACAAATACGAACCTATCATCGAGAAAACCGTATTTTTCGATAATAAGAAAGATTTAGCGAAATTCTATATAGCAAGGGATAAGGACGGGAAATTATTTAAATACCCTTATTGGGTTGGAATGTGTGCAACTGACATACCGCATAAGCATATTAACGCATACCCTTTTGATGGTAATTTCTACGTGCAAGGAAGGGACTGCCAGCCAAAGAAAGGCAAAGAAATAGACGGTAAATTATACGGGTATGTGATTTATGAAAACTCGCCCGTACTGATAACAGAAGGTGATTAACTATTAAAACAAAACAAAAGAATATGGGAACGAACAATAAACAATACATCCTGGAAGGACGGAAATGGGATGTGATAGAGAGTGTTGACGGATATTTTTCCGGGGAAAAGAACGGAGTTATCATACAAGGAACGACAATGAGTGATCTGTATGAAAAATGTAAATCTTTTGATATAGCTTCGGTTATGGAGAAGATTAAGACGGGTGTAGATCTGAACGACTGGGAAAAACGCTTAATAAAAGTTAATAAAAAGTTGTTGGTAAACCAATAAACTATATCTTTGCCGTATGAGAAAGAAGTACGTGGCATATTATAAGAAATGTACAATAGAGGTCACAGGAGAAAAAGACTTCATGTACCGAATAATAAAGAGAGGTCCAAAAGGTGAACGGATGGATCTTTTTGTTGATATGTTTTACAGGTCTACAACTGATGCGTTAAAGGGTGCAATGAGGTGGGTGGACAATAATATTATAAAGGAGTGAATTTATGCTTTTTGGAATTGTTTTTGCTATGTTAATGAAAGCTATATGTGGAAATATGTTGGACGATTGATGATTGTCATTGTATGGCTTATTGTGTTACAGGTCTTGTCTGAATGTTAATTATGAAATATTTAAGAATACATTTGATTATATGGTGTTTGCCTTGTATAGCTTACACAATGTTCGAGATTTCAGTATTTTTGGCGTTCAATATCATCTCGTTTATATGGGAGTTTAAGTTTGTTAAATGGAGTTCCATGTTTTATGCCAAATATACATGGAACGGCACTCCTTATGTAGACCGAACCCCTTGGGATACCTTTAAAAGGCATTATTCAGTTATATTATAATTTAAAGAAAAAATGATAATAGGGATGTTTCATTCATAAAAACAATATAAAAGCTATGAACAAAGAAGAATTTCAGACAAAGAAAAATGATATCAATTCAAAAATAAGGGAATTGAAAAGTCAGAAAATTCAGTTGGAAAAGGAGTACATTGAATCCAATATGAAGTATCCTATCGGAAGCAAGGTGTGTATTACTACTAATGAATCAAAACGATATGCCTATGTCAAGGATTATAGGATTGATTTTTCTGACAATATTGAACCATTGTTTAACGAGGTGAAGAAAGATGGAACCATGTCGAAGAGGGGCTTATATGTTTGGTCTTATCAATGCCCTACGATAGAATTGGTAAAGTAGTAATTTTTGTTTACGATGATAGGAAAGGTGGAAGTAGGAACCCTTGACATGGGCGAACTGTTTGAACACAGGGGTGTGATATATGAGGTCTTATACAAAACGGATTATTGTGTTCGTTGCCAATACCCTAACGACAAATATCGTTACAGGGATATATGGAAATATCTATATACCGAATTTAGTTTATGGACAAAAGTTAATAAATTATCAACTACTCACAAGTCTTTGGTCTGAGGGCTTGAAAAGCCCAGGTTGATTAGACTGGCGTTAGGAAAGAATATATAGTTACCAAGGGGTATTTGCTCAAGCCCCTTGCTCTAAGGTCAGTGATTAAACAATTCTGTGGGGTAGGAATAGTGTTACTGACGGTAAACCTCTCCATAACATTGTCGATGAGCATTTAACGGAGAAATCCGACTTATAGTAAATGGTTTACGTAATTAACAAACAAGGACAAGCACTTATGCCAACCGAAAGGTTTGGTAAGGTGAGAAGGCTGTTAAAAAACAGTCTAGCCCATGTTGTGTGCCGTATTCCGTTCACAATTCAATTGGATTATGACACAACAGATTATACACAGCCCGTAAGTTTGGGTGTAGATGCTGATAGCAAGCATATCGGCATTTCAGCAACAACAAGTGAAAAAGAATTGTATGCAGCAGATGTGGAATTGAGAAACGATATTGTGGATAAGCTATCTACTCGTAGGGAATTAAGAAGAACCCGTAGGAGTAGGCTTCGTTATCGCAAGGCTCGTTTCAATAATAGGGTATCTTCCAAGCGTAAAGGTTGGCTGGCACCATCTGTTGAAAACAAAATCCAAACTCATTTGACTGTTGTTGAGAAGATACATAAGTTCCTACCGATAACTAATATCGTAGTTGAAACGGCTTCCTTTGATATACAGAAGATTAATAATCCAAGTATATCTGGCGTTGAATACCAGCAAGGAGAACAGCTTGATTTCTTCAATGTGCGTGAATACGTATTGTTTAGAGATAATCATACTTGCCAACATTGTAAGGGTAAGAGTAAGGATAAAGTATTGAATGTGCATCACATAGAGAGCAGAAAGACTGGAGGTGATAGCCCAAACAACTTGATTACTCTTTGCGAAACTTGTCATAAGGCATATCATAGAGGTGAGTTTGAATTAAATGTAAAGCGTGGAAAGTCATTTAGAGATTCCGCCTTTATGGGGATTATGCGATGGAGTTTCTATGATAGACTAAAGAATATCTATCCTAATGTAAGTATGACTTTTGGCTATATCACGAAGAATACCCGTATCACTAATAATCTTCCTAAAGAGCATTATGTGGATGCAAGGTGTATCAGTGGTAATCCTACTGCCAAACCTCTTGGGTATTATTTCTATCAGAAGAAGGTGCGTTGCCAAAACAGGCAAATACACAAAGCTAATTTCTTGAAAGGTGGCAGAAAGAAACTCAATCAAGCACCATTCTTGGTAAAAGGTTTTAGGTTGTTTGACTTGGTTGAATACAAAAAAGAGTTGTATTACATCTTTGGAAGAAGAAGTAGTGGTTCCTTTGATATTAGGAAATTGGACGGTACAAAAGTGAATAAAGGTTCTATCAATTGCAAGTATTTGCGGTTGGTAGATAAAAGAAAAAGTATATTAATTGAAAAGAGAATGCAAGTAAATTTATGAAAACACTGGTTTTTGATGTAATGCTTGACGGGCGATTTGTACATACATTCAGATACCAATACTGCCCGTTATTCCCGATAGACGAACAGGAACTGGAGAAGTTTGTCACCGACAGGCTTCCTACATTGAAAAGTAAAGATTTTAAAATAGTATTTTGATATGAAACAGACAGTAAAAGAAGCGGCGAAGGAAAATATCCTATTTAATCATAGGACAGTTGATAGAACTTTGTTTGGTAAAGATTTGGCAAAGTTTGGAGAGATTAATTTCGTTCAAGGTGCCGAATGGCAGTCAAAGCAATCACCGTGGATAAGCGTTAAGGAACGGTTGCCAGAAGAGTTAGAAAGTGTTTTGGTTGGGACTAATTACGAGGGCAGATATTATTACGAAGTAGCTTTTGTAATGAACGGGAAGTGGGTATGCCATAATAGTAAACCCATCTATTGGATGCCCATCCCGTCTTTTGATGATATACTCGAAGCCAACAAGGATGTACTTGAACGGATTAAAGAGAAAGGAGATTGAGATATGGAAATAAAGAACGTAGGACAACTTGGAAAAATAATTGAGAATCTTTCCGATGATTACGAAATCGAGATGCGTGTCAGACGCAAATTGACGGATGAAGAAATAATCGAGTTGCATAAAAAGTACGGCAGGATATATCCTTATCCATACGAAACAAGTTATTCAGAGCTTGAATTTGATGATGTAGGTGTGTCTGACAAAGTATTATGTTTGGGTGTAACTCTTAATGAATGAATGGTATGGAAATAAATAACGGAATAATAATTGACGGGGTACTGTATGAATCATCATAAGGATTTTGTAATGAGTGTTCCTTATACCGGGAATGTTGTAATATTTTAGATGATACCTATTGTTCCATACTAGATTTGGGAATAGGTCAGTGTTTTGTCAGTCGTGGCAAAGTAACAGAGATTAAAACAGAGGAGGAGAAGAAATGAAACAGGTATTGTCATTTGATCAGACGAAACATTTACAAGAACTTGGATTATACCATATCTACACCTTGCCAGATATTCTCGACAAGTTACCTTGTTTCATCGGCAATGAAGTGCTGACCATCAAAAAATTTGCAGATAGCTATACATGCTTGTATGTGGAATCTTATACTAGGTCTATCGGAAATATCACAGAAAGTAAAGAGCCTATTGATGCAGCCTATGATATGTTGTGCTGGTGCATTGAAAACGGATATGTTAAAGTTGGAAAGGAGGAATAATTATGGGATTTACAACACAGTGTTTTATACACAAGAATACTGCTAATATTAGAAATAGATTAAAAGAACTTGGCTATTATTGTAATCCATATTTAGGTTGGCATAATCTATTTACTTGTGTATTTGGAATTAATTCGGTTTATTCATTGGACGATTATGATACAAATGGTCTTAAAGAAATAGATGGTCTTATTGATTGCGGAACGAATGAGGAACTATTCCTGGCTATCGCTGCATTGAGGGATGATACAGACAAGAACCAATGGTTTACGGATGGTGATAAATGGATTCTGTGTCCTGAAATCAAGTTCTCTACTTATTGGGTTTACTATCATATTGATGTCAATACGGATACCGTTCACAAGGCTACCGTAAACGAACTGATTGAACATTTTAAAATAAAGGAGGAATAATGAAAGCAAGAATAAAAAGAAAAATTCAAAAAAGACCATTCCTATATAATGTAGGACAAGTTTTTAAGGCTTGTGATTGGATTACTAGTATTCAACGTGGAAATATGGTTTGGCGTAGGTATCGTTCATTTGGTACTATTATTAAATCAGAATTTTAAATATGAAAGCAAGAGTAAAATCAACAGGGGAAATTGTAGAGATTAAGGATTTATATGATGATGGTACTGCATTGGTGGGTAACATGTATATCAAGGTGTCAGAACTTAATTTCTTTAGTGAAAACATTGATTGGGAACAACGTAGGTACGAATTGGCAAAAGACATTATTAAAGTTGTTATAGCAAACGATAATGGTGCTAATTCTGAGGTAGTCGCTAAATATTCGCTTAATTGCGCTGATGCCCTAATTAAAAGACTAAAGGAGGAGAATCATGGATAGTGTACAGACACAAACCTTTTCTATTAGAGGGGATGGAGGTGGTGAGGCATACATTGACTTTTGCGATGGTCAATTATGTGTTTCAGTTGTCATAGAAGATAAACAGGCAGATTTTAGCTTTGATTCTGTTACGTTAGGGATGTTTGCCCATGCTTACAAGCTGCATTGTGAAGAATGTGAAAAGAAGAAAGGAGAATAACTATGAAAGTGTTAAGAGATAAAACTCCTGTCGCTCGTAAAGAGCACAGGTGCAATTTTTGCGGTGGAGTAATTTCCGTTGGAGAAAAATACAACAGACAGACCAATGTTTATGACGGTCGTGTTTATGACTGGGTATCCCACTGTGAATGTTCCGAGTTAGCCTATGAACTTGATATGTATGATGATTGTGACGAAGGACTTGACGGTGATGGGTTTGTTGACAACTTAAATCAGTATGTTTACGACAATCATTATGACGATAAAATAGATGATATTGCGAAGGATTGGCAATTACCACGTTATGAATTAGTAAAGAAAGTGTTGAATGAATTAAAAAAGAAATAGTTATGACCGAAGAACTTGTAACATTGGAAACAGCAAAGTTGCTGAAAGAGAAAGGATTTAATGAGTATTGCAAAGATATTATTAAAGAAGACGATAATCGGATAATGCAATCTGTGTTCCGAACGAATAAGAATTTGCCAAAATTGTGTTATAGTCGTCCCACTCAATCCGTTGCACAAAAGTGGCTGCGTGAAACCAAGAACCTGCATATCGAAATATCCTATATGTATGAAAACTATTGGACGTATGATATACTGACAATTCCGAGACATGACTTGATAGGATTGTCTGACAGGCCTATTATCCGTTATAATACCTACGAGGAAGCACTTGAAGCAGGTTTACAGGAAGCATTAAAACTTATATAAATATGGAAAATATTAATTTGAACGAACTACGGAATATAGCTTATAAGACAGCTTGTGAGCATGGTTTCCACGATAAAAGATTTAGTGAAGAACACTTCCTTTGCCTTATCATTCTCGAACTTATGGAAGCTGTGGAAGCGGAAAGAAAGGGAAGATTAGGAAAGAATTGTAAATCACGTTTTGAAATGGACTATAATCGCTATCCTGCATTAGTGGAAGAAGAAAAGCGATTTAAGTGTTCCTTTGAAAATCATGTAAAAGACACACTTCCAGACAAACTAAGTAATGCGGTTATATGCCTGCTTGATCTTGCAGGACTTCGAGGAATAAGCCTTGAAACTGTTAGTGAAGATATTAACTCTGAGTATATGGATGATATTGTCCATATGTACAGCCAATTGAGTTTCACGGAAGCGATATATGTCATATCTATCATACCACCTGTAGATTGCAGTGATTTTTCTACGGTTGTAAATCACATGATATTTTCAATCTTTGCATTTTCCAAACATCTTGGCATAGATTTGCTATGGCATATTGAGCAGAAGATGAGATACAATGAACTAAGACCTAGGTTGAACGGAAAAGGATATTGATTATGAAAACAATTATATTTACAACCATATGTATTATCGCCCTATTATGGGTTGGAGATCTCACAATTACATTTAAACCGTTTTCCATATCCCTTCCTGGTTGGCATAAGGTTTTAGGTATTATCCTGTTTGTATTTGCAATGGCGGTGTATAACATTGGAGAATATGATAAAGGGTACAAGCATGGTTTTGATGATGGGATAAAGGAGTGTCTTGAAGCGATTAAGGGAAATGGAAAGAATTGACATTAATTTCCCGTTACTCCGTATATTTAACGGAGTAACGGGGCGATATGAACTTCTTTTTGACAATATGTCCATAGATGCTTATGGTCGTGTAAGGGATAGCAGTGGTTGTGTTGTAGAATGGTTTACAGGCGTGTTTGACATGAACGGAATACCTTTGTTTGAAAACGACATAATCATGCCTGTAAAGGACGGAATAAGCCAATACAGACGCATATGGAGAACAGTAGGTGGATTTGTACTAAGCAGAAGAAATGATGTGAAAGGACTGTCCAAATTGGATATGCTTGGTGCGGACTATCTTGTGAATGAACGTGTGCAGCAATACATATCTGATGGTTGCGTAAAGGTGGGTTCTGCAACAATTGATCTTGACCTGTTAAAAGGGAGAACGAAAGAAGAGATTATTAGAAATTTGTCCAGGAGAGTAAATTTATGAAAGACAAAATGCTAGAGGAAAGTTTTAACAATTTCTACAGGACGTTTCTTATTTGGGTGATAAGATGTTATCCTATATTGTTCTGTATTGCTATACTTGTCCATCAGTGTGAGGTTATACACTCTGTTGGAACAGGTGATATCATTGAGTATTATGATGGTGACACATTGGAGTACATTCAGTATGCCACTCCGTTTTCGGACAAGTACCTTACCATATTCTTTAACGCCAAACTGTTTAATGCAATATTGTTCTATGTATTGTAAAAGGTATTTTTATTTTGTATATACCATAGAGTATTTGTCATTGAGATGTTTATATACGCAATACTGGATATTGTATTTAATAATGTGGTGTTTGAGGATGCGCATTTGGTTAATGCAATATACTATACATCCATTGGTTTTGTTACTGTTGGATTTTTTATTGCATTATACTTACATCAAAGGTATGGAGATAGGAAAGTGCACACACATCAAACTATTAGTGATGGATATAGGTGCTGTAATAAGTAATCTATTTTTTACCCATAGCTTGTGTTCCTCCCGTATTCTTCATGTTTATTTTGACCTTTATGGGAGATGCCTTTTTATTTGATGTTACCTTAGGTGATTTAACATTCACCCTAATCACTTTCTTTGCCATGTATTACTCATTTTAATTGTTTAACAAGTTAATTATTTTTATTTATGCAACAAAACAATAGTACCGATAAAACAGCTTCGGTACACAAAACGGACGAAATAATGGTTTACGAACATCCTTTTTTTGGCAAAATTCGTGTGTTTGTTCGATATGGTAAAATTTGGTTCTGTGGATTAGATGCTGCATCTTCTTTACAGTATAAAAATCCATTAAAAGGTCTTTTAGAACACTGTAAACCATCCTCCGTAATGATGTGTGAAGTAGGGGATGATATAATGGAGTTTATTAATGAAAGGAGTATGTATAGACTGATTTATAAAAGCCCTTTTCCTCCTATGGCTGATGAATTTGAACGTTGGATATTTAATTATATTGTTCCATCAGTTACCAATACAGGAAGTTATTATGCACAGGTTAGATTACCAAACTTCAACAATCCTGCCGAAGCTGCCAGGGCGTGGGCTGATGAGTACGAAAGGAATCAAGCATTAAAGCCACAACCAAACGAATCCAATGAATGGTATAGTATCAAAAGATGGGCAAAGGAAAACGGTGTCAACTGGAAAAAGATTAGTCGGATGAAGATGAAAGTAATATCTTGTAAGCTAGGTTATCAGATAAAAAAGATTTTTGACGATAACCATTGCCAGGTAAACACATACAATGTAAACGTATTTAAGGAATACTTTAATAAATGTGAATAAATAATATATATTTTAAAACATTTTATAGTATGTCATTTTATTGACTATATTTGCATCATGTTTGAGTGTAGAAGCAAGCATATCTATAATGAAAGTTTAGGGGGAAAGCGTTCCCCCGATTTTATTAACCGTAAAAATGATAAAACAATGATTCTACTAGAAATTTTTCAAAACTGCTTTATTGTAGGGTATGATGGAAAGAAAATACCCTTTGTAAAAGATGATTTCCTGTTTAGTGATACTGGGGAAAGATATATTTTGACCAACAAGGAAAACAGTGAACAGGTTAGCCTACCGAAGCAATCGACAATAATAATTAAACATAATATTTTTCATGAAGGTATTGATTAGAAAGGATTCAAGCGACATAAGAAACAGACTTGAACGGTTAGGGTACACCGCTTCCGAAAAAGCGTTGGAGGGATTTGGTGATGGTATCTTTGTAGACAAGTCAGATAATACTTTTCACGTAAAATCAGAGTGGAATGTTATTTATATGTTTCTTGAAACAGTAGATTGCGGAGATGACGAGAATATGTTTTTTGATTTTGTAGAAAACGATATAACGTCAATAACGCCAACAATGCTAGGTAAATATAAATCTTTAATAAAAGTTGATAACTTTCCCATCATTAATACATCTAGCATTAAAGATGTGTTGTACTTTGAATATAGAGAATATAACGTCATAGAAGTTACTATTGTTTCAGTGTATGGGGTAAAGTTGAAAAACATAAAGGATGTAGACTTTTCAGACCCTAATGCGGATACAATAATAGAGTATATGAAATCGTTGCATAAACAACTAAAAGAATATATCAAATGAAATGTAATTTTACCCCTATGGACAAATTCTACCAGATACTGGATTACTATGGTTTGTCTTACACGGATATTAAGAAAAATCATATCCGTGTGTTTTATGGAAACAAGAAAATGTTTGATTATTATCCGCTTCGCATGAAGCTGTTTGATTACCACGAATGGCATCAGCTTACTTATCCGTTCGTGAAGGGCAAGGAAGATGAATGGGAAATAGAACTTACCATGTTCATTAGCGGAGTGTTGGGAGATGAGATGTTTAAAAAGTTTAAAAACGATTGATTATGGATAAGAAAGAGAAGGAATTTACTCCAAAAGCTATAAATTTGTGTGGCAAACGGAGAATGCTATCATCCATAAAAGGATGGGAGATTGTTCATTATAACAATTACTCTAAAGGTATAGCCAATGTTCAGCCTGTGGACAAACTGAGAGTAACACTTTCAGGACGTGAAGTAATTGAGTATGTCCTATCTGATGGAGATAAAACGATTGAAAAACTAGACAGTTATTTCGGATTGCTATGATGATAAAAGTAGACATACCAGAACCGTTCATAGACGGTGACAATACGATGGTAAACATCACGTCTGATTCATTCTGCTATTCCAGCATTGATTCACGTTATGAAGGATTTCAGAGTTCCTACAAGGACGGGAATATGAATCAGAAGATACAGGGAAAACTAGAGATAATTGCGGACCAGTTTAAAGAACTTATAAAAATAATAGAAGATAATTGAAGATGGAAAGACATTTGTTAATACAGGAGTGTGAGAGAGAGGAAAAGATGAAGGAGTTGCGCAAGCAGCAGAACGATCTTATCAAGAAAGGCCGTATGGTTGAATGCTCTCGTGTAACAGCTAAGATAAAGGAGTTTCAGGAAGCATATATCAAGGCTTATCCTGACGGTAAATATGTAAGGGGCATGGATATTATCAAGAAGATGTCTGATGATGAGAAAATGGATTGGATGATGTATGTAAACGCCATTGCTTTTTGTGCTGATATTATCCACTCATCTTCCATTGAGTTGAATGAAATGCTAAAGAAAACACTCCCCGGTTCTAGCCTACAGATGTTTGAAACGCTTGAAAAGGTAGGTACTATGGCAAAAAATCAAATCCTATGGATGGATAACAATGTTGACGAGAAATATCAGGATGATTTTGCAAGATATGCCGATGAAATATCCGTGATGCTTTTATCATTTGTTAAAAATAGATTTTTATCGAGAAAATGACACGAGAAGAGATACATAAGAACGTACTAGAAATAAGAAATTATTATTTCAGTATTCGTAACAAAATTGACAATGGATACAATGTTTCAGAATTGGAAATAGATTCTAAAACACACAACAAGATAATTGACGATACCATAAAATCAGCCCTTGAAGAGCATAAAATGATTCTTGCTTTAGAAAAGTATAAGCTATGAAAAAGAAAGATATAGACGAAGGATATATTGTAGGTGACTTTTATATAGTTAAAAGCCCTATCAAAGAGGGATGGCTTCACATAGTGAATATAAAAACATCTTGGCAGATAAAGGTGATGATGGGAGCGAATACGGCAAAGTTCCTAAGCCTTCCCCAACAGGAAATATTTGACAGGATTAACGGAATATACATTCAATCCATGATGTCTTTATACGATTCAGATTATGCCTTGAAAATAGCTAAAGATGCTGTGTCTTATATGTCTGAAAAGGCAGAAAAGATGGGAAAGTTGGAAAAGGTGGGAAATACTGAAAATGAAGATATTGAAAAGGTGAAGAAAGATGAGTTTATGATGAAGATAGCCACATCTTCCGATGAAGAAATCATGGACATGATCGTAAATGGAGAGATAAAGTACGAATATTTCAAACAAGAACAGGAGTAAATTTATGAAAGCATTATTTAAAATGGACTTCGATTGCGGAAGAATGGGCAATCTTGAAGGAGTATTTATTGCAGACACAGAAGATGTCGAATACTTAGTGAATAACAAAATCAGTGTTTACTTCGGTGAAGTACTTGGCAAGCACTCTGAAATATCCGGGTGTGTGGCTGAAAGTGAAATCAAACAAATAACCACTGATGAAAATGTAATCAAGATAGTTGAAGAATATGGGCTTAACAGTGGGTATAATCCATTTGAATACACTCTTTGTACATCAGAAACGGAAGATATACCAGATAACGGAGTTGATTGGGATGATTGTACTGTACAAGAATACATAGACTTTATGAGGAAAGGTATAATACCCCAATATTACGAGAAAGATTATAAAGAATGGCTAAGTAGCCAAAAGGAGGATTAAATCATGCAAGACTATATTTCAGATTGGTTCATTCCTATGGATTTCGGTAATGATATGCCAGACGAAGAACCGGACGGTGAGGATAATTTTAGATTTATTTTCTTATAAACTTTATGCCTGCTCGGTTTGTGAAAATAGGGTGGGCGAATATGGGGCGTAAGCACTGGCTGTGTTCCTTATTATGGATAAGTGCACAATATACGTTGTAAGGGCTTGTTGATTTATGAAGCTTCAATCGGCAAGTTAATCATGATTGCTGGCACTGCCCAATTATGATTAGTGGGTTCGATTCCCCTACGCCCCTCATAAATGTGAGCCACACATAAATGGCATGGGTTAATAAATAATGGTTGTGCCCCGGAGAATACGCTTCGGGGCTTTTAATTAAAAAGATAGAATGAGACATTTAGAAGATCAGCTTCAAAAGGCTATTATTCAATATTGGGATTTTAAATACCCTAAATGGACGAAAAGGCTCCATCATTCTCCCAATGGAGGAAAGCGTAATGCTATTGAAGCTTCCAAGTTCAAGCAGATGGGTGTTCGTGCTGGCTTCCCTGATTTGATACTGCTTATTCCAAATAGATTCTATCCCTTTTGTGGTATTGAATTAAAAGCAAAGACAGGCAGACAGTCAGAGAATCAGAAAGCTTATCAAAAGGAATTTGAGAGTATTGGGGCGAAGTACGTTGTTGTCCGATCATTAGACGAGTTTATTAAAGTGGTGGATAATTATTTGAAAGATATTTGAATTTTATTTTGGTGTTTCAGAAAAAGGGCGTATATTTGCAGCATCCTACATAACAAACAAGGCAAGCGTGCGAGCCTGCCGATATTTTTCGAGCGGGCGTTTTTTATGCTTGCAAGATTGCTGCTATACATATACGGCAACTTACGTAACCCCGTGTCGGAAAGTTAATGCTTCCGCTGCCTTGTTTGGTGTAGGATAACGGGTAAGTGCGGAGTTGCCGTTTCTTTATTCCTTCCGCTGAAATGCCAAAAATATCCTATAAAACAATGGCAGCAGATTTATTTAAATCAAACGGGTGTGAAGATTTTAACACTCAACAAGGTGGTGAACTTATACCACTGCAAGAAAACAACGGCAAGAAAGCTGTTAATGCACGAGATTTACATTCTTTTCTTCAAATTGGCAAAGACTTTTCCACATGGATTAAAGTCCAGTTTGACAGATGTGATTTATCTGAAAACATTGATTTTCAAGTTATCCCCAAAAAAGGGGAAAACCCAAATGGCGGAAGACCTACAATAGAGTATGCTCTTTCAATCAGTGCGGCAAAAGAAATATCAATGATGTCACAAACGGAAAGAGGGAAAGAAGCGAGAAGATATTTCATTGCATGTGAAGAGAAACTGAAAGAACTTGCCTCTCCTTCTTACATGATTTCCGACCCGATAAAGCGAGCCGAAAAGTGGATAGAGGAAGAAAAGGAACGGCAACAGCTTGCTTTGGATAACAAGATAATGAAGCCGAAAGCCGACTACTTCGATGCGCTGGTTGACCGTAACATGCTTACCAACCTACGTGATACGGCGAAGCAAATCCATCTCACACAGAACAAATTCATTACCTTATTATTGGAACACAAGTTTGTGTACCGTGACGCAAAGAACAAACTCAAACCGTATGCGGAATATATCCCGTTGTACTTTGAGATGAAAGACTTTGAGAAAAACGGTCATGCCGGTACACAGCTTTTAGTGAATCCGAAAGGCAAGGAAACATTTCGTTTGATGTGGGGAGGGTTGCCTTATGAAAACTAAATTATCCTCTCTGTTTTTAATGCTAGTACTCACTATCATTAACCCTATCTTGTTTATAATTCCTTTTTTATTGTGCTTTATTTCAGCGAAGAAAGGAGGTCTGTTATGAAACAGTACGACTTTACTTCATTTAATGAGATGCTAAACAATTTCATTACCCCTGAGGAATTAGCAAAGAATATCGTGCAAATACTCTTTAACTACGCTTCCGTTGTTGACGAAGAATCATTGGGGCAGTTTAAAGATGATGTAGGCACGCTGTACATCATACACGAGGAAATAACCAAAATAAGATAAAAATATAATTAACCAAGTGTCGGTAGCCTTATACAAGGCTGCCACACCTCTTATATCATAAATCATGAAAACAATAGGAGAAATAATGAATGAAATAGAACATATACCTAAATGCCCTAAAAGTGGGGAAGTCAATTTGCTTTATTTAATTGGAATAATGAAAAGAATTTATGAAAAGAGGACTAAGTAAACTGACAACTAAAGAGTTATCATTATTGAACATTACCATAAACGGTAAGGTAGTTAGGTCATTCTACTCTGATAATGGTGATGTGATGGATAGTCCTTCTCCGTCATATAAAAGAATGAAATCTTTCGCAAGAAAGCACAAGATCATTTATGCACTTGATGGTACGTTAGTAAAACATATGCCTTATGGTGGTAGGGAAATGTATTTATTTCGTGAAAGACATGGAATAAGCACAAAAATGAGTGAGGCCATTCAAGAGGAAACTATGATGCTTAATGTTGGTATCAAGAAAAAGGTTTTCGATAGAGATGGAAAGATATGCGCTGTTTGTGGAAGTACTGAGAAATTGTGCATAGACCATATATTCCCTGTGTCAAGGGGAGGTTTTACACAAATGGACAATCTTCAAGTATTGTGTGAGAAGTGCAACATCCAGAAAAGTAATATGACTATGGAAGAATTTTATCTTTGGAGGAATAATCATGGGAAGAAATAGAAAATTAGGACTTGATTATTTCCCTATGGACGTGGATTTCTTTCAGGATATACGCATTAGAAAACTAATCAAGTATCAAGGCGGTAAAGCTGTAACTGTATATGCTCTCCTGCTATGTATTATCTACAAACAAGGGTACTATGTGAGGTGGGATGATGAGTTGCCCTTTATTATCTCGGAACAAACCGGGTTTGAAGAGGCGTATATACAGGAAGTCTTTAAATGCTGCCTGATAGTCGGGTTGTTTTCTAAAAAACTGTATGATTCTGACAAAGTAATTACATCGAAGGGGATTCAGGAACGTTATAAGAGTATTTGTGACCAGTTGAGACGTGTATGTCAATTTGATGAATTTGGACTTATTTCCTCCGAAGAAACAGGCATTTCCTCCGAAGAAACAGGCATTTCCTCCGAAGAAACAGGCATTTCCTCCGAGAAAAAGCCTATAAACTCCGCGAAAAGTACACAAAAGAAAAGAAAAGGAAATAATAAAGAAAACTCTATAAATAGAGTAAAAGGAAAAATGGGTTCTGATTTTGGAAGTTGTGATATAGATCTCAGCGAATTGCAACATGAGTTGTCATCAGACACCGGATGGGAGGAAGCAATAAGGCTTCATTTGTACCGTAACGGGATAAAGGTTTTCGACCATGACATGTTTCTTCTATGGCTTGACAAGTTCGTGATAAGCCTAAAAGCTGGAGGGACTATTTCGAAAGACAGGAAAGGCTTTATGGAGCATTTCAGGAACTGGATATTGACTGAGATAAAAAGAAGGGCTACAAATTTATTTCAGGACACGAATGATGCTTTGCTGAAATCTTCCGAATGCAACAAGACATATCACAAATTCCTGTCGTATATCAAGAAACAAGCACCGTATTGTTTTTCTAATATGCGATTGCCTACGGAAGAAGAGTTTTTGTTTTTACGGGACAAATATGGGAACGATATGTTTAAAAGCGCATTATGCACAATTGAAGGCAGAGTAGACATCCGTTCCAAATGGGATGTTTTGTATAACGCTGTTTTAAAACAATTTGAGTTTATGAAAGATGAAAGATGAAATAATACCGAGTGGAATGCGTATATTACCAAGAGATGAAGAATGTGAGAAACGTGTTCTTGGGACCATTCTAAGCGAGAGAGATACCATTTACGAAGTGAGGGATATCCTTACTGAAAATTGTTTCTATAACGATTTTCACAAGCAGATATACAGGACTGTATTGGAGATAACAGATTCCGGAGGAAGGGCCGATGCTGTCAGTGTGAAATCAAAACTGGAGTTCTCCTATCCGGACTTTAGTTTATATGAGCTGGTAAAGATTTCAGGAATGTACACATTCGATCTGTATCAATATGCGTGCAGACTTCATGATCTGATGATACGAAGACGTTTTTTTGATATTGGGAGTTATCTTGACAGTAACGCTTTTAATGAGAAGGAAGATATTGCCGATGTCGTGCAAAAAGTGTCAGACCAGCTTGCTAATCTGTTCTCATCCAATTGTAATTCTATCAGCACAGTCAAGGAAAGCATAGAATCCGTGTATGAAACGATAAACCGCAACATGTCGGAAAAAACAGAATTGACAGGTACACCGACCGGATTTGACAAGATAGACGGGAAAACAGGCGGGCTTCAAAAATCAGACCTGATAATAATTGCGGGTGAAACAAGCCAAGGAAAAACTAGCCTTGCTGTAAGCATGATGAAAAACGCTGCAATAGCAGGTGCTAAGATAGCCATGTATTCAATGGAGATGAAGAAGGAACAGATTACGTCTAGAATCATTTCAATGATAAGTGGTATTCCTTCAAATGTTATACTTTACTCACCGCTTTCCGGTATGCAGTTGGAAAATGTAGACCGAGCTGTGGATACTGTATCAAAAATGCAAATCTATTTCGATGACAGGAGCACGTCCAATATCGACACGATAATATCCTCAATCCGTCAAATGAAATTAAAAAATGGGATAGACGGGGCTGTGGTTGATTATTTACAGATTTTGAATGTTAACATGAAGGGAAGCAACAAAGAACAGCAGATGGGAGAGGTTGCAAGAAGGCTGAAGAATCTGGCAAAGGATTTGGATATATGGATTATTGCATTGTCACAGATGAATAGGGATAATCTTAACCCTGTACCTACATTGGCAAGGTTAAGGGATAGTGGACAGATAGCGGAAGCAGCAGATATAGTCATGCTGATTTATCGCCCCGAGGTAAAAGGGAAACGTTATCCTGATGAGTTTTCAGACGTGGACACAAAAGGAACTGCCATGATTGATATAGCTAAAGGCAGGAATATAGGGCTATTGAAGTTTATCTGTGGTTTCAATGCCGCATCTACTCACTTTTACGACTTGAACATTATTCCCATATCAAGTAATAGCACTGAAGAGGATAACAATCCATTTTAAATATGGCAAAGAAAGTCAAACCGGAAATTGTATATGTCAAATGCCGGAACTGCAAGAATGCTTCGGACTTCGGGGACAATTCTGCGTATTGCAGGGCCAAAGGGCATAGAGTGTGCGCCTGTGACAGATACGGGCAAATTTGTAACAGTTTTCAAAAGAAAGAATCATAACGAAAAAAGGAGAAATTTATGAATACCGAGATGCAGACAAAGATACGTGAATGGGAAGCGGAACGCGACAGGAACCTGCGCATCCACTGTCCTCTTGTAGCCGCCAAATTCCAAAGATG
>OCHC01000167.1_pt1 | contig 85309 bp, 72 predicted proteins | sample 1538641 | NCBI WGS metagenome assembly OCHC01 (sample SAMN04571714, study PRJEB22368) | human gut metagenome | biome: human gut; material: stool | host: Homo sapiens | place: Luxembourg | collected 2012-08-17
ATTGAAAGAGTTTGTAGACCCGTTTACGGGTAGCGTGAACAAAAAAGCATAAAAAATAACCCCCTTGAGGGATAGCTTGAAAAAACAATGCGGTCGGCAAACTTTTCAGCGCCCCTTTAGGGGTTGTGCCTGTAAAAAGCCCTTCTAGGGCTTACTCAAGCCTCCGGCTTAGCCGGAGGCCTTGACTTTTATTATTTTTATTCAGCGCTTGTTTCTCTTCCTTTATCTGTAAATTCAGAGCAGAGGTATCGGCGCTGACCGAGGCTCTTAGAACCGTATTCAATGGCCTCCTGGGGGCATTTGTTAATGCAGGCCATGCAGTGAGTGCAGTTTCCGTTCCAGCTGGGTCTTCCGTCTTTCATCTCAATTCCGTTTAAAGGGCAGAATGTAACGCATTGGCCGCAGCTTACGCATTTGTCGCTGGCAAAAAACGATTTCGATTTAACGCACGCTCCGTAAAACAGAGGGTTTACCAGATGGGTCATTATTTTGCCCAGCGGAGAAGGCTTATGGTGGGGGATCTTCATTCCCGATTCAATTCGCATCGCCGTTTTTTCAAGCTGAATATCTGCTTTCGCCATTATTTTTTTGATTTCTTCATCACTGTTTGGCGTTTCAAACATTGCAATGTAATTTTCAGGCATTACGATTTCGCCGACGCCCATAAATTTAAGACCTTTCTTTTTGCAAAGCTTGGTCAGCGTGTCTTCCGCCGAGTATATCTGGCCGCCGCAAGTCATGACAAAATATGCGATGTCGCTTCCGCTGAAATCAGAGCGCTTGATGAAATCAGCAAAAACGTGCGGAATCTGCCATGCGTATGTGGGGCAGACGAAGATATAAGGTTTTTCAGAAGTAAAGGACGGCGAACTACCGTCTCTTATATAATCAAAGGCGTTTTCAACAGTGTCTCCGAGACGTGCTCCGATATAAGACGCCGCGTATCTGCTGTTGCCTGTTCCGGTAAAGTAGATTATCATTTTTCAATTCCCCGTTTCTTTTTTTTGCTATTTATATTATATGGAATTTTAATCCTGTGTCAAATAACGTTAATTCTTAAAACAAAAGCGAACACGGAAGGCCGCCCAACCGCGTTCGCTTTTTTATTTATTATTGCAAGCAGATGTGTTTATCAGTATTTCTTTCTGGGAGTGTAAACAGTGTGAAGCAGGTGGTGCGCCTTTTCGCTGTTTGGCTCTCCGAGAAATTCTCTGTAAATCGTTTCTACAACCGGGGATTCGTGGGAACGGCGGATTGGAAGTTCTGCGTCCTCATCGTAAAGCGCTTTCGCACGAAGTTCCTTGATTGGAACGTTGTTCCTTGTTGAATCTCTCTGAACAGGCTGACCGCCGCCGTTTATACAGCCGCCGGGGCAAGCCATTATTTCTATAAACTGATACGGCGATGTTCCGTTTTTAACTTCATCACAAAGTTTGCGGGCGTTTCCGAGACCGCTGGCAACTGCTACTTTTACTTCGGTTCCCGCAACGCTGTATGTTGCTTGGCGGATGCCCTCCATGCCTCTTACTTCGCAGAAGTCGATGGCTTTGAATTCACCATCAAGAATAGTTGCAGCTGTTCTGAGCGCCGCTTCAAGCACGCCTCCGGTTGCGCCGAATATAACGCCTGCGCCTGAAGCAATGTCAAATGGGGAGTCAAATTCTTCTTCAGGAAGCAGGTCAAAGTTGATTGCGGCTCCGTTTATCATTTGACCCAGTTCGCGGGTTGTAAGGGCAACGTCAACCTCGTTGTTCATCTCGGGTCTTGTTACCTCAAATTTCTTTGCAGTACATGGGATAACTGATACAACAAAAAGATTTTCCGGGTCAATGCCGTTCTTTTCGCAGTAATATGTCTTAAGCAAAGCTCCGAACATTTCCTGAGGAGATTTGCAGGTTGAAAGATGGGGGAGGATTTCCGGATAATAGTGCTCCGCGAATTTTACCCAGCCCGGACAGCAGGAAGTAAACATCGGCAGAGGCTTTCCGCTTTTAATTCTGTCTATCAGTTCATACGCCTCTTCCATGATTGTAAGGTCTGCCGTAACGTTCATATCAAATGCGGCATCTGCGCCAAGTCTGCGAATAGCCGCCGGCATTTTCTTTTCTACGTTTGTTCCTATAGGCAGGTCAAATTCTTCGCCGAGAGTTGCTCTCACTGCCGGCGCGGTAAAGAAAACTACTTTCTTTTCAGGGTCGGCGATGGCTTCCCATACTTCCGGAATACTGCTTTTCTCGTAAAGAGCGCCAACGGGACAGGCAACTACGCACTGGCCGCATCCAACGCAGGCGGCGTCCTGAAGCGGAATGTCAAACGCACAGCCGATGGTCTTTTTGTGGCCTCTCTGGCGCGGACCGATGATGCCTACCGTCTGGTGTTCGCAGGCTGAAACACAGCGCATACAGTGGATGCACTTGTTGTTGTCGCGGATAAGATAGGGCGATGAAAGGTCCACAGGCATCAGTTCATCAGTTGACGGGAAACGATCCTCGTCAACGCCGTAATCCTTACAAAGTTTTTGGAGTTCGCATCGGCTTGAACGAACGCAGGACAAGCACTTTTTGTGGTGCTCGGAAAGCAGAAGTTCAAGAGTTGTCTGGCGCGACTGGCGAACTTTCGGTGTGTTGGTCCATACTTCAAGACCTTCCGCTACGGGATAAATGCATGAAGCAACGAGACTTTTTGCGCCTTTTACTTCAACAACACATACGCGGCAGGCTCCGATGCAGTTTATGTCTTTTAGATAGCAAAGAGAGGGAATGTCGATGCCTGCCAGACGGGCGGCTTCGATAATGGTGCTTCCTTCTTCTGCTTTAACGGGTATACCGTTGATTTTAAGATTAACCATTTGCAATCCCTCCTTACATTTTCTCAATGGCGTCAAAGTGGCAGTTTTCCATACAAAGGCCGCATTTTACGCATTTGTCCGGGTCTATTGTATGGGGCTGTTTTAATGTGCCCGTAATTGCTCCAACGGGGCAGTTTCTGGCGCAGAGCGTACAGCCTTTGCACTTGTCGGCGTTGATTGTGAATGAAAGGAGAGCCTTGCAGACGTGGGCAGGGCACTTCTTTTCTTTAATATGGGCAAGATATTCGTCGCCGAATGCGTTCATTGTGGAAAGTATCGGGTTGGCCGCCGTCTGGCCGAGAGCGCAGAGAGACGAGCGCTTCATGTGGTGCGCGAGTTCCTTGATTTTGTCAAGATCCTCTATCTGGGCGGTGCCTTCCGTTATCCTTGTAAGGTATTCCAGTAGTTTTTTTGTTCCGATACGGCATGGGGTGCATTTTCCGCAGCTTTCGTCTACTGTGAATTCAAGATAGAATTTAGAAATGTCAACCATGCAGGTATCCTCGTCAAGGATAATCATGCCGCCGGAGCCCATCATTGAGCCAATCTCGATAAGGTTGTCGTAGTCAATCGGAACGTCGAGATAGTCGGCGCTGATACAGCCGCCTGAGGGGCCGCCTGTCTGAGCCGCTTTAAATTTCTTTCCGTTGGGAACGCCACCGCCGATTTCTTCAACGATCTCGCGGATTGTGGTGCCCATTGGCACTTCAACAAGTCCCACGTTGTTTATCTTTCCGCCGAGAGCGAAAACTTTTGTGCCCTTTGAGTTCTCAGTTCCTATTGATGAGTACCACTGGGAGCCTTTGAGTATTATGGGGGCAATATTTGCGTATGTTTCAACGTTGTTGAGAATTGTGGGCTTGCCGAAAAGTCCCTTGACAGCAGGGAACGGCGGACGCGGGCGCGGTTCGCCTCTGTGGCCTTCTATTGAGGTCATAAGGGCAGTTTCTTCGCCGCATACGAAAGCGCCGGCGCCAAGTCTTATATCAATATCAAAATCAAAGCCGGTTCCGAGAATGTTCTTGCCCAGCAGACCGTATTCCTTAGCCTGAGCAATGGCGATGCGCAGACGGTTGACGGCGATGGGATATTCTGCGCGGACATAGACGTAGCCCTGGTGGGAGCCGATGGTGTAACCTGCAATAGTCATTGCTTCAATTACAGCGTGGGGGTCACCCTCAAGAACCGAGCGGTCCATGAATGCGCCCGGGTCGCCTTCGTCGGCGTTACAGCAGACGTATTTAATATCGCTTTCCTGTGCCATGGCGAAAGACCATTTTCTTCCTGTGGGGAAGCCGGCACCGCCTCTGCCGCGAAGGCCTGCCGCCAGCAGTTCATCGATAACATCCTGGGGGCTCATTGTAGTGAGCACTTTTGCCAGCGCCTGATAAGCGTCCATAGCAATGGCTTCTTCTATATTTTCAGGGTCGATAACGCCGCAGTTGCGCAGAGTTATTCTCATCTGCTTTTTATAGAAATTCGTTTCAGACAGCGGAATGGTTGAGCCGTCGGTATGTACGGTCTTTTCGTAAAGATATTTGTTGACGGGCTTTCCGCCGGGGACAAGGTGGCCCTCAACTATTTCTTTTATCTCGGAGGGTCCGACCTGGCTGTAAAACGAGCCTTCGGGATAGACAATCATTATCGGACCGAGTGAGCAGAGGCCGAAACAGCCTGTGCGAACAACGAGCACGTCTTTAAGATTGTGGGATTCGAGTTCGGCGTTCAGTGCATCAAGAACAGAATGGGAGCCGGAGGATGTACATCCTGTACCGCCGCAGACCAGCACCTGCTTTCTGTACCCTGTTTTTTCAGCGAGTTTTGCGCCTTCTTCGGCAACAAGTTTTCTCACGGTAACAAGGTCGTGATTTTTTGCCTTTATTTCATTGAGCTGTTCAATAGTCATTCTTCCTCATCCTCCTGCATATAGCTGTCAAGAATTTTATCTGCCTCGTCGGGGGTGAGTTTGCCGTATACCTCGTCGCCTATCATGATAACCGGAGCAAGTCCGCAGGCGCCGACACAGCGGCAGGAGTCTATGCTGAATTTGCGGTCGGGCGTACATTCGCCGCTCTTTATATTCAGTCGTTCTTCAATGCGTTCAAGCACCTTGTCTGCACCTTTTACATAGCAGGCGGTGCCAAGACAAACGGAGATCTGGTGGTCACCTTTCGGAGTAAGGCTGAACTGGCTGTAAAATGTTGCAACGCCGTATACTTCCGATATGGTCAGATCCAGCGCCTGAGCAATCATCTGCTGGACTTCGTAAGGGAGATACCCGTAGATAACCTGAGCTTCCTGTAAAACAGGCATAAGTCTGCCGGGAACGTCCTTGTATTTTTCAAATACTGCACGAAGCTGGGCTTCCTGCTCTGCTGTTCCTTCAAAAGGGAGTGTTTCCATTAAAATTATCCTCTCTGTGTATTCTGATTTTAGTAACAGTAAAAAATATTGTACAGTATTTTTGCACAAAAATCCACCATTTTTTATAAAAATTAAGGCATAATTGATATTTTTTTATCAATTATGCCTTGTTTAGATATATTTTTTTGTACAGATTAAAAGATTGTGATAATTTTCATATTTTTGATTGTGCAAAAATTAACAAATTCGCGGCAAGCCTTCGCCGTGAAGAACGTCTATTTTTCGCTTGCCGCCCAGAGCGGTTGTCATCGTTACGCCATGTCCGCTGTGAACATTTCCTATTATCGCCGCTTCTTCTCCGTACGGACATTGGCGGATTATTTCAACTGCTTTTTCAGCCTCTTCTGCCGGTACAATGGCAGTGAGTTTTCCCTCATTGCCCATATGTAGAATGTTAAGCCCCAGTATTTTTGAAAACGCCTTGACTTCATCATGAACCGGTATCTTGTTTTCAAATATTGTAATTCCCATATTAGAAGCATTTGCCAGTTCGCAGAGAACTGTTCCCAGTCCGCCTCTCGTTATGTCGCGCATGGTGTGAACGTGGACGCCGTTTTTGAGCAGAGCCCTTACCATTGCGGCAAGAGGAGCGCAGTCGGATTTAATGTTGTTTTCTATATCCATTCGCGCTGAAAGAATAGCGGCGTGGTGGTCGCCCATGGCTCCGCTGACGATAACAGCGTCACCGTTTCGAAGGTTGCGGGAGGTAATGTCCGTGCTTATTTTAATGAAGCCGACGCCGGCAGTATTTATATATATTCCGCCGTTTCCCTCAATAACCTTTGTATCTCCTGCCACAATCTGGACACCTGCTTCTTTAGCGGCAGCTGCCATTGATTTGGCAATACGTGTAAGATCTTGAGTATCCGCTCCTTCTTCAATAATAAAGGCGGAAGTAATATATTTCGGAACGGCGCCTCTCATAAGTAAATCGTTAACCGTTCCGCAAACAGCCAGTCTGCCTATATCGCCGCCTTTAAAAAACAGGGGAGTAACAACAAAACTGTCCGTAGTAACGGCAATTTTTGAAGCGCCGTCAACAACAGCGCTGTCCTCCATCTGGTCAAGTACAGGACTGCTGAATTCTTTTGCAAATACGGTATGGATAAGTTCTTCGGTGGCTTTGCCTCCGCTTCCGTGCGCAATAGTTATCTTCATATCAATTCCTCATTCAATGGGATACATTTTTTCAAGATGGGAAAGGATCATGCGGATTTTTTCTTTTTCCGCTTCCCCGGTTATTTCCCTGCCTGAAGAGAATAAGTGCAGTGACGGCTCCTTTTCAGGTTTGGCGCCTGTTTCGTTAAGTTTCCTTATCAGCTGGTTTACAGTGCCCTTGTTTCCGTCTACGAAAGACATATTGGCGGGCAGAAGTTCCCTAAGCTGAGCTTTAAACAGGTTGAAGTGGGTGCAGCCAAGCACAAGAGCGGAATATTCGCTCAAATCAAAGCCTTTTAACTGTTCTTCAAGGTATTGCTTAACTTCATCGCCGTAGAATATTCCTTTTTCAGCGAAGCGAACGAGTTTCGGCAGGGGGAGCAGATCTACAAGGTGATGGTTGTCGTAATGCTCCATAAGTATTTTTAATTTGTCGCCCCGGATGGTTACGGGCGTCGCCGCAACAAGCACTCGGTGAACCGGGTCTAAATCCAGCGCCTTTTTTACAGCGGGCTCCATTCCTATTATAGGAAGAGAGTAGCGGCTTCTCAGAACAGCCGCCGCCGCGCTGGTGGCGGTGTTGCAGGCGATAACAACGGCGTCTGCGCCCTTGTCAATCAAAAATTTTACAGCTTCTTCGCTGTATTGTACTATTTGTTCTCTTGTTTTTTCGCCGTAAGGCACGTGATCCTCGTCGGCGTAATATAAAAACGCTTCATTGGGCAGGCGTTTCATTGCCTGGTGAAGTACAGACAATCCGCCTATTCCCGAATCGAAGACAGCAATTTTCATAGTTTTCAGTCATTCCTATTGTTAATAAAGTAGTTGTGGCAGCTTCCCTCAGAGGATACCATGCAGGCTCCCTGGGGATTTTCCGGCGTACAGCCTTTGCCGAAAAGCGGACACTGACCGGGTTTTTTAAGTCCGGCTATAACTTCAGCGCATCTGCAGCCGTTGTCAGAAGCGGCGTCTTTTAAAAGATTGCGGCTTCCTGCGTCGTAAATGCCGAACTTGCTTTTCAGTGCCATTCCTGAATTTTCAATTTCCCCAAGACCACGCCATGCGGCGTTGCAGGGTTCAAAATATTTTTCAACAAGTTCCTCTGCCTGACGGTTCCCGTCAGGACTTACGGCGCGCTTGTAAAGATTTTTACAAATGCCTTTGCCTTGTAAATGAGCCAGAGCATATATCGTGCAAAGCAGTTCTTCGCCCTCAAAGCCGCTGATAACGAAGGGCAGACGGTATTTTTCTGCCAGCTGTGCAAAGGGCTTTTCTCCTGTAATTACCGCAACATGGCCGGGAGCAATGAAGCCGTCAACGGCATTTCGGTCATTGCACAGTTTTTCGATAACGGGAGGCATTGTCTTAAGAGCGGTGAGAAGTCTTATATTCTTTATATCTTTTTTTATTATTTCGTCCATAAGCACGGCGTAGACCGGCGTTGTTGTTTCAAATCCAACTGCGGCAAAAACAAAATTCACAGCCGGATTTTCTTTTGCAAGGCGCATGGTGTCAAGCGGGGAGTAAACCATTTTTACATTTCCTCCTGCCGCTTTGGCATTGGCAAGAGAGCCTTTACTCCCCGGAACCCTTATCATATCGCCGAATGTAACAACGCAGGTGTCTGCCTCTTTTGACAGTTCGCACAGCCTGTCGATATAGTCTGTAACGGTAACGCACACGGGACAGCCGGGACCGCTTACCAGATGTATCTTTTCTGACAACAGCGACGGTATTCCGTTTTCGCTTATTGAAGCGGTGTGGGTGCCGCAGACCTCCATAAACGTAAGTTCTTTGCCGCTGTAATTTTTAAGATATGATTTTACTTCTCCTATATCCATTATATTTCCTCAAGTTCTCGGAACAGTTCAAGCATTGACTGCGCCTCGTCTTCGCCCAGTACCTGAATAACAAGCCCTGCGTGAACAAGCACCCAGTCGCCTACCTTTGCGTTAACAATTCCTATGTTTGCGCTTATTTTGTTGGTGTTGTATTCAACTGTGGCGGTATTCCCTTCAATGGATATGATTTTTCCCGGTGCTGCAACACACATTTATTTTTCCTCCAGTGCGGCAATGTATGCCTGTCCAAGAGCAATGCCTCCGTCGCCTGTGGGCACCTGCTCGTTGATATAGGGGCAAAAACCGTTTTCACGAAGCAGAGCCAAAGCCCGTTCTGTAAGAATACGGTTGTTAAATACTCCCCCGGACAGTGCTATCTGCCTTACAGAATATTTCTTTGCAATTTTCAAAATCAGTTCTGCCAGCATATAGTGAAAGCCCAGCGCCCTGTCCTGAACAGGGGCGTCGCTTTTGCTTATTTCTTCAATAATTCCTTTTGGCGACAGTCTGGGTGTAAATTTACACGGCTTTTTTGATAGCGCGGCGCACGCTTCCAGTTTTTCGGCGCATTCGCCTTCATAGGTGTTTTTGCCGCATATCCCAAGCAGTGCGCTGACAGCGTCAAACAGTCTGCCCATGCTTGAACATTTTACCATGTTGATACCTGCCGCTTTTGCTTTTTCAATAAGTTCGTTTGTGCCTGTATAGCAGGAAAGACAAAGTTCTGCGTCCTTCGCTATCTCGTCAGAGCCGGGCATCAAAGTGTAATCAAGATGCTCAAGACGGGTAATTTTTTTTCCGTTAAAACGGAAAACCTCACTGCCCCAAATTGCGCCGTCGTCGCCGTAGCCTGTGCCGTCAAATGCGAAACAAAGCACTTCTCCATGGAGTTTGTGCTCGGCAATTACGGAAGCGCTGTGGGCTTTGTGGTGCTGTACTTTTATTCCGTTTGGATAAAGAGAGGCGGAATAATAGTTCGGGTGCAGGTCGGTAACCGTTTTTTCAGCACTAAATGAGTGAAGCACTGAAAAACGCTTGATATTTCTGCAATAAGCGTCAAAACAATCGGCGTCCTCAAGATCGCCGAAAGGCTGGCTTAAATAAACGTAATTTCCCACGTAAAAGCCGAAGACGGATTTAAGATCTCCTCCGGCGCAGAATGTTGTGTGTTTGGCGCATATGCCGATATCCACTGCCAGCGGCACGCACCCTCTGGCTCTTCTTATCCAGCGTATTTTTCCGTCAATAGCGTGGCAAACAGAGTCGTCAATGGGAGTGAGAATTTCTCTGTTGTGGGCGAGAACGGGCACTCCCAATGATGCCGCTCCTTTGTCGTCGGTAATTATCGGTGCGCCGCTTAAATTTGCGCTTGTCATTACAAGCGGAGATATTTTTTTCAAAAGCATTATCTGGATAGGATTGCAGGGCAGAAAAGCTCCTGTAAATTCGCTACCTCCGGATACCGCGTTCGGAAAATCCTTTTTCTTTTTAAGCAAGACGATAGGACGGGCAGGGGAAGTCAGCGCCTCCTCTTCAACATCTGAAACGAAACAGTATTTCATGATTTCCTCCGAAGAAGAAAACATAACAGCGAAAGGTTTCGTTTCCCGTCCTTTTATTTTCCTTAGGCTGTTAACTGCGTTTTCGTCTTTTGCCCAGGCGCAGAGATGATAGCCGCCGATGCCTTTAACTGCAACTGTTTTGCCGTCTTTCAGCAGTTTGGCGCATTGCTCAATTGACATTGAAATTTCAGGCCCGCATTGGTTGCAGGCAATAGTTTGGGCGTGGCATCGCCTGTCGCTGGGCGTTGTGTATTCTTCTGCGCATTCGGGACACATTGGGAAAATTCCCATAGCCGTATTTTCCCGGTCATAGGGAATGGATTTTTGTATTGTGTACCTTGGACCGCAGTTTACACAGCTGATAAACGGGTGTTTGTAACGCCTGTTGCTTTTGTCTTTCAGTTCTCTTTCACAGTCGGCGCAGGTGGCAAGATCGGGCGTGAGAAATGGTACTGAATTGTCACTGCTTGAGTGAATAATTTTAAATGAATCAAAGGTCTGCTGTGGAATTTGAGTTTCAGTGTAGGATTTTACCGAAAACAAAGCAACAAGGCACCGGATGTAAGCATCAAGTGCCTTTTGTGTTCCGCTTGCAGTCAGCGTTACATAGCCGCCGGAGTTGCAAACAGTTCCCGTAATTCCGTTTTCCAGAGCAAGCCGCAGGGCAGTGGGTCTGAAACCTATGCCCTGCACAATGCCTTTGAATACATACTTTTTTGTCATTTTACTGCTTTTTCAGCGTAACAACGCCTTTTTCGCCGTCGTCCTCAGCAAAGGACAGCGCTTTGAATTTAACACAGGCGTCAATGCAGGCTCCGCACTGAACGCACTTATCACGGTCAATTGACCATGTTTTTTCGCCTGTTCTGTCAACTGTTATACATTCCTGGGGACATTTTCTTGCGCAAAGTCCGCAGAGAATGCACTTTGTAATATCGTTTGTTATTTTTCCGCCCTTGGCCTTCTCCACAACAGGCTTCTGGAACGTGTCAACAATCTTCTGAACTGAAGGTTCGGTATAGCCCGGAACAATAGAAAGGCATTTTTTCGGACAGCCTTCAACGCAGTTTCCGCACTGAACACAGCCCATGCGCTCTATCTGCCACGTTTTATTGTTTCTGTCAACAGTGATAGCACCTGAGGGGCACTTGCGCTGGCACATACCGCACATTATGCAGTCATCAATGTTTATTTCAATGTGACCTCTGCTTCTTTCCGGGTATTCCCTCGGGACAGCGGGATAATTCTTTGTTGCCGGTTTGGAAAAGAGGTTTTTCAGCGCGATTTTTGTAAAGTCCATTATAGCCATAATCAGCGCCCCCTTATCTTTCCGTGCAGCTGATGCACGGGTCGATGGTCAGTATCTGAAGCGGAACATCCGCCAGTTCGCTGCCAGGCAAAATATTGATGAGCGAATAAATATTTGTAAATGTGGGAGTTCTTACGCGAAATCTCTCAAGGAATTTTGTTCCGTTTGCTTTGGCGTAATAGAGCGCTTCGCCGCGGGGCTGTTCAACTCTTACGATAGCCTCGCCGTTCGGCATTCCCTTTACCGGAGCGGAGATTGGCGTTGAGGGAATTTTTTCAACCGCCTGACGGATAATTGAGATTGACTGGAACAGCTCCTGAATACGTACATAACAGCGGGCATAGCCGTCGCATTCGTTGCTGGTGATAATGTCAAAGTCAACGTATTCGTATGCTTCGTATCCCAGTTTTCTGGTGTCTATCTCAATACCTGAAGCACGCGCCATCGGACCTACAGCGCCGAATTTCAGCGCGTCTTCCTTAGAGAGCATACCTACTCCCTTCAGTCTTGCCTGAACGGTGTAGTCGTTCAGAAATACGTTTGTAACTTCTCTCAGGTCTTTTTCCATATCAAGGAAGATATTTACAAACTGCTTGAGCATATCAGCGTCCATATCCTTAAGAACACCGCCGATTTTATTTACGCTGAAGATAACGCGGCCGCCGGTGGAAGCTTCAAACATATCAAGCACTTTTTCACGCATACGCCAGCACTGCATAAACAGTGCGTCAAAACCGAAGGCGTCTGCAAGCAGACCCAGCCACAGCAGGTGTGAATGAATTCTGCTCATTTCACCCCAGATAGTGCGAAGATATTTTGCGCGTTCGGGAACTTCGGCGTCAAAGATGCGCTCCAGCGCCTCGCAGTAAGCCATTCCGTGCTTAAATGAGCAGATGCCGCAGATACGCTCGATTACGTACTGGTAGTCGTTGAAATCGCGCTTGTTTACAAGACCTTCCAGTCCTCTGTGAACGAAGCCGATGGAGGGAATAGCCTCAACGACTTTTTCATCCTCCAGCACCAGGTCCAGATGGATAGGTTCCGGAAGAACAGGGTGCTGCGGGCCGAAAGGTACGATTGTTCTGTTAGCCATTCTGTTCTTCCTCCTTTGCTTTTTTGATGACTTTAACGTCTTCTTTGAGAGTGCTTTTCTTAAACGGAGTTTCCTTGTCTATACGGTAGAATTTGCCGTGGAAATCCATGTTTATTGAATCAATCTTAACTCCGAAAAGTTCAGAAATCTCATTTTCAAAGAGAGCCGCTGATGGAAAAATGTCAGAAATTGAGTTTATCTCCTCGTCTTCCTCAACGAAAATCTTGTAGTTTTCAAGTTTGTAGTCAAGAGCTACGGAGTAGATAAGTTCTGCTCCGCCGTCAACGGAGGTAGCGCATATCTGAACAAGGCGGTATCCGCTGCGCAGATGCTCAAGCATAATTCTGTAGAGTGTTTTTATATCCACTGTTTCCAGCGTGTATTCTTCTCTCATTGCTTTTCCTCCTTCATCTTCTTGCTCTTTTCTTTAAGCAGAGCCAGTGATTTTACAACGCCGTCGATGATTGCTTCCGGGCGCGCCGCGCATCCGGGAACGTAAATGTCAACGGGAATAACTTTGTCAACTCCGCCCATTACGTTGTAGCATTCTTTGAATACCCCTCCGTTGCAGGCGCAGATTCCTATCGCGCAGACAACTTTCGGGTTGTTCATCTGGTCATAGATTTGGCGTACAACGTCGCGGTTCTGCGAATTGACAGAGCCGGTGATAAGCAGAATGTCGGCGTGTTTCGGGTTGCCTGTATTGATTATGCCAAATCTTTCAACGTCGTAAAGCGGTGTAAGACACGCCAGTACCTCGATGTCACAGCCGTTGCAGGAGGTGCCGTCATAGTGCATTATCCACGGTGATTTAGTAATATCAGCCATTTTTATACCCCCTTGAGAACCTGTAAAACGAAGATGTTGATAACGCCGATGATCATAGTAGTCATCCATGCGTTGCGGAACATATTTTTCCATTTTAGGCGCGCGTTTGTATTGTCAACGAGTATTTCAACGAAATACGCTATTGATGTTGCAACGATAGCCACAACGATGCTCCAGGGATTTGCGTTGATGAAGAAAAGCGCGATTATGCCGATAAGGAAAATGTTTTCATACCAGTGGCTTATCTCAACGATAACGAGAGTAAGACCGTTGAATTCGGTTGTAAGTCCCTTTACCATTTCCTGGTGAGCGTGGTGGCTTGTGGAAAGATCGAAGGGGTGTTTTCTCAGTTTAATTGTCAGTATGAAAAGGAAGCCTACGAATACGCCGGGCATATAAACGATAGGCGGAAGCGCATTGCTCTCAACAATGTCCTTTACTTTAAAGCTACCTGTAGAAAGGTAAAAACCTACTGCAGTAATGAGTACCATAGGCTCGTAAGCCAGCATCTGCATCATTTCGCGGTTTGCGCCCATGGTGGAGTAAGGGCTGTTGCAGGTTGTTGCGGCAAGCACAAGGAAAAGGTTCGCAGTTGTAAGAGCAAAGAAGATAAGAAGCAGGTCAAATCCGCCGAAAAACAACGCGCCGGTGAAGATAACGAACACCAAAAACGTAATATGGCAGATGATCTGAATGTGGTTCATGAACTTGGTTTCTTTTTTCAGCAGTTTGCCTACATCGTAGAAAGACTGGAGGATAGGAGGTCCCTGTCTGCCCTGCATTCTGGCGGTAACCTTGCGGTCAATACCTGAAAGAAGACCGCCTGCGAACGGAGCGAGAACAATATAAGCGATTATGCTGATTGCAGACTGTAAAGTTTCACTCATCAGATAGCACCTCCCACCGCTATGACTGTCAGAATGATTATGGCAGCCGTTGAAATTACTACGCTCGGACCCCAGAGCCTTTTTTCGCCAAACAGGTCTGTAAGATACCAGTTGGAAAGCTGTACTCTTTTGGGCTCGCCCATAGAATCGTAAAATGTTTGCTGGTCTCCTGCGTTTACACCGCCGAGATATGTGTCTTCAAATGAAAGACGGGAGTGTCTCAGCAGGATAAGAGAGATAAGCGGAATAAAGAATATCAGTACCAGCATAATTATCATAATAATGATATTGTCGCCGGAGAGAACTTCGGATGCGTCAGAGTAAACGCCGGTAAGGTAAGGCGTTACAACGCTGGAAGAAACCATCGGGAAAGCGAAGCACAAAAGCACCATCATTGCCGAATGAACGAGCAGTGAGAACCACTGGCCTCCGGAAGTTGTGTTTTTCTCTCTCTTGTCGTTTCTGTTCCATGAAAGCACGGTGGCAATCCATTTTGTCCAGTAAAGAAGAGTTGTTGCCGAACCGAAGCAGATAAATAGAACGAGAACGATTGAATCGCTGTCAACGAACGCTTTAAGCGCCGCCCATTTTGAAATCAGCATTCCGAAAGGCGCAAGGAACATGCCCGCGATGCCTATTGAAAGTGTAAGGGCAAGACGGGGATGACGTGCGATAAGGCCGTGCATCGATTCGATTTCTCTTGAGCCTGTTGCGTTTTCGATTGCTCCGACAGTCTGGAAGAGAAGAGACTTTGAAACGGCGTGGAAAATCAGAAGCAATATAGCTGCCCAGACAGTTTCCTGAACGCCGACGCCTGCGCAGGCGGCAATAAGACCGAGGTTTGATATGGTTGAATATGCAAGCACCTTTTTGCCGTCGCTGACGGAGATTGCAAGCATAGAAGTTACCAGGAATGTAAATCCGCCAACGAGGCTGACCATCGTTCCTGCGTATGTTCCCGCCATAAGCGGAGCGAGACGTATAAGAAGGTAGACGCCTGCTTTAACCATTGTTGCGCTGTGGAGAAGCGCTGAAGAGGGCGTGGGAGCAACCATTGCGCCGAGAAGCCAGCGTGAAAACGGAAGCTGGGCGCTTTTTGTAAGCGCGGCGAAAGCCAGAAGAGTTACCGGAGCGATAACGATGGAGCCGTCGCAGAGGATGAGGCTCTGAATATCTGTAACTTTGAACTGAACGCCTGCCCATACGATAGCAACGGCAAAGCCGAGACCGCCGAGGAGGTTCATCCAAAGTGCTCTGAAACTGTTTGCGATTGCTTCTTCCGTGCGTGTATAACCAATCAGCAGGAACGAAACAACGCTGGTGATTTCCCAGAAGAAATACATCCACAAGAGACTGTTTGACAAAACAAGGCCGAACATTGCACCAAGGAATACATAGAGCATTGCAAAGAAAAACTTGCTTCTGTCTTTGAATTCCGTGTGATGATTGTGGTAATCTTTCATATATCCTACGGCATATATTGTTATTAGCGTACCGACTATCGCTATAATCAGTACCATTATAACGGTAAGCTCGTCAACATACATGCTGGGTATACTTTGTTCAGGTTTATATCCGCCCAGCTCATATATAAAAGCAAGACACGACTGAACGATGGACAGCACGCAGACGTAATATCGCTTATATTTAATGCCAAGCACAGTTATGAGCACCATCAAAAACAACTCGGCGGCCATCATAGCGTAATCTACGTATTCTGACTGGGAGAAGAACATAAGCTGATGGTTTTTGCCCATAAAGAAGCGCACGGCAAAAGCCACCGCAACACCTATTATTGCGGCGGAACTTATGTAGGTAACTATTTTTCTTGCTTGACCCTTAACCATGCTCAATAAAAGAGCGCTCAGGAAAGGGAAGAGCACAAGAAAAATTATCATGATTTCCATGCATTCAACCTCTTTCTATACTTTTTATATATTATAATTATAGATTTTAGCACTTTGCTCGAACTTGGTCAACTTGTTGGAACAATAAAGTTCAAAAAACGCAAAAAAATTGCTTATTGAGCATATATTTTAAAATGCTGATGATGTTCGTTAATTTGTTAAAATTTGTTAGCAGAAAAGTTACAATTACAGTAATTTGTTATATTGATTTAGTTGCATTTATGATATATAATTGCACTATAAATTTAGATAGGAGGTTGTCGTTATGGCACGAAAAATTAGAATAATATCCCTGTGCGCTTTGTTGCTCATTCTCGCGGCGACCTTTACTGCGATATACATTGTAGACTCCACCGATGTAGATACAGTGACATCGTTTAAAGTGGCAGAAGAGGGAAAGACTGACAACTGCACACTCCAGTGGAAACACGTAAGCGGTGCAGACGGCTACAAAATCTTTATTTTTGACAATGAGAAAAACGATTTTGTACCGTATGCTTCCGTAGATAACGGAAAAACCAATAAGCAAGTTATCAAAGATTTGGCGCCGTCTACGATTTACCGTTTTCGTATGCTGGCATACAAACTTTTTATGGGCAAAGAGTATGACGGCGAACTGAGCCACGAAATTACGGCCTATACTGTTCCGTCTAAGCCGGAAATCGAGGTTCGTTCGGCTTCTCCCGGCAACATGACTGTTGAGTGGAAATCAGACGCTTCCGCCTCTTACTATCAGATGGAATACGACAAAAGCAACGAGTTTTCCAAGGACAGCACAGAAGCAAAAGACGTTCCCACAAAGCGCAGCAGTTCTGTTGTTGATTCTCTTGAAGAAAAGCAGACTTATTATGTTCGCGTAAGAGGTTGCCTTCAGGTCAACGGCGATGACGTTTACGGCGAATGGAGCGATGTCAAAAACGTCAAGATTGCAGAGACACAGCGCATGAAGGATATAGATAAGGACAAGCCGATGGTTGCGCTGTCTTTCGATGACGGTCCGGCGTTTAACGGCTCTACCGGAAGAATTCTTGATACTCTGGAAAAATACGGCGCCCGCGCCACATTCTTTATGGTTGGCTCAAGAATTAACGACAGCACGGAGAAATATCTTAAGCGAGAGCTTGAGCTTGGCTGTGAACTGGGCAATCATACTTACGACCATTCCAATTACGGCAAGAAAGTTACAGCGTCAGACGTCAGCAAGTGCTCTGATGCCGTATATAAAGCTGTCGGCGAGTATCCAACCGCTTTCCGCTGCCCCGGCGGCATTATAAGCAAAACGATGCGCCTCGAGGCGAAGAAGGAAGGAATGGTTATTGCCTACTGGTCTGTAGATACCGAGGACTGGAAGAGCAAAAACGCTTCAAAAATCCTGAGTACTGCAAAGTCACACGTTTACGACGGATGCATTATTCTGATGCATGATATATACTCTACCACCGCAGACGCAGTGGAAAAGCTTGTTCCTTATCTGATAGAAAAAGGCTATCAGGTAGTTACGGTAAGCGAACTTATCCAGGCAAAAACCGGTAAGGCGCCTCAGGCAGGCGAGCAGTATGTTGACGCAACTACAATAAATAACAACACCGACTGATAATATATGGGTTTTCTTGAGAACGAAAAAAAGAATATTGAAAACGAGATAATTTCAAAACTGCGTGACGAAAAATTCTCTGATATTGAAGCGCAGATAATAAATCAGCTGGACGTGGATTTTTCTGTTGTAAAGCATGAGATAAAAACCATGCAGCAGTTTGACGCAATGCTGAAAGAGCCGTTCCTTAAGAGAGACAAAAAGATTTTTTACCGCGGAGAGCGCATAAACGAGCGTAGCAGACCGCTTATCCCCACAATTTTGAGAAACAGGGAAGCACTTTTTGACACCGGTGACGTTATTGCTGATGTTGACGCGGATTTTATCTTTAATTACTACGACAGTCTCGGTGATTACCTTGAACTTTACGAGAGGGTAATGGAGCCTGCAAAAAAAGAGTCTATGTATCGGCTTTGCGCCTTTTCCCAGCATTATCTTGACGTTTCGCCTTTTGTGGATTTTACGAAAAGTCTTTACGTTGCGCTTTCTTTCGGCCTTAAAAACAGGAGCGAGTATAAAAACGACCTTGTGCTGTATACTGTTCAGATAGTTGACGAAAACGACTACACGGAAGATGAAAAAACCGCTGACAGATGGCTCAGCGAGTATCACGTTCATGTTTTCAGGCGGCGTGAAGAGTATCTTAAGGATATGTTAAGGGGCAAAAAAGGTTTCCTTACCGTTATGCAGCAGGTTGAGCATGAGAAGGAAACTTTATTTAAGCTGGGCACTTCGCCCAGCGCAAAAATGATTGATATTCCCACAAATGACCTTATGCGTTTCCAGCAGGGAGCATTTCTTATGCTAACTGACTTTAAACTTGTTTTCGACAGTTATCCGACAAAGTCAATACGTGATGACTTTAAGGTAACTAAGTGGATAATAAGCAAGGAACTTTGTCCGCTCCTGCTTAAAATGATAAATACTGAAGCGCCGTGGTACAGTTATGACTGCCTGCTGGATGTAAAAAAGGCGTTTACAAAAGCGGCGTCAAGTTCTCTGCCGCTAATAGAATAAAAGCACTGTTAAGAAGTCTTACTTTGCTCAAATCTTGAAAATATAAAAAGCACTGAGAAAGCGTTGCTTCTCAGTGCTTTTGTCGTTTATTGGTTGTTATTTAAGAAGAATGTTGCGGTAAATCGTCTGAACATCGTTTAAAGTCAGCACGGTGGGATTGTTTTTCAGACGGTCTGTGCGAACGCTTTTTGCAAAACTGTTGCATTGTGAAAGCGTTGCTTTCGGAAACGGAAGTCCAAACTCTCGGAGGATATTTTCAAACAGTACGGGACCGTCTGAAATGCCTTTTCCTCCCAGCATTTCGGAAATTTCCTCAAATGTCTGTAAAACGTAACTTCTTCCGCGTTGGTCGTTTACCTCGTTATTGTGGACAAGCATATATTTCCATATTTCCGCAAGTCCTACGGCAACGGAGTGTCCGTGGCTTGTGGAGCAGTTCATGGTAATGTTGTAGCACATTGCGTGAGCCGCCGTTGTTGACGTTATGTCAATTGCTTTTCCTGCGTTGTATGACGCCAGCATCATTCCTGCGTTGCCGCGGGTTTCGTTTCTCATATATTCGTCTTTGCATGCCACGAAGATACGGATTGCCTTTTCGGCGTATTTCTGGCTTTCAGCGTTGGCGCGGACGCTCCAGTAACTCTCAATGGCGTGGGCAAGCGCATCAAGGCAGGTGCATTTTCTCTGGTAATCGTTAACTGTTTTCAAGAAATCGGGATCAAGAAGCACATAGCCGGGCAAAAATCCCGGATGGCTTACCGAGTATTTCTGGTTTTCGTTAACATAAAAGATAGAATACCGCGTTGCCTCAGAACCTGTTCCCGAAGTTGTCGGTATTGCCAGAAACGGAATATCGTTGTCGTCAAGAGGTTCTGAATATCCGACTTTGCCTTGATTGGTAGCAAGCAGTTTTATCATCTTTGCGCTGTCAAGAGGCGAACCTCCCCCTGCGCCTATCATAAAATCGCATTTTTCTCTGCGAAAGAGTTCAGCCGCCGCCAGCATATCCTCGTAACGGGGATTTGGCCTGATACTGTCCCAAACCGTAAGGTCGAGACTGGCTTTTAAAAATTTAAATGCCTCTGTCTGTTCAAAACTTTTGCCGCAGCAGAGAAACGGGCGTGAAGCCCCTGTTTTCTTTATCGTTGCCGGAATATCTTTGTAAGAGTCCAGCAGTATCTCATTAGTCCGCATTTGCAAGCCACTCATATTCGGGAACGTAAATTCTTGTTTTGTCCCAGGGATCGCCGTCAAGGTGACGGATAAGCCAAACATAGTACATTTCATAACCGGGAGCAGTTACCTGCTGGTGGGCGTTGCCGCCTCTTATGCAAAGGCAGGAGCCGTTTTCGGTCTTGTAAGGCGTATCTCCCTCAAATCCTGCGCCGAAGCCTTCCGGATGGTCAAACTGGTAGTAATAAAGTTCCGGCTGGGGATGATAGTGGGGCGGATATGATGACCAGCGGCCGGGCTGGTTGAAAACTTCGCCCATTACCATGTTTGAATAAGGAGCGTTGTCCAGGTCAAACATGGTGGAAACGATGCGGTGGCCCGTTCCGTTCCACTGACCCTTGCCGAATTCCTGGTAAAGACAGTTGTCAGGATTGTAAAATACAGGTTCCCATTCTTTTTCGTTGTCTGTCATCTGTACAAGTACTTCAGACGCCGCCAGAGCTTTAACGCAGGCTTTTGTGCCTTTGCAGAAGTGAACTGCATACGGCTTCTTCTCAAAGGGATTTGCACGCTTGCAGTTTTCGTCTATTGAGTTTCCGACTTTGAAATTAACCTCGCCTGAGAGCAGGAGAACGGCGCACTCGTTGTTCTCCTCAAAAATGTTCAGTTCTTCGCCGGCGGAAAGTTTTTTAACATAAATGTCCATCAGCATTTCGGAATTTATGCCGTTCATTTCGCACAGCACTTTTTTACCGTTTTCATCGTATTCAGGATGAAAAAGCATTGAAAAACACCTCTTTGAATAGATTATAAGATTGCCTTATTAGAAGTAAATATTTACGATAATATTTTACATCAGCAAAAGATACATTTCAACAGGTATTTGAATTTGTCCTATTTCTTTTTGCCGCTTTTAGCACAGAGAATTATAAGCCCTATTACACCGAAAGCGCCTACTGCCACAGCGGGCCATACATAGGGTTCGCGGGATGTTATCCAAGCTGTTGCGGCGGAAATAAAGGAGCGTAATTTAAGCTCTGCCGGAATATTTTTGTCGGACAGTTCAGGGGCGTTCTCTTCCGGAATATCGGAATGTATCGTTACGTCTCTGCTGACATCTGTTACGGTAAAATCGCACTGACTGTAAATGCTGTCGTTGGCGCAGACAACTACCGTTGCTGTGCCTTTTCCTACTGCTGTAATGTTTCCGCCTTCGCCGATTTCAATTACTCCCTCTTCGTCGCAGAAATAGCCTACTACCGCCTTGCTTCCCGTTGGTTCAACGTTGTATTCAAGAGTTACGCTGTCGCCCAGTTCAAGCGTGTTCGTTGCGGCGTGCAAAGTGAGTTTTTCAGCCTGTTTTTCCTCGTCTTTGCTCTCTTTTTTTGTTGTTGAAGATTTAGTGGTCTTGTCCTTTTCTGATTTGTTTGAACTTGATGAGGAAGAGGATGAAGAGGAGGATTTTTTCTTGGTAGTTTCCTTGCTTTCCTGGCTCTTTTTCGTTTCTGTCTCTTTCTTTTCTGTTTCTTCCGAAGAAGATGAGCCTGACGCTGAAGAATACTTCGGAGAAGCGTAGCCCATTATTGAACTTATATTGTTATAAGGCTTTGAGCCTGTTGACGTGTATTGCCTTGATTTTACTTCCCCTGAGCAGTTGCCTTCAATGGTGAAAACCGTGCTTCCGGAAGTGCCGGTAACAAATCCGACGTGCTGGCTTGAGCCATTTGAACTCCAGTCGAAAAATACAAGATCGCCTTTTTGCGGCTTGTAACTTCCTGATTTGTGATAAAGACCTTTGTTTTTATACCAGCTTATCATGCTGTTGCAGTTTCCGCCCGAGGGCACAATTGTTCCGTACATATCAGAGCCCATGGACTTGTCCGCCTGGTTGTAGCACCAGAAAATAAAATAAGTGCACCAACTGCCCTGGTAACCGTACCAGTCGCCGTATTTTGAATTACTGCTTGTGCCTTTATATCCGACTTCGTTTTCTGCAACTGAGATAACCTTGCTTTTTAACTGGTTTGCGGTTGCTCCGAAGGCGCTCTGCGGTACGGATGCAAAAGTAACCGCGAGGCAGAGCAGGAATAAAAATAAATTAAGGTATCGCTTTTTCATTTGAATCCCCTTAAAGTAATTACGAAAAGTTACAAAATGATTACAAAACAATTATACTGTTTTTTTGACGATTGTCAAATAGAAGCGAAAATATGATGCTTTATATTACATATAAGCCAGATGTATACTAAATGATGAATTAAAATTCAATCCTTTGACTAAAATGTTAAATTTTGGTGCAATTTGTTGAAAAATACCGGCGATATGATGTAGAATTATAGCATATTATTATAAAAGTACAGGGGGATTGAAATGAAAAAACTGAAAGACTGTGAGTTCCAGCACGTTACGCCGGAGGAAGTTGGCGTAAAGAGCAGTGCTGTAACGGCTTTTATCAATGAAATAAACGAAAAAGGTCTCGGCGTCCAGAGTTTTACATTTGTGCGGCACGACAAGGTGTTTGCTCAGTGCTTCTGGAAACCTTACGCAAAGGATATACCCCATGTGCTTTACTCTATGAGTAAAAGCGTAACTTCCACCGCGGTGGGCTTCTGCGTTGCGGAGGGTCTCCTTAACCTTGACGACAAAGTTTATAAATTTTTCCCCGAATACCATGTAAGGGGTATACAGAACAAATCGCTGACGGTGCGAATGCTCCTTACCATGCGCTCAGACAAACTTATTACCGTCTTTGAGGAAAAGGGCAAAAAAGACTGGATAAAAAGTTTCTTTTCGGCTCCGTTTCTTGCTCCTCCGGATACGACATTTAACTATATTAGTGAAAACACGTTTATGCTTTCCGCTATTATTTCCAAGGTTACAGGTATGTCAATGGTTGACTATCTTTATCCCAGAATGTTTGAACCGCTGGGAATAGAAAAACCGTTTTGGGAAACAGACGGCAAAGGCAACAACTCAGCAGGCTGGGGTCTTTATATGAAGAGTGAGGACCTTGCAAAATTCTTCCTGCCTTATCTGCACGGCGGAAAATACAAGGACGGAACCCAGCTTGTGCCTGCCAAGTGGGTAGAGATGGCAACAGCAAAGCAGACGGACTCTGTTAAGGACGGCTATATTGACAATATGAACGGCTATGGTTTCCAGTTCTGGCGCAATCCTCTGCCAAACAGTTATCGTGCAGACGGACTTTTCGGTCAGCGCTGTTTCTTCCTGCCGGAATACGACGCCATGATGGTACTCAACTGCGGCCAGTCTGAGGACTATAAGGTAATGAAAGTTTTCTGGAAGCATTTTCCCGAAGCTTTTGAAAACGAAGCGCTTGAGCCGGACGAAGAGGCGTACCGCGAAATGTGTGAAACGATGGAAAAATGCTCTGCTCCGGATCTGCCTGCAACCGAGAGAAACCGCCGCCTTGAAGAGATGATCGGCGGGCGCACAATGACCTGCAAAACATCCGAATACGTTTCCGTTGTTTCTATTTCCGTTACCCAGATGCTTTATAACAAGCCCGGAAAAATCAACGCCATGAGATTTGATTTTAATGAAAGCGGCGCAAGATTTTACTGGAAGGAAAAGAATTACGAAAACACGATAAACGTCGGCATGGACGGTTCCTTCGGAGTGTCTGAGATAGTGCTGGGCGATCTGCATTATACGACTTACGCAAAAGCCGCATGGCAAAACGACGGTTCTCTTAAACTTTGGATTCGCCCCGTCCAGACAGCCCATGTAAGACAGTTTACGTTCTTCTTTGAGCCTGACGGAAAAACGGTAAAAGTTATTAACGAAATGGAGCCGAAGTTCGACGAACTTGTAATCTATAACTTTGTATTTTTGGGAATGCCGCTTCCGAATGAGTTGTCGGAGCGCGCCGTCAAAGATATTGTTCGCCGTTTCGGACTGCCTGTTATTGAGCCTGATTTTAAAGCAACATTTATTAACTGACAAATAAAAAGCCCGTGAGATAATTTATCTCACGGGCTTAATTTATATGATATTTTATTCTGCTGTAGGGTATTTCAGGTCTTCTTTAGTCCAGTCCTTAATGATCGGAATAAAGTTCTTTGCTTCTTCCTTCGCCTGGAGAAGATTGTGGTCTTTCCAGTTGCCGCATTCGCTCATTGCCGCTCCGGGAATACTGCCCCAAAAGTCAGCGATATATTCGAAAGCGTCCTGAATAAGCTTTATGCAGTAGCTGTCGGACAGGTTGCGGGTAAGGAAATAAAATCCTGTGCGGCAGCCCATAGGACCGAAATAAATTATATTGTCTCCGAATTCGGTGTTGCGCACATATGTGGCAAAGATATGCTCGATAGTGTGCATCGCAGCGTTTGTCATAACCTGCTCGCGGTTCGGCTCGCGCATACGGATATCATAAGTAGTAATATCGTCGTCGATACGGCTGATATATATTCCTTTTTTCAGAATGTTGTGGTCAATTTCAAAACTGGGTATCTTTTTCATTTAACTTCAACTCCGGTCAAAAATGATAGATTATTCGTGACCTGTGCGCCTGTGGCTGCTCCGCTCAGAACAGCGTCAAAGCCGCAGATCATATCTTTTGCGCAACCCTTAGCTATTTCGTAAAGGTCTAAAAAACTTTCGTTCCTTTCACCCTGCTCATAGGGCGAGCGCCATATGCCATTGGATATATTACCATATTTTTTTGCATTTTCCAAGTCTTTCGGGCGAATCATTGAAGTAATTCTGTAATTTCCCGTAAGGGGGGAGAGTGCGTTTTCAATACTTCCTGCGATTTTTGACTTGAAGCCGCTTTTGTCGTAGAGAAGACCTTGTACTGTTTTTGTGTCCTTCAGCGCCTGATACGCCTGGCGAAAACTTATTTTATAAGGCAGTAATTCTTTAGAGCAGTATTCCCAAAGACGGCTTATTTCCTCCATAACGGTTTTATCGTTTGGAAAGGTTACCGCGGTATTGAAATCACGCGGATCGGCAATTTTGAGTTTTTTGCTTAAAAGCACTGAATCCATGCTCATTTCAATTATATTGTGCAGTGATGATTTGTGCAAAGTGCTTCCGTTTTTTGTTAATTCGTTTTGCTGTGCGTAAACATACGGGTGGCACTGCCTGTCAAGGGCGTAGTGAAGAATAAAGCCGTACACATAGGATGTACAGATTGCTTTGCTTTCTGATTTTCGGCAGTACCGTGCCATGGCATCAAGAATATCGCCGGGCTTTGTGCGGTGAAGCGCGGAGCCGGCTTTTCTCAGAGATTTTCCCGGCATCCAGGGGGCGATTCGGTGAAAAAAGAATATGTCAGGTCCCTGGGTTCCAATTATAACGGCGTCGCCGTTGAGTTTAAAAGAAGCGTGCTCTTTAAGAAAATCCATCATTTCACAGGCGAAAAGATAGTGGGAGCAATAGGCAGGCATGAAATCAGTCCTTTAAAATCCTCCGGGAACGGACATTCCAGTTCCTGAAAGGCGTCTGTTATAGGGTGAGTAAATTCAATTCTTTTGCAGTGAAGAGCCTGGCGGGAAATTTTTTCGCAGGAACCTCCGTAAAGAGTATCTCCCAAAAGCGGAGAACCTAATGAAGCAAAGTGAACTCTTATTTGGTGGGTTCTTCCCGTTTCGAGCTGTATTTTCAGAAGAGATATATGCCCATCGGTACCGAGTGACTGCCAGTGGGTAACGGCGCGTTCCCCTTCGGGTGAAACACAGCGAAGCATTACGCTGTCTTTGGCTCTTGCAATAGGTGCGTCTATTGTGCCGCTTCCCACAAATTCTCCACTTACTGCAGCGTAGTAGTCTTTCTTTATTTTACCTGCAAGTTTTGCCGCCGCCAGTTCGTGTTTTGCAATCAGAACAAGACCGCTTGTATCTCGGTCAAGGCGAAAAACAGGTCTGAAAGCGCCGCTGAGGGAGCAGGCTGCTGAAACAGCGTTTGAAAGGGCGTCGCCCTGGTGGTTGCGCGTTTCGTGGACAGCCATTCCATGAGGTTTGTTGACGATTATAATGTCGTCGTCCTCATAGCAGACCTGAATTGAAACGTCCCAGGGAGCAGGCGGATTTCCGCTGTCTTCAATACATATTGTAAGCGTATCGCCGTCTTTTACTCTGTCTATTGAACGAATTGGTTTTCCGTTCAGATTTATCCCTGTTTCGGTTTTCTTCAGTTTTGTAAGCAGAGCGGCGGAAACGCCGAAAGACCTCAGAACAGTTGCCGCTTTTTCACCGCTTTGCTGCGGCATTATCTTAAGTGAAATAGTTCTCATATATATTATACAGACAAACGGCAGACGTGAACCACGTCTGCCGAAATAAATTGTGCGGATTATTCAACGGGAACGATCCAGCCCATATTGTCTTCAAGTTTGCCGAACTGCATACCTGTAAGTGTGTCATACAGTTTCTGAGTAAGTTCGCCGGTCTTGAAGCCGTTGATTTCAACGCTTTCGCCTTCATAGGTAAGGCCGCCAACGGGGCTGATAACTGCCGCAGTACCTGTGCCGAATACTTCTTCAAGAGTACCGTTTTTAGCAGCGTCCATGATGAAATCGATTGTAAAGCGTTCCTCGTTTACTTTGTAGCCCCATGATTTCAGCAGTTCAATACAGCTCATTCTTGTGATACCGGGAAGAACGGTGCCTACTGTGGGAGCGGTGTAAATTTCGCCGTTTACCTTGAACATGATGTTCATTGAGCCGACTTCTTCAACGTATTTTCTTTCTACACCGTCAAGCCAGAGAACCTGAGAGAAACCAAGTTTGTGAGCCTTTTCGGAAGCGATGATGGATGCCGCGTAGTTACCGCCGCACTTGATGAAGCCTGTGCCGCCGGGAGTAGCGCGTACATATTCATCCTCAACGTAGATTTTAACGGGGTTCATGCCCTCTTCGTAGTATGCGCCTGAAGGTGAGCAAATAATGATAAACTGATATTCGTCAGACGCTTTAACGCCCAGAACAGGCTCTGTTGCGATAGTAAAGGGACGAATGTAAAGGCTAGTGTCCGGTTCTGAGGGAACCCAGTCCTTCTCAACGCTTACAAGAGCTTTTACAGCATCAACAAAATCTTCAACCGGGATTTCCGGAATGCAAAGACGGCGGTGTGTTGACTGCATTCTTTCTGCGTTCTTGTCAGGGCGGAACAACTGAACATTGCCTGACGGAGTGCGGTATGCTTTCATACCTTCAAAACATTCCTGAGCGTAGTGGAACACAAGTGCAGAAGGATCAAGAACGATGGGCTGATAGGGCACTATTCTTGCGTTATGCCAGCCTTTGCCGGTCTTATAGTCCATAATGAACATATGGTCGGTAAAGATATGGCCGAATCCTAAATTGCCTGTAGGTTTTTCTTTTGGTGTTTTGGTTAAATCATACTTGATTTCCAACGTGTATTACCTCTTTTACTAAAAAATATTTCAATTTATTTGCTGTATGAGACGATAATTCCGCCGTTTGAGGCATAAAGCGAATTAAGACCGCTTGCTTTGAGAATTATTATCTCACCGAAAGCGCATTTTTCACTGATTTTGCTTTTTATCATTTCAGCTTTGTCGGGACAGCAGACATGGCTGATTATAAGCTTTTTGTCTGAAAGGTCAATGCCCTCGACATCGCCGCATATCATGTCGCACATTTTGCTAAGCGCACGCTTTGAAGCGAAATCCTGGCCGGAAAGACCGATTGTGCCTTCGCTGCTTCTGTGGCAAATGAGCTTCATTTTAAGCTTCTTTATAACTGTGGCCGCTAGAGAGAAAAGTCTGCCGTTATTTCTGAGAGCGTCAAGACTTTCAAGACAGAAGTACAGGGCGGTGTGATTAGAAATATAATCGGTTACCTTTTCTACTATTTCGTCAAACGGAGCACCGCTGTCTGCCAGTCTCTTTATTTCCTGAGCAACAATGGTTTCAAGACCGCTTGTGGCAAGGCTGTTGAAAACGTGGATGTTCTTTTCACCCGGATGCTCTTCATCATAGAGCATCTTACCCTGAAGCGCGCTGTTGTAGCAGCCGGAAAGCTTGTCGGTAATCGTCAGCAGATATACGTCTTTTTCAGGTCCTTCAATAGCTTTTGCAAAAGCCTGGGGAGAAGGACAGGCGGAACGCGGCACGCCGGAAAAACTGTCCATTCTGGCAATAAAGTCGTCCTGGTCAAAATCGGCGTTATCTTCAATGCTGTAATCACCAAGTTGTAAAGTCAGGGGAACCATGGTGAGGTTGCTCCAGCTTTTCATGTCTTCAGTCAAGTCGCAGCAACTGTCTGCAATAATTTTGTAATCCATAGTTTTTCTCAACTTTCAGTGTTATATATTAACATTATAGCCTAATTATAGACCCATTGTCCCAAGTAGTCAACACTAAATAAATCTGTCGATTAAAATGCACATTTGTCAAGAAACGCTTTTGCTTTTTTTATCTGCGTTTCAACGCTGGACGGAGAGGGAGCGCCTTCGGAAAGTCTGTCTGCAACGCATTTTTCGAGATTGATTTTTTCGTAAACGTCGTGGTCGAACATATCGCAGACTGCTTTGTAATCATCGATAGGCAATGTCTCAAGGGTAAGATTTTTGTCTATGCAAAGAGCAACAAGTTCGCCTGTGGCCTTGTAAGCGTCGCGGAAGGGGAGACCTTTGCCCACAAGATAGTCGGCGCAGTCGGTGGCGTTGATAAATCCTTTTGCGGCGGCGTTTCTCATATTGTCTGTTAGTACGGTCATGGTGTCAATCATGGGAGTAAACGCGCGCAGGCACATTTTAACCGTATCAACTGCGTCAAATATTGCTTCTTTATCTTCCTGCATATCTTTGTTGTATGCCAGCGGAATTCCTTTCATAACAGTCAGAAGAGTTGTAAGATCGCCGAATACCCTGCCGCTTTTACCTCTTACAAGCTCGGCAATGTCAGGGTTTTTCTTCTGGGGCATAATGCTGGAGCCGGTTGAGAACGCGTCGTCAAGTTCAATAAATTTGAACTCCCAGGAGCACCACATGATTATTTCCTCGCTGAAGCGTGAAAGGTGCACCATTACGAGAGAAAGAGCGCTTGCAAGTTCAATACAAAAGTCGCGGTCGGATACTCCGTCAAGACTGTTTGCGCACACGTCGTCAAAGCCGAGGCTTTCAGCTACCATTCGTCTGTCGATGGGATAAGTTGTTCCCGCCAGGGCGCCGCTGCCGAGAGGGAGCACATTCATGCGTTTTTTTACGTCTGCCAGTCTGTCGATATCTCTGCAAAGCATAGACGCATATGCCATAAGATGATGACCGAATGTTATGGGCTGGGCGCGCTGAAGGTGAGTGTATCCCGGCATGATTGCCGCTTTGTATGTTTCTGCTTTTGTGCAGAGTACTTCCACCAGCTCTTTCAGCTGTTTGGCTATCTCATCTGTTTCTTTCATTAAAGTCATGCGGATGTCAAGAGCAACCTGGTCGTTTCTTGAACGGGCGGTGTGAAGTCTCTTTCCTGTCTGGCCAAGTCTTGCTGTCAGTTCACCCTCAATAAAAGTGTGAATATCTTCAGCGTCATAGTCAATCTGAAGACTGCCATTTTTCAAATCATCAAGAATTTTAGCCAGTTCTTCGGTGATTTTTTCGCTTTCACTTTCTTCAATTATCCCGCATTTGCCAAGCATTGTCGCGTGGGCGATACTGCCTTTGATATCCTCTTCAAACATACGGCAGTCAAAGTGAATCGAGGCGTTGAAATCGTTCGTTTCCTTCGCAAGCTCTTTCTTAAATCTGCCTTTCCATAATTGTGCCATATTTTTACCTCATTTATAGCAAACGGGCGGAAAGTTCCGCCCGCCGTATGATTATTTTTCTCGGCAGGATGCCGAATTAAATTATTCTTTGTTTTCGCGCTCAGCGTCAAGAATAGCCTTAACTTTGAGCGGCAGACCGAACAGATTGATGAAACCTGCTGAATCGTTCTGGTCGTAAACGTCATCTGCATCAAATGTTGCAAAATCTTCGCTGTAAAGGCTGAAAGGTGATGTTACGCCGACATTGATGATGTTGCCCTTGTAAAGTTTGATGCGAACGTCACCTGTAACGCGCTTCTGGGTCTCAGTAACGAAAGCGGAGAGAGCCTCACGAAGCGGGGTGAACCACTGACCGTAATAAACAACCTCTGCAAATTTCTGAGAAACAAGGAACTTGTAGTGCTGAGTTTCACGGTCAAGGCAGATCTGCTCAAGTGTTTCGTGAGCCTTGTAAAGGATTGAACCGCCGGGGGTCTCGTATACGCCGCGGCTCTTCATGCCGACAAGACGGTTTTCAACCATGTCAACGATACCGCATCCGTTTGCGCCGCCCAGTTCGTTGAGCTTTTTAACAAGATCAACGCTGTTCATTTCAACGCCGTCAATAGCAGTGGGAACACCTTTTTCAAAATGAATGGTGAGATAAGTGGGCTTGTCAGGAGCCTTTTCGGGAGAAACGCCCATTTCAAGGATTTCGTCGTATTTAGGCTCGTTTGCCGGGTCTTCAAGGTCAAGACCTTCGTGGCTGAGGTGCCAGAGGTTTTTGTCCTTACTATAATTGGTTTCTCTATTTATTTTAAGCGGAATATTCATCTTTTCCGCATATTCGATTTCTTCTTCACGGCTCTTGAATTCCCAAGTTCTCCAGGGAGCGATGATTTCCATCTCGGGAGCAAAAGCCTTGATAGCCAGTTCAAAACGAACCTGGTCGTTGCCCTTGCCTGTGCAGCCGTGGCAGATAGCGTCTGCGCCTTCAGCCTTAGCAATTTCAACAATACGCTTTGCAATGATAGGACGTGCGAAAGCAGTGCCGAGCAGATACTGGTTTTCATAAACAGCGCCGGCCTGAACTGTTGGGATTATGTAATCGTCTACGAATTCCTGGTTGAGATCCTCGATATACAGCTTTGAAGCGCCGGTTTTAATAGCCTTTTCTTCAAGTCCGTCAAGTTCGGTTCCCTGTCCGACGTTTCCGCTTACAGCGATTACTTCGCAGTTGTTGTAGTGCTCTTTGAGCCACGGAATAATGATTGATGTGTCAAGTCCTCCGCTGTATGCAAGAACGACTTTTTTGATTTCTTTAGCCATAGTGAAAAACTCCTTGAATTTATTAACTGATACCCATTATAGTAAGTCGTTATGACAATTGCAAGAGAAAAGCGGAAATTCGTATAAATATTCAAAAACACGCATAATATGCATTGATAATTGCATAAAATTGCATAAAAATATATCGGTTTTGGGACGTTTCTGACGAATAAAACCAGCTGAGCAGTTGCTTTTATGTTGAATAATAAAACAATTTATATTACTCTTTTTTTTCAAAAATTGCATGGATTTTGGTTACCATATTTGGATTTTTTATTTATAATTTGGGTGTTTTGCACAAAACAATTGTTAAATTTCTGTGAATTATCACAGCGAATGAAACGCTGTTTCTTATTGACGGTTTTGTAAAATTATGTTAATATAAATATAACTTCTCGGAAATGGGTATGTTATGCCCAAAAATGAGAAAGAAATTTTCAGTCAAAATGTTAATATTGCCGTATTAGTCCTGTTCTCTTGCGGTCAGAATGAAGTCGGTGACTGTAAGCGGCAGTACGAGTATTTTGTCTAGAAACTTTTATAGGGAGGAATTTTCAAAACATGAAAACGAAAAAACTCAAAAGAGTCCTTTCGGCGTTTCTTGCTGTGCTGATGGTTCTTTCGGTTATGCCAATGTCTGTTTTTGCAGCTACTGATGACGACTTGGCAACATTGAAAAGTGCTATCGCAGCTTATGAAACGAAGATGGACGGCACCGTATACACAAATATGCGTGCTGCATACGATGCTTACATTTATGCCAAAGAATGTGCGGATTCTTACGAATACGGCAGAGATACGGGCCTCGACCTTGCGAGTGCCGCAAATGCTCTGAATACCGCCGTAAGCAATCTCGGAGCGTTTACTCCTGCAACCGCAAAGGTAACAGGTTCGTTCCAGTATGATGACTCGTATACAAACTACGAGGATTATTACAAGAACTTGCTCTATTCTCCTCAGACAACAGATCAGGCAGTTGCAGAATCCGGTCAGGTTACCACAGCTTCTGCATGGTCGGGTTCCTGCTACCAGAAGTTCTTTGTATTCCATCCTGTTACTGTTATGATGTATGACGGTATCAACGAACCGGTAATGCCTGTAATGTTTGAGTCTGAACCCGGTTCAAGCGGACTTTACAGTAAAGATGCTCAGGTTTATACAGCTTTCTTAATCAGCAATGACATGAAGCTGACTGAAAAGTGGCACGGAACAGATTCAAGAGTTAACTTCATGTATACATATAATCAGGGCGTTACAAACGTTGGTTATATTGATACAGATGTCTCCGGCAACTCAGGCAAGCATACAAGCAGCCAGTTCTTTGCTAACTTGCTTCATTTCCAAGGCAGTTTCTCTGAAAACCAGTACTACAAGACTTTAACACTTAGCTGGGGCTTCAAGTGCAGCACAAGCGCAGATTCATCTACAAACGGTATTAAGACAGGTAACGCTGAATCTACTGCTCCTGTATATGTAATCAACTATAAGGCATTGATTGATGCTCTCGGCACAAATGCTTCTGTTCTCCAGAATATTGAAAACTATGACAATGACTGGGCTAACGTTCAGAAGTATATGTCAGCTCTCGATGCAGCAACAACATTTAATCCTTCAGGTTACGATTATTCAGATACTGCTAACGCGGTAGCAGCTTGTGCAAGCGGAATTGAAAGTGCCATTAACACAATGAACAGCACAAGAACCGCACTTACTGCTTCTGATGATTCTTACGACCAGCTCCGCGATGCTCTTGCTCAGGCAAGATCGGCATACGATCTCGGTAACGACGGTGTCTATACTGAAGCTTCATGGAGTGTTTTCTCATCAGCTTACGAAGCTGCAAGAAATACCATGAATGAGGTTGACAATAACGGCTACAAAGCAAACGGCTCAGATATAGCGACAATCGCAAAAAATCTGAACAATGCATTCTCAGCACTCAAGACTGTTGCAAAACTTGCTGATGCTACAGAGATGAACGCTGCTGTTGCTAAAGCCAATACGATCACCAAGTATTTGGATTACCTGACAACCGATACAAAAGAGGCATTCGTAGCCGCTTTTGAAAATGCCAAGACCGCTTTCCAGAATGGTGATACAACTCTACCTGTAATCTTTACGGAAGATCAGCAGGAAGAACTTGATGCGCTGACAGACGCACTTAACGCAGCGATTGATGCTATTGTACTTGATACAACAAGACTTTCAGCAGGTCTTGGCGAAGCACGCGGCATCGATCAGTCAACAGTACTTGACGCGGCTGCTCTTAACAGAGCTATCGCTGACGCAGACACTGTTCTGTCAAATGCGATTGCTACAGATCTGACAGCTGACAATATTGCTAATATCGTTTCAGGCTACGTTGACGCTTGTGAGAAGATCGAAGAAGCTATTGAATATGCTAAGACCCCATATACACGTCAGCAGGACAGTGTAACGGATTCAAGTTCAGGTTCAACAAGCGTTGTTTGGGGCGATACCCACAACAATACAACATTTACATATCCTAAGGGTGTCGTAATTGTTAAGACTACATCTGACGCAAAAGAATTCAATATCGGTCAGTATAAGTTATACAGCAACAACTACAGATATTCAAACCCCAATTCATACTCTCAGCTCATTTATGAATTAGGTATAACAAATGCGGCTGTAGGCACATCTACAGGAAGCATGAGCTCGGGACAGTTCAAACTGGCGGGATTTGACGGTGAAGTTATTGCTAAGTCCGGCGACGAAAGTGTTCAGGGCGGACTTTACTATACCGGAAGTGCTCCGGCTTCTGTAAACGCAGGTCTCAGCGACGGCAGTACAGAAACTTATTTGTGGATGAAAGAAGGCGAGTTCACACGTACTTCTGACGTTATATTTACAGCTCCCTCACTTGCCACAGGTAAAGCTCCAACAACAACTACTTATTCTGTTGCAAAATCATATTTGTATGCTCAGGCTAAATATTTTAATTGGAGTACACAGACAGTAACATACAATGACGTTACTGATACTCCGATGGATGTAACAGTTGTAGATATTTCACCGCTTTGCTATCTGCTTGATTCTGTAAACCAGTATACAGATCTTAACCAGCAGCATGATTATAAGTGGTATACAGCAGATTCTTATAATGCATTGCTTAATGCTATATCTGCTGCTAAACTTCTTACTAATAATAATAGTATTAATACTTATAATACTCCGAAGGAATACGGTACTGCAGTTGCTCAGGCATGGAATACACTGAGAAACGCTGTATCAGATCTTACTGTTGCTACTTATGTTGTAACATTCAATTATAAGACCGCAGCAGGCGTTGATACAAAGACCCAGAAGGGCGGCAACTATGGAGAAGAACTCGTAGCTCCTACAGATCTTCCTTCCTACGTTGACGGCGAATACCGCTATGTATTCAGCGGCTGGGATAAAGAAGTTACCCCTACCATTGTCGGCGATGAAACTTATACTGCTCAGTATGAACAGCAGTTGAATACGGCTGATTTCAGCGGCATTGACGCTGCCGTAGAGCAGGTTACAACGCTTGAGGATAATGTTTACAGTGCTTCTGATCTGGAAGAACTCAACACTAATATTAAAGGCCTTAAGTATTATAACTATACAGAAAAACAGCGCGCAGAGACACTGGCTAATGAACAGAGATACATTGATGCCGAAGCAGCCGCTGTACGCGCATGGGCGCTCACTGCAAGCGAAATTGATTTGTCCACAGCAGAATCTGCTCTTGAAGATGCTAAGAGTAAGTGCGATTCAGATGCAGTTGATATCAACGATATTCAGATGTTTGAACTTTCAAAATCTGTTGAAGTAAACGGCAAAGCAGTTTCAGGTCTTATTTACTCTTCACAGAAAGACCTTGATGCAGCTATCAGCGCACTTCTTACTTCACTTCAGCCGAAAATGTATTCTGTTGAACTTAACGGTGAGCCTCTCGGAACATATGCGTATGGAACAAGACTTGTTGTTACAGGCGACGGTGAAGTAGTTGAAAATGAAGATATTGAAATGAACGAAGGTGCCCAGAACTACGCTTGGTACTATAGTTTCAATTCAGTACAGGTTACAGAAACAACTTCTCCGAAGTATATGACAACTGCTCCGTCATACGGCTTTGTAGTTAAAGGTAATACATTCCTTACAACCGAAGTTGCAGACAGCAGTGAAGATTCATATGTTGTAACGTTTGTAAACGGCATTAACGGCCACGTTTATGACGTTGTTTACACAACCGGAACTGTTGATATGCCTGCTGCACCTGATTGTGCATTCTATACCTTTACAGGTTATGATAACGGCATCACAGCAGGAAGCCAGATCACAGTAAGCGAGGATACCGTTATTACCGCTAACTACCAGATCGGCAGCATAGAAACATATAATATCTCGTTTGTTGATGGTTCTACATATGACGAAATTGATAGTGGAACTTATGAATACAACGATAAGGTAACTTGCACAAAGGCAGGAACATATGTATGGGCTGAGTATATGGGTGAGCAGGAAAGAGATGTATTTAGCGAAATTACCGGATGGCAGACAAAAACTGTTTCCTGTTACAGAATAATTGCTTACGGCGATACAGTTAATTTCCGTGCTTGTGCAGATGTTGAGTATGATGCGTTTACAAAGTCTGACTGGCAGATACTTGTCGGAGATACAAATATGAACTATGTGGATGATGACGATACAAACGGAGCATCATCAATTACCAAGAACGGTATCGTTAAGGCTGATACTAAATTCTCAATGATCGGTCAGTTCGCTGTGCCTGAAGGTGCAAGCGCTGTTGAATACGGAATGCTCTTTACAACAGAGTCAGGCAAGACTCTTACTCTTGAAAATGCTTCAACTGACAGCACTATCAAGCGCCTTAAGGCTTCAAAGCATACCGGAGAGAGCGATACTTACGGTCAGTATGTAATCAGTATTAAATCTGCATCTCTCAGCGGTTCTTACGATTTCACTTACAGATCATATCTTACATATACGATGAATGGTAAGACATATACCGTATATGCTGACAAACCGGTTACGGAAAACGTTCAATTCTAAGGAGATACACAGTTATGATGAGAAAAAGTTATGAAGAACCGGAATTGATCATTCGTCGCTATAATCTTCGTTCTGGTGACGTTGTAATGACGTCAGACCCTACAAACAACACAGATAACGATTTGTTTGATGATGACGAGTACGATGTTTTCGGCAATTAAAAACTGTCTGCCCGGCTTTTGCCGGGCGGACCGGTAATTTTTACTACAAAATTATGAAATAAGGTGTTTATCTTGAGAGAAATCTATGAAAAGCCTTGTTCAAAGGTTCTTGATTTTTCAAATTGCGGCAATGAGATAATCACGGCGTCAGGTGTTACAGGTCAAAATTCTGATTTGTATGACGATACGGAATATGAGTTATAAATCATATTTTTATTTGCTATAAAAACTGTGCAGGTTTTTCCTGCGCAGTTTTTTTGTTTTTATGGTATTGAAACAGAAAACAAGTTTATTTTCTCTATCATTATTTGACTTATTATAATTTATATATTATTATATAAATATTGCGATGTTATTTGTGTGTTTGGCGCAAATAACGTATTGATTTAGAAAGCAGGCAGAAGCATGAAAGTATTGGTAGTTGGTCTGGGTCTTATAGGCGCCAGCATTGCGAAAACGCTGAAAAAGAATACTTCCCACACTGTGCTTGGCTGGAACAGAACGGAATCTGTCGCTAAGCGCGCGGTTGAAGAGGGAGTAATCGACCGCACAGGTAAACTTGAAGAACTTATTCCTGACGCGGATATTACAATTATCAACTTTTATCCTGACGCCATTGTTCCGTTCATACTTGAACACAAGGACCTTTTTAAAAAGAACAGTATAGTAACAGACTCCTGCGGTATAAAAGCTAAAATTTGCAATCGCATGGCTCTTGAAAAAGACCTTGATTTCTATTTTATAGGAGCCCATCCAATGGCAGGCCGCGAAGTGTCAGGCTACGACAACAGCCAGGACAATTTGTTTGACAATGCTTCGTTTATATGTACCCCTGTAGATGCGCCGAGAAATAAAACTGACGCGCTGGTAGGGCTTGCCCAGGAAATGGGATTTGCACGCACAGTCGTTACCACCCCCGAGCACCACGACGAGATGATCGCGTTTACATCTCAGATTGCTCATGTGCTTGCGTGCTCATATGTGCTTTCACCGCTTGCTCCTCAGCATGCAGGATACAGTGCAGGCAGTTATCGCGACGTGAGCCGAGTTGCAAGAATCAACTCCCAAATGTGGGCGCAGTTGTTTGTAGATAATAAAGAACCGCTTATCCGAGAGATTGATGATCTCGTATCTAATCTTCAGAAATTCCGCCAGTGTATAGAGGCGGACGATGAAGCGGGATTGAAAGATTTAATGGATAAGGGTAACAGAATAAAAGAGGAAATCGGATAAATGAAAACAGTTAAAGTAAACGCCGGTAAAGGATACAATATTTTTATTGAAGAAGGTTTGCTTTCTCAGTGCGGAGCCCTAATCAAAGAAGTTACGGGCGCGAAAAAGGTCTGCGTAATAAGCGACAGTAACGTTTTTCCAATATACGGAGAAACAGTTAAAAGTCAGATTGAAGCCCAGGGCTTTGATGTAAGCGCTTTCGTTTTTGAAGCTGGGGAAGAATCCAAAACTACTTCCACAGTACTCCAAATGGTAAACTTCCTTGCAGATAAAGGCCTTACAAGAGATGATCTTGTCGTTGCTCTCGGAGGCGGTGTCTGCGGTGATATGGCGGGCTTCGCCGCCGCAATCTATCTTAGAGGAATTGATTTTGTACAAATTCCTACAACTCTTCTTGCACAGGTGGATTCGTCTGTTGGCGGCAAGACCGCAGTTGACCTTCCGGCAGGCAAAAATCTCTGCGGCGCATTTCACCAGCCGGTGCTTATTATTATAGACCCGAAAGTTCTTGATTCGCTTCCTGAAAAGTATTACAGCGACGGAATGGCGGAAGTAATCAAGTACGGCTGTATTAAATCTTTAGAATTCTTCGAGCGTATTGAAAATGAAAACAGCAGAGATTTTATAGATGAATTGATTTATACCTGCGTTGATATTAAACGCCAAGTCGTAGAAAACGATGAAAAGGAAAAAGGAGAGCGAGCTCTTCTGAATTTCGGCCACACCGCCGGTCACGCCATAGAAAAGCTTTGGAACTTTTCTACAGTGTCTCACGGTGCCGCCGTGGGAATAGGAATGGTAATGATAACCAAAGCGGGAGAAGCTCACGGAATAACAGAAAAAGGCACGTCGGAAAGAATTGCCTCAGTGCTTAAAAAATATAATCTTCCTGTTGAGGACAGCCACGATATTTCCCAAATCGTCAGCGCAATGCAGTCTGACAAAAAACGCACCGGCGACGGAATAAAACTTGTAATGCTAAGCCGTCTGGGTGAAAGTTTTATCCGACCTACAACAAATATCGAATTACTTCAGCTTTTCGGAGTTAATGTATGAGTATAGTGTCAGTCGAAAATTCAATACTTAAAGGCTCTGTTAAACTTCCTCCCTCTAAATCCGCAGCTCATAGAGCGCTGATTTGCTCTTTCCTAGCAGGCGGAGGCAGTGTTGAGGGAATGATCCAGTCAAACGATATGAAGGCTACTGTAGGAGCGCTGGACGCTTTGAAAAACAAGAGCAAGACAGTTGATTGCCTTGAAAGCGGCTCTACTCTTCGCTTCCTTATACCTGTTGCCGCAGTTCTCGGAATTGAGACAACTTTTGTGGGCTCCGGAAGACTGCCTCAGCGGCCTCTTGACGAATATACAAAACTTCTTCCAGAACACGGTGTTAATGTTGAAACTTCCGGCGGACTTCCGTATTCGATAAGCGGTAAACTTCGGGCAGGGCATTACGAAATAGCGGGGGACGTTAGTTCCCAGTACATAACCGGATTGCTTCTGGCACTGCCGCTGGCAAACGGAGATTCCGCTCTCAGTATAACTACGGCGCTTGAGTCAAAGCCTTATGTTGATATGACAATTCAGGTTATGGAGGCATACGGCGTTTTTGTAAGAGAGACGGAATTCGGCTATCTAATAAAAGGCAATCAGCATTATAAGAAAATTGATTTTTCCGTAGAAAGCGACTGGTCGCAGGCGGCGTTCTTTATGGCTGCCGGAGCAATCGCTTCCGACATTACAATAGAAGGCGTAAACCCTGCTTCGCTTCAGGGCGACAAGGCGGTCTGCGAGATAATGAAAACTTTCGGTGCAGACGTAACCATGGGCAATGACAGCGTTAGATGCAGAACAGACCAGCTTATGGGTACTGTTATTGATGCTCACGATATTCCTGATATGGTTCCTGCCATTGCGGTTACAGCTGCTTTTGCACAGGGCGAAACAATAATAAAAGGAGCCGCAAGGCTCAGATATAAAGAGTCTGACAGGCTAAAAAGCGTTGCAGACAATCTGCGTCTGATGGGCGTAGAAGTTGAAGAGATGCCGGACGGCCTTGTTATTCAGGGTGGAAAACAACTGATGGGCGCTGAACTTAAAGGATATAATGACCATCGGATAGTTATGGCGTTTACGGTGGCGGCTTCCTTTGCAAAGGGAAACAGTACCATCGATGACGCAGAAAGTATAAATAAGTCGTACCCGACATTTTTTGAGGATTTTAATTCATTGGGAGGTAAAGCCCATGTCATCAGTGACAGGTGATAATATTAAACTCAGCATATTCGGCGAAAGCCACGGCGAAGCGATAGGCTGTGTTATTGACGGTCTGCCTGCCGGTATTCCGGTGGATATGGATGAGATATGCAAAGATATGGCAAGACGCGCTCCCGGACGGGATAAAACATCAACACCCAGACTGGAAAAGGACTTTCCGATAATACTGTCCGGAGTGCTCAACAATGTTACTACCGGCGCTCCGCTGGCAATGGAAATAAAAAATGAAAACACGAGAAGCGGAGATTACAGCAATCTTATGACTGTTCCCCGTCCGTCCCACAGCGATTATCCGGCGTATGTAAAATACCATGGATTAAACGATATTAGAGGCGGCGGCCACTTCAGCGGCAGACTTACTGCTCCGCTTGTTTTTGCAGGGGCGATTGCCAAAGCCTTTCTTAAAGAAAAAGGCGTTTATATCGGAGCTCATATTGCCCAGATAGGCGGCGTCAGCGACGAGTGTTTTGATATGAATAATATCAGCGTTGATATGCTCAAAGAACTGTCATCAGACAGTTTCCCCACCATTGGGGCTGAAACAGAAGAAAAAATGCGCGCTGTTATTGAGCAGGCACGGCTGGAGCAGAACAGCGTAGGCGGAAAAATAGAGTGCGCCGCAGTCGGTCTCCCTGTTGGAATTGGCGGCAATATGTTTTCAACGGTTGAAAGCCGCCTGTCTTCAATACTGTTTGGTATTCCTGCAGTTAAGGGCGTTGAGTTTGGCCTGGGCTTCGGATTTGCCAATGCTTACGGCGCAGACGTTAACGACGGTTATGAAATAAAAGACGGTAAAGTAAGTCTTATTACAAATAACAACGGCGGTGTTCTCGGCGGAATGACAAGCGGTGCGCCTGTCGTTTTCCGAGTTGCGGTTAAACCCACTCCCTCGATTTCTCTGCCACAGAAAAGCGTTAATCTTCAGACTATGGAAAATGAAACGCTTGTTATTCACGGAAGACACGACCCGTGTATCGTTCCTCGTGCTGTAGCTGTTGTTGAAGCAGCCGCGGCGCTTGGGCTTATGGATATAATGATTTAAAAAGGATATATGAAAACCAAATGGATTTACAGGAACTGAGAAAAGAAATAGATAAAATTGACGATGAACTTATTCCACTTCTTATGAAGCGAATGGACATTTCCGAGCAGGTTGCAAAGTATAAGGTACAGCGCGGACTGCCCGTTTTGAACGCTGAAAGAGAACAGCAGATACTTGACGATGTTGCCGAAAAATGCGGCGACAGGGGAGATACTATTAAAACGGTGTTTTCCGCAACAATGGATGCTTCAAGAGCGCTTCAGCACAAGATAATGAACGGCGGTGCAACGCTTCGCCAGAGTATAAATAAATCGCTCAGCGATAAGCCAGTTACCACAAACGGAGAAGCAATTGCCTGCGCAGGTGTTGAGGGCGCTTACGCCGGCCGTGCAGGAGCAAAATTATTTCCGAATGCTCCCATAAAGTATTATAAATTTTTTGAAAATGTTTTCGAGGCTGTTGACAAAGGCGAGGCTAAATTCGGTATAATACCGGTAGAGAATTCTACAGCGGGCTCCGTCCATGAATCTTACGACCTTATTATGAAATACAGATTTTATGTAGTAGGTGCTCACGATGAAAAAATTGAGCACTGCCTTGCTGCCAGACGCGGCACAAAATACGAGGACATTGAATCTGTTTACAGCCACCATCAGGCGCTGAGCCAGTGCAGTAATTTTATTGATAATTTCGGTTTTACTGGCGTAACATATTCAAATACGGCGGCAGCTGCAAAATTTGTTGCAGAATCTGACCGAAACGATATCGCGGCAATTTGTTCGCCCCAGGCTGCTAAAAAATACGATTTGCAGGTTATTAAACGAGATATTCAGAATATTTCTAATAACAGAACGAGATTTATTGTTATTTCGAAAAATATGCAGATTAGCCCTGACGCTGACAAAATCTCGCTTATTTTCAGCTTGCCACATACAACGGGCTCGCTGTACAGAGTGCTCGGCAGATTTTCAATGGCAGGTCTCAGTCTTACAAAGCTTGAAAGCCGCCCCATGGAAAACGGTGATTTCAGCTACTATTTCTATGTTGACATTATGGGAAGCGTTCGTGACGATACCACGCTTGATTTGCTGTGCGCTTTGTATGACGAATTGCCAAGTTTTGAATTTCTCGGCAATTTCCACGAAAGCAACGATTAAACGATGAAACGGAGTTGGGATTTTTGAGACAGCAAAAACGTCATCAAACCAACTTAATAGCAAATATTATAGCGCTGGTTACTATCGGACTTCTGGTCTTTCTTTCGGTTGTGCTTTATAATCACGCTAAATTGGAAGTTCGTTTTGATACGCTTATCAATTGGCTGGAAAATCTGGACAACGCAATAGTCAATCTTGACTCAGACCTTGAAATTATAATCTGTATTTTTGCTCTATATATTGCAAAATGCCAGCTGCCTATTCCTATGGGATTTTTGTGCGTAATATCCGGTATCGTTTTTCCGCTGGGTGAAGCGATAATTATAAACGTGGTTTTTCTTGCCTTCTTCTTTTCGGTTAAGTATGTTGAAGGCTCCTGGATAGGCGGAGGCTGGGCAGGAATGATACTGAATATCCGCCAAATGCGATTTGTCAGAGACTGGATACAGTTTAAAGGCAACGGAAATCCGTATATACTGTTTGTTTCAAGGCTTGTGCCGTCTATTCCTTTGGGCATGGTTTCAAAGTATTACGGCTCAATGAAGTATGACTTTGTTTATTATATTGTTTTGAGTCTGCTTGGTTTTGCACCCAGACTTTATATTTACACAAAAATCGGTTCTGCGATTTATAATCCTTTCTCAGTTCGTTTTATAGTACTGCTGATGATTATAGTGGCGTTTTCCGGTATAACAAGTATGGCGTTTAATATCTATTATGGCAGACGCTCAAGACAGATGAACCAAACGCTGTTGCTTTACAGCGAAAAAGAAAAATATAAAATTGTATTGTAAAAGAGGTTGGAAACATGAATGCTAAAGAGATGAAAGCGAAAATTAACAGCGGAGAGTTTGACGAGGCTTTCCGCAGAGTGTATGTGACCGATGAGGCTGTCGCACTTCAGAAGCCGAGGTACGTTAAACTTATTGAAACTTTTGAAGAAATCTTCGGCGGCGAGCGCGACATATATGTAATGAGCGCTCCCGGCAGAACGGAAATCTGCGGCAACCACACTGACCACAACAACGGAAAGGTACTGGCGGCATCAATAAATCTTGACGCTGTCGCGGTAGTTGCTCAAAACGACGACAATATTATTCGAGTAAAGTCGGAAGGTCACAATATGAACGTTGTTGACCTCAGTGACCTTGAACCCAGAGAGGAAGGCTACGGCCACTCAACCTCAATGGTAAAGGGAGTTGCGGCAAGACTTAAGGATCTTGGTTATAAAGTAAGCGGTTTTGACGCCTGCACCGCCAGCGATGTTATGGGCGGCTCGGGACTTTCTTCTTCCGCGGCTTTTGAAGTGCTTCTCGGCACTATAATCTCTTATTTACATAATGACGGCAAAATCGATCCTGTAACAATCGCCAAGACGGCTCAGTACAGCGAAAACGTATTTTTCGGAAAGCCCTGCGGTCTGCTTGACCAGATGGCGTCTTCAGTAGGTTCGTTTGTTACCATAGATTTTGAGCACACGGAAAATCCGGTAATTAAAAAGGTCGATTATGACTTCTCAAAGAGCGGCCACAGCCTTTGCATTGTTGATACAGGCGGCAATCATTCCGACCTTACCGACGATTACGCGGCAGTAAGAGGAGAAATGGAGGCGGTAGCCGAGGCTATGGGCAAGAAAGTTCTCCGAGAAATTGAGTACGACGACTTTTTCGCAGCTCTGCCTGAACTTCAGAAAAAGGTAAACGACCGCGCTCTTATCAGAGCAATGCATTTTTATGCTGAAAACAAAAGAGTTGACAATGCGGTGAATTGCCTTGAAAGCGGAGATTTTGACGGCTTCAGAAAAGATATTGTCGCTTCCGGTTATTCTTCATTTATGTATAACCAGAACGTATATACTCCTAAAAATCCAACGGATCAGCGCCTGTCCCTGGCTCTTGCAATGACCCAGGCAGTTCTTGGTGACCGCGGAGCTTACAGAGTTCACGGCGGCGGATTTGCGGGAACAATTCAGGCTTTTGTTCCCAATGATATGCTGGAGAATTATAAGAAGGTTATGGAAGGCGTTTTCGGCGAAGGTAACTGCCATGTTCTGATTATCCGTCCCATCGGCGGATGCAGGGTTCTGTAAAGTAAATAAAATACATAATTTGGGGGAGAGTTAGAGATGAAATATGTATTTGTTGTAAATCCTATATCAGGAAATGATAATAAACAGCATATTTTCAAGCGTATTCGTTCTGCTTTCCGTATGATCGACGATGAGATGATCGTTGAGGAAACAGACCACAGGGGTCACGCGAAGGAAATTGCCGCAGATTATGCCGCAAAATACGGCTCGGAATGTGTTATTGTCTGCTGCGGAGGAGACGGCACGGTTCATGAGATTGCAAACGGTCTTGCTCATACTGATACGCCGCTTATGCTGCTTCCGCTGGGGACAGGCAATGATTTTGCCAAAAAGATTTACGGAACGAAAAAAATCAACGTAAACAATGTAATCAAGGCTTTCGGCCTTTACAGCGGCAAGATTAGTTATGACGTCCGCCCCATAGACCTTATAGATTATAACGGTGAAAAATGTATCAACGTTATGAGTTTCGGTCTTGATACAAAGGTTGAAACTATCGGGCGCAAGATTGCGGCGAAGCTTCCGTTCTTAGGTTCAAACGCTTATAACGTTGCTGTAATTCCCGTGCTTTGTCAGCCGCTTCGTTATAGAATAAACGCTGAGCTTAAGTGTGTGGACGAGGATGGCAAGCCTTATGTGCTCAGACAGGCGCCTCTTGAATACGCTCTTTATGCAATCTGCAATGCCAGCTTTTACGGCGGTGGTTTCTGTCCTGCGCCGAACAGCAAGCTCGACGACGGCATTCTGGACTTTACATATGTAGACCCGATTAAAGTACATCAGGCTCTGCCTCTTATTCCTAAATACAGCCAGGGCACTGCGGCAGAAAGCTCCCCCGACCTGGTTCATACTGGGTATGTCATCGGCGGCCGTTTCTGGACTGCCGACGGAAAACCTCTTTTGGGAAATTGCGACGGAGAAAATTTCGACTATACAGAAGTTAATTTCAAAGTTGAGAAGCACGCTCTAAAATTGTGCTATGTTAAAATTTAAAAATTTGCCCGCCGGAGTGCTGCGTTTGACAGAGTATCTGACGGGCTGTTTTACTATAAGGAGGAGCGTATGAAAGCAAAGCGAGTTGTTTCGGTTATTTTTGCTGTACTGTTTTCCATTGTTTTTATTGCGGCTGTAGGTTTCGGTATATTTCTTGTTGTTTATACGCCTACGCTTACCGCTGATTTTTCGGTAAAGACGGGCGAGGTTACAGACGGCGCTTCAGGCTATCTTTACGGTATTGCTCAAAACGGCGTTCCGTCTGAAACAATGACTGACAGTGTTGATATAAGTACTGTATCTCAGAAGGTTACAGGCGGGCTTCAGCATCCCGTGGGCGATATTTCAGATGTGGAAACCCAACTTACAAATACCGATTATAATGTTGTTTATCTTCAGGATTCATATGATACCTGGTATTATGCCAACGACGATATAATGGCCGCAAGAAAAGCGGGCGAATATGACTGGCAGAAGTTTATCAGCGAGGACTATTTTCCGAGAGTTGAAAAAGCAGTAAAGACTTTGGCGGCTTCAAAAAGCGCTGACAAGACCGTATACTGCTTGTATAATGAATGCGACAACGGCGTATGGTTCGGAACTACTGTTAAAGATAGAAGTAATAAGGAATACGGCGTTGGAGCAAAGTATGATGAAGAGGGCAGAGAGAATTTTTATTCTGCCTGGAAGCAGACATATGATTTGGTGCGCTCAATAGACCCTGATGCGTTGATCGGCGGCCCAGGATTTTATGAATATGACCATGACAAAATAAGTTCTTTCCTTGAGTACTGCAAGGAAAATAACTGCCTGCCGGATATTATGATTTACCATGAACTGGCGGATAACAGCGTTTATCTCTGGCAGGATAATGTTGCGGATTACCGCCAAATGGAAAAGAATATGGGAATGGCTGAACTTCCCATTATTGTAACCGAATACGGACGAATGAAGGACAACGGCCTGCCGGGAAAAATGGTTCAGTATATAACCCAGATAGAGACAAGCAAAGTTTATGCAGATAATGCCTTTTGGCGGCTTGCAAATAATCTCTGCGATGTTGCGGCTGACAATAACTGCCCTAATTCCAATTGGTGGTTATACAAATGGTATACTGATATGCAGGGCTCCACGGTACAGATTGACTACAACGACCTGTTCCGCTCAAATGTGGGCAAGTGGCTTTCCGGCAACGCACCTCTGCGTTCCCAGGGTTTTATGGGCGTTGTAACAATCACCGATGACAATCAGAAAATAGAAGCAGTTTGCGGTGGCAGATCCGGCGATGCTGAACTGATACTTGACAATCTGGACGCTGTTGGACTGGACGGTAAAAAAGTAGGAGTTTATATTGAAGAGAGCGTTTATCAGGGATTGTCAGGTGTTGTTAATTCCCCCGTATGCGTTAAGTATTATACCGCAAACGTAAAAGACGGTAGTCTTGAGATAAAATTCGATAAAATGGACGAAGGCAACGCTTATCATGTTATCGTAAGCGCAGTTGATATTCCTGAAGAAGATTATGAAAACAGTAACCTGCCTCTTCGTTTTGAAGCCGAAGAGGGAGATTTGCTGGGAACAGCGTATACATACGAAAGCGCTTACGCAACTACCGGTGAAAAAGAAGGCGTGGTAGGCGGAATTGAAAGCGAAGGCAGCGGAGTAAAAATGACAATCAAGGCTCCTGCTGACGGCGACTATGTTTTGCAGGTAATATACGGCAAGGCTAACGACGGCAAGGACAGTGATGATCGCAAAAACGGCAAGATGAATATCAGTATTGACGGTAAAAATACCCAGCTGGATTTGTCCAATACAATTAAGAGCGAATATACCGACTATGTAAGTCTGCCCGTAACGCTAACTGAGGGAAAACATACTGTTGAGATGACTTATGTAGACGGCACGTTCGTTGTTGACAGCGTTTTGCTTTCGCCGAGTACCGAAGAAAAGCAAGTGTACGTTTTTGCCGACCCTGATTACACCTTTGACGAAAATACAGCATTTCTTGCTGTTGCAGAAAATGACGGTTATTATGAATTAACAGGAAAAGCAGATACACAATTTACTGTTTTTGACGCTCAGGGCAAAACGGATAATGAGGGAAAAGCGGTGGTTTATCTTCGCCGCGGGCTCAATACGGTTGTGTTTGACGGTAATATAGATAATGCCTTCAATCTCTCTTATTCATCTTACGGAACCGGCGCCTGCTCGATTAAAGCGACTGATGAAAAGACAGAACCGATTGCTGTACTAAAACCTGCTGATTTCTCCCTTACCGGCGGTGCAAAGATTGAAAAATCAGGGAACACAGAGTATATAACAGGTATTACTTCCTCCTCCGGCAGTGCTTCGGTTACAGTAAATGCTCCGGAAAGCGGAAAGTATTTTATTACAATAACATATGCAAATAATGATGAAGGCGGCTACCACGATTACAACGCAGACCTTGTCGAGCGCTATGTGACAATAAACTGCGGCTCAGACAGCGAAGATGTCTGGTGCAGAAATACATACTGCTGGGATACTTATAAAACCGTTACCGCCGTTGTTCAGCTGAAAAAGGGAAGCAACAAACTTACCCTTACCAACAGCGGAAACACAAAATTCAACGGCAAAGAAACTGAAATTCCCCGAATTTCATCAATAAGCATAGAAAAGCCTGTAGTTTAACGAATAAACCTCCCGACGAATTTTATCGGGAGGTTTTGTTAATTTATTATTTTTTTTTGAAATATATGCAATTTAATAAAAACAGCAAAAAAAGAAGCGGCATTGAGGACAATGCTGCTTCTTTTATGTAATTATTTACAGTATTATTTACGAAGAATTGCGAAACCTAAATCAATAGCGCCTCCGATAATGCGGCTGGTGCGGTGCATTCCCAGTGTTTCTGTGATCCAAAGAATGATAAGAGCCACAAGAATGGCAATGATGAGTGTCTGTTCTGTCATAAGTCAGCCTCCTTTTGGTACAATAGTATTATATACTATTTCAAAAATAAATCAAGACTTAGACGATATTTTATACACATTGACGATATTTGATAAAATTAGTCTTTCAAGTTGAAAAATAATGGGAATTGTTTTATAATATTTGTGAATTTTTGATAATGGGGGAATTTTGATGAATCCAATTCCTATGGTTGTTGCAGATACAAGCGCTACTTTTACAGCAACTGTTGTAGTTGCAGGCGTTGGTATTGTTATTGCAATGTTGCTCTTGCTGATTTTGGTTTTCTACGCTTTCGGTAAAGTAGTTTCCGGCGCAGAAAACTCATCCAAAAAGCACAAAATGGAAAAGATGGAAAAAGAAATGGAAAATGAACCTTCTGCACCGCCTGTTGTAAAGGCTGCAAAACCCGCCGCTCCAAAAGCTCCCGTTGTTCAAAACGGTATAAGCGACGAGATTGTTGCAGTAATCAGCGCTGCGGTTGCCGCCAGTGAAGGCGGTTCTGCGGTTATTCGCTCAATCCGCGCCGCTAAGCAGAACACAGTGGGCTCGCGTAATCCGTGGGCAGCGGCTGCAGTGTTTGAAAACACCAGACCGTTTTAACAGGAGGGAAGTATAATGTTAGAAATTTTACAGGGCGTTTGGGGCGCCGTTGTAGACATATTTACCAATTCCGGTTATGCCTACTTCTTTACCGCTGAAGGCGGTTACAAAAACGCTATAATGCTGTTGATATCATTCGTGTTCCTGTATCTCGGCATTAAAAAAGGCTTTGAGCCTCTGCTTATGATTCCCATCGCTTTCGGTATGCTTCTTGCAAATATTCCCGAAGCAAACCTTGCGGTTCAGTACCACGATATCCAGGGATTTATAGACCTTTTGGCAGGCAGACTTACCGACGCTTCAGGCAATGTTCTTACTCCCGGTCTGCTGGACTTCCTGTATTTCGGCGTAAAAGCAGGAATTTATCCGCCTCTGATCTTCCTCGGTATCGGCGCAATGACGGACTTCGCTCCGCTTATCGCTAACCCCAGCAGCTTCATTCTCGGCGCTGCTGCTCAGTTCGGTATCTTTATCACATACGTAGGTGCTATCCTGCTTGGATTTAATCCTCAGGAAGCAGGTTCCATCGCTATCATCGGCGGTGCTGACGGTCCTACCGCTATTTTCGTAACATCAAAACTTGCTCCGGCGTTGCTGGGTACAATTGCCGTTGCCGCTTATTCTTATATGGCTCTTGTTCCTATTATTCAGCCGCCTATCATGCGTGCGCTGACAACGAAGAAGGAACGCAGCGTTGTAATGGGCACTCTTCGTCCCGTTTCAAAGCTTGAAAAGATTTTGTTCCCCATCATGGTTACAGTAATCGTTTCTCTTCTTCTTCCGGATGCCGCTTCTCTCGTTGGTATGCTTATGTTCGGTAACCTTCTTAAAGAAAGCGGAAGAACAGAGCGTATTGCCAAGGCGGCTCAGAATGAACTGATGAATATTATCACAATCCTTCTGGGACTGTCTGTTGGTGCAACAACATCTGCTTCAACATTCCTTAACTGGAACACTATTAAAATCGTATTCCTTGGTCTTATTGCATTCTGCTTCGGAACTGCGTTCGGCGTTCTGTTCGGAAAGCTTATGTATCTGTTTACAAAGGGCAAGGTAAATCCGCTTATCGGTTCAGCAGGCGTATCTGCTGTTCCTATGGCAGCCCGTGTAAGCCAGAAGGTAGGCCAGAAAGAAAATCCGTCAAACTTCCTGCTGATGCACGCTATGGGACCCAACGTTTCTGGTGTTATCGGTTCTGCTGTTGCTGCAGGTATTCTGCTTACTCTGCTTGGTTGATTTTAGAAAATCACCGGCGGAAAGCCAGCGGTTATATTCACATTTGATGAAAAGCACCGACCGGAGAATTCCGGCTGGTGCTTTGCTGTACTTTAACAGTTTTCGCTAATATTGTTTGCGGGGTGTTTTTATCCTTTGCGTGTGTTAAGTTGTTAAAGTCATGACTAAAAGAACATTTAGTAATTTAGTATTTATAGGAGTACATAGCGATGGCATTAAATGAAATGCAGCAAAAAGCGGTTAATCATACCGAGGGCCCACTGCTTATTTTGGCGGGCGCGGGTTCAGGCAAAACCACGGTGCTGGTCAACAGAGTTCAGCATATTATCGGCGACGGATATGCCGAGCCGTGGCAGGTTCTTGCAATAACATTTACTAATAAGGCGGCAGGTGAAATCAGAGAGCGACTTCTTAATACAGTTGGACCTCAGGCTCAGGACATCTGGGCTTATACCTTCCATTCATGCTGCGCCAGAATTTTGCGCCGTTTCGGCGAAAGATTGGGATATTCAAATCATTTTACGATTTATGACACGGATGACAGCCGCAGAGTTATGAAGCATTGTCAGAAACAGCTTGGAATTGATGACAAGTTTCTTAATCATCGCTCTATCCTTTCTGAGATAAGCCATGCCAAGGACAGCCTTATCGGCGTTCAGGAATATCAGGCAAGCTCTGTAAACGATTTTCGTAAGGGCAAGATTGGCCAGTGCTATGAGCTTTACCAGAAAGAGCTTTTGGCGTCTGACGCAATGGATTTTGACGATATGATATTCAATACCGTTCGTCTGCTTCAGGAAAACGACGACGTGCGCGAACTCTACCAGAACCAGTTTAAATACGTAATGGTAGACGAGTATCAGGATACGAACCACGCTCAGTATGTTTTAACGTCAATACTAGCGGATAAATATAAAAATATTTGCGTTGTGGGCGATGACGACCAGTCGATTTACCGCTTCAGAGGCGCAACCATTGAAAATATTCTTTCCTTTGAAGAACATTATCATAACGCTACCGTAATCCGTCTTGAGCAGAATTACCGTTCTACACAAAATATTCTTGACGGAGCAAACGCAGTTATTTCAAACAACAAGAAACGAAAGGGTAAAAGGCTCTGGACGGACGCAGGCGCAGGCGAAAAAATCATTTTTAATACCGCCAAAAATGAGGCGGACGAGTCCTCTTTCATCGTTGATGAAATTTTAAAGAACGTAAAAGCGGGGCGCAAAATGAGCGACCACGCAGTGCTGTACAGAATGAATGCCCAGTCGCGAAATATTGAAATTGCGCTGACAAAAAGCGGAATTCCTCACAAGGTTATCGGCGGCCACCGCTTCTTTGACCGCAAGGAAATCAAGGATATTACGGCGTATTTCGCGCTTATCAACAACACTGCCGACAATGTTCGTCTTCAGCGTATTATCAACGTGCCGAAGCGCGCTATCGGCGCAACAACTGTTGAGCATATTCTTGAGATAAGCGCGGGCCTCGGCATATCTGCTTTTGAGGTTTGCCAGAGAAGCGACGAGTTTCAGAAGACAGCAAGAAGCGCCCAGAAATTAAAGGATTTTGCGGCGCTTATAACGTATTTCCAGCAGTGTTTGGCAGACGGAATGACCCTCAGCGACTTGCTTCAGGAAATTCTTGAAAAGACAAAATATTCGGATTATCTCAATGAGGATGACCCTGAAAAATACGACGACAGAATCAACAATATCAAGGAACTTTCTTCAATGTTTATCAAATATCAGGAGGAAAATCCTGAGTTTGAACTTTCTGATTTTCTTGAGGACGTTGCGCTTGTAACGGATATTGATTCTTATAACAGCGACGAGGATTCTGTTGTGCTTATGACCTTGCATTCTGCAAAGGGTCTTGAATTTCCGATCGTTTTCATTCCGGGTATGGAAGAGGGTATATTCCCGGGAAGCCAGTCTATGTACAGCGAAGAAGATATGGAAGAGGAACGCCGCCTTGCTTATGTAGGTATTACCAGAGCAAGGGAAAAGCTTTATCTTATCAACGCCCAGCAGCGTATGCTTTACGGAACCACTTCCAGAAATCCTGCTTCCCGCTTTCTCCGTGAAATTCCCGAAAATGTTACTGAAGACGTTACTGTCAGAATGTTTTCAAATTCTTCTTTCGATGGCAGAAAGATCGGCGGGGAAACCCAGAAAAGTTCTTATGCTCACCGCTTCGGCCAGAGCGGCCATACCACGGGAAAATCAGCGCCGTCAGCTCCTGCGGGCTCTTATTCTGCAGGCGATACGGTGCGCCATAAGACGTTCGGCACAGGCGTAATACTGTCAGTTCAGCCCATGGGCAACGACACTTTGCTTGAGGTGGCGTTTGACAAGGCAGGCACAAAGAAGATGATGGCAAATTTTGCGCGGCTTGAAAAAGTTTAATCAAATAAATTAAGGCAACTCTGAAAAGAGTTGCCTTTTTTTCGTTTGCGCAGCTGTTTTGGTCAGTTTATTTGTCTTTCTTGTCACAGCATACGCAGGGAGAGCAATCGTCTCTGTCCTTGGGGAAAAATTCGTCAACAGGAAATTCAATGTTGGCGAAAGTTTCGCAGGGATTAGCGGTGTTGCAGTCGCATTCTCTTTCGGGAATGCAGTAATCGTATGCGGGCACTGTCATCTGGACGTCGCGCTCCATCTGGATTATTGAGAAAAGACCGAGAGTAACGAGAACTGCTTTTGCAGGACGTTCCGGCAAAGTGCAGTTGTCAAGTTTTGACGTTACAGACTGAGGCATTGACGAAAGACAGGGGATATGGCAGTCGCAGCATCTGATTACGTCAACTGAAAGCACAACAGGGTCAACCGCCTGAACTTTTGCGGACGGATTTGTATACTGGGGTGCTTCGGGGCAGTCCTGAAGTTCAGAAGCAACATGGCTTACGAATACCTTAACGCTTCCGCTTGAACCGTAAAGGATGCATTTTTTGTTGAAACTTGTGTAACCTGTTGCAACCATCGGTGCGGTGCATGGAGCCGCGTAGCAGTCAAACGTCAGTTTGAAATAATAGGTAACGTCTACACTGTAAAATCCTTTGTCAAAGGGCACTTCGTCTACATCTATGCTTACAGCTTCGATTGTGCAGTCACGGCATTTTATCGTAACAGCGTTATCAATCAGAAGCTGTGCGGGTGCATAAAATGTAACTCTTAAATCCTCCAGGCAGTCTTTGCTGACACAGCTGTCATAAATACGCTTTGTGTCTATGCATACCGCTTCGTTTATGCGTCTTTCACCTGAGTCAATAATAGGTTCGGGCATAACAAAACTCCTTCACATGTATTTAAGCATGGGACGGTGCCTTTGCCGCCCGCATTGCTTCAATAACATACTATGAAGGAGAGTGTTTTTTGATAATGTTTTTTTATTTGATGTTTTTGTCGTCGAATACAGGGTACATTCGGCGGTAAAGACTGTTTATTTTTCTAAAATATCCTGCGTCAATCTGTGCTATCGTGTCGGCTGTTGTGCGAAATCTCCAATTCTTTTCAGGAAGACCGGGGATGTTCATTCTGGCGTCACTGCCGAACCCGCACATATCCTGGAGAGCGACTATCGCAACGTTGGAAGCGCTTTTCCATACCGCTTCTATCATCTTGCGGCAGGAGGCGCTGTAATATCCTCCGTCTCCCCAGTTCTGAGCCTCAAATCCGATATAGTCAAGAGCAAATGAGCGCTGAGCCTCGTCAGCTTCCCAAAGCCAGCCTAGTATCGTGTTGTTGTCATGAGTACCGACATAATTTACGCTGTTTTTCGGAGCGTTATGGGGCATATGGGCGCTGTCTGCGTTGGGGTCAAAACCGAACTGGATAACTTTCATGCCGGGAAATCCCGTATCTTCAAGCAGTTTTACAACGTCCTCGCCGAATACTCCGAGATCTTCCGCGATTATCGGAGCGTCCGGAAACGCTTGAAAAACTTTGTCAAAAAGTTTCATTCCCGGTCCGTTTTTCCATTCTCCGACCTTTGCTGTTTTTGATTTTGCGTCTACTTCCCAGTAGCTTGCGAAAGCACGGAAATGGTCTATGCGAACAACGTCGTAGGTGCTCAGAGCGCCGCCGATGCGGGAAATCCACCAGGCAAATCCGTCTTTTTCCATGGCTTCCCAGTTGTATATCGGGTTGCCCCAGAGCTGACCGTCTTCGCTGAAATAATCCGGCGGAACGCCTGCAACTTTTTTCGGCGAGCGGGTCTTCGGGTCTATGGCGAACAGCGGCAGAGCGGACCATACGTCAACGCTGTCCATTGCAACGTATATCGGCATATCTCCGATGACTGCAACACCTTTTTTGTTGGCGTAATCTTTTATTTCTTTCCATTGGAGGAAAAAGATATACTGGACAAATTTCCAAAAAGCCGCCTGTTCTTCAAAGGAGTAGATATCGCGTATGCAGGAATAATAGTCTGCGTGATTTTCAGACCATTCCCACCAGGGCTTTCCGCCTTCTGCTTCTTTTACAGCCATAAAAACGCTGTAATCGGTAAGCCAGGGGTTTTCTATTTCAAAAATCTTTATCTTAGCCGCAAGCTCTCCGTCTATTTTAAGAAACGCCTTTTTCAGCAGATTAAGTCTTTTTTCTTTTGCAAACTCGTAAGCCGCAGTGTACGGGGAACCGTCGTATACGTTTTCTCTAACGTCATTTTCGTCTGCAAGTCCCATTTTGCGCAGCCCCTCAGGGTCGATAAAAAGATAATTTCCTGCGAAAGCAGAGGGAGAGCAGTAAGGGCTGTTTGCCGCGTCAGTGGGATTGAAGGGCAGAACCTGCCAGTAGGAAAATCCCATGTCTGCAATACGGTCTATAAATTCTTTGATATAGTCGCTGAAAACGCCTACACCGTAGGGCGACGGCATTGAGCTTATGTGGAGCAAAACGCCTGCGCCTCTTTGTTTTAACATATTTTTCACCTCTTAACGGTTTGAAAGGAATTTTATCACGATTTTGTGCAAAAAGCAACAAGTTGGTCAAATTGGCAAAATCTTTAACTTTGTTCCTTTAATATTTATTATATATTTATATTGAATATAGAGAACAAGTTTGATATAATATTCAGCGTGAAAATGTGAAAGTATACGTTTTTTCAAATATTTTGAACCAGAGGACGTCAAAGTTGAGCAATATTAAAACCGTAAGTGAAGAACAACTTAATGAGCAAAAGGCGTTTGCCGCCAAGGTAAAATCTGTTTTGGCGTCCCGCTATACGGCTGAAAAACCGCTGGCGTGCGTTGTGACCTACGGCTGTCAGCAGAATGTGGCGGACAGCGAGCATATTAAAGGCATGCTTGCAGAAATGGGCTACGATTTTACAGACGACCGCAAAAAGGCTCAGTTGATTATTTTTAACACCTGCGCTGTCCGCGAGCACGCGGAGGACAGAGTTTTCGGAAATGTCGGTTCGCTGAAGCAGTACAAGGCTGACCACCCTGACACGGTGATTGCTCTTTGCGGCTGTATGATGCAGCAAAAGCATATAGCAGATAAGATCAAGGCGTCTTATCCCTTTGTTGATCTGGTATTCGGTACCCACGTTGTTTACAGACTGCCGGAACTTTTGCTAAAGGCGCTTACAAGAAAAAAGAGAGTTTTTGAATGTCCTGATATGGACGGCATTATTGCAGAGGGACTGCCTGTTGTCAGAGATGATACCAGAAAGGCGTTTTTGCCGATTATGTATGGCTGTAATAATTTTTGCTCATACTGCATTGTACCGTATGTAAGAGGGCGTGAGCGCAGCCGCCAGCCCGAGGAGGTCATCAAGGAGTTTAAGGGCCTTGTGGCTTCATGGTATAAGGAAATTACTCTTCTGGGCCAGAACGTAAACAGTTACGGCAAAGACCTTGAGCCGAAAGTGACGTTTGCTCAGCTTTTGCGAATGCTAAACGATCTTGACGGCGATTTCAGAATACGTTTCATGACGAGCCACCCAAAGGATTGCACAAAAGAACTGCTTGAAACGATGGCTCAGTGCGACAAGGTTGCCCAGCATCTTCACCTTCCGTTCCAGAGCGGCAACAACAGAGTGCTGAAGGCCATGAACAGAGGCTATACCCGCGAGCGCTACCTTGAACTTATTCGTTACGCAAGGGAACTTATGGGCGATGAACTTTCAGTAACCAGCGATATTATCGTAGGTTTCCCCGGCGAAACTTACGAGGAATTTAAAGATACCCTTTCACTGGTTGAGGAGATCAACGCTACTTCACTTTTCACATTCATCTACTCCCCGAGAGTGGGAACGCCTGCCGCTAAGATGGACGACCCTGTTTCCCACGAAGAAAAGGCAAAGTGGATGAAAGAACTGCTGGAAACTCAGGAGAGAATTTCGGCAAATCAGATGAAACTTCACGCCGGAAAAACATTTAAGTGTTTTGTTTACGGCAAAGGCAAACTCGGAGATAATTACGTTGCCGCCAGAACAGACGGTAACTTGATTATAGAATTTGAAGGAGACGAAAAACTCATCGGCTCTTTCCAAAATGTAAAAGTAGTTGAACCTCTGACGTATGTTCTCAGAGGTGAACGAGAAAGGAACCAATGATTATGAGTTTAGAATCAGTACTCAGAGAACTGGGAAAAGAAATTCAGCAGGATGAGCGCTTTGTTGCTCTTCAGGAGGCTGCGAAGGCTAACGACGCTGATGAAAATCTTCAGCAGCAGATGCAGGAGCTTCAGCTGATATCACTTAAGTATCAGCAGGAAGCCGAAAAGGCAGAAGAGGCTGACAAGGAGCGCATTGAAAGCCTTCAGAAGGAATATGAGGCTCTTTATTCCAAGATTATGGAAAGCGAAAATATGCAGAAATATTCAGCTTGCGCCGCAGCTATGGAAGAAATGGCTCAGTACATCAGCGCAATGCTAGGTATGTTCTTTGACGGCCAGGATTCCGCAACTTGCGAAGTTCCGCCCAAAGACGCCTGCACACATGACTGCTGCACCTGCGGCGGCTGCCACTGATTTTTATGTTTTTTCTGCGGGCTTTTGCCCGCAGAAAATAACTTTTCGGGAAAGGAGGAGGTAATAATATGGCAAAACAGAAAATAAGCCCGATGATGGAGCAGTATTTCCAGATAAAAAAAGACTATACGGACGTTATTCTTTTCTTCAGACTGGGCGATTTTTATGAAATGTTTTTTGATGATGCTAAAATTGCCAGCAAGGAACTCGATTTGGTACTGACAGGCAGAGATTGCGGTCAGGAGGAGCGCGCGCCGATGTGCGGAGTACCGTTTCACAGCGCTGACTCATATATTGCCAAGCTTGTTTCAAGGGGATATAAAGTCGCGATATGCGAGCAGATGGAAGACCCGGCAACAGCCAAGGGCATCGTTAAAAGAGATGTTATAAGAATCATCACTCCGGGCACCGTAATTGAAGGCAATATGCTTGACGACGGCGTAAACAATTACCTTGCAAGCATATACGCAGGCGAGAAAAACACAGGAATGTGCTTTGCGGACGTATCCACAGGTGAGTTCCATATTACACTGATTGACGGCGAGGACACGGAAAACAAGATAATCAACCAGCTGTCTACATATTCTCCCAGAGAGATAATTTTCAATAAAAAGGCCGGAGAGTTTTCCTCCGTAATCAATTTTGCTTCGTCACGACTTGAAGCGTCGGTTGAATATCCCGATGATGAATCTTTCGATTTTGAGGCGTGCTCATCTCTGATTATGGAAACGCTGAAAAAAGAGGAAATAGCTTCTCTTGATATCGGCCACAGCAGAGAGACTGTATGCGCTCTGGGCAGTGTAATCGCTTATCTTAAAAACACCCAGAAAAAGAACTCTATCGAACCTCCGTCAGAGGTTGAGTTTTACGACAGCAGCCGCTTTATGAACCTTGACATGAGCGCCAGACGTAATCTCGAACTTATTAAGTCAATGATGACCGGCGACAAAAAGCACAGTCTGCTGTGGGTTATTGATAAAACTAAAACAGCCATGGGAAAAAGAATGATTCGCTCATGGGTTGAGCGGCCGCTTCTTTCAATCCCGAAGATAGTCCGCCGCCAGAACGCTGTCGGTGAGCTTTACGACAACGCAATGCTGAGAGATACGGCAAGGGAAGCGCTTGTCGGCGTAAACGATATAGAGCGACTGATGACGCGCATTGTTTACGGTACTGCAAACGCCAAGGAACTTAAGGCACTGCAAAATACAATCAGTGCTCTGCCGACAATCAAAGGTGCACTTTCAGATGTTTCCAGCGCAATGCTGCGCGATATTGAGAGCGACATTGACCTTTTGGAAGATGTAGGCGACCTGATTGAGCGCGCTATTGTGGACGAGCCTCCGTTTTCAGTCCGTGAGGGCGGAATAATCAAAGAAGGCTTCAACAAGGATATTGACGAACTTAAAGCTATAATGGACGACGGTGCCGGCGTTATCGCTTCTATTGAAGCTCAGCAGCGTGAACTTACGGGAATACCGAAGCTGAAAGTCGGTTACAACCGTGTGTTTGGTTATTACATTGAGGTTTCCAATTCCTACAAGGAAATGGTGCCCGATTCATATATCAGAAAACAGACACTTACTAACTGCGAACGTTTTATTACCCAGGAGTTAAAAGAACTGGAGGGCAAGATACTCGGAGCAAAAGAAAGAGAGATTGCCCTGGAATACGAACTGTTTACCTCTGTACGTGAAAGCGTTGCAGGTGAAATCCAGCGGCTGCAGACAACGGCAAAAGCGCTTGCAAGGCTTGACGTGCTTTGTTCACTTGCCCAGGTTGCGGTGCAGAACAATTATGTTTGCCCACAGATAAGCAACGACGGCGTTATTGATATTAAGGACGGCCGTCATCCTGTAGTTGAAGCACTGCTTGACGGAGCGCCCTTCGTTCCGAACGATACTTATCTTGACAAGAACGACCACCGCTGTGCGATTATTACAGGTCCTAATATGGCGGGTAAGTCAACATATATGCGCCAGACAGCGCTGATTACGCTTCTGGCTCAGATAGGCTCTTTCGTTCCTGCAAAACAGGCAAAGATCAGTGTTGTTGACGCGATATTTACAAGGGTAGGCGCTTCCGACGACCTTGCCACAGGCCAGTCAACATTTATGGTTGAGATGAACGAGGTGGCGTCTATACTGAAAAACGCTACTGCCGACAGCCTTATTATTCTTGATGAGATAGGAAGAGGAACGTCAACGTTTGATGGAATGAGTATTGCAAGAGCGGTACTTGAATTCGTCTGCAAAAAGAAAACGCTGGGAGCAAAAACGCTTTTTGCAACCCACTACCATGAGCTTACCGCTATGGAGGGACTTGTTGAAGGTGTTCACAACTATTCAATTGCCGTTAAGAAACGCGGCGACGATATAACTTTCCTGCGCCGAATAGTCAAAGGCGGAGCAGACCAGAGCTTCGGTATTGAAGTTGCGAAACTGGCAGGAGTTCCTGATACTGTCGTTCGCAGGGCAAAAGTTATTCTTAAAGAACTCGAAAAAAACAGCGTGCCCATTGAATTTAAAGCGGATGACGCTGTTGTTGAAGAACCGGAAGAGGATATCCAGTATAATTTCAAAGCTAACGGCACAAACGAGATCATGGAGATACTCAAAACGGTCGATATAAACACTTTAACGCCTATTGAGGCGATGCAAACGCTGTACGATCTGCGCAAGAAAGCGGAAGAACTTGACTGACGCTGTTGTGCAGCAGGAAAGGAGGGACGAGCCGATGCCGAAAATTCATGTTTTACCAAAAGAAGTTTACCAGCTGATTGCAGCGGGCGAGGTGGTGGAGCGCCCGTCCTCCGTAATTAAGGAAATGGTGGAGAATTCCATCGACGCGGGAGCCGCAAACATTACCGTTGAAATAAAAAACGGCGGCTCAATTTATATGCGTATTACAGACGACGGATGCGGAATTGACAGCGAGGACGTTCGAAACGTTTTCGTGTCCCACGCAACGTCAAAGATAGAAACACAGCAGGATCTTGACGCAATCGGAACTCTTGGTTTCAGAGGAGAGGCGATGGCTTCAATCGGCGCGGTGGCGCGGGTTGAACTGCTTACAAGAACTCACGGTTCCGAACTAGGCACACGCTACGTTATCGCCGGCGGCGAGGAACAGGAGATGGACCAGGCGGGATGCCCCGAGGGGACGACGATTGTTGTAAGAGATTTGTTTTTCAATACTCCTGCCCGAATGAAATTCCTTAAAAAGGATGTTACCGAGGGAAACGCCGTTGCGGCAGTGCTTGATTCCGCCGCCATAAGCCATCCTGAGATTTCTTTCAGATTTATCAGAGACGGCAAGCAGGTGATGATAACTTCGGGAAACGGCGACCTTAAAAGCGCTGTTTATTCCGTTTTCGGCAAGGAATTAAGCGAAGCGCTTATACCCGTTGATTACTCGTTCCAGGGTATGCGGGTCAGCGGCTTTGTGTCAAAGCCCCATGCTTCCCGCAAGAGCCGCGCAATGCAGTATTTCTTTATTAACGGCCGAATGGTCAAGTCAAAAACCGCAATGGCCGCCCTTGAGCAGGCTTACAAAAACTGCATAATGGTTGGCAGGTTTCCTGCCTGTGTGCTCCATATTGAAATGAATACCGCCTTGGTTGACGTAAATGTTCATCCGGCGAAAATTGAAGTTCGCTTTGTAAACGAAAGACCGGTTTTCGATTTAATCTATTACGGCGTTAAGTCGGCGATTGAAACCGGCGATACCGTAAAAGAGGCGGCGTTTAATAACCGCGCTGAGCAGATTTATTCATCGGTTATGGGTCAAAGCGGCAGTTCCTTTTCATCAAAGGCGGATTTCTTTAAAAGAAAAGACGAGAGCGTTCAGACTAAATTTGTCCAGAAGCCGCGAGAGGATTTCTGGCAGGTAGCCTCGGTAAACGCTCATTACGATACAGAAAACGGCAATAAGCCGAACGACGGCGCTGTTTTGCACAGCGATTTTGAAGATAAGAGCGCTGAAACTGAAAAACACAAAAGCAACCTCTTTGCGAAAGAAAATGATTTTCAAACTCATATCGCTGACAGTGATAAACCCGCTCAGCCTGAGCAGGACGTAATCGTTGAGGATGAGGACAAAGCGGCCCCTGATTTCAGAGTTATCGGCGAGGCGTTCAAAACTTATATTCTTGTTGAAATTGAACAGGACATTTATTGCATAGACAAGCATGCCGCCCACGAGCGGATGAATTTTGAAGAGCTTAAGAAAAACAGCGAAATTAACAGCCAAATTTTGCTTTCTCCCGTATCGGTAAGGCTTGCTAAGCAGGAATTTTCCGTAATATGCGAAAATTTAGATTTGCTGAGGAAGTGCGGTTTTGATGTTGAAGAATTCGGCAGCGATTCCATAATCGTGCGTGCCGTTCCTTCAATGCTGGACGGTGCCGATATAAGTGATCTTATCTGCGAGATAGCAGACAAACTGCTTTCACATAAAACAGATATTGAGCCTGAAAAACTCGACTGGATATTTCATTCAACGGCTTGCAGAGCCGCGGTTAAGGCGGGAGATTGTACTTCGCCGCAGGAAATGGAAATTTTCGTCGGCAAACTGCTTTCAATGCCTGATATCCGCTACTGCCCCCACGGCAGACCGGTAATGATAAAAATATCCAGATACGAGCTGGAAAAACAGTTCGGCAGGGTTTGATATGAAAACAAAAATTATCGTAGTTGCAGGTCCCACTGCATCGGGAAAAACCGCGTTGGGTATTGCCCTGGCAAAGGCGCTGAACGGCGAAATAATCTGCGCCGATTCAATGCAGGTTTACCGCTCAATGCCAATTGCCACCGCGGCTCCTACTCCTGAGGAAACGGCTCAGGCGCCGCATCATCTTAATGAAATACTTTCGCCCAGCGAGGATTTCAGCGTTGCAAAATTCTGCGAAATGGCAGAAGACGCGGTAAAGGATATCTGCGGCAGAGGGAAAGTGCCGATTATTGTCGGAGGCACAGGACTTTTTATCGACAGTTTTATTGACAATATTCAATTTACTAAGGCTCAGACAGATTTTGAACTGCGGGAAAAACTGAGCAAAAAAGATAATGATGAGCTTTACGCCGAACTGGTGAAGGTTGACCCTCAGGCGGCGGCTCAGATACATAAAAACAACAAGGTGCGTGTTGTGCGGGCACTGGAACTTTATTACACTACCGGCGCAACAAAAACCACTCAAAACGATTTATCCCGAAAAAATGAAAGTCCTTACGAAGCGCTTTACTTCGTTTTGGATTACTCGGACCGTGAAGTCCTTTATCAGCGTATCAACAAAAGAGTTGATTTAATGCTTGAGAAAGGCTTAGTTCACGAGGCTGAAAGCGCTCTTTCAAAAGCGGGCAGAACGTCGCGTCAGGCAATCGGCCACAAGGAACTTAAGCCGTATTTTGACGGAGAATGTTCCCTTGGGGAAGCCGTTGACAATCTTAAGCGTGAAACAAGGCGCTACGCAAAGAGACAGCTTACATGGTTCAGAAGGCGACAGAACGCCGTCTGGCTTTACGCAGATAAAACAGACACAGAAACGTTATATGAAAACGCAATTCAACAGGCAAAGGATTTTCTGAATGGAAAAAACGAAAGCGCAAAAAAAGAATAAGAAAATCGGTTCGTCGGCGAAAGAGATTATCGCTATTGTGCTTGTTGCCGCGATAATTGCAGGGTATGTGTTTTATGAAGTGTACAGCGCTACCAACGTTCCGCTGGAAACTTACACCGCAAATATCGTTACCGCTTACAAGAGTATTGACGCTACAGCGCTTGCGGTGAGAGATGAAAAAACGATTGAAGCGCCAAGCGGCTCGGTTACCGTAGCCTGCGCCGCAGACGGTGAAAAGGTTGCCAAAGACGGCAAAGTCGCAATGAAGTTTCCCACCCAGGATGACGCCCAGAGTTATTCCCAAAAACTGGCGCTGGAGGCTGAGCTGGAATATTACCTTAATCTGGAAAGCAAGTCAAACGAAGGCTCAACGGATATTGAAGCGATTGACAGCCAGATTATAGGCGATGTCAACGATTATGTGCGTGCCCTCGCTTCGGATGATTATTCCGGCGCTGAAACGGCGGCTGACAATATGAATGATTCCTTTACCCGCCGCCAAATCGTAATCGGCACAGATATTGATTTTTCAACGGTGAAAAGTGAAATTCAGTCCCAGCTAGACAAGATAGACAGCAGCTGCGAGCCCACGGGTTACGTTACAACGTCTCAATCAGGTATTTTCTCAGGCTATACAGACGGTTGCGAGGCATCTTTTGATTATGAAAATATTGAAGATATTACCCCGTCAAAGCTTGATGAGTACATGGAAACAGCAAAGTCTGCTAAAGCGACAAATAACGCTTTGGGCAAACTTATTACCAGTTATTCCTGGTATTTCTGCTGTAAAGTCAGCACGGAAGACATCCGTGATATTGACAACGGCGATAAAGTTGAAGTTGCTATTCAAAACAGCGACAGAGTAATTAATTGCACCGTGGTAAGCGGCGCAGAGACAAATATAGGCGAAAAGGAGACTGTTCTTGTTCTCCAGTGCGCAGATATGGATTCTGAGATTGCATCTTACCGAACAGAAGATATTGAAATACGCTATCAATCCTATACCGGCATAAAAGTGCCCGCCGGAGCGATTCGTGTAAACGACGGCCAAAAGGGCGTTTATGTGCTGATATCCAGCCAGGTTAAATTCAGGCAGGTTAAGGAATTATATACAACCGACGATTATGTCATTGTTGAGTACGACGCCAAAAACGAAGACGGCATTCGCCTTTACGATGAGATAATCACCGAAGGAAAGGATCTTTATAATGGAAAAGTTTATACCTGATCCGCAGAGGATGGCGGCGGTTGAAGAGAATTACAAGCGTGTGCTTGACAGGGTCAACGAAGCCGCAGTTAAAGCGGGAAGAAGTACTGACGACGTCCGTCTTATGGCGGTAACGAAAACCGTTGAAAGCCCTTACATAAACCGCGCTATCGAACTGGGAGCCGATCTTATCGGTGAAAACCGCGTTCAGGAGTATTTGGGCAAGAAAGACGAGCTTCACCTTGACGGAGTTGAGAAGCACCTTATCGGCCGTCTTCAGACTAACAAAGTAAAGTATATTGTCGGCGAGGTCGATATGATTGAGTCTGTCGATTCTCTCAAATTGGCTCAGGAGATTTCAAAGCAGTCGGTAAAGCGCGGCGTTGTTACTCCCGTTTTGGTTGAGGTCAATATCGGCAAGGAAGAGAGTAAAAGCGGTATTTTTATTGAACAGCTCCACGATCTGCTCTGCGAGATTGCATCTCTTGAAGCGGTGAAAGTCAAAGGATTGATGACAATTCCTCCTATTTGTGACAGCGAGAGCGAAGTGCGCAAATATTTTGAGGCTATGCACCAATCTTTCATTGACATTAAAGATGAAAAAATAGATAATATAGATATGGAAATTCTGTCAATGGGCATGAGCGGCGATTTTGAAGCCGCCGTATCCGAGGGGTCGAACATTGTCCGCGTAGGCTCGGCAATATTCGGCGCAAGACATTATGTATAGGAGAGGCGAGTATGGGACTTTTTGACAAGTTTAAGGAAATCATTCAGGAAAACGACGACGATTTTGAAGATTATTATGACGACGCCTCCGGCTACGGCGTGCCTGCGCCTGAAAGGCATGAGCACAGCCGCAGAGAGAGAGCTCCTAAGGAGGAAAGACAGCCCGAGCGCCCCATAAGATCTAAGCGTGACGACAAGGTTGTCAATATCCACACAACAACACAGCTTCAGGTTGTGCTGGTTAAACCGGAAAGGTTTGAGGAAGCGGCGTCAATAGGCGACAACCTTAACGCCAAGAGAACAGTTGTCCTTAATCTTGAAAGCACAAATCGTGACATTGCGCGCAGACTGCTTGACTTTTTAAGCGGAGTTGCTTATGCTAACAACGGCCAGATCAAGCGTGTTGCAAACAGCACTTACATCATTACCCCTTATAACGTTGACGTTATGGGCGATTTGATTGATGAACTTGAGAATAACGGAATGTTTATGTAATTTGAAAATATCATTCGATTAGTTTAATACCGGTCAATGCCGGAGAATATGATGAAGAGACAGCGGCGAACGCCGCAAGGAGAGTAAATATGATAACACCGAGCCAAATCAGAGAAAAAAATCTTTCTACCGTACAGAACGGCGGGTACGACAAGGACGAAGTAAACGAACTGCTTGCAGACGTTGTTGAATCTTATGAGGCAGTCTATAACGAAAATAAAGAGCTTTACCGCAAAATGGAAATCCTCGCAAATAAAATTGAGGAATACAGAAGCGAGGAAGACTCAATAAAGACTGCTCTTATCACCGCCCAGAAAATGGCTGACCGCATTACGAAAGAAGCCAAGGAAAAGGCTGAAGAAAAGCTTACCGAGAGCGCCGCTACCGCTCAGCAGACTGTTATGGACGCCAAGGAAAAGGCAGACAAGATGATTTCAGAAGCCAGAACTTATGTTTCTGATTTTACAAAAGAAAAGCAGACTGCCGCAGAGTCAATTATCAATGAGGCGGAGGGCAAAGCCAACGAAGCCATAGACGGCGCAAAACTCGTTGCCCAGAATATTCTTAATCAGGCAAAACAGCTTTCAGACGAACTTGTAACGAAAGCTAAGGCGGAAAAGGAATACCACGAGACTCTTGTGTCAAAACTGAAATCAGAGTCAGACGGATTTAAAAACAGCCTTATGTCTCTTTACCAGACCCAGATGGAGCATCTTCGCGAGATGGTAGAACTGAAACCAGAGGTTGAAGAGGACAACGAAAAGATCAAGGCTGTAGAGTCTGAAATGAACCAGATAATTTCAGATATTGACGAGATAAATAAGCTTCAGTCACAGCCTGCTGCCGAAGAGCCTGCTGCTCAGGACGAAAAGCCGGAAGCTTATGAAGATAATACTTCTTCTGATGAGACTGTTGATGAAATAATCGATGAAATCGAAGAGGCAGAAGCAACTCGCGAAACTGTAAGCAAAGACGAAGTTGACAGCGCTCTTAACGCTTTTTCAACAGACGAGATAACTCCGCTGGATGAAAACGCGACTTATATTTCGGAAATTGACGAAGAGCCCGAAATGGAAAAGGTTGAGCCTGCCGAGGATTCTCTTTTTGAGCAGGAAGGCGAAGCGATGCCTTTTGAAAATTACTTTAACGTAAAAAAAGAGGACGTAAGAACAGACGAGACAATTTCTCTTATTCCTCCTGAAGAAGAGGACGAGGAAGAAGACTCATCACGTTTTAAAGGCTTTTTTAAGAAGAAAAAATAATTTTGAATAAACTAATACACACCGAGGAGTAATTATTATAATGGATTATAACCAGACATTGAACTTACCCAAAACCGAGTTTCCCATGAGGGCTTCTCTTCCTCAGAGGGAACCGGAATTTCTCAAACAATGGGAAGAAAACGACCAGTATAAACAGCTGATGAAGCACAACGAAGGAAAACCGCTTTTCGTTCTTCACGACGGTCCTCCTTACGCAAATGGAGATATTCATATCGGCCATGCCCTTAACAAAACGCTTAAGGACTTCATTGTTCGTTATAAGAACATGACCGGCTTCCAGTCTCCTTATGTTCCCGGCTGGGATACCCACGGACTTCCCACGGAACTGAAAGCAAGAAAACAGGCGGGTATTAACGCCCAGACAGATATTTCTGATCTTGAACTTCGCAAGATATGCCGCGATACTGCTCTCAGTTATGTTGACATTCAGCGTGAGTCATTTAAGAGATTAGGTGTAATAGGCGAATGGGATAATCCTTATATTACCCTTACTAAAGATTTTGAAGAAGAGCAGATCAAAGTATTTGCAACAATGGCTTCAAAGGGATACATCTATAAGGGTCTTAAACCTGTTTACTGGTGCCCCGACTGTAATACAGCTCTTGCTGAGGCTGAGATCGAGTACGGCGAGGATCCCTGCCATTCTATCTACGTAAAATTCAAGGTTACCGACGACATGGGCAAACTCTCCGCCATGGGCGCAGACCTTGATAAAACATACTTTGTAATTTGGACAACAACAACATGGACGTTGCCCGCAAACGTTGCTATCTGCGTTGGTCCTGATTTTGAATATTCGCTTATCAAGAGCGAGGGCGAGTATTACGTTATGGCAACAGACCTTGTTGCTTCCGCAATGGCAGACAAAGGCACCGAAGATTACGAAACGGTTGGCATTATAAAAGGCAGTGAGCTGGAGTACATGAAGACCCAGCATCCTTTCATTGACCGTACTTCTCTTGTTATCGTCGGCGACCATGTAACGCTTGAAAGCGGTACTGGCTGTGTTCATACAGCTCCCGGCCACGGTGTTGACGACTTTATCGTCTGCAAGAAATATCCCGAACTTCCGATAGTTGTGCCTGTTGACGAGCACGGTTATCTGACAGAAGAAGCGGGTCAGTTTGCCGGACTTTCTACTGAAGAGGCTAATAAGCCGATTGCAATGCATCTTGAAGAAATCGGAGCGCTGTTTGCGCTTAAGAAGATTGTCCATCAGTATCCTCACTGCTGGCGCTGTCACAATCCGATCATCTTCAGAGCAACTTCTCAGTGGTTCTGCTCTGTTGACGACTTTAAGGACGACGCTGTAAAGGCTACCGAAAATGTTAAATGGTTCCCTGAATGGGGCAAGGACAGAATGCAGGCAATGATTATGGAACGTGCCGACTGGTGTATTTCACGCCAAAGAAAATGGGGCGTGCCGATTCCTGTATTCTACTGTAAAGAATGCGGCAAAGAAATTATTGATAACGACGCAATGATGAAGGTTTCAAAGATCTTCGGTCAGGAAGGTTCAGACGCGTGGTTTGCCCATGACGCAGAGTATTTCCTGCCTGAAGGCTTTAAATGCCCTCACTGCGGTTCATCTTCAGGATTTGAAAAAGAATCCGATATCATGGACGTATGGTTTGATTCAGGCTCTACCCATGCGGCTGTCTGTAAGAACAGACCTTATCTTAAATGGCCTGCTGACGTTTATCTTGAAGGCGCCGACCAGTACAGAGGCTGGTTCCAGTCTTCACTTCTTACCTCCGTTGCCGGCGGCAAGGGCGCTCCTTATGAGCAGATCATTACTCACGGCTGGACAGTTGACGGCGAAGGCAAGAAGATGAGTAAATCTCTCGGCAACGGTATAGACCCGGCAGATATTATCAAGAAGTACGGAGCGGATATTCTTCGTCTTTGGGTTGCTTCTTCCGATTATCACGCCGATATCCGTATAAGCAACGAGATTCTTAAACAACTTTCCGATAATTACAGAAAGATAAGAAATACAGCCAGATATTGTCTGGGCAATCTTTATGATTTTGACCCCGACAAGGATATGGTATCCAACGATGAGTTGGAGGAACTTGACAAATACGCTCTTATGAAACTTGACCGCGTACTTGAGATTGCCCGCGGCGGATATGAGCGTTATGAATACCACACAACTGCCCATGCACTTCACAACTTCTGCGTTGTTGATATGAGTAACTTCTATTTTGACGTTCTCAAAGACAGACTGTATACTTCAGCGCCGGAAAGCAAAACAAGACGCGCTGCGCAGACTGTTCTTTATAAAGTGCTGGACGCGCTTACTCTTGTTCTTACTCCTATTTTGGCGTTTACCTGTGATGAAATTTGGCAGGCAATGCCGCACGACAAGAGCAGAGATAAGCGTTCACCTCTGTTTAATGATATTCCTACTCCCGATTATATTGAAACTGACGATGAGTTCATTTCAAAGTGGGATAGAATTCAGCAGATTCGTGTGGATGTACAGAAAGCTTTGGAACTTGCCCGTAATGAAAAGATTATCGGTAAGTCTCTTGAGGCTAAGGTGGTGCTTCACGCAGACGGCGAACTGAAAGCGTTTCTTGAAGGGGTTTGCGCTCAGTTGCCTGAAATATTCATCACCTCAGCTGTTGAACTGGCTGACTCAACCGGCGAGTTTACCGGTGAAGTAGAGGGTCTGTCCGTTACGGTTGAAAAAGCCGGCGGTCATAAATGTGAGCGTTGCTGGAAATTCTCTGAAACTGTCGGAGCAAACGAAGCTCATCCCACTCTCTGCAGCCGCTGTGCAGCAGTTATGGAAGAAATCTTATAAAAATTGTCGGCAGGGGGCAGACGGGGTTTTGTCTGTCCCCTTGCGTCATTCTGGAGCGTTTATGAAACATACAAAGAAGCATATATGGGCAAGCGTAATGATTATTCTTATCGTTGCGTTTGACCAGATTACAAAACAGCTTGCCAGCCATTTTCTTAAGGCGGGCAATGTTGTGGATTTTATCCCGGGAGTTGTTCAGTTCCGTTATGCCGAAAATACCGGCATAGCTTTCAGCATGTTCAGCGGAAGCCGCTGGGTGTTTGCGGCGCTGACTTTTCTTGTTTGTGCAGGTGTGCTTGTATATATGTTTGGCAATCACTGCAAATCCCTTTGGCTTTATTGGAGTCTGGGAGTTGTTGTTGCAGGCGGTATCGGCAATCTTATTGACAGAGTTTTAATCGGCTATGTAATTGATTTTATTGAGCCTGTCTTTGTTGATTTTGCCGTGTTCAATATAGCGGACTGCGCCGTAACCTGCGGAGCCGTCAGCTTCGTTATCTGCATGGTAGTTGATATGTTCAGAAAAGATAAGGGGTCAAAATCAGATGAGCAGTGAGGACGCACCCAACGTTCTGGAGTTTTCAGCCACTGCGGCGGACGCCGCTTCAAGGCTTGACAAATTTATAAGTGAAAACTGTGATTTGTTTACCCGTTCCGCCGCCGCAAAGATTATTGAGGACGGCGGTGTGGCCGTAAACGGCAAACAGGTAAGCAAGAATTACAAAATAAAAGACGGGGACCAAATAGTGCTGACAATGCCTGAATTAAAGGTTTTAACCTGTCAGGCGCAGAATATTCCGCTGGATATTGTTTATGAAGACGGCGATTTGCTGGTGGTGAATAAGCCGAAGGGAATGGTTGTTCATCCTGCCGCAGGCAATTATGACAATACGCTTGTCAATGCACTGCTTTATCATTGTGGAGATTCTTTAAGCGGTATCAACGGCGTAATACGCCCTGGAATTGTGCACCGAATAGATAAAGACACCAGCGGCCTGCTTATTGTGGCGAAAAACGATTTTGCCCATGTGGCACTGGCTGAGCAGATTAAGGAGCATAGTTTCCACCGTGCTTATGAAGCTGTTGTTTACGGCAATATAAAAGAAGACGAAGGCACCGTTTGCCAGCCTATCGGGCGTAATCCTAAAGACAGAAAAAAGATGGCTGTAACAATGAAAAACAGTAAAAACGCAGTCACCCATTATTCTGTTTTGGAGCGTTTCGGTGATTTTACTCATATACGCTGTGTGCTTGAAACAGGTCGGACTCATCAGATTAGAGTTCATATGGCGTATATCGGTCATCCGCTGGCGGGGGATACGGTGTACGGACCGAGAAAGGCGATAACTCAGCTTAAAGGGCAATGTCTGCACGCAAGAGAAATCGGGTTTGTTCATCCGAGAACAGGAGAACAGATGCTGTTTACATCCGAATTGCCGGAGTATTTCAGCACTTTCCTGAATAAACTGAAAAAGAAAAATGAGAATTAATGTTTATGGAAAAAGATTTCAGCAAATGGTTAGTGGTTTCCGATATTGACGGAACTCTCAACAACAAAATGCGCAAGTTGCCGAGAGTAAATTACGATGCAATAAAAAAATTCACAGAAATGGGCGGCAATTTTACGTTGGCGTCCGGCAGGCTTACTTCAAGCCTGGAGCGCAATTATAACAGAATTACACCAAATCAGCCTGCCATTGTTTTGAACGGCGCAGGTATTTATGATTTTTCAAAGCGAGAAATGATCTGGCGCAGAACAATAGGCGAAGAGGGCCAGGATTTTGTCAGATACGTTATAAAGAAATTCAGCAAGGTATTCAGCAGTGTTGACGTGGGAATTTATTTTGACGACCATGTTTATGTTGTAAAATCGGGACTGCTTTCAAGAGGCACAATGCATTTTGATAAGGCTCATTTTGAAATTACGTCCCTTGACCGAGTGCCTAAAGATGGCTGGATGAAAGTAATTTTCTGGTCTAATCCGCTTACCATAAATAAGCTTAAACGTGTGGCAGAACACGCAGAAAATGCAAAAGCCAACTTTATGTCATCATCTCCCTGGAGTTTTGAAATGCTTCAGGAGGGAACGCATAAGGGCACTGCTATCATGGAACTGGCAAAGACAATTGGAATTGATAAAAGCCATGTTGCCGCCATCGGCGACTACTATAATGACTGGGATATGCTAAAGACGGTGGGTCTGCCTGCCTGTGCCGGCCAGGCTCCGAAGCCTATCCATGAAATATGCAAATTCGAGGCGTGCCACTGCAACAAAGGCTGTGTGGCTGATTTGCTTCAATATATAATGTCCGGCAGGGCAGAACATGAATTATCTAAGGAAGGAGCAAAAGCATGCTTGTAATAGGAGCGCATTTAAGCGCGTCAAAGGGCTACGCGGCAATGGCGCGTCAGGCTGTTTCAATCGGTGCAAATACATTTCAGTTTTTTACCAGAAATCCGAGAGGCGGTACTGCAAAAGCCATTGACGAAAAAGATATTGCCGAATTTTTGAAACTTACTGAGGAAAACAACTTCGGCAAAATTCTTGCGCACGCGCCCTATACGCTTAATCTTTGCAGTGACAAGGAAAACATCCGCACATTCGCGCAAAACACTTTTGCGGACGATCTGAAGCGCCTTGAATATACTCCGAACCAGATGTACAATTTTCATCCGGGTTCCCACGTGGGTCAGGGCGAAGAAACAGGTATTAAGTTTATCATCGAAGCCCTTAATAACGTTATGTTTCCGGAAATGACTACTACAGTTCTCCTTGAAACAATGGCGGGAAAGGGCAGTGAGATAGGCAGAAACTTTGAAGAACTGCGTGCTATCATTGACGGCATTGCTCTTAACGATAAGTTAGGCGTTTGCCTTGATACTTGCCATGTTAGCGACGCAGGTTATGACATAAAGGAACATCTTGACGATGTGCTGGAAGAGTTTGACCGTGTTATCGGTATTGAGAGATTAAAAGCGCTTCATCTTAACGATTCCAAGAACCCTCTGGGCGCTCATAAAGACAGACATGAGAAGATAGGTGAAGGCTATCTCGGAGTTGAAACGTTTGAAGCGGTTGTCAACCATCCTCAGCTCAGGGAACTTCCGATGTTCCTTGAAACGCCGAATGACATTGACGGCTACGGAAAGGAAATTGCACTGCTGCGTTCTCTTCAGCATGAGTAAATAAATATAAAATGAGACCGGACAAAATCTGTCCGGTCTCATTTGCTTTATTATTAGTAATTTATAAGTTCCTGGGCGTTTTGTATCAGCTTTAACAGTGCTGAACGGCCGCATTTTTTGATTATTTCTTCTGCACCCTCAGCGTATTGCGGCGGGCGGCTGTCCATGTTGTGACAGTCAGAACCGATAAAATCAATACGGTCGCTTTCAATATATTTGAAAAGCTTTTTCTTTATTGCTCTGGGCGCGTTGGCAAAGGATGAAATATTCACCTGTGTTTTGCATCCTAATTCACGGTACTGGTCAAGAAGTTTCGGATTGTCCATAAGGGCTTTGTAGCGCTCAATGTGAACAAGAATAGGTGTTATCCTGTAATCGTAAATCAGCGTTTCCAGTCTGTTGTAAGCTTTTTGGCCGAAATCACTGTGAAAATTATGCTCAATCATTGCAAAGCGTGTTCCGGCAATACAGATCTGGGATAAATCATCGTTGTGAAAAAGATATTCGCTTATATAGACCTCAGCCGCAGGAATTATACGCGGAGCCTCAGGCGGTAATGAGCGGATAAGCGCCTGATATGCTTTTTGGCGTTTTGCAAGAAAATCAGAAAGAGAAACAGAGTCAGAGTAATAGTGGGGAGTAGCAATTACTGCTTCTGCACCCTGGGAAGAAAGTTTTGCTATCATTTTCTGACTTGTTGCCACGTCTTTTGCGCCGTCGTCAATAGCCGGCAAAATGTGGCTGTGAGTTTCAATAAGATTTTCTAATACCATTTAGCATGCCTCTGTATTTTTTATAAGTCGCTGGCGGCGTCGTAGCCGTAGCCGTAACCGTAACCATATTTGTATATCGAATACGAATTTGATTTGCTGTCGGAGAAATTCAGCCATTGGCTTTGAACTAAGCGCTTTCCCGAGTTTGTAGGAATAGCTCCGGTGCAAAGCACTGCGAGATTAGACCGATTTGTTTTGAGAATTATGCTGTACAAGTCAATTTTATGACATGAAGTCTTAACTATGCAGATTGAATAATTGGTAAGATCGGGATGAGCATTTGATATATAAGTATGAGTTGCGAATTTTGCTGTATATTCATAGGCACTGAGTGAATCTATCAACGCCAATGTAACAAAGCTGTTCCGTCAATTTCGCAGATGTTTTTTTGTGCATCTTCATTAGATTTATGACAGATCTGCATCGTTTCGATAATTTTTTAACAGATATATATTACTGTATAATATTTATTTTGTCAATGAAATTTCATTGACAAATCAGGTCAAATAAACGATAATAAGTTAGAAAATTTTGTTTATTCGGAGAACCTGGATTATGAGTAACAGCAAAGTTAAAATGCCTCTTTGGGGCCCGTATTCAAAAAAATATATGGGCGTTTCCCGTATCATTGATTCTATGTCAGATACAGGCGCCCGCTACGATTTTGTAGTACATCCTACATTGTGGAATTCCAGCACGCCGGTGCCAAATGTGACTTTCCCCTCAGCGTATCACCTTTGGTCCTGCGACGAGGACTTCCGCTTTTTCTCTTATCGATATGAATTGATGTGGAAAGACATGATTTACGCGGATGTTTCCTATTCAAAATTGAACGATGAAGCGTATCTTATGCGCTGTGAATTTGTAAATAATACCGACCTGACCCAGAACTGCATTCTCAATGTGTTTGCGTCTCTTGAATTTCCGACGCCTCAGCACTGCGTTGTAAAAAATCCTGATAATGCTGAGATCATTGACGCCTGCAAGTATTCTTCATATGTTTACGCTAATCCTCGTCCGTGGGATACTGAAAATCCTGACGGAATGCATAAGGGCGAATTTGCCGACGGCGATTTTCTCAACGGTCACGGCCTTGGCGACAGATGCGAGAATTACCATGTTGATTATCTCGGTATTCTTCCTTTCGGATGCGAAAAGGGCGACAGCGTTTCTTACAGCGTTGATCTTTCCGGCGTTTCAAAGCCTGTTCTTGCTGTTCGTTACCGCACGGTTACAGACGGCGACGCTTGTTTTTCCCTCAACGGCAAAACAGTTGTTTTCCCAAACAGCGACAGCCTTGCGTTTGCGTATTTTGAAGCTGATAAATCCTGGGACAAACTTGAGTTTGTCAGCCAGGGCGGCGCTGGAATTGAGCTGGACTTTATTGCTGTGTGTGAAAGCGGCAGTGAGAAAAGTGTTTCAGCGGATACTGAGCTTTTCGGTTTCGTGCCTGAGATTGAAGAAAAGGACGCCTCAGTTGGCAAGCGTATTAATCTTTCCTACGACGGAATTGACGATTGTTTTTCAATTCTTACCCATAACGTTAAAACGAGAAGACGAGTGCTGGAAAGCGGCTGCCTTGAAGACGCTCTTATCAACAGACTTTCAAACGGCGACCCGACCTATGATCAGCTGAGAGAGACGTTCAGCCGTTCTTTCAAAATGAAGAAAAGCGACGAGGGCTTCTTCCACAATACGGTTATTCCGTCAATCTTTATCAAACCCCACAGCACTCATGTTGAATATATCGTTTTGTCAAAGGGCGAACAGCCTGAGCTTGCAATAAGTGAATATGACAAAATTTACAGTGAAACAAAGAAATTTGCGTCCCCGGTTCCTTTCAACAAGGCGGGCAGCAAATATGAACTTTCAACCGAGATAATGCGTTCAACGCTTCTTACAAACCTTGTTTATCCCGTTTACAAGCACGGCGAAAACGTTGTTCATTATACACCCGGCAAACGCTGGGACAGCTTTTACACATGGGACAGCGGCGTAATCGGAACGGGCGTTCTTGAATTCAGCCGACAGAAAGCTCAGTACATACTTGAGACTTATCTCTCCGACGATGACAACAAAGACTTCCAGTTCCTACTCCACGGTTCGCTTGTTCCCACCCAGTTTGTTCAGTATCTGGAAATGCTCCACCGTGCAGACGACAAACAGCCGCTTTACGACCTTTATCCGAAGATGAAGCGCTATTATGACTTTATCAGCGGCAAGACAGAAGGCTCAACCTGCGGCAAGTTCGGCAACGGACTTACAACTACATACGATTATTGGTATTCCTGCAGCGGTATGGACGATTATCCGGCTCAGGTGGCAATGATTGCACAGGACAAGAAGCAGTATCTCTGTCCTTGCATTTCAACCTCCCATACTATCCGCGCAGCGAAAATTCTTAAAATGGTTGCCCTTGCTTTGGGCAATAATGCTGACGCTGAGGTTTACGACGCTGATATTGAAAGAATGAGCGACGCTCTCAATAAATATAGCTGGGACGAAAACAGCGGTTATTACGCCTACTCAGTTTACGACGACAACAAAGAATATAAAGGAATTTTCACTACTGACAGCGGCGAAAACTACGACAAGGGAATGGATGGTGTCTATCCTCTGTTCGCAGGCGCCGCAAAGGGTGACAGAAGAGAAAAAATCCTTGCCCATATTAAAAATCCTGACGAAATGTGGTCAGAAAGCGGCATCAGTGCCGTTGATATGAGCGCGTCGTATTATTTTGATGACGGTTACTGGAACGGTAACGTCTGGATGAGCCACCAGTGGTTTATGTGGAAAACGATGTTTGACCTTGGCGAAACGGATTTTGCTTTTGCCATTGCAGACAGAGCGCTTAATATGTGGAAAGCCGAGACCGACTTTTCCTATAACACATATGAATGTTTCGGAATTAAGACCCAGAGAGGCGGTTGGTTCCATAATTTCGGAGGACTTTCCGCTCCCATCAATATCTGGGCAAACGCTTATTATAAACCCGGAACAGTAACCGTTGGCCTTGATGTATGGACGGATTATCAAAAAGTTACAGCGAACGAGGCGGAAGTTTCGTTTAAATATTTCGGTGACAACGACAAGTATTCGGTTGTTATCACTTTGTCAGACGCAGAAAACTACCGCGTAACACTGAACGGTGAGGAAATCAAGTATGTTCAGCGTACGCCGGGATGTATGGAAATTACACTTGACGGTACGGTAAAGAACGGCGTTCTGCGCGCAGAAAAAATCTAAGGAGGATAAAATGGCTGCAAAAATTTACGGTTCAGGCAATGCTCCGCTGAAAATTCAGTTCATTACCGATACCCACTACTATTCAAGAAAAAACGGCACCGAGGGCAAGGCTTATAAAAAAGCCGAGTCAAAGAGCCAGAAAATCATCAGGGATTCAGATCTTGTAATCCGCGCAGGATTTGATATGCTCTGCCAGGACACTTCAACCGATATTGTAGTTTTGGCAGGCGACACTACCCGCGACGGTGAGCTCAATTCCCACGAAGAGTTTATTGAAATGCTCCGGGATCTCAAAAAGCGCGGCAAGAGAGTATATGTTATTACAGCGACTCACGATTTCAGAGACGGAGGCGTTGCAGACGGCTATGACGGCGACAACAAGATTACGGTTCCTGCTGTTGAGGATCGCCACGATCTTTGGGATATGTATTATGAATTCGGACCCAATGAGGCTATCGCAACACATCCTGAATCAATGAGTTACGTTGTTCAGCTTGCTCCCGGCTACCGCCTTTTTGCGCTGAACGATGATACGAACGGCAAGCCCGAGGGCGAGCGCGGTTCAGGCTTCAGCGACGACTGCATGGAGTGGATCCTGGCTCAACTCAAGGACGCTCAGGAAAACGACCAGTATGTAATCGCGATGACCCACCATCCGATGATTGCTCCCAGCCCGTTTTATGCTATTATCGGAAAAGGCGATATGCAGCGCAACCACGAGACCACTCGTGAGATATTTGCAGACGCGGGTCTCCACTGCATGCTTACAGGTCATACCCATATTCATGATATAAGCGTTATTACTTCAAAAAAAGGCAACAAGTTTTACGATGTTGCCTGCGGAGCGCTTCTGGGATGCCCTCCTACAATGAGAAACGTTACCTTTGATCCTGCAAACGCAAAGATTGACGTTGAAACGGTTATGATAAAGGACGTTCCTGGAATTGATACAAACGGAAAGCCCTTTGACGAATATATGCGCACTTTCTTCTTCGGAATGATAGCGGAACTTATTGAAGCGGCGGCAACGGATATTGACCGCCTTGCTGAAATGACAGACGCATTTTCAATTCCCGGCGAGAAGGTTAAGAAAGTCGGCTGGCTTATAAAGCCCGTTGCAAAGTGGCTCAACAAGCTGACTTTCAAGAAAGTTTGGCGCCTTTGCAAAAAAGAGTCAGGACTTAAAAAGAGCGATATTGCTGATATTGCCGACAACAGAGTTGTTGACTTTATACTTGAACTTGTTCAAAATCTTTACTGCGGCGATTCGCCTTATTCACCTGATACGAGAGAATACCGCATCACCTGCGGAATGCTCAACGTAATCGATTCATTCCTTAATACAATCCATTTCTCAATCGGAAAAGTTCTTAAGGGCGCAACGTCTGTTCGTGCTCTTGTTGAGCCGCTTCTTTGGAACCCGGGCCCATGCGACGCTGAAGCAACGCTTCCTATCGAGCCGATATATGACGATGAAAATCCGGCTCCTAAGAGGGAAGAGCCTGTTTTCAACGATCCGGTGAAGCCCAGCAAGAAGGGTCCGCTGATTTTATTCTTGATTGTTTTGCTGATTCTTGTTATACTTGCAATTGTGGTTGGTATTATTGCATTGGTTGTATGGGGCATAGTTGCCCTTGTTAAAATGATAATTCCGGGTATGATTGCCGGGTTATTCATATAAAACAACTTAAAATAAGGGGAAAGATTTATGGCTAAAAACTTAAAAGACATTGACAACATGGCGGAAGAGAAAGGCTCTTGGCTCGTTACTGCGTGGCAGTTCGTAAAGTTCATCGTAGTAAGCCTTCTGGCCTGCATCGTTCAGTTTGCTCTCGTTAACCTGATTCCGCTGATTCCGCAGATTCATGATCTATACGCAACTCCTGTTGACTGGTTTGTATTTGATTATCCTGTTACAACAGACGCTGCCGGCAACATTATTTCCGGTGGTTTGGGATATTTCATTGCGTTCAACGTTGCAAACATTGCCGCTCAGATCGTTGCTTTCTTTGTAAATAAGGAAAAGACATTCAACTCAAGCGCAAACGTTGCAGTTACACTTCCTATTTACATAATCTTTACTATTGCGCTGATCTGTTTCTCCGCGTGGCTTTCACCCACTCTGAACACTCTGTTTACAACAAAGTGGGGCTGGAACGACGCTCTTTCAAGAAACATTGCAACAGCCGTTTGTTCAGCACTTCAGTTCTTCCTGTATTTCCCGGTAGACAAACTTCTGTTCCACAAGAAAAAGGAAGATACCGAAGAAGTAAAAGCATAATAATAAAGAGTCGGCTAAGGGAAACCCGGGGCCGGCTCTTTGTGTATTTGAGGGGTCTTATGAAACAGACAGGAACAGTAAAGTTAATATCAGAAAATCTCGTTTTAAGGCGATTTTCTCCGTTTGATTTCCCCAGTGCGCTGAAATGGTACAGAGCGCCGTCTATCAACAAATATTTTACTGCAAGAGAGAAAAATACCGTTATCGATACGTTTAAATTTGTTTTCGGCAAGCTGCCCAAATATAAGCGGACTGATTATTACTGCTGGGCTATCTGCGCAGAAGGCAAAATGCAGGGAATGATTCAGGCGATGCCTGTTAAAGGAAACGGAAAAGCCCGAAGTCTTTATTATATGATTAATCCCAAGGTGACAAAACGGGGATACATGACCGAAGCGGTGAAGACGGTTTTGCAATATCTTAAAGAGCAGGGGATAACACGGGTTTTTGTTTCATGCGACGCAGAGAATATCGCTTCGTCAAGAGTTATTGAAAAATCAGGTTTTACGTTTTATCGCCGTGACATCGGCTCAATACACTACAAGGACGGCCGTGTTTCCGATATGCTTCACTATAAAATGGATTTTTAAAAATTATATAACAAAAGCCGCAGGTTTTTACCTGCGGCTTAATTTTTTATCAGTGCATAGTGACTGTAAATATTACGTAAGCAAGATATCCCGCCAGCATAACGATGCCCTGCCAGCGCTGGAATTTCTGGGTAATAATTGTCGGTATTATCGCAACGGCGATTGCTATCAGGCAAACCAGCATATCTATCTCAACAGAGTTTGCCGATACCGCCAGTGCTCCTGTGCCCTTTCCCATTGAAACAAAAGAGCATATGGGGAGAATAAGCGCCAAATCGATTATGTTTGCGCCGAGAATATTGCCCACCGACAGTGCGCCTACTTTCTTGCGAAGCGCCGTTATTGTCGTAACAAGTTCCGGAAGCGATGTTCCGATTGCAATTGCAATAACGCTGATTAGACGCTGGGGAACGTTCAGACTCTGAGCAATAAGCGTGCCTTTGTCAACAAGGAGGTTTGCGCCTATTACGATGCCTGCGGCACCGAGAGCGAAAAATATAAGGTTTTTAGTCCAGTCTTTGCCCGTCGCTTTTTCTTTTGTGGGAACGATATTGTCCTCTTCCTGAATACCAATGTTTTCAGGGCTGGGCTCAATCTGAACCTGATTGTTTTTCATTGAGATGAAATTTTCAATAAAGAAGATTATAAATACGGCGATAAGCGCAATCAATCCGATTGTGGAAAGGGAATAGTACATCCCTGTTTCTCCTGCGAACTGCATTTCTCTTTTTTCTGTAAAAATACAGCCCAGCATAAGAAGCGCTGAAGCGCCGAACATCATGCAGGCTTTTGGGGCAAATTCCTTGCGCTTAATAGCAAAGGGCATACATACTATGAAAAGACCCATGATCATTGCCGTGTTGGCGGTAACTGAGCCTATTGCGTTGCCTGCCGCCATGTCAACGTTGCCTTTTGCCGTTGCCTGGATACTTACAATCATTTCCGGAAGCGTTGTCGCAATGGATACAATGGTTGCACCTATTACGAATTTTGGAACTCCCAGCACCTCGGCAATCCAGCTGGCACTGTCAACAAACCAGTCGCCGCCTTTGATTATCAGCACTAATCCGACGATAAACAGTCCGTACATCAATACAGTTTCCATTTTTTTTGCTCCAATCTATTCTGTATCTTAATAATAACTATTTAAACAAGTATTGTCAATCTAAGCAGTAAATTTAACGCTGTTGATAAAAGGGGTGTATTATGATATAATACATTGGCAAAATAATGATGAATATTCCTTATTTCGGATGTGATATATATGGATAAAAAGAAGAACCTTGCTTCATGGCTGGTGCCTGTTTTAATCGGCGTGGCTGTGATTGTGGCTCTTGCGGTAGGCGGAAATATTACTCGCAATGCAGATGAGAAAAAGCCCACCGCCGTTACCCAGAATGAAACGGTTGACGAGACGAAAAACGCCGCTGTTTCACAGACTGAGGGCAAGTCTAAAGTGAACATTGTTGCCGTAGGGGACAACCTTATTCACAATACGCTTATTGCCGCCGGAGAACAGGCTGACGGAAGCCTCAACTACAATTCGTTTTATACAGAAATAAAAAAATATATTGAGCCTGCTGATATTGCAATTATCAATCAGGAAACAATTCTCGGCGGAGATTTTTTTGAATACACCGGTTATCCGAGTTTTAATTCTCCCTGGGAGATTGGAGACGCCGCGATTGCCGCGGGATTTGACGTGTTTACCTGCGCAACTAACCATACCATGGATATGGGAACAGCGGGTATTGAAAAAGAATTAGAATATTTTAATTCCCATAAGGAAGTCGTTCATATCGGAACGAACGCTTCTGAAGAGGCTTATAACCGGATAACGTATTACCAAAAAAATAATATTACCTTTGCTCTGCTTAATTATACCAGCAGTCTTAACGGAATTTCTCTTCCCAGCGATAAAACCTGGATCGTAAATATGATGGACAAAGACAAGATTACCAAGGACGTTACCGAAGCCAGGAAAAACGCCGACGTTGTAATTGTGTTCCCTCATTGGGGAACTGAGAACAGCCATGAGATTTCGGCCTACCAGGAAGAGTATACAAAGCTGTTTTCCGATTTGGGCGTTGATATTGTAATCGGTTGTCATCCCCATGTTCTCCAGCCCGTTGAGTGGGTGAAGAACGAAGAAACCGGTAAAAAAATGCTTGTTTATTATTCGCTGGGCAACTTTATCAGCCATCAGCTCAATCTTAATCAGCTCTGCGGCGGAATGGCGGAAATAACCGTTGAAAAAGACAACGGCGAAATTACAATTTCATCCGCAAAACTTGCTCCTGTGGTTTGCCACTATACGGACGTTGGGGACAAACTGGCGTTTTCCGTTTACAAACTCAGCGACTACAACGACGATTTAGCAAAAACTCAGGTGCAAAAAGGCGCCACCGTTGAATACTTTACAAATCTGTCTGAAGAAGTGATTGATAAGGAGTTTTTGGACATATAGCCAAAATTCTTAAAGGCCTTATGTGTAATTTGCACAAAACTTTTTGAGGGGCTGAAACGGCGTTTCTTTATCATTTACAAAATTATGTAAAAACGTTGACAAACGACGGATGAGATGACTATAATAATATTGTAAGAGAACGAGGGCGTTCCGTTTAGGCGGAGTGCCCTCTTTTTTTGATTTTAAGAGAGGAGTATTTGCTATGAGTAAATACACAAAGGAAGACATTATAAAAAGCGCACAGGAGAATGACGTTGAATTTATCCGCCTTCAGTTTACGGATATGTTCGGTATCATGAAAAACGTTGCAATCACAATGTCACAGCTTGAAAAGGCTCTTGACAATGAGTGCATGTTTGACGGCTCGTCTATTGACGGCTTCGTGCGTATCGACGAGTCTGATATGTATCTCCACCCGGATTATGACACATGGACAATTTTCCCATGGAGAAAGCACCAGAATGCCCAGACAGCGCGCCTTATCTGCTCTGTTTATAAATCAGACAATGCTACTCCGTTTATGGGCGACCCCAGAAACGTTCTTCAGAAAGTTATTGACGAAGCGGCAGAAATGGGCTTCGGCTTTAACGTTGGCCCCGAATGTGAATTCTTCCTCTTTAAGTTGGATGAAAACGGCGCTCCCACACTGGAAACAGGCGACGAGGGCGGCTATTTTGACCTGAACCCAATTGACCACGGCGAAAACTGCAGAAGAGATATCTGCCTTGCTCTTGAGGATATGGGCTATACGATTGAGGCTTCCCACCACGAGGTTGCCGCAGGTCAGCACGAGATCGACTTCCAGTTCGGCGACGTTATGCTTTCCGCCGACCGTGTAATGACATTTAAACACGTCGTTAAAACATATGCGGCCAAGCACGGACTTCATGCAACATTTATGCCCAAACCTATCCATGGCATTAACGGCTCAGGTATGCATACAAATATGAGCCTTTATTATCTTAAGGACGGCAAGAATGCGTTTGACGATCCCAACGGAGATATGGGACTTTCCGAGATTGCGTTCAACTTCATCGCAGGCATCATGGCTCATGTAAGAGGTATTGCCGTATTCTCAAACCCCACAGTAAACTCATACAAGCGCCTTGTTCCCGGTTATGAAGCTCCTTCATATATGGTTTGGTCTGCTTCAAACCGTTCATGCCTTGTTCGTATTCCTGCTTCAAGAGGAAAGGGAACACGTGTTGAACTTCGTTGTCCTGACCCTGCCTGCAACCCTTATCTTGAAATGGCGCTTTGCCTTGCAGCAGGTCTTGACGGTATCAAGAAGAAAATGACACCTGCTTCTCCTATCGATTATAACGTATTCGGACTTTCAGACGAAGAACTTAAAAAGGCCGGCATCGACTCTCTGCCCGGCTCACTGAAAGAAGCTATTGACGCCGCAAAGGCAGACCCGTTCATCAAGGAAACACTCGGCGAACACGTTTTCAACAACTACATTGAAGGTAAAGAAAACGAATGGGACGATTACCGCACAAGAGTAAGTCAGTGGGAAATCGACCATTACATGGTTCTTTATTAATTTGAATAAAAAAGTTCGGAGGCGGCTTTTGCCGTCTCTGTTTTTTATTGTTTATGCGTAGTAAATTGAATTTTGGGCAAAATAAGACTTGACATAACGGGGTATATTATTGTAAAATCTATTAGCAAATGAAAAGCCGCGGCTTTCAGCGGCAAATAATTTTAGATACGGAGAGTTGTCCGAGCTGGCCGAAGGAGCACGATTGGAAATCGTGTAGTGCTTCAACGAGTACTCGAGGGTTCGAATCCCTTGCTCTCCGCCAAAAAAGACGGTACGAAAGTACCGTCTTTTATTTTTGTGCAAGGGATTCGAACCAGAAATGGGAGCGAACGGCGAGCAAAGCGAGACAAGGAGCGACAGAGAAACAGTCCGGGGGACTGTTTCAACATTTCTCCAAAGGAGCAAAGCGACAGCGAGAAAATCCCTTGCTCTCTGCCAAGAAAGACGGTACGAAAGTACCGTCTTTTATTTTTTTGCGCAAGGGATTCGAACCAGAAATGGGAGCGAACGGCGAGCAAAGCGAGACAAGGAGCGACAGAGAAACAGTCCGGGGGACTGTTTCAACATTTCTCCAAAGGAGCAAAGCGACAGCGAGAAAATCCCTTGCTCTCCGCCAAAAAAGACGGTACGAAAGTACCGCTTTTATTTTTTCAAGGACAATGTGTTTGCCTGTTGCGCTTGTTAGTTTGATATGATATACTTTAAGTGGATAGTATGTTCTTTTTGTGCGCTCAGGAGAAATATTATGGATTACGGAATGCCTACATTAATTGAACTGCCTACTACTGCATTTCCTTCCTGGCTCAGGAAGAATTTAGAAAATGAATGCTTGACAGGTTGTTAACCTCAAAAAGGAAACGGCGGTGAGTTTATGAAAGAGAAGAAGAAAATATTAAAAGTGCGCCCGTTTAATATGGCTAATTATTCCGGCGGCTCAGGATATCTGATTTTCAGTATTTTTTTTCAGATTGCGCTGCTGCCCGCCACCCTTATTGTCTGGTTGTTGTCGCTGGTGAAACTGCCGAAAGACGATGAGGGAAAGCTTGTTGAAAGTGAAGCCAGAAAAAGATTTAGGCTGGTGGCAACACCACTTTTTGTCGTATCAACAATAGTTTTTCTCATTGTTGCAGTTTACTGCTGCTGGGGCTACGGCTCACTGCTGATTTACGGATTTGAAATATTGTTTGCCGGCGCGGTGCCGTCCGTGTGTATTTTCTTTATTATGAAAAGACTGGATGAGGCAGTGATTTCTGAAGAATTGACAGTGGTAAAAGCAATACTAATTTCTGTCGTTGCAGTTGTGCTGGTTTTAGTTGCAACACTTTTTATATGCGGATTTGTATTGGAACCGATTTTTAATGAAATAGAACTTAAAGAATTAGATTCATCAAACGGATAAGTGATATTTTGATAGTTAAGACAAGAAGAGAATATTTCGGCGGAGTTATCTTTTTTGAAAAACCGGGTTTTGTGGGATATGTCAATAACCCAATGGCCGACAGCCTGGGAATAAGAAAAAATCCTTCCGCTGTGTATAAAGAAAATGTTTTTTCGGCGCCTCTTGACGCCCACTTTGCAGTAACGACAAAATGCAATATGTATTGCCGCGGTTGCTATAACACAGCCAGAGGCGATCTTGCTGAAGATATAGATTTTGAAAAAGCAAAAAGAATAATTGATAATTTATCTGAGTTGGGAGTGTTGTCCGTCTCCTTCGGCGGCGGAGAGCCTACGCTTTACCCCAATATTATCGAACTTGCCGAGTATGCAAGAAGCAGGCGAATTCTGCCTAATATGACAACAAACGGGCTGACTATGACGGCTGAATTTGCAAAAAAGTGCAAAGTGTTCGGCAACGTCCATTTTAGCATTCATAAACCGTCTGATGTTGAAACGGCTTTTAACGCGGCTAAAATTTTTAAAAAGCAAACCGGTAAAAAAGCAGGGCTGAATGTTCTCATCACAACCGAAATGCTGCCTATCCTTGAGAATACAGTAAAAAATGCGCCCCGTTCGGATTTTAATAAGATACTGTTTTTGCGGTATAAGGAAACAGCGAAGAATGCCGGCGTTCACGGTCTTAATGCAGACGATTTAATGCAAAGCGCGCTTTTAAAAATAAAAAAACTCTCCGTCAGACCGGGAATGATGTTTTTGTACGATTGCTCCGCTTTGCAGGAAATTGCCGCCATGGGACTGATTAAGCCGAAACTGCTTTATAAAGCGGACGCAAACGGCTGTATGGGCGGCAATGCCTATATTGCGATTGACGTTCACGGACGTTTCAAACCGTGTTCGTTTTGGAACGAGACTTTCGGCGACGCTGAAACCCTTAGCTTTGAAACGTGGCAGAGTAATGAAAAACTGCAGGAATTTCGCAATTTCAGAAAAAGCGGCAAATGCTCCCAATGCGAATATTTCTCAGTCTGCAACGGAGGATGCCGACTGAAATATTTGGCCTGCAATGCAAAGTAAATATAAAATAAAACAGCAGTAATTGAACTGCCCCAAATTGTGCAGACAGTACAAAAAAGCACCAAAATGGTAGAATATTAAATTTAAGCAACAAACTGATTTCGTTTTTCAAGCGGAGT
>OCHC01000174.1_pt1 | contig 84395 bp, 63 predicted proteins | sample 1538641 | NCBI WGS metagenome assembly OCHC01 (sample SAMN04571714, study PRJEB22368) | human gut metagenome | biome: human gut; material: stool | host: Homo sapiens | place: Luxembourg | collected 2012-08-17
CGAGGCCGAGCGCAAAATGGATTCTAAAAAACACCTTGCCAAATAGGAGCGTCAGCGCGAGGCCCGCCTTTCCGTTGCTCCGCAGGAGCAGGAAAGACGGGCCTCATGCGCGAGGACGTTTTCAAAACCAAGCCCGGTCCCGGCCGGACAGCCCACGAACGCTACAGGTTCTTGACACCCATCGCGCGCATGGCGTTCAGGATGGCGATGATCGCCACGCCTACGTCGCCGAACACGGCAAGCCACATGTTGGCGATGCCCAGTGCCGCAAGCACCAGAATCAGCAGCTTAATCCCCAGCGCGAAGATGATATTCTGCCAGACAATCGTCATGGTCTTGCGCGCCACGCAGATCGCGCGGGAGATGTTGGACGGCTTGTCATCCATGAGCACGACATCGGCGGCCTCGATCGCAGCGTCAGAACCCATAGCGCCCATGGCAATGCCCACATCGGCGCGCGTAAGCACGGGCGCATCGTTGATGCCGTCGCCCACAAAGGCGAGCTTGCCCTTGCCACTCTCGGTTGCAAGCAGCGCCTCGACGCGCTCGACCTTATCGCCCGGCAGCAGCTGCGCGTGGAACTCGTCGAGACTGAGTTGCTTGGCCACAGACGCCGCAACCTCCTCGCGGTCGCCCGTGAGCATGACGGTGCGCTTGACACCGGCGGCGTGCAGGTCGCGAATCGTTTGCTCAGCATCGGCCTTGACGGTGTCTGCAATCACGATGTGGCCGGCGTACACGCCGTCAACGAGCACATGCAGAATCGTTCCGACGACCTCGCAATCGGGCGCTTCGACTCCGGCCGCGGCGAGCATCTTTGCGTTGCCAACGACGACGTGCTTGCCGTCGATGGTTGCCGTCACGCCATGGCCCGCGTCGTTGGTGGAGTCGCTTACGCGCTTGGGGTCGACCTCGCCCTGGTAGGCGACACGTACGGACTGCGCGATGGGGTGATCGGAGAACGACTCAGCAAGGGCTGCGACTTCGAGCAACGACTGCTCGGTATAGCCGGCCTCGGGGTGTACCGCGACCACCGAGAACGTGCCGTTGGTGAGGGTGCCCGTCTTGTCAAAGACGACGGTGTCCACGTCGGCGAGCGTCTCGAGGTAGTTAGAACCCTTGATGAGAACGCCCAGCTTGGATGCGCCGCCGATGCCGCCAAAGAAACTAAGCGGCACGCTGATCACCAACGCGCACGGGCAGCTGACGACCAAGAAGGTCAGGCCGCGCAGAATCCAGTCGGACCAGGCACCGGTGACCAGGCCACCGCCGAGCGCGAGCACCGCGGCAGCGCCGGTGACGGCGGGCGTGTAGATGCGGGCAAAGCGCGTGATGAAGTTCTCGGTGCGTGCCTTCTTTTCGCTGGCATTCTCCACGAGCTCCAGGACGCGTGCGACGGTGGACTCGCCAAAGGGCTTGGTGGTGCGCACGTGGATGAGCCCCGTCATGTTGATGCAGCCGCTGATGATATCGTCTCCGGTTTTGGCCGGGCGGGGGACCGACTCACCGGTAAGGGCGGCGGTGTCGAGCTGGGTTTCGCCCTCGACGATGACGCCGTCGATAGGCACGCGCTCGCCGGGCTTGACCACGATCACGGTGCCGACCGCGATGTCATCGGGGAAGACCTGTTCGAGTGAGCCGTCGGGTTGCTCGACGTTAGCGTAGTCGGGCGCGATGTCCATCATGGCGCTGATCGACTTGCGGCTCTTGCCCACGGCGTATGCCTGGAACAGCTCGCCGACCTGGTAGAACAGCATGACGGCGGCGCCTTCGGCCATGTGCGGGTCTGTGTCGGGGAAGAGCACCATGGCAAATGCGCCGATGGTTGCGACGGCCATGAGGAAGCTCTCGTCGAAGGCCTTGCCGCGGCGGATGTTATTGAATGCCTTTTGCAGTACGTCGTAGCCGGCAATCAAAAACGGCACGAGGAACAGCACAAAGCTGGCGTAGATGTCGCCCGGGGTGCCGAATGCGGCGGTAAGGGTGCTGAACTCATCGAGGGCGTACACCACGGCAAAAATGCCCAGCGCTACCAGGATGCGGTTGCGCTTATGCTCGAGTGATTCTTTTTTCTTGCGCTTCTTCTTTTTCTTTTTGGGGTCGGCGGTGGCCATGACTCGTATCCTCCCATTTGAATGTATGAACATTCGCTCATATAATTTCGCGAGCAAAGGCCGCAGCAAGCGCGGCCTTGCAGGTTGGCGTAAACCTGGGCTAGAGAATAATCTCGCAGTCCGGCTCGGCGTCGGCGGTGAACTCCACAACGCGGTCGAGGACCTCGTCGAACTCGGCGTCATCGGCCTCGAGCGTCAACTTCTGGGTCATAAAGTTGACCGAAACGGATTTGACGCCCTCGAGCTTGGCCAACTCGTCCTGAAGCTCGCGCGCACAGTTGGCGCAATCGATCTCATCGAGCTTGTACTGCTTTTTCATGGTGGGTTCCTTTCTCTGTATTTGCGGCTTGAGTGCAGGCCGCGCTGGTACCGTGGTTGGTCGCTATTCGCAGATGTGGCTCATGCCCTGGTTGAGCATGGTGTAGACGTGGTCGTCGGCGAGCGAGTAGAGGATATTGCGCCCGTCGCGCCGGAATTTAACCAGGTGCGACTGCTTGAGTGTGCGCAGCTGGTGCGACACCGCGGACTGCGAGGTTTCGGTCGCTTCGGCGATGTCTGCCACGCAGAGCTCGCGGCCCATGAGGGCATAGAGGATCTTGATGCGCGTAGTGTCGCTGAAGACCTTGAACAGGTCGGCGAGGTCGTAGAGAAGCTCCTCGTCGGGAAGGTCCTCGGGCGAGCAGGTGGTCGGGATCGCGGGTTCGGTGGCCTCGATGTCGAGTTTCGTTTCATCAACGCGGATGCTCATTGCAATATCCTTTCATATGAACATGCGCTCATATAATTTACTTTCGATTATATGAGTGCATGTTCATATGTCAATGACGTTCAGGTAATTCGTTGTACAAAATGATGGGGAATAGTGGACGAGATCCCGGACTGAGCGTTTTTTGATAGTCGATGCCAAGGTGGGTACCCTCGTGCCGTGCAAAAAATGGAGTATTCTGCAACTATAGGGGTCCGCTAATTTATTGCAGGTCATATAATGCAGTTCAAGAGTTATCTTAGGGTGTTAATCCGATGAGTTCTTCCTCAAATGTTGCCTAACGCTCTCACGCAAGAGTGATTTCGCTTCACATTTGGATCCACTCGAGGGTGATAGACACCCGACCCTGCTGAATACTCGCAATTTTGCACGTCGCTAGGGTACCCACCTTGTTAGCCGGCCTAGTCTCCGGCCCCGAAGACCCTGCCCTCGGGCGCGAGGCTGCTTGTTTGGGCAAATGATGGGCTGTCGGATTCGACAGTCTGCATGTCATCGATTGCCGGAACTTCATTAATTGTCGGGTCATCCAGCGTGATGCCTTCGAGCGTTGCTTTTTCGAGGTCGATTCGTTGACGCTCTTCGGAATCCTGGCGAAGCTGCTTCTGAATTCGCTTTTTCTCTTCTATAAACCTTCTGAGCACAAACTGTCTCAGGTCCTCTTGCATGATTTGAAAGTCTTTTGGCAGACGCGAGGGGCGTACGCCCTCTTTCCGCTGGATTGCTTCCATGACCCTAACAAAAGAGCTGGCATGCATAAAGGAATAACGGCTGACGGTGATGATTCCGTACCCCATGGACGCAAGTGCATTCTTGCGCTCCTCATCGATGGCGCGGTCTTCTTCCGCGTCATGATAAAAACCGTTGTATTCAATGTCTGTGCGAGATTTCTTTAGATACGCATCCATAAAGAACTTTTTGCGTCTCGTGAGATTCTTTGCGGCAGTGGTGACCTGCACCTCGTAATCGGTCTCAATTCCCTTAATACCAAGCCCTCCTTCGCTTTTGGGCAGCGTTAACATCATGACAAAGGCTGTTTCCATAGGAGACCGGCATCCGTCGCGCACACATTGGATCGCCTTTCGGGCAAGGGCCAGACCGTCGCATCTGGTAATAGAATTAAAGAACTGCTTTAACCTCTCGGTCGAGGTGAGCGCGAAACGCTCGGTATAGGAGGTGGAAGAGTCGGTTCCAAGGGAATAAGCGCCGCACAGTTCAAAGTAGTACTCCACTAGTTCGCGAAAAGAAAGATAGGTGGCGGCCTGAAGTGCGCAAAGCTCAACGCCAACAATGAAGATGCCATCTTTGAGCTCTATAAAGCGTGAGTTCGAGAATCGTTTTGAAGAAACGTGGCATTGACAGTTCATTGCATAGCGCGCATTCCTGCGATCAAACACCATCACCTCGAGGGAATCATTTGTGTCGAGGGAAACATCATGTTTGGTGAGCCATTCTGCGGCTGCGTCAAGGAACGTTCCGGTGGGACATGATCCGTAAATCGCGGCAGGGCTACAGGACTCGATGCCTTTCGCAGACACCGAATGCGCGGCCTGGTAGACCGCTTTTGCAGTGGTATGTGACAATACGATACTCATGATATATATCGTGTCAGCTAATGCCGTGTTGACGGCGCTGAGTGGAAAAGCCGTTTTAGAGGTCTAACCAAATGCTGTCCAAAAGCTTGACGCAATTATGAGTTGGTATGCCCTAAATAAAAGTTTTCGCAGCTTAGCTATAGCATATAAATACTCAATTGCCGCACATTTGATATCGACGCATCACCATCCGACAACGAATTACGTGTCGGGAATTGGCCGAAATCGTTCGCAATGAGTGTTCAGAATTTGTGATGGCAAATCTATCTGTGGAACGTAGGGCGGCCCCACTGCGGGGTTTCCCGCTGCGAGACCGCTCGTGATCTACGCCGGGGTTTGTCGCAGGCGTTTCTACTTGGCGAATAGGTTCTTGAGGTTGAACTCGGCTTGGACGGTGCGGAGCATGAGGTCGGTGTCGTCCAGGCCCAGGTGCTGCTCGTTGGCGTCGGCGGCGAGGGTGCCACGGCGGCGCGCCCAGTTCTCGAGCGCGGCGGGCGCGGACTCGCGGGGGAGCGAGCGGACGTCGGCATCCAGGCTGCGGCAGATCTGGCGCGAGTCGATGACGATGATCTTGCCGGCGCGGCGTGCCTCGGCGTAACCGTCCAGGTGGATCTTGAACCAACTGTCTTCGAACGCGGCGTTATGCGCCATGTACGGGTACTTCTTCATAAGTTTGAGCAGCTGCTTCTGCAGTTCCTTGTTCTCGCGGAATGGTTTTTTGCCGTCGATGTCGTCCCAGGTAATGTGATGGATGTTCGATAGCGGCACATCCTCGCCGCGGTAGATGTCGGGCAGGCCGCAGTAGTGTGCCTCGGCGTCATGCGGGACGGCGTCGCTGGTGAGCTCCATGATCTCCCAGCCCACGTTGATGATATAGCCGCGCTCGGGTGCACGGCCGGTGGTCTCGATGTCGATACCGAGCACGGTGCCCTGGATGGGCTTGCGGGCGTAGGCCACGCCGAGCGCGTCGCGGTCGCCGCGGATCTCGCGCATGACCGACGCGGCGGTGCGCTTTTGCATCTTACCGATGGCGGCGCAGGTGTCGGCATCGGACAGGCCGCGCGAAAGCGTCGCGGGCGTCACGTTGCGCAGGCGCGCCTCGCCAATCTGGTCGCACAGGTCGCGGTTGCGGTCAGCCAGGTCGCGCACGGTGGCAAAGTCGAAGCTGGGGTCGCCCTCGGCGGTAAAGTACTCGGTTTCGAGCACCTTAAGGGCCTCCTCGCCCTTCTGGCGCTCGGACTCCATGGCGCCGTGATCGCCATAGATAAACATGGGAATAAACGGCTGGCGCTCGTATTCGAGTGCTTGTGAAACGTTCATATAACTGCTCCTTGGACGGGCCGTGTCGCGCGGCTCGGTGGCATTGAGTTATGGCGAGATGATAGTTTACCATGGGCAACTATTGGCATCGCGCCTAGGACAACTACAATACCCTAGTTGACCGCTAGGACTTTTACAATGCTGCCGAAAGACACGAAAGGTTCCATCCGTCATGGATTTGCTGATTGATATTCTGCTCGACGCCGGCAAGGACACGCTCTCGCTTGTGCCGTTTTTGTTGGTGACGTATCTGGCCCTCGAGACCTTGGAGCACGTCGCGGGCGACCGCGTTAACGGGGCCATCAAGCGCGCCGGCGCCGCAGGTCCCGTGGTTGGCTCGTTGCTGGGTATGGTGCCGCAGTGCGGCTTTTCGGCCATGGCGGCAACGCTGTACGCCGGTCGCGTCGTGACCTTGGGCACGTTGGTGGCGGTGTTCCTTTCGACCTCCGACGAGATGCTGCCGCTGCTACTTGCCGAGCAGGTTCCCGTGCAGACCATGGCGATGCTTTTGGCTTCGAAGGCACTGATCGCGCTGGTCACGGGCTTTATCGTGGACGCGGCTATCCGCGGCCTTCGTCGTAACGCTCGCGCGCATGCGGCGATTCGCCGTACCGTGCTGGGGACCGCTTTCAATCCGGCTCATGTGAACTGCGCGCACGACGACCATACCGGGGGCGACATCATTGATGAAGTGGCCGAGGCGGGCGTGAGCGCCGATCACATCCATGAGCTGTGCGAGCGCGACCATTGCGGTTGCGATGATGATGAAGATGAACACGAGCGCGACCACGGACACAGCCATGACCACGGTCACGCAGGCGAGCATGAGCACCACCACGGCCATGGGCACGACCACGGTCACTCCCACGAAGGTGCGCCCGTCCTGTCGATTATCCGCAGCGCGATCTCGCACACCGTGCAGGTTTCGGTTTTTATTTTCCTGGTGACGCTGATTCTAGTTGCCGTGCTCGAGACCTTCGGAGAGTCCGCGATCGAGCAGTTCCTGCGTGGCAACGAGACGCTCGCCGTCTTGGGCTCGGCACTCGTCGGCCTGATCCCCAACTGCTCGGCCAGCGTGGTCATTACGCAGCTGTACCTGGAGGGCGCGCTACAGCTGGCGCCGATGCTCGCCGGCACGCTCATTTCCGCCGGCGTGGGCTATCTTGTCCTGTTCCGCACCAACCGCAGCGCTCGTGAAAACGCCGTGTTCCTGGTCATGATGTACGTCATCGGCGCCGGCTGGGGCCTTATCCTATCCGCCTTCGGCCTCTAAGTAGGCTTAAAAAACGGGCTTCAAATAGCCATGCTCGGCGCCTGCGCAATGCGGCGACGCATGGCATTTTGAAGCCCGTTTTTTTTGTTGATCCATGGATTCCGAGCGCTCACACCGCTCAAAACAAAAAGGTAGATTTCCGGGCATGTCCCGAAAATCTACCTTGGTTAGCGCAGCAGCTCGGTGAGGTTGCGCTTAAAGCGGGCCCGGTCTTCGCTGGTAAATGCCGCCGGACCGCGAGTGCGACCGCCGGCGCGGCGCACCTTCTTTTCCTCGTGGCGAATAAACAGCTGCATGTCGATAGTCGCCTTGTCGTACACGCGCCCGCGCACACCGATGGCGGCGGCATCGCGCCCGAGCACCATGCTCGCCAAGCCAATGTCCTGCGTCACGACCACGTCGCCCGCCTGCAGGCGTTCGACAATGGCAAAGTCGGCGCTGTCGGCGCCCACGCTCACATCGAGTGTCGTGACGCAAAAGCCGCGTCGCGCGTGCTCGGCATCGCGCGGGTCGTCGCGGCGAATGTGCCGTTCCAAGTTTTGCGTGCTGTTGCCGGCGATAACGACGGCGACGCCCGCCCGCCGCGCGCAGTCAATCGACTCGCGCGTGACCGGGCAGGCGTCGGCATCAATAAAGAGCGTTCGCGGCATCTAGTGCACCAGTTTGCCAAATTGAATAGCGCGAACAATCAGCGTTACGCCAAACACCAGCAGCGCGGCGCCGCTAAAGATGACGAGCATCTTGGCCGACCATAGCGGATAGATAAACACGAACATGCCGGCGATGATGGAGAGTGCGCCGCTCAGGATAGCGAGGGCGCGGTTGGACGAAAGCTCGGACTCCAGAATGGACATGACACCTTCGACAATCCAGCCAAAGCCGGCCACGATAACCACCATCGTGGTGAGCGTCGCGGTCGAGAAGGCCTGGTTGCGCAGGATTATGACGCCGCCCAAGATAATGAGTAGGTTGGAGATGATGCTCGTCACGCGCCAGCCGATGGGCAGCAGCGGCTCGAAAACAGCGGTAAACAGCCTGATCGCGGCCGTGATCACAAAGTAGAAGCCCAAGACGGTCGTTAAGAAGACGAGGGACTTGGCGGGCGCAAACAGCAGTGCGATGCCGGCGACGAGCGCCAAGACGCCCGTGATGGCGTAAATCCAGCGCACGGCCTTGACGGCCTTGCCTGCCATGCTTTTCTCGTCAAATCCAAACTGGCTCGATTTTTGGTCATCATTCTTAAAGATGCCCATAATGTCTCCTTTCCGTGCGGCGTAAGCCTTGATCGTTACGACCAGTATCGCCTAAAGGCGCTGACGTATGGGTCGGGGAGGGTGAAACGTAACCCAAAGGCCCCGAATTGTTTCCGTTGTTCCCCACGTCGCGATTTTCTATTCAACAGGTGTAGAACATTGCGGCCCTGTTCGTTATTGCCTACGTTTTAGGTTAGATTTTCCTAAGAACAATTGCCCGAAATTGGGGGTCCCTATGAACGAAACAGTTCCCGCGGCGCCGTCTAGCGCGGAGTCGATGGCAAAGCAAGGTTGCGAAAAGCTCGGCCTGGACACGTTTGACGCGCTGGTCCGCCGCGCCCGTACGTGCCGTCGCTTTGACGAGTCCATGCGCGTGCCGCGCGAGTTTTTGCTCGAGCTGGCGGAACTGGCGCACCTGGCTCCCTGCGGCGCCAATGCTCAGCGTCTGCGTTTTCATGTGGTAAGCGGTTCCGAGGACTGCGCTCGCGTGTTTGACGAGCTTGCATGGGCCGGCGCGCTTAAGGACTGGTCGGGTCCTGCCGAGGGCGAGCGCCCGACCGGCTACATCGCGATTCTTGCCGAGCGCGCCGTTCCGGGCAAGCCCGCCGCTCCTATTACCGAGGTCGACACGGGCATTGCCGCGCAGACGATGATGCTCGCCGCCCGCAGCGCCACGCCCGAGGTGGCAGCCTGCATGTTCAAGGCCTTTACGCCCCACGCGATCGATGCCATGGGGCTCGATAACGACAAGTATGAGCTCAAGCTGATCATGGCGTTTGGCGTTCCGGCCGAGACACAGGTGATCGATGCGATCGATTCCAACCCCGACGGCTCCATCAATTATTGGCGCGACGAGGCGCAGGTGCACCACGTACCCAAGCGCTCGCTTGTCGACGTACTGGTGTAGTTGAGCGTCACCGCGGTGTGATCCGGCGGTAAACCACCACAAAGGTACCTGTCCCCTTTGCGGTGGTGCGAGGGGAGGACGTGTGGCAGATTTGTATTTGGTGCGGCATGGGCAGACTGAGCTCAATGTGCAGAACATTTTGCAGGGTGGGCACGATTCGCCGCTTACGGCGCGCGGGCGCGAGCAGGCGCTGGCGACGCGCGCGGCGTTTGAGGCGCGTGGCGTGACCTTTGACCGTGTGTATTCCTCCCCGTTGGGCCGGGCGCGGCGTACGGCTGAGCTAATTGCTGGTGAGGGCCGCTCGATAGAGCTGGTCGATGACCTGCGCGAGTGGCATTTGGGCTCGCTGGAGGGTACATCAAATCGCGAGATGCCGCCGCAGCCCTGGGGTGATTATCCGGTGGCCTTTGGTGGCGAGTCTGAAGGCGAGCTCCAGTCGCGCATGGTCGCGGCGCTGTCCCACATCATGGCCAGGCCGCAGCACGACTGTGTGCTGGCAGTTTCCCACGGCTCTTCCTGCCAGGAGTTTCTTGAGTATGTGACTGGCAGGGGAGAGCTACCCGACAACGGTGCCGTGCTTCATTTTGGCTATTGCGACGGTGCGTTTTCGCTCCTTGATTGGTAACGAACGAAAGGACCCCTATGAATAAAGACCTGTATCTGGTTCGTCATGGGCAGACAATATTCAACCTTAAGCGCATTATTCAGGGTTGGAGTGACTCGCCGCTCACGCAGCTGGGATGCGACCAGGCGGCGCGTGCCGGCATGTTCTTGCGTGCGCGCGGCATTGAACCCGATCATGCCTACACCTCCACACTTCATCGCACCGAGCAGACTATCGCCAACCTGTGGCCGGGCTTGGCGTACGAGCGCCTAGACGGTCTGCGTGAGTGGTTCTTTGGCGACTTTGAGGCCGAGCGCGTGATGCTTATGCCCGAGCGCCCGTGGCGAGATTTCTATCGTCAGTTTGGCGGCGAGGGCCAGATGCAGGTGCGCGAGCGCATGGCGGCGACGATAACCGATCTTATGCGACGTCCGGACCACGAGTGCGTGCTCGCGGTGAGCCACGGTTCGGCTATCAAGGAGTTTTTGGACCACGTGCGGGGCGCGGCGGCCGACGAGCGCGAACGCGTGCCGGGCAACTGCTCAGTGCTGCATTTTGCGTTTGACGATGCGGCCGATACGTTTGAACTGGTCGAAGTCTTTACGCAGGAAGACTACGCGCGCGAGCTGGGGCTTGAACCGCTCGTGGCTACTGCGGGTCCGCAGCGCGGATAACGCGAGCGCGGCGGCACGGGTCGTCGGCATAACTTCTCGACGCAAAAGGGGGCGGAGATGCATGTACCTGCTGCATCTCCGCCCCCTGTTTGTTGGGCTGCCGATTTTTGTGCTGGACGGTCTGGTCTTGCTAGAACCGCGCGACCTGGTGCGTGAGCAGACCCGTCGGAACCTGCGCCGCGCCGCCGCTGACCTGCGCGGCGGGGAAGAGCGCAGCTACGGCAAAGTTGAACGGCTCTTTGCCCGTGTAGGTGCCGGCGGCACGTGCATCGTCGGCCAGGAGCTGTGATGCCTCGACTAGTGCGACAGCGTAGGCAGGGTCGTCGGCCAGTGCCGGCTCCGGCGCCTGGTCGAGCATGGCGCGGATGGCCCCGACGGCATCCTCGCGCTTGACCTCCCACACGCGGTGCGTAATGCCGGCGGGGTCGGTGACGGCATAGAGTGAAGCGCCCTCTTTTGCGGCGCCGAGGATGATATCCATGACGGGAGAGGCTTCGTAGACAAGCGTTACGGGACGGGGCTGTACCTTGAGGTCGGCGATTGCGCGCGCAGCGGCGGTCGTATCGGCGGCAACCGCGTCGCCGCCCGCCAGCGCACCAACCGGGCAGATCGCCACGACACCCGTCACACGTCCCGGCTCGCCCGAGCATTCGTACACGTAATACGCCGCACCCGGGTCCTTGAGCATCAGACCATCGGCAATGGCTCCGCGCAGAGCATCGTTGCCGCTCAGGATGCTGCCCATTGCAGGCAGCGCCTCGAGCACGCGGTCCTGAGCCGGGCGGATGCAGGGAAACGGAAGTGCTTTCATGGGCGGTCCTAACGCACGAGTCGGTTTGTTCGCGGCTTATTATGCCCCAACTTGGCCGCTCGCGTCCCAGAGCACGTTATCGGCGAGCGCGATTAGCACCTGCTGACAACGAACGATATCGGCGTGGGGCACATATTCGTTGGGCTTGTGCGCGAGCGCGAGCGACCCGGGACCGTAGCTCATGCAATTGCGGTTACCTGTCTTGCCGGCAATGACGGCGGTGTCGGTGTAGCCGGTAAAGAAGCCGACGGTCGTGTCCGCGTCCGTCACGTCATCGGCGGCACGCTTGAGCGCTGCTAGAAGGGGAGAGTTCGGGTCGCGCTCGATGGCGGGGCGGTCGCCCGTCACGGTGTAGCTGCCATGGCAACCGGGAACGGCGGCTTCGGCGACGGCGATGGCCTGCTCTACCATGCGCGTCGCGGCGGCCGTATCGGTCGGCGGGGTCAGGCGCATGTCGACCCAGACTTTGGCGCGGTCGGGTACGACGTAGGGGCGATATCCGCCCTCGATTTGGCCAAACGTGATGGTCGAAGGCCCCAACTCATCGTGCGCGGGCAGCGCCATAAACGCGCGACGGAGCGAACACACGACCTCGGCCATGGCAGCGACGGCATCCGCGCCCTTCCAGGGCTGGCTCGCATGCGCCGTCACGCCAGTCATTTCAATCTCGAACCACGTACGCCCCTTGTGCGCCACCTGGATCTGTCCGTCGGTGGGCTCGGTGTCCAGCACCCATTCACGCGAGCCGACCCAGCCAGCATCGATCGTGGCCTCTGAGCCGCGCATAAAGTCCTCCTCGTCGACCGAGCAAATGAGTGAGAAGCCACGGCGGGGCAGCTTGCCTTCTGCCGCCACGCGCTCGAGCGTATGGACCAGTGCGGCAATGGCGCAGGCCAGGCCACCCTTCATATCGCAGGCACCGCGGCCATAGAGTTTATCGTTGCGCACGATCGCTCCGAGCGGCGGAATGTCCGCGTCCCAGCCATCGCCCAGTGTAACGGTATCCATATGGCAGATATAGACGAGCCGTGGCTCGTCGCTCAGTCCCGGCACGGTGACCATAAGGTTGCGGCGCCCGGGCAGCACCTCGAGTTCCTCAACCTGCACGGCATCGAGTACCGGATGGCTCAGCTGCGCCAACCGTTCCTCAACCAACGCTTTGATATAGCGTTCAATCTCGCCCTCATACGCACCTGGGTCGGAACTGTCGATCCGCACGAGCCCTTGCGTAAGCCGCCAGGCAAAATCTGTATCAACCATAGGCACCTCACAGATAGTTAGGTCAACATACAGATTGTATGCCAAGAAGCGGCTCGGTGCATTTAATGGAGCGCTCACAAAAACGGGGGCGCCTCTCGTGCGAAAGGCACCCCCGCGGGCATTCAATGTCAGTGACGGGCAGGCCACATGGGGAGCTGCCCGTCAGGTCAGTCGGCGCTACTTGATCACGCGCACGCGATACATCGACGGAATCTGCTTGAGCGCCTCGATGGTGCTGCTGTCTAGGTGTTCGTCGGTGTCGAACATGGTGTAGGCGTTCTCGCCGGCGGACTCGTTGGTCATACGCTGCACGTTGGCGTTGTCCTTGGCCAGGATGGCCGTGATCTGGCCGATCATGTTGGGCACGTTGGCGTGCAGACAGGCGATGCGGCTTGCGGCACGCGCCTTGCCCATGCTGCAGGCGGGGTAGTTGACGCTGTGTGCGATGTTGCCGTTTTCCAGGTAATCCTTGAGCTCGCTGATGGCCATGTCGGCGCAGTTGGCCTCGGCCTCGCCGGTGCCGGCGCCCGAGTGCGTGGTGATAAACGTATTGGGCATCTTGACGGTCTTGGGCGTGGCGAAGTCGCAGCTAAACCAGCTGAGCTTGCCCTCGCGCAGGGCGTCGCCGACGGCGTCCTCGTCAATGATGGTCTCGCGTGCGTAGTTGATGAGCACGGCGCCCGGGGCCAGCAGGTTGATCTGCTCGGTGCTGATCATGCTGATGGTGTCGGCCTTGCTGGGCACGTGCACGGTGAGGTAGTCGCAGCCGCGGCAGAGGTCCTCGAGCGTGCCCACGCGCTGCACCTCGCGGCTCAGCACCCACGCGTGCTCGACGGAAATGAACGGATCGTAGCCGTAAACGTCCATGCCCAGGTCGACGCAGGCGTTGGCGACCTTGGAGCCTACGTTGCCCAGGCCGATGACGCCGATGCGCTTGCCCTTGAGCTCGCGGCCCACAAAGGCCTTCTTGGCCTTCTCGGCATCGACCTGAATCTCGGGGTCATCGGCGTTGTTGCGCACCCAGTTCATCGACTGCACTACGCCGCGGCTCGAGAGCACCAGCATGCCCAGGACGAGCTCCTTGACGGCGTTGCTGTTGGCACCGGGGGAGTTAAAGACGACGACGCCCTTCTTGGCGTATTCCTCGACGGGGATGTTGTTGACGCCGGCACCGCAGCGGGCGATGGCGCGGATGCCCTCGGGCAGCTCGTAGCCGTGCAGGTCGGTCGAGCGCATCAGGATCGCGTCGGCCTCTTCGGCGGTGCTCACAAATTCGTAGCCCTCGCCAAACTCGACTTTGCCGTCCTTGGTAATGTCATCGATGGTTTTAATCTTGCGCATGGAAAACTCCTTAGCAGGTTTGTCTAAAACAAGTGGTTTGAAGTGGCTGGTCGGCCCGTGTGTTGCGGGCTAGTTAGATCGCGGACTCAAACTATGCTGCGCTTCGAAGTCCTTCATGTACGTGGCCAGCGCCTGTACGTCCTCCATGGTGACTGCGTTGTACGCGCTGGCGCGCATGCCGCCGACGAGGCGATGGCCCTTGACGTTTTGGATCTGGTGCTCTGCTGCGCCCGCAACAAAGGCGGCGTCGAGGTCGGCGTCGCCGGTGCGGAACGTGACGTTGGCGATGGAGCGACTGTCTGTCTGCGCGGTGCCGTGGAATAGTTTGCTGTTCTCGAGCAAGTCGTAGAGCAGGTTGGCCTTGGCCCAGTTGCGCTCGGCCATGGCGGCAAGTCCGCCGGTCTGCTCCACCCAACGGAACACCTTGCCGCACACGTAGATGCCAAAGGTGTTGGGCGTGTTGAGCATGGAGCCCTTGGCGGCCTGGGTCTTAAGGTCCAGGTACTGCGGCGTCTGCGCAAAGGCCGGGCCGTCAGCGATCAGGCCGTCGCGCACGATAACCACGGTGACGCCCGCGGCGCCGGCGTTTTTCTGTGCGCCGGCGTAGATGAGTCCGTAGCGCTCGACGTCGAGCGGCTGCGACAAAAAGCAGCTCGAGACATCGGCGACCAGCGGTACGTCGCCGCAAGCGGGCAGCTCGTGGTACATGGTGCCAAAGATGGTGTTGTTCTGGCAGATGTAGACGTAGTCGAGCCCGTCGCCCGCGGCCTCGGCGGCAATGCGCGCGTTGACGTCGGCCATGGTGGGTATGCGGTCGAAATTGGTGTCCTCGGAGCTCGCGAGCAGCGCGGCCTCGCCGTACTTGGCGGCCTCCTTGTACGCCTTGTTGGCAAAGTTACCGGTCACGATGTAGCCGGCGCGGCCGCGGCGCATGAGGTTCATGGGGATGCCCGCAAACTGCAGCGTGGCGCCGCCCTGCAAAAACAGGACGCGGTAGTTGTCGGGGATGCTCAGCAGGCGACGCAGGGTTGCCTCGGCGTCGTCGATGATCTGCTGGTACATGCTAGATCGATGGCTCATCTCGAGCACGGACATGCCGCAACCGCGGTAGTCCATCATCTCGTCGGCGATCTCGGCGAGCACGCTTGTAGACAGCGCGGCCGGGCCAGCTGAGAAGTTGTGCACACGTGCCATCTTCTAGTTCCCCCTCGTAGTCGTTTGGACGTTCGGGATACTTTAGCACAGTGGAGCGCCAGGCGCGACCGTATCACGGTAAAACTCGACTGCGCCGCTATGATTTACAGGATGGTTACATGGGGGAGGGGTGCTTTACTCCTCAAGCAAATCCAAATCTGCGAGCGAAGGCATGAGGTTCTCTAGGCGCTTGATCTCTTCGTCGCAAATTAGCCACTTCCTGGTCACTACGACGCCAGCGTGGCGATGACGGCTTCGTCGCCGGCGTATATGAGGGTGTTACCGTCGGGGATGATCGTTTGACCGTCGCGCTTGAGCATCACGACGATAAAGGGGTGCTTGCCTTGCGGCACGTCGCGTAGACGTTGGCCGGCCAGACGCCCGTGGGGTGTCACGGTGACCTCACGCAGCGTAACCTCGGCACGCTCTTCAAACGTCGGGGCAGCCATCACCAACAGGTCGCCTTCCTCAATCACGGTATCGCCATTGGGCAGCACCGGGTGCGCGCCATCGCGCAGCACCAGGACCACGAGCATGTCCGTTGCACTGCCAATATCGGCAAGCGAGCGCCCGGCAAACGGATGGCCCACGCCCACCTTGAGCTTAACGAACGACATGCCGTCCTCGTCGCGGTAATCGTTAAACGTACGGCGCACGTCGCCGGCCGCATCTATCATGTCGAGCTTCTTCGCCACTGCTGGCAGCAGCGAGCCCTGCACCACAATGCTCGACACGGCAATCACAAAGACCAGGTCAAACAGGTCGTGCCCACCGGGAACACCGGCCACCACGGCAAAGAGACTAAAGACGACCGATGCTGCTCCGCGCAGGCCCGCCCAGCTTACGAGCGCCACCTGGCGAGGGTTCGTCTTAAAGGGCACCAACAGCAGACCGACGGCGATGGGGCGGCTCACGAAGAGCATAAACGCCATGAGTGCCAGGCCCGGCAGCAGCATTTGCGGCAGGCGGGCGGGCGTCACGAGCAGGCCGAGCAAAAAGAAGATGGTCATCTCGGCCATCTCGGTGAGGGTGTCGAAGAAGTGCGCCAGCTCGACTTTGCCGGTGATGTCGCTCGCGCCCAGCACGATGCCGGCAAGGTACACGGCCAAAAAGCCGTTGCCGCCCAGATAGCTCGGCAGCGCGTAGGCGATGATCGCCACGGCGAACAAAAAGATAGTCTGTGCGCCTTCGGCCGTTGCGTGTGCGCGCTCAATCAGGCGGCTGGATGTCCAGCCGATGGCGAGGCCCAGGCCCACGCCTAGGATGATTTGCTTGGCCAGCAACACGGGGATGTTAATGTCGCCGCCGGCCGCGAGTGTGGCGAGCACGGCGGTGAGCATGTAGGCGACGGGATCGTTGGAGCCCGATTCGACCTCGAGCAGCGAGTCGGTGCCACCTCTCAGTGACAGGCTGTGCTCGCGCAGCACGCTAAAGACGCTTGCCGCATCGGTAGACGCCACGACCGAGCCCAGCAGTAGGCCGCCAATCCAGTCGAAGCCCAGTACTAAGTGCGCAAACGCACCCGTAATGCCGGCAGTGATGACGACGCCGAGGGTGCTCAGCAGCACCGCGGGCACGGCGACAGGTTTGGCACGGTCGATGTTGGTGTTAAAGCCGCCGTAGAACATGATGAACAGCAGCGCCGTGCTGCAGACGGTTTCGGTGAGCGCATAGTCGCTAAAGTCGATATGCGCCGGGCCGTTGACGCCAAGCAGCATGCCGAGTGCGATAAAGATAAGCAGGGTGGGGAAGGGGAGTTTTTTGCCGACGGGTTTGATGGTCAGGCACAGAATAATGACGAGGCCGATAAAGAGAAGTATCTGGTTCATGGATGGTGTCCGCTCCCGGGTGATTGGCGTGGCACGGTCAGTTGTCTGCGGTTATTTGTACCCAAAGATGGTGGGTTTATGGGGTTGGATTGCGGGCGTGCGCGATATCGTCATAGACGGCCGCCGTCTTTGCCTCTGCTCGGAAACCCTTTCCAGCTTTATTGCAACGGAGTACAATGGGTAACGTTTAAGTTCAACTTGAAGTTTTAGTTGCGGCGCCGGGCTTCGGCCGCAATGCAAGGAGAGGCGTACCATGGCGATCTATGTGACATCTGATGCTCACGGGCACGTGCGTGCGCTTGACGAGGCCCTGTCTAAGATCTCTTTGACGTCCGACGACACGCTGTACGTGCTGGGCGACATGATCGATCGCGGGCCCGATCCGGTCGGCGTTATTAAGCTCGTGCGCTCGCTGCCCAACGCCCACGTGCTCAAGGGTAATCACGAGCAGATCATGCTCGATGCCATCATTGGTCAGGATCCGCTCGATGCCGAGACCTGGGATATCAACGGTGGCTGGACGACGCGCGAGCAGCTCAACGACATGGAATTTGAGGCATACGAGGAGCTCGTGCGATGGATGGCCGCGCTGCCGCTCTACGCGGTGGTCGAGACCGAGGAGCGCCCGTATCTGCTGGTACATGCTGGAATCGAGATGAAGGCGGCGGGCGCGTTTTTGCTTGAGCATGGTGTCGATTGTGCCGATGGCGTCGGAGCGGTGGGTGCCGATCGCGAGCTGCTGCAGCAGATGCTCGCAGTGCAGTCGTCCGATGACCTGCTGTGGATTCGTCACGGCTATTGGGATGTGCCGACCGGGCTGCTTTCTGCCGAGGGCAAGGGTCCGGTCGTGGTGAGCGGTCACACGCCAACGGTGTCGCTCGGGCGTTATTGCGAGGTAGGCGGCCTGGCGGGGCTCGATGAGGGGTCGGGCCGCGGGCAGATTGTGCGCTTGGGCGGCGAGGACACTGCCGGCGTGCCCGATCGTATCGACATCGACTGCGCCGCCGCTACCGGCTCCGAGTTCGGCCGCGTGGGCATCCTGCGCCTGGACGACGGGGCGGAGTTCTACGCGAATATCAACCCGGGCGAATAATCGGTGCAAGGGGTAGCTAATTTTGGACGGGGCCTTTTTTGACTACTTTTGCCCTTCTGCCCGCTAATTGATTTCTCTGGGACGGGGATTAAATAATCATTTGGCTGCCCGCTGGCTAAGTGAGTAGACTTTTTTGGAAATGCCGAGCACCCAACATATTTGCCTCAATAAAACCGCAGGTCACAGACTTGTGCTCTGTCGGTGTGGTCGGGGATTCGGTAAAAGTCTACTCACTTAGTTTTGCATGCCCGCAACGAGACCCCAGTCGGGGAGATTCCATCGCAAATTCCGGTGACCGGGGCAGCTAATTAGGCGCCGTACGGGTTGCGGGCTCGTTCTATGCGCTGGCGGATGCGGCGGTACTCGATTATCAGCAGCACCAGGAGTAGGGCCATGATGGCTAGGTAGCTCACCACAGCGCCCATCAGACCCAGCAGCTTAATCAGGATCACCGGCAGCACCACGCTTACGGCGAAGCAGATCAGGTAGATCTTGGTGACGTCTCCAGCGTGGCGCAGCACCGTGATGATGGCGTAGATAAAGTCGATGGCCGCGGTGACGCCGCCGGCGACGACCATCAGCAACGCCAGCGTACGGTAGCGCTCAAAGCTGAGGCCGTACATAAAGCTCATGAGGGGGATGCCGGGGCCTGCCATAAATGCGGCGCACACGCCGGTGATGACCACGATCAGCGCCATAACGGCAACAATAATCAGGTCAAAGCGACGACGCTTGCGAGGATTAGCCCAAATGCTCGACAAGCGCAGGAGCTGCGGTTTATAGATAAATCCAATGCTCAGCAAAATAGCCTGCGCCGGAAAGAACAGGGCATTAAAGTACAGCTGATATTTGTATGCCAGCGTGCCTTCCATCACAAACTTGGGCATGCTCTCGATAAGGTTGAACAGGAACAGTGCACCAAAGAGCGGGGCGCACTGGACAAACAGGTGGCCGACCTCACGCAGGCTCACGCGGCGCGATTTTTCGGTCTCGAGCAGGGCAAGTGGCGCGGTGACCAGCACGAGCGAGGCGATCGCGGCGATGCCCATGGCCATGGCCGCGATGGGCATGCTGCGCGTGAGGAATAGCGCCACGCTGAAGACCGCGATGACGCCGACGGAGCGTAGCGTTTGGCTCATGCCGGCCAGGTAGAGCTTGTCGGCCTGCTGCAGGCGGCCTTCGTACACGTCGGCGACGCCGTCGATCACCTTGTAGAGGTAGACGCCCAGGCCGATCGTCGCCATCTGCGCGTCATAGCCGCGGGCGCTGCTGTACATGAGGCCGCAGCCTAGGGCGAGCGCTCCACAAAGCCAGCGGTTGAGCTGGTAGGAGGCAAAGGACGTCTTTTCGTCGATGTCTGAGACCTGGAAATTGCGCACGCCGTAGTTGCATGCGATCATGATGAGCGTGCCGGTGACGAAGGCGATGGAGAACTTACCGGCCTCCTCGGCACCCGCGAGCTGTGTCGACACGATGGTGAGCAGAGGAAACACCATGCCCCACACGGCGGTGCCCAGGGCATTCCAGAGATAGTCGCGGCGGGTGGCGTGCTCCTCGTATTCCGCTTCCTGCATGGAGAAGCCGCCGCCGTAGACGGCGCCGAGCAGACGGTTCCACCAAGCGTTGACCATGCGGTGGATGGGGCCGGGTTGGCGATTGCGCTCGCGGCGACGGCGTGTGGCCTGGCTACTGTCGGGACCGCCGGCGTTACGCTGGCTTAGCTCTTGGATGCGCGCGAGCTCTTCGGCCGTGTGGGAGGCGGGGAACAGGCCGTTCTCGATGCGGCCGGCCTGAGCCTTCGCGGTGTCGCCTTTCGATGCAGCGGGGTTGGAGACGCCGTTGCGGCGGGCGATGGCGCGGCGAATGCTATCGAGGGGCGTGATGCTCAAAGCGGGGTCCTTTCTATTGCTGCGCTCTAGTATAGACACCGCGGTGTTCGCTCGTGTTTTTGAACAGGTTGTTCGATAATTTTGGCGGCGCCATTCGGTAGTCGGCACTTTGGGAACGTCCCTAAGTGCCGGCATCCGAGGACACTCCTTGAATGTTGCCTGTTCAAGAGTGTCCCCAACGACTAGTCGTTTAAGAACGTCCCCAATGACTAGGCCGCTTGCGTGCGATTTTTGACCGTTGGGCGGGCGCTTCGCGGTTGCCGCAAAAACGTTTTTTCATATCGGGTACAACGAGCTTTACGTGAGTAAAGTGCGCGCCGCGTCCACGTGCCGCGTTTTTAAAGGAGGCCCCATGCCTGGTGTTACCCCTGCAGAAGTTCTGTCCAATTTTGGTATTACGCTGGTCGAAGATCCCGCCGAGAATCAACCCCGTCTGCTGGTCGATCTGCCCGCCGCGGAGCTCGTCGAGCACGCTATCCGCCGCGAAGAAGGCCGCATGGCATCCAACGGCGCGCTGGTGATCGAGACGGGGGAGCGTACCGGCCGTTCCCCCAATGACCGCTTTATCGTTGACACCCCCGATGTTCACGACAAGATTGCCTGGGGTGCGGTCAACCGCCCACTGTCCGTCGAGAGCTATGAGGCCATCAAGGCCGGCATCGTCGACTATCTCAACGAGCGCGACGTGTTCGTCACGCGCGGCATGGCGGGCGCTGACCGCAACCACACGCGTCGCCTGCTTGTTGCCTGCGAGCGTGCCAGCCAGGCACTCTTCATTAAGCAAATGCTCGCCCGTCCGCTCGCTCGCGAAATCGCGCGCACCGGCGAGCCCGACTTCTGCGTGCTCGCAGCGCCCGGTTACCAGTGCGATCCTGCCATCAAGGGCCTCAACTCCAGCGCCGCCGTGGTCATCAACTTCCAGGAACGCGTGATTCTGGTCGCCGGCACCGGCTACTCCGGCGAGATTAAAAAGTCGATCTTTAGCGTCATGAACTATCTGCTGCCCGTCGAGGATGACGTGCTGCCCATGCACTGCTCGGCCAGCATGGATCCCGTCACGCACGAGACTGCCGTGTTCTTTGGCCTGTCCGGCACGGGCAAGACCACGCTTTCTGCCAACCCCACGCGCCTGCTGATCGGCGACGACGAGCACGGCTGGTCCGACATGGGCATCTTCAACATCGAGGGTGGCTGCTACGCAAAATGCGAGGGCCTGGACGCCTTCCACGAGCCCGAGATCTTCAACGCCGTCCGTTTTGGCGCCATTTGCGAAAACGTGGTGCTCGACGAGAACCGCAAGCCCAACTACGACGACATCTCGATCACGCACAACACGCGCGTGGCCTATCCCGTGGAGCACATTCCTAACGCGTGGACTAAGGGCATGGGCACCACTCCGAGTGTCGTGCTGTTCCTGACTTGCGACGCTTTTGGCGTGCTGCCGCCCATCTCACGCCTGACGGCCGATGCCGCCATGTACCACTTTGTGACGGGCTTTACGGCTAAGATTCCCGGCACCGAGGTCGGCGTCACCGAGCCCACGCCCACGTTCTCTTCGCTGTTCGGCGAGCCGTTTATGCCGCTCGACCCCATGGTTTACGCCAAGATGCTTGGCGAGCGCATTGCCGACGGCCGCACGCGCGTGTACCTGGTCAACACCGGCTGGATTGGCGGCGGCTACGGCGTGGGCCATCGCATCGAGCTGGCCTACACGCGCTCGCTGGTCGCGCGCGCCCTCGACGGCACCATCGAGGACAGCGAGTTCGTGCACGACGACATCTTTAACGTCGACATTCCCACGACGTGCCACGGCGTGCCCGATGGCATCCTGGTGCCGCGCCAATACTGGCAGAGCACCGCGCGCTATGACGAGGCCGCGCACAACCTGGCGGTGATGTTCGAGGAGAACTTCGAGAAGAAGTACTCGCACCTGCCCGAGTCCGTCAAAGCCGCCGGCCCGCACGTTCAAGTACACGCCGACGCCCGTCATCGCGGCCGCGGGCTGCTGGGACTTCGCCACTAGCTTCGCCGTGAGTCCATATCCACCACAAAGGGGACAGGCACCTTTGTGGTGGTTTTGCTCGCGTGGATGACTCGGGTTACAATACGCCTGACATATCGTCCCCTTCTCCGGATGGGGACAGCGTAAGCGCTCTTGTGGCGGCACCGTAGGACTTTGAAGGTGGCCGCTGTGAGGGCGCTTTTTGTTTAGGCGCCCTCGCTCGGGCGTACGCTATGAAGGGAGAGTATATGAAGAGTTTCGTTGCCGAGGATTCGTTTTGGGAGCTGTTTCCGCAGGCGGCGGTCGGTGTCGTGGTCGTAAAGGGCATGAAGCCCGCGGCTCAGATTCCTCAAGAGGACGTGGATGCGATTGCGGCGTTGCTCGACCGCGCCAATATCGATGCGGAGCGTCATCTGGCCAGCGACACTATCAGCGAGAACGCACCGGTTAAGGCATGGCGCGAGGCGTATCGCCTGTTCAAGACCAAGAAGGGCGCGCGTTGCTCAGTTGAGAACCTGCTCAAGCGCGTGCTCAAAGGCAAGCCGGTCGGCCACATCACACCGGCGGTGGATATCTACAACACGATTTCGTTGACTTATGCGCTGCCCGTTGGCGGCGAGGAACTGCATGCGATTGAGGGAGATCTTCGCTTGAAGGTGACCGATGGTGGCGATGCGTTCTTGCCGCTTGGCGAGGAGGCGGACGATCCGACGCTGCCCGGCGAGCTCGCCTACATCGACGATGCGGGCGCTGTGTGCCGCTGCTGGAACTGGCGCGACGGCGTTCGCACGGCGCTGTCCGATGATTCGGCCGATGCGTTCCTGGCGATTGAGTGCGTGGAGCCCGAGCGGATGGGGGATTGCCAGGCCGCGATCGATCGCTTAGCCGAGCTGCTCGAGCGCTATCTGGGAGCGACGGTTGTCGTTAAGACGCTTGTGACCCGCGACAATCCCTGCGTGGAGCTGTAGCGACGCCTGCGGATCATGTTCGCCGGTCAAAACCACCACAAAGGTGCCTGTCCCCTTTGTGGTGGTTTTTATGTTGATGGGTTAACAAATGGGGTATTTGGGTACGGGTGTCGCCTTATGCGACTAAGATGTTTACCCGTAAGCATTATGCAAGCGAAAGGCGGTCGTCTCCCATGCAGCAGAACGACGAGACACGTTTCGAGGACTTTGTCGGACTGATCAGCGGGCTCTACAAGGAGATTCAGCGCATTAAGACATCCGAGGGCGCAAGGCTGGGCCTCAAGGGCTCCGACGTTATGTGCCTTTACTATCTTGAGCGCAGCAAGGACGGCCTGACTGGCGCTGACCTGGCTCGCATGGCAGGCGTGACCCGCGCCGCCGTCTCGCGTACGCTCGCGCATCTGGAGGAGGGCGGCTACGTCGAGGTCGACGATTCGGGCGATGCCGCCGTTAAGTATCGTGCTCCGGTGCGCCTGACCGCTCTGGGCGGCGAGAGCATGAGCGAAGCGGACCGCATCATTCGCGAGGTGCTCGATACCACCGGTAAGGCTATGGGTGTGGAGCAGCGCGAGCAGATGTATGCGTCGCTGCGCACGATTCTCAACACCCTGCGCGAGCTGTAGGGCCGCCAAGGCTTTTGCTTCCAATTAACAACTGCATAGTCCTGTTTGAGCGCGTATACCGTGCCGGGGCCTTGCTGTCAAAATTCCCTGCGCGGGACCTGCGCAAGAAAGGATTCGCTATGTCCGTCCGCATTATTACCGATTCCGCAAGCGATATGTCGCCGGCCGAGCACCCAGCACTGGCCGTTTTGCCGCTGTCCGTCACCTTTGGCACCGATGTGTACATGGATGGCATCGACATCGATCACCAGCGCTTTTACGAGATGCTCGTGGAGCGCGATGAGCTGCCCAAGACCGGCCAGGTCAACCCGTACGCGTTTTCGCAGGCGATTGCCAAGGTTCGTGAAGCCGGCGATGAGGCTGTGATTATTACCGTGGGCGCTAAGCTATCAGGCACCAATCAGAGTGCCCGTACCGCACTTGCCGAGGCGCCGGGCGGCGACGTGTACGTGGTGGATAGCAATAACGTCACTCTGGGCGAGCGTGTCCTGGTCGAGTATGCCCTGCGCCTGGTGGATGAGGGCCGTAGTGCGGCCCAGATCGCGGCGGCCGTCGAGGCCGTCCGTGACCGCGTGGTCGTCATCGGCCTGCTCGAGACGCTGGAGTACCTGGTGCGCGGCGGTCGTCTGTCTGCTGCGGCCGGCGCCGTGGGCACGCTGCTCAACGTAAAGCCTGTGGTGGCTGTCGAGGACGGTCTGATCGTGCAGCTGGGCAAGGCGCGCGGTTCCAAGAACGGCCGCAACCTGCTGAACCAAAAGGTCGAAAAGGCGGGCGGCATCGACTTTTCCATGCCGCTGGCGCTCGGCTATACGGGTCTTTCGGATGCGGTGCTCAAGAAGTATATCGAGGACAGTGCCGCGTTGTGGGCCGGCCATGCCGAGGGTGAGCTGCCCATCCGCACTATCGGCGCCACCATCGGCACCCACGTGGGCCCCGGCGCTGTGGCCGTAGCCTTCTTCCGCCCCGCCAACTAGCTTTCCGGTCAAAACCACCACAAAGGGGACAGGTACCTTTGTGGTGGTTTATGCTGGGTTCGGTTGAAAGGAGCACGCAATGGCGTCTGAGGGCTTTTTTGAACGGGTGTACGAGGTGGTCGAGCAGATCCCCGAGGGGCTGGTCGCCACGTATGGTCAGGTGTCGCTGCTTGCCGGTCGACCACGAAGTGCGCGGTATGTGGGGTATGCCCTGCATAGCAATCCGCGCCCCGGCGAGATTCCCTGTCACCGCGTGGTGTTTGCCGACGGGCGCATATGCGAGGGTTTTGCTTTTGGCGGTCCCGATGCTCAACGTGAGCTTTTGCTAGGGGAGGGTGTGGCGTTTAAGGACGACATGCACGTCGACCTGGCCGTCTGTCGTTGGCCTGCCGGACTCTAACAGCTCTGCCGTGGTCAAAACCACCACAAAGGTGCCTGTCCCCTTTGTGGTGGTTTTCCGTTGCAGGTTTACCTGGGCTAACTTATGGAGAAGGTGTGGCGGAGCATATTGACGCTAGAAAGTAAACCACGGTGAACTATATTGTATTCAGCAACGGAGCAGGCAATAGGCGATGAAAAAGCCTGCCCTGTTGAGTTTGATTCGCATTCCTCCCCTCTGTGCGATTCAACGGTGTACTTCGGGAACAGGCCCGCTGGCAACTAACTGCCGGCGGGCCTGTTCCTGTTTGTCGGGGGAGTGCGATGGGCGGAGCCGAACAGGTCGGGCATCAAAAAAGGCGGACGCCGTAGCGCCCGCCCTAAAGCAATCGAAAGCTCAAGCCAGCAGATCGGTCTAGTACACCATGCCCATGGCGTCCTGAACCTCTGCCAGGGTCTGATCGGCGATCTCGTTGGCGCGACGGTTGCCCTCGTGCAGGACGTCCTTTACATAGTCCAGATCGTTCTCGTAGCGCTGACGGCGCTCGCGGATCGGCGCGAAGTACTCGTTGACGGCCTCGGTCACGTACTTCTTGAGCTGGCCGGAGCCGCCCATGCCGATCTCCTCGGCAATCTCGACCTCGGAGCGACCGGTGCAGATGGCGGCGGTCGAAAGCAGGCCGGACACGCCGGGGCGGTTCTCGGGATCGAACGTGATCATGCGCTCGGAGTCGGTCTGGCTCTTCTTGATGCGTTTGGCCGTCTCCTCGGCGGTCATCGAAATATTGATGGCGTTGCCGTAGCTCTTGCTCATCTTGCGGCCGTCCAGGCCGGGCAGCAGCGGGGTCTCGGACAGCAGCGCCTCGACCTCGGGGAACACCTTGCCGTAGCGGTTGTTAAAGCGGCGGGCGATGGTGCGGGTGAGCTCGATGTGCGGCAGCTGGTCGCGACCGACCGGCACCACGTTGCCCTTGCAGAACAGGATGTCGCAGGCCTGGTGCACCGGGTAGGTGAGCAGGAGGCCGGTAAGCTCGTGACCCGAGGCCTCCATCTCGGCCTTGACCGTGGGGTTGCGCGCCAGCTCGGCCTCGGACACCAGCGACAGGAACGGCAGCATGAGCTGGTTGGCGGCGGGCACGGCGGAGTGCGCGTAGATCATGGTCTTGTCGGGGTCGATGCCGCAGGCAAGGTAGTCCATGACCATGTTGTACACGTTGTCCTGGATGTGCTCGGTGGTGTCGCGGTCAGTGATGACCTGGTAGTCGGCGATGAGCACGTTGGTCTTGGCGCCCATGTCCTGCAGCTCAACACGGCCCTTGAGGGTACCGAAGTAGTGGCCCAGGTGCAGACGGCCGGTGGGGCGATCACCGGTGAGCATGGTGAACTTCTCGGGCGTATTGGCCAGGCCCTCGCGAATGGCGTTGCTCTTTTGCAGCGCGACTTCGTAGCTGTTCTCGTTTGGCATGATTGCTCCTAACGTATGTTCATGGGTCAAGATGATAACGCGTTTATTGGAGGGGCGGGACGTAAGTAGGCGAGGGGCGGGAGAGGGGTGGCTTGTGCGGTGGGTGCGGCGCGGCCGCGCTTGGCCAACGGTGCCTTGGCACATCCTTGGCAGCTTGCCCTAGAGCTTGTGGTGGCGCTCTTCCTTACGTTCCTCAGCTGCCTGCTCCTCCTGCTTAAAGGCGGGGTCGTCGGGGGTGACGAGCTCGTCCTCGTGCGTGCGCTTGTTGTAATGGTGGCGCAGCACGGGCTCAAACAGATGCAGATGCTTGGCGAAGGCAGCCGAGCCAATGGCGAGCACGGTAAAAATGAGCACGCGCATGGGCACCTCGACCTGATTGATGGCGGCGGCGCCGGCCGAAAGCATGATGCACCAGGCATAGATGAGCAGCACGGCCTGTTTTTGGTTGTAGCCTTCTTGGATCAGGCGGTGGTGGATGTGGCCCTTGTCGGCCTGTCCGATGCTAATGTGGGCGCGCTTGCGGCGCACAATGGCGCTAAACGTGTCGATGATAGGCACGCCGGCAACGATGAGCGGGATAATAAGCGAGGTGAGTGCGGCGGTGCGGCTCACGTTGAGCAGCGAGATGGAGCCCAGCGCAAAGCCCAGAAGCAGCGACCCCGAGTCGCCCAGGAAGATGCTTGCGGGGTTGAAGTTGTAGCGCAAAAAGGCCAGACAGGCGCCAAAGAGCGCAATGGAGAGCGCGGCGGCGTCGATGCGGCCCGAGAGCACGGCCATCGAAAACATGGTGAACGACGCGATGCCGCAGATGCCCGTGGCCAAGCCGTCGAGGCCGTCGATGAGGTTAATGATGTTGGTGAATGCCACCAGATAGATCACGGTAATGGGGTAGGCGAGCCATCCGAGCATGATCTCGCCGGGAGCAAACGGGTTGACGATGACGCCGATCCGCAGGCCGCCCATGCAGGCGATAAGCGCGGCGAGGACCTGTCCGGCCAGCTTTTGCTTGGGCGTGAGCTGGAAGACGTCGTCGATAGCGCCGGTCGCAAAGATAACGGTAAAAGAAAGCGCAAGTATGGGGTAGCTGATGTGCAGACGGGGGTGGGGCACCAAAACGGGCGGCCAACCCAGGTACCAGGTGCCTAGGATTTGCACAGTGCAGGCGACGACCAGGCCCAAAAACACCGCCGTTCCGCCCAAACGCGGGATGGGCTTGGTGTTGATGCGGCGCTTAGAAGGATAGTCGACGGCGTCGAGCTTGATTGCCAGACGCTTGACTAGGGGGACCGTGAGGAAGGTCGTGATAAAGGCCGCCGCTGCCACGCATAGGTACGGTATGTAGCTCGGGGATGAAGCCATGAATCTAAAAACCGCCAAGCGTCGAAGGAAAAGGTCAGAAGAACGCCATGCGCAAAGGGCATAGCCGAACCATAATACTCGACCAAGGGGGGTGCATGGAATTGCACGCAGCGATAATCACGCGCTTACCAGATATTGGGATGTTGTCGATGGCTTGTCGGGATGCCGGCGGGGATCCATATGGACTGTATGGTGATTTTCGGCAAAAGAAAACCACCCCCCACGTTACGAAAATGAACCCACCTAAAACAGGTGGGTGCCCTCATCGACTGTTCCAGCGTCCTTAACAACGAAGGATACCTGTACTAGGTACGACTGTGTGGGCTCCCTAAATAAACGCGACGGTTCACCCAGTTGCTCCGCGGGGGGCGGAATATCTACATCATAAAGCGGCACTTTATCGATTCCAGTCTTGACATTACAAAAATCGTGTCGGACGATTACGGCGCCTTAGGGACGGAGCCGTCTATGCGGTCTGGCCCTTTACGTTTGAGCTGCTGAATCGTTGTTTTGGAGCATGTTTTTATGCCGACGTCGTTGACCGAACTTTTTTCGCCCGCCTGCCATTTGTGTCCGCGCCGTTGCGGTGCGGCACGCGACGAGGGTGCGCGTGGCGTGTGCGGCGCCGACGACACGCTTAAGGTCGCCCGCGCGGCGCTTCATATGTGGGAGGAGCCGCCTATCTCGGGCGAGGCCGGTTCGGGCACGATCTTCTTTAGCGGTTGCTCGCTTAAATGTATCTACTGCCAGAACCACGAGATCTCGACCGGCAATTTTGGCCTTGAGATTTCGCCTGAGCGCCTGGTCGAGATTATGCTGGAACTGCAGGACCAGGGTGCCAACAACATCAATTTGGTGACGGCGACGCACTATGCGCACCTGTTGCCTGCCGCGATTGCCGCGGCACGGATGCGCGGGCTGGTCATCCCGATCGTCTACAACACGAGTGGTTACGAGCGTGCGAGTGCCGTGGCGGCGCTGGGCGACCTGGTCGATGTGTGGCTTACCGACTTTAAATATGCCGATGCCGGGCTTGCGCAGTCGCTTTCTCATATTAAGGACTACCCGCGCGTGGCCGTGTCGGGTCTGGCCCAGATGGCGCGCGAGATCGATCGCCGCGGGGGAGAGTTGGTGGACGAGGACGGGCTCATGAAGCGCGGCATGATTGTGCGCCATCTGGTACTGCCGGGACATGCAGACGATTCGTGTCGCGTGCTGGACCTGGTGTGGCAGACGGTGGGCGATGTGCCGATCTCGGTCATGAACCAGTACACGCCCAATGCACTTATGCGCGAGCAGGGCGGCGACCTGGCGCGTGCCGTGACGCGCGAGGAGTACGAGCAGGTGCTCGACCATGCCGACGACCTGGGCTTTACGACGATGTTCTGGCAAGAGGGCGGCGCGGTAGACGAGAGCTTCACCCCGGCCTTCGACACCACCGGTGTTCTCACCAGTGCAAAGTAGTGCGTTCGTCGATGAATTTTCTGGGACGGGGATAAAAAATCATCGAGAGCATCGCCTGTTCGAAAAGTTGCCAAAATAGCCGCGCCCCAAAAAGACTGGTTATTGGGCGTTGACAGTTGGCGAGCCGTAGGTAAAATATCGACTTGTCCTGGGGACGTAGCTCAGTTGGGAGAGCGCTGCCGTCGCATGGCAGAGGCCGAGGGTTCGACTCCCTTCGTCTCCACCCTTGGATTTGATAAGCCGCTGACATTGTGTCGGCGGCTTTTTTTAAAAGAAAGGGCTATACCATGGCCGAGCTTGAGTCCCAACCACTGTCTGCCGAGGAGCGCGCCGAGTTGGAGGAGCTCCGCGCCGAGAAGGCCCGCCGCGAGGAGCAGGAAAAGGCTCGTCGCGAGCGTGAGGAGCTGGCCGCCCTGCGTGCCGAGCGTGCGAAGGCCGAGGAGGCCGCCGCCAAGGTCGCATCCGTGCCGGCGCCCGCCGCGCCCAAACTTCAGCCTAAAAAAGCCGCTCGTCCCAAGCCCGTCGATTCCAAGCCGAGCCGTGACGAGATGACGTTTGCCCAGCGCATGGTTACCTCTAAAGAGCCTGTGGACGAGGACGATATTCCCGGCATGCCGCCGGCTCAAAAGCTCATCATCGCGCTCGCCCTGATTGGGTTTATCGTCTTTATGGGCTACACGATCCTGACCAGCATGGGCCTGCTCTAACCGATTTGCATCGGGCGTCATGTCCGCATGCTCTGCTCTCGTCCAACCCTCAAATTCTGCACCACACATTCGAAAGGTCGCCCCATGGCTTTGACCGACATCTCGCATCCCACCGACATCGCAATGCTCACCGATCTGTACGAGCTCACTATGGCCCAGGGCCTGTGGGAGAGCGGCAAGGCCAATGAGCAGGGTTGTTTTACCGCGTTTTACCGCGACCATCCCTTTGGCAGCGCTTATGCCGTCATGTGCGGCACCGCCGAACTACCCGAGCTGGTCGAGAATCTGCGCTTTACGCCCGAGGACATCGACTACCTCGCCTCGCTCCGGGCCCCTGCCGGCGGCGCGATGTTCAAGCCTGGATTCCTCGACTACCTGCGCGATTTTCGTGCGCATGTAAACATCGACGCCGTGCCCGAGGGCGAGCTCGTCTTTCCGCGCGAGCCCATGGTGCGCGTCACCGGCCCCGCGCTGGAGTGCCAGCTGCTCGAGACGGCGCTGCTCAACATCGTCGGGTTCCAGACGCTTGTCGCCACCAAGACGGCGCGCGTGGTGCTCGCCGCCGACGGTCGCCCCGTGGCGGAGTTTGGCCTGCGCCGAGCCCAGGGTCCCGATGGCGGCCTGGCCGTTGCGCGCGCGAGCTACGTTGCCGGCTGCTCCTCTACGTCCAATGTGCTCGCCGGCCGCCGCTACGGTATTCCCGTCTTTGGCACGCATGCGCACAGCTGGGTGATGAGCTTCGATTCCGAGCTCGAGGCCTTCCGCGCCTTTGCCAAGTCGAGCCCCAAGAACTGTACGCTGCTCATCGACACCTATGACGTGCGCGAGGGCTGTGAATATGCCATTACGGTTGCCAAGGAGATGGAAGCGGTGGGCGAGCGCCTGTCGGCCATTCGCATCGACTCTGGCGACCTCGCCAAGCTCTCCAAGTATGTGCGCGGCCGTTTTGATGCCGAGGGCCTGCCCTATGTGGGGATCTCGGTTTCTAACGATCTGGATGAGTACACGATTCAGTCGCTGCTCGACCAGGGCGCGCCCATCGACAGCTTTGGCGTGGGTACCAAGCTCGCGACCTGCTATGACCAGCCGGCGCTGGGCGGCGTGTACAAGCTTTCCGCCCGCCGTGCGAGCGAGGCAGATCCATGGACGCCGGTGGTCAAGCTCTCCGAGCAGCCCTACAAGCGCACGATCCCGGGCGTGCAACGCGTGCGCCGTTATTACGACGGCTTTGGCGGCCCGGTCTGCGACATGATCTACGACGAGGACCATCTGGCGGGGGAGGGCGCCGCGCGCGGCAATACCCTCGTGGCCGTGAATGATGCCGCCCTGGTGACTGACGTGTCCGAACTTGAGTATCGCGAGCTGCTGGTGCCGATCGTGCGCGATGGCAGTGCGGTGGCTCCGCGTGAGAGCATCCAGGACGCGCGCGAGCGCTGTGCTTGGGCGCTCGATCATCTGGACGCAGCTTTCAAGCGCTTCCTGTACCCGCAGACCTATGTGGTGGGCATGGAGCAGGGCCTGGCTCAGGTGCGCGACGAGCTCGTGCGCAAGAACATGGCCGCGGCCTCTGCCTTTCCCTGGGCTCACTAATTCCTTGGGCGGTAGGGGCGAGTCACGCTCCCTTGGCCGCCAGCTCGGCCGTTCGCTGAACAGTTGATTGGTTTGACGTATGACGACTTCTTATAAAACGATGGTGGTAAAGATCGGTTCGTCCACGGTGGTGGGTGCCGATGGCAAGGTCAACCGCGCCTTTATCGGCGGACTTGCCGATCAGGCCGCAGCGCTGCGCAAGCTCGGCTGGCGTCTGGTCGTGGTGAGCTCGGGCGCTATCGCCTGTGGCTATCCCGTGTTGGGTTTCGACCGCAAGCCGGTCGGCGACCTGCCGAGCCTGCAGGCCTGCGCCTCGGCCGGCCAGTGCATCATCTCGTCGGCCTACGACGAGGAGTTCCATGCGCGCGACCTGCTCACCTCGCTCGTGCTGCTCACGCGCCACGATACGGCCCGCCGCACGTCCTACCTGCACGCGCGCGACGCCCTGCTGCGCCTGGTTGAGCTGGGCGTGGTGCCGGTCGTCAACGAGAACGATACCGTCACCGTCGACGAGATCAAGTTTGGCGACAACGACACGCTGGCGGCGCTTGTGAGCTGCCTGGTTTCTGCCGATCTGTGCGTGACGCTCTCGGACATCGATGGTCTCTATACTGCCAATCCGCATGAGGACCCCACGGCCGAGTTTGTTCCTGTCGTGCATAAGATCGATGCCAAGATTATCGCCTCGGCAGGCGATTCTTCGACTTCGGTGGGCACGGGCGGCATGATCACCAAGATTCGCGCGAGCCGCATCCTGATGACGGCGGGTATTCAGAGCGTGATTTGCTCGGGTGAGGAGCCCGATGCGCTCGTGCGCCTCGCCCGCGGCGAGGGCGTGGGCACGCTGTTCGATCCGCCGGCGGAGCGTCTGGACATCGCACCCCGCAAGCTGTGGATCGCACTGGGCGACAAGGCGCATGGCTCGGTGACGGTTGATGATGGTGCTGCGAAGGCGCTGGTCAGCCGTGGCTCTTCCTTGCTTGCGGTGGGTATTCGCGAGGTCGATGGCCAGTTTGCCGAGGGCGATGTGCTCGATGTGTGCGATCCGAGCGGTATGGTCGTCGCCCGCGGTATCGCCGAGGCCGATTCGGACGTGCTGGAACTTGCTGCCGGTCGCCGCCAAGACCAGATTGCCAGCAACCGCCTGCTGGCAGACCTGGCCGAGAAGCCCGCGATCCATAGGGACAACTTGATAGTGTTTGCATAAAGTGAGGCAGCGCTATGGTTCGTTTTGCCAGCAGCGCTGCCTCGCTTTTGCCGGCACTTGGGGACGTTCCTATTGTGCCGGCAGGTGGGGACTCTCCTTTGCTAGAAGATCCGGCGCAGGTCTCCGCGGTTGAGGGCCTCGTCGAAGAGGTGCTTGAATACCACGCTGCCGTGCAGGCCGTCGTGCTCGAACTCGTTGGTCACCCAGGCGTGCGAGTTGCCCACGCGGTCGAGCGTGTCGAGCTGCATGCCCGAGTCCACGTACATGTCATCGAAGTACACCGCGGCCTGGAGCGGCACCTCGTTGCAAGCCAGGCGCTGCGGGTCGTAGATCTTGTCCCAGCTCGTGTTTTCCATCAGCAGATCCATCGCGGGCTTGAAGGGTTTGAGCTCGGGCATCTGCTCAAACATCCACGGGAACATGGCCTCGCCGGTAAACATGAGCGGGCGCGCGAGTGTGTCGAACTCGGCACGATGAGCCTTCTCTTCTGCCGCGGCCCAGCGAATGGGCATAGTGTCGCCGTCGGCGTATATGAACTCCTGCAGCGTCCAGTACAGCGGATTCGTGCGCGTGTTGGTGCGCTCGAAGGCGCGCATCAAAAAGCTGTCAGATACCGAGGCGCCGCAGGTCAGCGTGCCGTCGCCGTCAACAAACGCGTGATCGATAATCCAATGCATGCGCTCAAAGCTCGGCTTCATGCCAAAGTCGCTGCCCATGAGCTGTAGACGCTCGACCGTCATCGGCGAGCCGTCGGGCAGCACGGGCTTCTGGGCCTCGAGCGCATCGGCCAGGGCTGCCACGCGCTCGACGTCGGCGGGGTAGCGGTCGTAATACTGCTGCGTCTTGGCTGCCATGCGCGGGAAGGTGTGCGCGTAGACCTCGCTGGCGCTCGCGGGCAAGTGGGGGATGCCGCCGCAGGTAAAGCTTGCCGCCACGCCTTCGGGGAAGAGCGACAGATAGCTCAACGTCAAAAAGCCGCCGTAGCTCTGCCCGAGTGTGACCCAGGGCTTGCCGCCAAAGCCCACCAGGCGCAGGTACTCAAAATCGCGCACGATGGAGCTGGCGAGATGGCGCTTGAGGAAGTCAGCCTGCGAGCGTGCGGCATCGGAGCCGGCCGCCGTCGCGCGCTCGCCCAGTGCGGCAATCGTGCGCCCGTCTACACAGCTGCTGCGCCCGGTGCCGCGCTGGTCGGGCAGGACGACGCGGAAGTGCTTGACGGCCTCCTCGATCCAGCCGTCGCTTGTGGGCGACAGCGGACGCGGGCTCTCGCCGCCGGGGCCGCCCTGCAAAAACAGGAGTAGTGGCAGATCGTCGTTGATGCGGTCGGGCGCGCAAACCACGCGGTAGAAGAGCTTGATGCTCTCGGGCGCGCCGGCGATGGGTGCCGGCATAGCGCCGCGGCGCATGGTGCTGCCGACGGCCAGGAGCATCGGCTCCAGGCCGCGCCAGTCAAGGGGGACGTCGATGCTGTGGTCCTCGACATAAAGGCCGGGGACGTGGTACGAAGTGATGAGGGCCATGTGAGTCTTCCGTTCGTTGCGGTGTTTCGGGTTGACCAATTCTACCGCCGTGGGCGAGGCCATGCGCAAATCGGCTACCATGGTTGCAAACTTCTAGGAGAAAGGGCCGCCCATGTCGGTCGATATAGCCACGTATGTCCACGATCTTGCCGTTGCCGCCAAGGCAGCGTCGGCCTCGCTTGCCACGGCGAGCGATGAGCAGCGTCAGGAGGCCGTGCGCGCCATGGCCGCAGCACTGCGCAACGGTGTCGACTCCATCGTTGCCGCCAACGAGCTCGATATGTCCGCTGCGCGCGATGCGGGTACCTCGGCCGGACTGCTCGATCGTCTGCTGCTGACGCCCGAGCGCGTCGAGGGCATGGCCGCCGGCCTGGAAAAGCTCGCCGAGCTGTCCGATCCCGTGGGCCGCGTGCTCGACCATCGCGTGCTTGCAAGCGGCGTGGACCTGACCCGTGTGAGTGTGCCGCTGGGCCTGGTCGCCATGGTCTACGAGGCGCGCCCCAACGTGACGGCCGATGCCGCGGGCATCTGCATACGCACCGGCAACGCCTGCATTCTGCGCGGCGGCTCGCTGGCCTATCACTCGTGTGCCATGATTTCTGAGCTGCTGGCCGATGCGCTCGAGGCCAAGGGCTTCCCGCGCGAGGCCGTGTCGATGATCGAGTCCACCGACCGCGAGGCCACTGGCGAGCTCATGAAGCTTCGCGGCATTGTCGATGTGCTCATTCCACGTGGCGGTGCAGGCCTGATCCAGCGCTGCGTGCGCGAGTCGCTCGTGCCGGTGATCGAGACGGGTACGGGCAACTGCCACATCTACGTGCATGAATCCGCCGACTTTGATAAGGCACTCAACATTATCGTTAATGCCAAGACCCAGCGCGTAGGCGTGTGCAATGCCGCCGAGTCGCTGCTGGTCGACCGTGCTGTGGCCGATGCGTTTTTGCCTGCGGTCGTGGCAGTGCTGCATGACCACGGCGTGTTCATTCACGGCGACGAGGCAACCTGCGCCGCATGCGCCGATGCCGGGCTTGCCGAGGGTGATGACTACGTCGCCGCGACTGAGGAGGACTGGGGTCGCGAGTACCTGGCGCTCGAGATGAGCGTGAAGGTCGTGGCAAACGAGGACGAGGCCATCGCACACATCAACCGCTACGGCACGATGCACTCCGAGGCTATCGTTGCCGAGGACACGGATGCTTGCGAGTGCTTCCTGGATGCGGTCGATGCCTCGGCCGTGTACGCCAACGCCAGCACGCGCTTCACCGACGGCGGCGAGTTTGGCCTGGGCGCCGAGATCGGCATCTCGACCCAAAAGCTCCATGCCCGCGGCCCCTTTGCCGCCGAGGCCCTCACCACCTACAAATACAAGCTCCGCGGCACCGGCCAGGTCCGCCCCTAAACCCCTCGTAAACGAAAACCACCACAAAGGTGCCTGTCCCCTTTGTGGTGGTTTTAGGTGGCGTGGGCGGTTAGGACTGGAAGGTATCGCGGTCGGGGGCGAAGGACTGCATGGCCGCGATGGTGCGGTCGAAGAGCTCGGGAAGCTCCCAGCCCAACATCTCGGCGCCCTGCGAAATCACGTCGCGCGAGCAGCCGGCGGCAAAGCGCTTGTCCTTGAACTTCTTCTTGAGCGACTTGGTCGTAAAGTCCATAACGCTCTTGCTCGGGCGCATGATGACGGCAGCGCCGATCAGGCCGGTGAGCTCATCGCAGGCAAACAGGATTTTTTCCATCTGCAGCTCGGGTTTGGGCAGCGAGGTGTTGAAGTCCGACGTGTGCGTCTGGATGGCGCGAATGAGCTCGGGAGACGCACCTTCGCCCTCAAGAATCTCGGCAGCATAGATGGTGTGGTTCATGGGGTCGTCCTCATGCTCCTCCCAATCCAGGTCGTGCAGCAGACCGACGATGCCCCAAAACTCCTCGTTCTCGGGGTCGAACTCGCGCGCAAAGTAGCGCATAGTGCCCTCGACCGTCTCGCCATGGGTGATGTGGAACGGGTCCTTGTTGTGCTCGTTGAGCAGTTCGAACGCGCGGTCGCGGGTAATTCCGGCGGTAAGCGGCTCTGCCATAGGAGACTCCTTGTGCTCGTGGGTATCGATAAGAATGAATACTACTAGAACAAGAAAACCACCACAAAGGTGCCTGTCCCCTTTGTGGTGGTTTTTGGCGCGGATGGGTTAGTTGAGGGCGGCTTGGGCTAGGCGGGCTTCAGCGGCCTCCTCGGTGACGCCAAGGGCCACGGCGAACTCCTCGATGGAGCGGCGCTTGGCTTCCTTGAGTACGCGCATGTAGTAGGAGCTGGGCTTTTTATCAGCTTCCTCGGCCTGGCGAATGCGGTGCATCATGGTCTTTGCCACGCGGACCGTCTCGGGCGCACCCAGCTTGAGCTGCTGCTTAAAGTGCGTCTCCTCAAGTGAGCTGTTGCGCTCGGTAAAGGTGTCGCACTCCAGCTCGTCATAGTGGCTCAGCAAGTGCTCGGCATCTTGCTGCGAGATGGCGGCATGCAGACGGTCGGCCTGCGCCACGGGGTACATGAGGATCGTCTGCGCATGTCCCTGCTTGGTCTCGAGCAGCAGCATGGGCTGCGGTGTGTCGTCCCTAAAACCGACGACGGTGCAGACTCCCTGGCCCGGATGAATGACGTGTTGACCGATTGAGAACATGCTACCTCCAACTTATACGAATTTACGTATGTCTAGAATAACACGCTGACGTGCGCAAACCCTTACTTTATGCAGGAAAAGCACACAACTCTGATAGGTAAGAGTATTCGATAAAAGACGCAGCTCATTCACACCTTTATGCATTTTCAATGCGTGCATAATTTGCAGGCAGACTGGCATCTTTGAGTGACTCCATACAAGCTGTAGTCAATTTTGTGCATATGCAATATCTATTAGCTTTACCCTGCGACAGTAGCTACTGCTTGTGATAGAGTGCTACAAACTCTGGCTTTTGCCCTACGAGTGACCAAGAGCTCGGGGGCTTTAACACAAGGAGGACCTATGCCCGAGAAGATTGAAGAGCTGGTACGCGCTGCGCTTGCTGCGGCCCAGGAGGCCGGCGACCTTTCCGCATTTGAACTTGACGATTGCGCCATCGAGCGACCGGCTGACACTTCTCATGGCGAGTGGACCTCCACCATGGCCCTGAAGTCCGCCAAGCTGGCTCACTGTGCCCCGCGCAAGATCGCCGAGGCCATCGTTGCCCATATGCCCGAGGACCCCGCGATCGAGAAGGTCGAGATCGCCGGCCCTGGCTTCATCAACTTCTACCTCTCCGTTGCCGTCAAGAACGCCATCTTTGGCGAGGCCCGCGAGAAGGGCATGGACTTCGCTAAGTCCAACGTCGGTGGCGGCCTGAAGACCCAGGTCGAGTTCGTCTCCGCCAACCCCGTCGGCCCCATGCACATCGGCCATGGCCGCTGGGCCGCTCTGGGCGACTCCCTTTGCCGTGTTATGGACCACGCCGGTTACGACATCCAGCGTGAGTTCTACATCAACGACCACGGCTCTCAGATGAACACCTTCGGCAACTCCATCAGCACGCGCTATATGCAGCTTGCCGACATCATCGCCAAGCAGGGCGTGGATATCGACGAGGCTCACAAGTTGCTGATCGCCGACCGCGACGCCTTTGTTGCCGACGAGAACGACGAGCACCCCGAGACCCATCCGTATCAGGACAACTTTGCCGAGACTCTGGGCAAGGACTCCTACGGCGGCGACTACATCATCGACGAGGCTGCCGAGTTCTGGCGCACCGACGGCGATAAGTGGGTCGACGCCGATCCTCAGGAGCGCATGGAGAGCTTCCGCGAGCGCGGCTATGTGAAGATGGTCGACAACATGCGCGACCTCTGCCACGCCGTCAATTGCGACTTCGATCGTTGGTACTCCGAGCGTTCGCTGTACGTGAAGGACACCGAGGGTGAGACCGCCGGCACCTCCGCCGTCGACCGCGCTTTTGAGAAGCTCGACAAGATGGGCTACCTCTACACCAAGGACGGCGCCCTGTGGTTCCGCTCCACCGACCTGGGCGATGACAAGGACCGCGTCCTGATCAAGTCCGACGGCGAGTACACCTACTTCGCCTCCGACGTTGCCTATCACTGGGATAAGTTCCAGCGCGTCGACCACGTCATCGACATCTGGGGCGCCGACCACCACGGCTACATCGAGCGCGTCCGCTGCGTCTGCGACGCTCTGGGTTACCCCGGCAAGTTTGAGGTTCTGCTGGGCCAGCTCGTCAACCTGCTGCGCAACGGCAAGCCCGTCCGTATGTCCAAGCGCAAGGGCACCATGGTGACCCTGCAGGAGCTCGTCGACGAGGTTGGCTCCGACGCCGCTCGTTACACGCTCATCTCCAAGAGCTCCAACCAGATGGTTGACTTCGACATCGAGGCCGTTAAGAAGCGCGACAACTCCAACCCGGTGTACTACGTGCAGTACGCTCACGCCCGCGTGTGCTCCATCCTGCGCCGTGCCGCTGACGTTACGCCCGAGCAGGCTGACGAGATGGGCATGAAGGCCGTCGCCGCCAAGGCCATCGGTGAGAACGTCGATTACTCGCTGCTGACCGACCCGACCGAGCTCGCCCTTTCGCGTAAGCTCAACGAGCTCACCGACCTCATCGCCAGCTGCGCTCGCGATCGCGCCCCGTTCCGTCTGACGCACTTTGCTGAGGAACTCGCCGGCGACTTCCACAGCTTCTACGCTGCTTGCCAGGTTCTGCCGAGCGAGGGCCGTCCTGTCGACCCCGAGCTTTCGCGCGCCCGTCTGGCCGCTTGCGATGCCGTCCGCGTGACGCTCGCCCTGGTGCTCACCCTCGTTGGTGTCTCCGCTCCCGAGCAGATGTAAGCTACGGGTCATTTGACCGTACAGACTTGGTTTAACTAAGCCTTGAAAGCCCGATCTCCTACGGAGGTCGGGCTTTTTGCGTTTGGTGAGACTATTTGGTTTGCTGGGAAATGCTACCAAATCGCAACTATACCGGTTTACGGGGCTGAATCGCCAACTGGCGAGCATGGTGCCAATAGCAATATTAAACCCGCAGGTAGATGGCTTATTGTTTTTTGAGAATGAAGGGTATGGTTGGCTTGCAGCATTCTGGCCCCGTAATCCGGCGTAGTTTTGAAAATTGTCCCTTGGGGACGGAGGAAAATGGATCATTTTTGTCTCGCGGAGGGGTGGCGGGATACCGTCCGCCACGAATTGGGCTCATCTCCTACGTTTGGACGCATATCCCGAACCATGCCGAAAAGTACGATATTAAAACCGCAGGTAGCAGACTCGTTGTTTTTGAAAAAACAAGGGTATGGTCAGGGGCTCGGGGGCAAACGTAGTAGATGGGCGCGATTCGTGGCGCGGCTATTCCGGGTGCCACGGCTTCACTCCTCTGGCGCGACATTTCAAGGCGCTTTTGAGGAGGAGTGTCCCTGATGACTGGGCGTTTAAGAACGTCCAATGACTAAGTTGCAGGTGACGGCGGTTGTGTTACACTAACGCTGCGTATATGACGCAAATATCTCGATACAGATCAATGATGTCCGTCGGTATTTGACGGAGCTAGACTGTTTAGCCGCCCTGAAGGTTTATGCAGGGAGCATGTGATCACAGGGCTTGAAAAGAAAGTTGAGCAAACACTGTGTCTGATCAACAGCAAGAAAACGAAATAACGACGACGCAGGCCGCTCCCGCTGCACCGGTTGCGTCGGACCAGGTTGCGGCGCCCGCGCAAGTCTCGGCTCCTGAGACGCCTAAGGCTGCTTCGACGCCTACGCCTGTAGCGGCTGAGAAGGCCGTGCCTGCAACTGGTGAGGAGGCTGCTCCGGCAAAGCCCAAGCGCATGCGCCGCACGGCCAAGCCTGCCGCTGACGGCGAGGAGGTCACCAAGCTCAAGCGCCGTACCACGCGCACGACGCGCGCCAAGCGCACCGTTGCAGCTGACTCCTCGGCGTCGATTTCCGATGAGGTCGCGCAGGCACGTGCGTTGGCGCAGATTAGCGAGGCTCAGGTGGTGCGCGCCCGCCGTCGTGCTGCCGAGCGCGAGGCCGCGGCTCTGACCGAGCTTGCAGCTCCGTCTGTGCCCGAGACCCCTGCCGCCACCGAGACCCCTGCCGCCGACCTGCCGACCGAGAAGCCGGCAACGCGCACACGCCGTCGCACGGCTGTTAAGGCCGAGCAGGTTGCTGAACAGGTAACCCCCGAGCTCACTGAGGCTTCGGTCCGTTCCGCGGCAGGGGAGGGCGCATCGCCTGCTGAGCCCGCTGCGCCTGTCGAGGCCAGCGAAGTTCCCGTTGTCGATCCGGCTTTGCGCCCGCACCGTCGCGGTCGCAAGCCCAAGGCCTTCGTCGAGGCAGAGAAGGCCGCAGCCGCAGCTGCAGCCGCTCGGGATGCTGCGGCGACCGCCGAGTCTGCAACCGCTGCCGATGCACCCGCCCAGGATGCTACGACTTCCGAGGCCGCTCCCGCCGATGTCGAGCCCGCCGACGTCCGTCCTGGTCGCAGCCATCGTACTGCTGTTAAGCGCACGTCCAAGGCCAAGGCTGCCAAGAAGGGTGCGTCCGAGGATTCCGCCGAGACGACCGCCGATGCATCGACTGATGCCGCCGAGCCCCAAGACGTCGAACAGTCTGCGTCCGAGAAGCCCAAGCGCGGTCGCAAGAAGTCCGCTAAGGCCAAGGCCGCCGAGCAGCATGCCGAGGCCGAGCCGCAGGGCGATTCCAATGCCGAGGCCAGCGATGATGCTTCGGCTAACGAAGACGCCTCCGCAACCGATGGCACCGCCCCCGTCGAGACCGAAGAGAGCGCTCGCCCCAACCGCCGTCAGCACAAGCGCAACGACGAGCGTAATGACCGCAACGAGCGCAAGGACGAGCGCAACAACGATCGCCGCAACCGTCAGCGCGACCGCAAGCAGCGCAATAAGGAGCGCAATGCCGCTCCGACTGAGCCCACGCTTTCGCGCGAGGAGCTCGCGGCCATGAAGGTCGCCGAGCTGCGCGAGAAGGCCAAGGAGTTCGAGATTGAGACGACCGGCAAGAAGAAGGCCGAGCTCGTCGAGGAGATCTACACCACCGCCGCGAAGGCCGAGGGCTTCCGCGACATCAAGGGCATTCTGCAGATTCGCCCGGACAGCTCCGGCATCATCCATGCCCACGGCTACATGAAGTCCAACGACGACGCCTTCGTGCCCGCCTACCTCATCCGCTCCGCGCGCCTGCGCACGGGCGACGTCATCGAGGGCTCGCTGCGTCCTTCGCGCGGCGGCGACAAGCGCGCCGGCCTCGCTAAAATCACGACCGTCAACGGTCTGGACCCCGAGCAGATTCGCAACCGTCCCAAGTTCGGCGACCTTACCCCGGTCTATCCCAATGAGCCGCTGCGCATGGAGCACGGCAAGGACTCCATTACCGGTCGCGCCATCGACATCGTGTCGCCGATCGGCAAAGGTCAGCGTGGCCTGATCGTGTCCCCGCCCAAGGCCGGCAAGACCACGATCCTCAAGAAGATCTGCCAGTCTATCTCGATTAACAACCCCGAGGTGCACCTCATCTGTCTGCTCGTCGACGAGCGCCCCGAAGAGGTCACCGATATGCAGCGTTCCATCAAGGGTGAGGTTGTGGCGTCGACCTTCGATATGCCCGCCGACAACCACACTCGCGTGGCAGAGCTCGTCATCGAGCGCGCCAAGCGCATCGTGGAGCTGGGCGGCGACGTCGTGGTGGTGCTCGATTCCATCACGCGCCTTGCCCGTGCCTACAACTTGGCCGCGCCCGCCTCAGGCCGCATCCTTTCGGGCGGCGTCGATTCGGCGGCACTGTATCCGCCCAAGCGCTTCCTGGGCGCAGCCCGTAATATCGAGAACGGTGGCTCGCTCACCATCCTGGCCTCTGCCCTCATCGACACCGGTTCCAAGATGGACGAGGTCATCTTTGAGGAGTTCAAGGGCACCGGCAACATGGAGCTTAAGCTCGACCGCGACCTGGCCGACCGTCGCATCTTCCCGGCTATCGACCCCGTTGCCTCCGGTACGCGTAATGAGGACCTGTTGGTCGACGAGCAGATGCGTCCGTTTGTCTTTGGTCTGCGTCGCATTCTTGCCGGCATGAACAACACCGAGCGCGCAGCCGCGTCGTTTATCAAGGGTCTTAAGGGCACCAACACCAACCAGGAGTTCTTGGTGCGTTCGGCTAAAAAACACAGCGACTACGAGCAGACGTTCTAGGTTGTCATCCACACGCAGCGATGGTCATCAATGCGATAAAGGGTCGGGGCTTTGAGCCTCGGCCCTTTTTCATATCCTCTATCCGCGCTTATTTTTGACCATAAGACTGGCAAGCAGCAGGTTTCCCGTTTCAATCCGACATCGTCGCTTGCAATCGACAGGGCGGTTTCGCATAATAGCTTTTAAGCTTCGCGACGGATAACGCAGATGAAACGAACCATATACCGTTGCTTTGGGGCATAGCCCCGCTTCATCTTCTCTCGCGCAGCCAACTGAATGATGCGATTTGGGTGCTGGAAGATGGGGAGAGCTCATGGCTTCTTCTGATGCAACACAACGAGCAGTCCTTGCCGGACTTTCGTGCGGGATCGGCCTTGCCGCTCCCGTGGTTATGTATGCCGCGACGCTGCCGTTTTCGTCGGTGAACGAGACGGTCGTGGCGGGTGCGGTTCCCTTCGCCGTGGGCGCGGTGGCGGGCGTGGGTATCTATGCCGCCTCGCTGGGTATTTCCGAGTACCGTGCGCAGCGTGAAGAGCGTCTGTTCCAGCCCAATGCCATGGGCGGTGCCGCCAATCTCAATCAGCATCAAAGCGAGTTCAAGACCGCCTCGATTCCAGCTCAGCAGCAGGATGCGACTCCTTATGCTGCTGTTTCTGCTTCTCAGGCTCAGTCGGAGCAGTCTACCTCGGCATTCCTTTCCGGCCTGACTGGTGCGTTCCAGCGCCGTCATGCCGATGATGGTGTCCCTACCATCGCTCGAGCCGCAGATGCTATGGACGAGGACGAGGCTTGGTCCATGATCGACAGTATGCTCGACGACGATTCGCCGGTGAGCTGCGACCCTGCACACTCGCGCGACGTCTATCAAGTCGCCATCGACGAGCTCACCAACGGCGGGCAGACCGGCTCCTTCAATCGTGACGACATCGCCGCCGCGGCACGCGCCGTGTCTGGCTCCCAGGCCGCCCCTGCGGGCAGCACGGCGGCTTTCGTGGCACTCGTCGCCAACGCGGCAGCCAATAACGCCTACAGCGCTACCTCGGCGGACGCGAACGCTTCTGCCGACAATTCGTACGTTGATGAAGCCATGACCGCGGACGAGGAGGCCGTTGCCGCCCGCCGTGCCGCCGAAAGCTCGCTTTGGGGCGCTCCTGCCCAGCAGCAGGCGGCTGAGGCTGCGCCGTACAATGCAAACCTCGCCAGCATGCCTATCATCTCCGGTGCCGCGGACATCGATCTCGATGACCTCGATGAGCCTGCAGCTATCACCGCATCGATTGATGTCCAAGATCGCATCGACACCGGCGACCTTCCGGACGCCTCGCTCGAGGTTGATGTTCCCATGGCCGATTATTCGGGCCACGAGGACATGTGGGCCGCCGCCACCGCGATTCTGGATGAGATTGACGAGCCCGCTCCTGTTGTAGCGCCCGCTCCCGTCGCTGCCCCTCAGCCTGCTGCCCCCGCCTATGTCGGCCGTCACAGCGCTGTGTTCCCCGAGGATACCGCCCGTATCTCACGCGAGAGCATCGAGCGGGCCGAGGCTATTGCCGCTGGCATTATGGAAAATCGTCGTCACGAGCGCGTCAATCAGATCCTCGAGGAAGAGATCGAGCGCCTGCAGTCCTCTACCGCCAAGCGTACGGGCCGTGCCTATCTGAGCGTTATCGAGGGCGGTACCGCCAGCTTCGCGCCGCTCCGCGCGGAGGCATAACTTCTGCATGGTTAAGATCAATCGAAAATGGGCGGTCGTGACCTGCCTGATGGCGCTCTTGATCTGGGGCAATTCGCTGGTTCCCGGCTCGGGATCGGGCTCGCTGAGCCTAACGGTCATGGAAGCTATCCGCGGTTTCCTGCACGGCGTGGGACTTCCATATGAATGGGTGACCAACTTTGTCGTTCGCAAGTGCGCGCATTTTACCGAGTATATGGTGCTCGGCATCTTGGCAACGCACGCCTTTGATTTTGAGGGCCGGCGCACCTTTGACGTGCTGCTGCCCACGGCGGTGTTCCTGCTGCTGATTCCCTCGATCGACGAGACGATTCAGCTCTTTGTGCCGGGACGCGCCGGCATGATCACCGATGTGATGATCGACTGCTGTGGAGCGGCAACGGGCGTTGTGCTCCGATATCTCTTACGGTCGCTGATGTGCGCCAAAAAGGCCGCCTAGGACGTATTGTTTGGTCCTAGGCGGCCTTTTTTATTTGAGGGCTTATATGAGGCGTGGTGGCGTCGTTCCGTAGGTCGGATTTGCCGGGCGCGCCACGCCCTGTGGGTGCGGCTGCTACTGAAGCGCCTGTGCGCCCAGGGCCAGGCAACCCATGATGCCCTGCTTGCCCTCGAGGCTGTTGTTGACGATGTAGTTATCGATGTCGTTGACCTCGGGCGTGACGATATAGCCGTTGAGCATTTCGGCGCACTTCTTGCGCGCGAGCGGCACGATGGGGGTGTGGTCGGCCACGCCGCCGCCGATGATGATCTTTTGCGGCGCGTAGCACATCGTGTAGGTCATGAGCGCCTGTGCCAGATAGCCGGCGAGCAGGTCCATGGCCTCCGGGTCATCGGCCATGTCTCCGGCGCTCTTGCCATCCCAGCGCTTTTTAACGCCGGGGCCGGCGATGAGGCCCTCTAGGCAGTTGTCGTGGAAGGGGCAGGCGCTATGCTCGCCGATGGTGTCGCGCGGGTCGCGCGTGACCAGGATGTGGCCGGCCTCGGGATGCATCATGCCGTGCACGAGCTTACCGCCCGAGAGCACGCCGGCGCCCACGCCGGTGCCGATGGTCAGGTAGACCACATCGGTAAGGCCCTGAGCGCAACCAAACGTGACCTCGCCCAGGCAGGCGACGTTGACGTCGGTATCGTAGCCGCAGGGGATATTGAGCTCGTTTTGGATAGTGCCCAGCAGGTCAAAGTAGCGCCATGCCGTTTTGGGCGTCTCCAGGATCTTGCCGTATTGGGGCGAGGCGGGGTTGACTGCGGTAGGGCCAAAGGCGCCAATGCCCAGCGCGGCGATGCCCTTGTCGGCAAACCATGCGTTGACGGCCTCGACGGTTTCCTGTGGGGTCGTGGTCGCGATCTGCTCGCGCTCCAGGACCGTACCGTCTGCATAGCCCGTGGCGCAGACCATCTTGGTGCCGCCGGCCTCGAGCGCTCCGATAAGCTGCTGTTCTGCCATAGTATTCCTCTCTCTGGGACGAGTTGCTCCGTGACTAAAGTATAGAGCTCTAAACCATTTAAGAAAGCGCTATAGAAAGAAGCCTCGCAACGCGGCGGGCGGTGCGAGGCTTCTTTGGTTGCTTTAGTTGCCGGGCCGTCCTTACCCGCGCGGCTTGATTTTATCACGTAGCGACTTGAGGTTCTCCAGCGCCGCGTTAAGCGTCTCGTCTCGCTTGGCAAAGTGGAAACGAATCAGATGGTTGACGGGCTCGCGGAAGAAGCTCGAGCCGGGCACGGCGCCCACACCCACTTTAGACGCGAGGTCTTCACAGAACTCGAGGTCGCTGTCATAGCCAAACTCAGAGATGTCCATCATGACGTAGTAGGCGCCCTGCGGCACGTTATGCTCAAGACCGATGCTGTCGAGTCCCTGGCAGAACAGGTCGCGTTTGGCGGCATAGAGGTCAAGGACCTCATCGTAATAGCTGTCGTCGAAGTTGAGGGCGGTGACGACGGCTTCCTGCAGGGGAGCGGCGGCGCCCACGGTGAGGAAGTCGTGGACCTTTTTGATGCGCTCGGTGATTTCGGCAGGGGCGATAGTGTAGCCCAGACGCCAGCCGGTGATGGAGTAGGTCTTGGACAGCGAGCTGCAGCTGATGGTGCGCTCGAACATGCCAGGCAGCGTGGCCATGTAGACGTGCTCATGGGGTGCGTAGACGATGTGCTCGTATACCTCGTCGGTGATGCAATAGGCGTCGTACTTTTTGCAGAGGTCGGCGATAAAGGTGAGCTCCTCGCGCGTAAAGACCTTGCCGCAGGGGTTGGAAGGGTTGCACAGGACGATGGCCTTGGGGTCGTTGTCGCGGAAGGCCGCCTCGAGGACCTCGCGGTCGAAGTCGAATGTGGGCGGGTTGAGCGGCACGTAGACGGGCTCGGCACCCGAAAGGATCGTGTCGGCGCCGTAGTTCTCGTAGAACGGCGAGAAGATGACGACCTTGTCGCCGGGGTTCGTAACCGTCATCATGGCAGCCATCATGGCCTCGGTGGAGCCACAGGTGACTACGATATTCTCGTTGGGGTTTACCGACATGCCCATAAAATGCTCCTGCTTGGCGGCAAGCGCCTCACGCATGGCCTGGGAGCCCCAGGTGATGGAGTACTGGTGGTAAAGCGGCTTGGGGTCGGTGGCGATGGTGCTGAGGCTATCGAGCAGCTGCGCCGGGGGATCGAAGTCAGGGAAGCCCTGCGACAGGTTGACGGCGCCATACTTGTTGGAGATGCGCGTCATGCGGCGGATGACGGAATCGGTAAACGTTGCTGTGCGATTGGAGAGTTCTTTCATGACGGTCCTTTCGAGGATTTGCAGTGGGGCAAGTTTACTCCCATGAAACCGGTGGGATTTGCTCGAAATGGTCTCGAAAAACTCTTTTCAAAATTCTTGAAAATTGGGGCTTGCATCGCGTGGCGTTCCTTGCAATAATAGTCGAGCGCGAAGCGCACAGGACACGGTGGGTGTAGCTCAGTTGGCTAGAGCGACGGGTTGTGGTCCCGTAGGTCGAGGGTTCGAGTCCCTTTACCCACCCCAGTTCTTGCTTCGTGTTGATATCGGGTCGTTAGCTCAGTTGGTAGAGCAGGGGACTCTTAATCCCAAGGTCCAGGGTTCGACCCCCTGACGGCCCACCACACGATATCTCCTCTAAAGTCCGCCACAACGGACTTTAGCTTTGGGTCGTTAGCTCAGTTGGTAGAGCAGGGGACTCTTAATCCCAAGGTCCAGGGTTCGACCCCCTGACGGCCCACCAAAGTATGTTAAAGCGACTGGCTTCGGCCGGTCGCTTTTTTGTTGACCTTTCATGGGGTCGAACCCGTCGGGGCGCGGAGCTGAGGAAATGCGTGAGCATTTACCAGCGCAGCGCGCAAGGCGCAAAGCGCCGCAGCGGCCGCCTGCGCAGCAGGCTGACCCCCTGACGGCCCACCCAAAGATTGTTAAAGCGACTGGCTCAGGCTGGTCGCTTTTTTGTTGACCTCGCATGGGGTCGAACCCGAAAGGGCGCGGAGCTGAGTGATCTGCACCGTGATTCCCTTAGGGAAACACGGCTAAAGCCCCGTAGGCGCGTTCTCCTTAGGGGAATCTTGCTTACGGGACTCGATGCATGTTGAGAAGTTGTGATCAAACTCAAAGTGAGAATCGATTTAGTCTGCTCGATAGTGCGAACCTAAGCTTTCAGTTCGCTTGCGCATGGCTTTGACCATTTCCTGTGCTAGTCGAATCTGCGACTGTAGGCGGGCGAGGGCTGCGATCTCGCTGTCATCGGCATGCGGCTTGCTCAGCGCCATGGCCTTGTCTTGCAGGCTTTCAAGCTGTTGCAGGGCCTCGGATAGGCCTGTTTCGGTCCTGTTGATCATGCAATAGGTGCTCATCGTGTGCCTAAGCCTGTGTGTCAGGCGTTCGGCATCTGTTGTGGCAATGCCGTACTGGGGGAGGGTGATATCCGCCTTCAGGGCTGCCTCAGGCTCCTTCTGCGCTGCAAGGGCTGCCGATGCGCCCGCGATGCGCCCGAACACGATGCCGTTGGCACTTGATAAGCCACCAATGCGGTCGGCTCCGTGCATGCCGCCTGTCGCCTCGCCGCAAGCGTAGAGACCCTCAACGCCCGTGTACGCGGTCTTATCGATCTTGATGCCGCCGTTAGCGGCGTGGGCATACATCGCAACGCGCATCTCGTCAGTCGGAGCGATGCCGTGCTCGTCTTGCAGCCAGGTGGCAAAGGTCTGCACAAACTCTGGGACATCCTCGCGGGGGAAGTCGTAGTGGAGTGCCAGGCCTTCGACACCTGCCTGATCGATGACGAGATCGATAGCGCGGGAGGCCAAGCGTGACGTGAAGGGGCCATATCCAGAGCGCTGCTCGAGCAGGTCGTCCAGCTTGTCGTCGGCAATATCTACCGGCTGGTCTATATGTACGTAGCGCCAGGTTTTCTCGTTGAAGACCAGGTTGCGCTTGGGCTCGATGAAGCCGGGCATCATCTGCATGAACTCTATATTAGCAAGCGATGCGCCGTGCGCCAGTGCGATGGCCTGCGAGGAGCTGAGCACATCAGCCGACGTAAGGCTGCGCTCGAACAGGCCGCCTGTGCCACCGGCTGCGATGATCGTGGCCTTGGCAGCAAAGGGCACGATTCGATTTTCGGTAAGGTCGTAGAGTACGGTTCCGGTTATTCTGCCGTTCGTGTCCTCAACAAGGTCAATAAGCTCATGGCGGGGGAGCAGGCGAATGCCGAGTGACTCGATCCGGGTCGTCAGAGCGTCCTCAAGGGGCTTGCGGGTGAGGCCGCGCCACATACGTGTCTTATGGTCAAAGCAAGGGATAAATTGCTTTTGCTGGGCGCTCTCGGCGCTTTGCGGGTGCTGGAGTTCTACGCCCAGATCCTGTTCGAGCCAGTCAATCGCTTGGGGAATGCAGTGGACGAACGTTTGGACGAGTTCGGGGTCGGCAACGCCGCCGCCGACGGTCTGAATGGTGTCGATGAGGTCCTGTTCATCGTCTTCGTTAACGGGTCCGATAAGCCCTAGGCCCCAGGTTCCGGGGAAGAAGCTCGATCCACTCATAGTCTTGCCGGCGCTTGCCACAGTGACGGTTGCACCCGTGCGTGCCGCTTCGATGGCGGCGCAAAGGCCCGCAATGCCAGATCCAATTACCAGTACATCAGTCGATTCCATCAGATTCCTTTCTCGTCCGGCGCATTGTCGCACGGGTGATCGGCAATGGGGCCGCAAAGACTCGGCAAATCGGTAAAGGGCAAATATGGCAGGTGGGCGTCATGGACGCTCTGACGCTCCATCTCTTCACATCTCGTATTTCGCCCCAGCTGATATATCGGCATTAGCTACCCTGCACCAGCGCAAACAAAAAGAGCCGCTACCTCGAAAGGTAGCGGCTCCAAAGCTCAACTATATGAGCATCGCGCGGGCGCGATTAGGCCTTGAGGGCCTCCTCGACGGCGACAGCGCAGGCGACGGTGGCACCGACCATGGGGTTGTTGCCCATGCCGATGAGACCCATCATGTCAACGTGCGCAGGCACGGAGGAAGAACCGGCGAACTGGGCGTCGGAGTGCATACGGCCCATGGTGTCGGTCATGCCGTAAGAGGCAGGGCCGGCGCCCATGTTGTCCGGGTGCAGTGTACGACCAGTGCCGCCACCAGAAGCGACGGAGAAGTACTTCTTGCCAGCCTCGAGGCGCTCCTTCTTGTAGGTGCCAGCGACGGGGTGCTGGAAGCGCGTGGGGTTGGTGGAGTTACCGGTGATCGAGATGTCGACGTTCTCGTGCCACATGATGGCAACGCCCTCGCGGACGTCGTCGGCGCCGTAGCAGTTGACGGCGGCGCGGGGACCATCGGAGTAGGGGATGGTCTCGACGACCTTGAGCTCGCCCGTGAAGTAGTCGAACTGGGTCTTCACGTAGGTGAAGCCGTTGATGCGGGCGATGATCTGAGCAGCGTCCTTGCCCAGACCGTTGAGGATGACGCGCAGCGGCTTCTTGCGAGCCTTGTTGGCGTTCAGAGCCAGGCCGATAGCACCCTCAGCGGCAGCGAAGGACTCGTGACCGGCCAGGAAGGCGAAGCACTCGGTGTCGTCGGAGAGCAGCATAGCGCCCAGGTTGCCGTGGCCCAGACCGACCTTGCGGTCCTCGGCGACGGAGCCGGGAACGGTGAAGGCCTGGATGCCCTCGCCGATGATGGCGGCAGCCTCAGAAGCGGACTTGGCGCCACGCTTGACAGCGAGAGCGCAACCGAGGGTGTAGGCCCACTCGGCATTCTGGAAGGCGATGGACTGGGTGTTGTTGACGATCTCACGCGGGTTGAAGCCCTTGTCGGTGCAGATCTGCAGAGCTTCCTCGAGGGAGGCGATGCCGTTGTCGGCGAGGCACTTGTTGATCTTGTCAGCGCGGCGCTCGTAACCTTCGAACGTAACAGTCATAGTTATTTCCCTCCCTTTCTACTCGTGAACCGGGAACACGCTGGCGACGGAGTGAGTCTCCTCGTCGGTGCGCGGGTCGATGTACTTGGCAGCGTTCTCCCACTGACCATAGTGGCCCATAGCGCCAGCGATGGCCTCCTCGGGGGTCTTGCCGGCCTTGACGGCGTCGGTGAACTTGCCGAGGTTCAGGAACTCGAATGCGATGATCTCGTTCTTGTCGTTGAGAGCCATGCGGGTGACGTAGCCCTGAGCGAGCTCGAGGTAACGAGCGCCCTTGGCCTTGGTGCCGAACATGGTGCCGACCTGAGAGCGAAGGCCCTTGCCGAGGTCGTCGAGGGAGGCGCCCACGGGCAGGCCGCCCTCGGAGAACGCGGTCTGGCTGCGGCCGTAAACGATCTGCAGGAAGATCTCGCGCATAGCAACGTTGATGGCGTCGCAGACGAGGTCGGTGTTGAGGGCCTCGAGGATGGTCTTACCGGGAAGGATCTCGGAAGCCATGGCGGCAGAGTGGGTCATGCCCGAGCAGCCGATGGTCTCAACGAGGGCCTCCTCGATGATGCCGTCCTTGACGTTCAGCGTGAGCTTGCAGGCGCCCTGCTGAGGTGCGCACCAACCCACACCGTGCGTAAGACCGGAGATGTCGGAAATCTCCTTAGCCTGGACCCACTTGCCCTCCTCGGGGATGGGTGCGGGGCCGTGGTATGCACCCTTGGCAACGGGGCACATGTTCTCCACTTCCTGTGAGTACTGCATGCCTCTCCTCTCTATCGTGTTGGCGTCCCGTCTGGGGGTCGTGGCTGGCGATTGCCGGGCGACCCTTCGAAAGGGACATGACATGCAGCCCCTATAATACCGCGAAATGCACGGAATATTCGGCGAACGGCTCAGTTTTCGTAGCGAGAAGTCCGGAAGTTTTAATTGAAACGGTTTAACTCTATGTTCTGTGGTCGCGAACCTCCGTAGAGGGGGTCCGTCTTTGGCAAGCTTTTGGTCGGCTCTTGTAAGCGTTGCAGGGGTTGACCTGTTGCAACGGTGCCGTTCGCCGCCTGTTTACTGCCTTTGGCCGCGCGAGTGTATTGTTTTGCGTGAATGTTTTGATGGCACGCTTCAATCGTGCTGTATTGGATGGTAGCAGATCCCGGCGAAGGGAGCGCCATGCAGCGCGTTTGGAGAACGGTTACCGGCTTTTACCATGTCTGTGCTCGCGGTGTGGGCAAACAGCTCATCTTTGAGGGCGATGAAGACCGGTGGGAGTTCTTGGAGCTGATGCGTGAGTGCTGCCGCAAGGCGGGCGTGACGGTTATCGCCTGGTGCCTTATGGGCAATCACGTGCGTATGGTGCTTGCAGATTACGAGGACGCGATGAGCGCGGCGATGCACCGGCTGCTTTTGACGTACGCGCGGCGGTTCAATAAACGCACGGGGCGCACAGGGCATCTGTTCCAGAACCGTTTTGACCGGCGCTCGCTCGATACCGACTGGCAGGTGATGGAGGCTATTCGCTCCGTTCACGCCGATCCGCAGGAGGCGGGCATCGGTCTCATTGAGCGTTATCCCTGGAGCAGCTTTCCGGAGCATTTGTGCGCTTGCGACGGTGACGCGGCCGATGTCGCGAGGGGATTTTCTGATCCTTCTTGCGTGCTTGAGCTATTTGGTTCTGCCGAGGGCTTTATTGCCTATTCGCTTTCGACGCCCGACGGCAGTGAGCCAGCGCTGTGCGATATGAAAGAGACGGAATGGGAACGCCACGCCTTTGCCGACAAGATGGCGAAGGGGCTCGGGGTTCCGCTTCGTGGGGTTAAAGTCGCACCGCCGGCGCAGCGCGATACCGTTATTTTTGGATTGCACGATGCCGGTTTTACGGTGCGCCAGATTGAGCGGTATACCGGGATTGGCAAAAGTACCGTCTCTCGTATCGTGCGCGCCCGCGCGCGAACGGCGATGCGGGCTGGCGGAAACGTGATGTAAGGTCGCCTGTTCACCGCAGTTGGGGTCGTCCATACGCCGCAACCAGCGTTCAAAAGCTTGGTACGGTAACTGCACTTCTTAATATGCATAGAACAATCGTCATCTTGCATAAAATAACAGCTCAGTCCGGGTTTGCCCGTGCCTACCCCCGTCTGCGCCGTGCAAAAAACGGAGTTTTCAGCATCGTGGTGCTGTCGGCACTGCCGCAGTCTTGCAACATACGGGTCCCGAAGCTATTTATGCCTTCCGATGCGCCTCCGAAGCGCATGTATGTGATCCCTGAGACCGCGATGCTTGTTCTAAAACACAATATATATGCGCCTGGAGACGTTGATTAACGCTTTCGATGCGTATACATACAGCTTGGCGTGCTGAATACTCGCAAAAATGCACGTCGCACCCTATGGGACCCGTCTGCGGCAGGCGCGAAGCGAGTCGGAGCTCAGCAGAACGGGGCTTGGCGCATTGCTTGGCGGGCCCGGGGCCCTGCCGCAGGCCTTTGGTGCTGTGGAAAACGCCCGTGTTCGCGTCTGGCCGTGTGGTAAATGACAGACGGGGCGCCGGACGCGCTGATTTTGTGTGTTCGTGCTCATTAGGAAAAACAGAGCCGCCCGTATCGGGCGGCTCGGCAATCAAAAACCTTGGATTCGGAGCATACGCTACTGGTTAGCTTGCCCCTCGAGCATGCCGTCGAGGGTGCGCCAGGCGAGCTCGGCGCATTTGACGCGGGCGGGCATGTGCGAGATGTCCTGGAGCTGGGCGGCTTCGTCCAGGTCTTCCAAGTCCTCCTCGGAGAGCTGCTCGCCGCGGATCATGGCGAGGAAGAGCTCTGCCAAGCGGTGAGCTTCCTCGACGGTCTCGCCGGTGATGAGGTCGGCCATGATGTCGGCACTGGCCTGACTGATGGCGCAGCCGTGGCCGGTAAAGGAGGCCTCCTCGATCACGCCGTTCTCGACGCGCAGCTGCAAGGTGAGCTCGTCGCCGCAGCTGGGGTTGATGCCGTCGTGCTCGTGCGTGGGGGCATCCATCTCGTACTTGTAGTCGGGGTGCGAGTTGTGCTCCATAAACGTGGTGGAGGTGTACAGATTACCCATTGAACGTGCTCCAAACGTGATGCAGGCCGGCGATGAACTTATCGATGTCGGCCTTGTCGTTGTAGAAGGCCACGCTGGCGCGGCAGCAGGCGAGGTTCTCGACGCCCAGCCAGGTAAGCAGCGGCTGCGCGCAGTGGTGACCGGCACGGATGCACACGCCGTCCATGTCCATGATGCTCGCGACGTCGTGCGGGTGGATACCCTTGACGTTAAAGCTGACGACGCCGTGATGGTTGTCCCAATAGATGGAGCCGATGATCTGAACAAAGTCGAGCTGCATGAGTTCGCCCATCAGGTAGTGGACGAGTGCCTGCTCGCGTGCCTGGATGTTTTCGTAGCCAACCGTGTTGACGAGGTAGTCGAGTGCCGCACCCGTGGCGAAGATGCCGGCGGCGTCCTGCGTGCCGGCCTCGAACTTCTCGGGGACGGGCGCCCAGACGGCGTCCTGCTCGGTGACCGAATCGATCATCTCGCCGCCGGTGAGCATGGGCGGCATGGCGTTGAGCAGGTCCATCTTGCCCCACAGCACGCCGATGCCCATAGGGCCCATGGCCTTGTGTGCGCTAAAGGCAAAGAAGTCGGCTCCCAGGTCGGCCACATCGACCGGCATGTGCGGCAGCGACTGTGCGCCGTCGACGACCAGATAGCCGCCGTACTTGTGCACGAGCTTGCCGAGGTTCTTGACCGGGTTCTCGACGCCTAGTACGTTGGAGACCTGACCCACGGCCAGGATCTTGGTCTTGGGACCCACCTTGGCCAGAACCTCCTCGGTGGTGAGCTGGCCGGTCTTGGTGGGGTAGAGGTAGACGAGCTTGGCGCCGGTCTCGCGGCAGACCTGCTGCCACGGGATTAGGTTGGAGTGGTGTTCCATGATGGTGATGACGACCTCGTCACCGGGCTCGAGCACCGTGGGTGCAAAGCTCTTGGCGACCAGGTTGAGCGACTCGCTCGTGTTGCGGGTGAAGACGACCTCGTTGGCCTGGGGAGCGCCGATGAGGTCGGCGATCTGCTGGCGCACCTTCGCGATGGCCTCGGTTGCCTCGACGGACAGCGAGTACAGGCCGCGCAGGGGGTTGGCGTTCATGCGCTGATAGAAGTCGCGCTCGGCGTCGAGCACACAGGCAGGGCGCTGCGCGGTGGCGGCGCTATCGAGGAAGGCGATCTCGGGGTGCTGCTGGAAGAGCGGGAACTGCGCCTTGTAGGGGTTGGTCTCGATGTCTACGGTGGGCCAGCCGCGCGAAGCCTCGTCGCTGGCGTCGAGCTCCATGGGCTCGGGGGCAGTGCAGGTATCGCATTTAACGTGCTCGGTGTCGATCATGCGAGCTCCTCTTCAAAGTTGTCGATCAGGTTGTTGCCCAAGCGGACGACGGCGGCGCGGGTGCGCTCGTCGGTGGCGGAAAGCGCGGCGTCCTCCAGCTTGGCGCGGATGAACAGGTCCTCGGCGGCATTTTGGTCAAGGCCGCGGCAGGCGAGATAGAACAGCTGCTCGTCGCGGACGTGGCCGATGGTAGCGCCGTGGTTGCCGGCGACGTCGTCCTCGTCGCAGAGAATGACGGGAACGGTCTTGTTGTCGACGCCCTTGTTGGCCAAAAGCACCGTCTCGCGCTCGGTGCCGGTTGCACCCTTGCAGCCGTGCACGAGGTCGATGGTGCCGCGGTAGACCTTCTTGGACGTGCCGGTCAGCACGCCGTTGGCGTCGATCTCACACTCGGTCTTGCGACCGCGGTGGCGCAGCTCGTAGTTAAAGTCGCGCACCTGCTCGCGGGCGCCCAGGTAGTCAGTATCGATGGTGACCTTGGCGGTATCGCCCAGCAGGTCGCCGGCAAGGCCGGTGGCGCTGGCGCCGGCACCCAGGACGGTGTGCTGCACGTTGACGCGCGCGCCCTCGTCCAGGAACAGGCCGGTGTCGTCGAGCGCGATCCAGCTATCGTCGAGCGTCTGCGTGCAGGTCACGTTGACGGTGGCGTACTCGTGAGCGCACACGCGTAGCACGGAGCCCACGACACCCTCGCCGGTAACGGGGGAGTCTAGGGCGACCTGCAGATCGAGCGTCGACTGGGGACGAGCGACGACGTCGACGGCGGCGATGGCCGCGGCGGCATCGACACCGCTCACGTGCACGGTAACCGTGGCGTGCTTGTATGTGGGCACATCGATGACGATGCGCTTGGTGGCGTGGTCGACCAGATAGGCGTAAGCAGCCTCGCCCATGCCGGTCTCAAAGGCCTCAGCAGGGGAGAGCTCCTCCTCGAGCTTGATGGCACCGGCCTGGTAGATGGAGGTGGCGGGCACGTCGAGCTCGGTCTCGGGCGTGATGCGGGCGCGGTCGGCGGCGTCGCCGGGGGCGGAGGCGCGGCGCCCGGGGAAGCGCTCGGCCATGGCGTCCATGGCGGCGTCGAACGCGTCTGCCATGCCGGTAAACTGCTCGTCCAAGCCCTCGACCTCAACGGCCCCGGTGGGAGCGGCGGCAAGCTCGTCAGAGAGCTCGAGCTTGGTCTGATTCATCTTCAGCCAACCCCAAGTGGCAGCTGGCATCGCATTGACCTGCTCAAGGGTGGTAGCAGCGGTGTTCGTGGTCTGGTTCATTATCCGATCGCTCCTTCCATCTCGAGCTTGATCAGGTTGTTCATCTCGACGGCGTACTCCAACGGCAGCTCCTTGGAGACCGGGTTGGCAAAGCCGTTGACGATCATGGTACGGGCCTCTTCCTCCGAGATACCGCGGCTCATCAGGTAGAACACCTTGTCGTCGCCGATACGTCCGATGGTGGCCTCGTGGCCGATGTCGACATTCTTGGCGCGGATGTCCATGGCGGGGATGGTGTCGGAGCGGCTCTGGTCGTCGAGCATGAGCGACTGGCAGCTCACGGTTGCCTTGGAACCCTCGGCCTTGGGCGTGGCCACGATGGAGCTGCGGAAGGTCTGGATGCCGCCGCTCTTGGAGATGCCCTTGGTCTCGACGGTTGCCGAGGTATCGGGCGCGTTGAGCACGACCTTGCAGCCGGTATCTAGGTTCTGGCCGGCGCCGGCAAAGGTGATGCCGGTAAAGCTCGAGCGGGCGCGGCGGCCGTTGAGCACGCTCATGGGGTAGAGGTAGCCCACGTGGCTGCCGAAGGAGCCACTGATCCACTCGATGTCGCCGTCCTCGTCCACGCGCGCACGCTTGGTGTTGAGGTTGTACATGTTCTTGGACCAGTTCTCGATGGTCGAGTAGCGCAGGTGCGCGCGCTTGCCCACAAAAAGCTCGACAGCGCCGGCGTGGAGGTTGGCCACGTTGTACTTGGGCGCGGAGCAACCCTCGATAAAGTGCAGGTCGGCATCGTCCTCGACGATGATGAGCGTGTGCTCAAACTGGCCGGCGCCCTTGGCGTTAAGGCGGAAGTAGCTCTGCAGCGGGAAGTCCAACTTGGTGCCCTTGGGCACGTAGACAAACGAGCCGCCCGACCATACGGCGCCGTGCAGGGCCGCAAATTTGTGGTCGGTGGGTGGGATGAGCGTCATAAACTTCTCGTGGATGAGCGGTTCCCACTGCGGGTCGTGTAGGGCTTCCTCAATACCAGAGTAGACGATGCCCATCTTGGAGGCGGTGTCCTGCATGTTGTGGTAGACGAGCTCGGAGTCGTACTGCGCGCCGACGCCTGCCAGGTAGCTGCGTTCGGCCTCGGGGATGCCCAGGCGCTCAAAGGTGTTCTTGATGTCGTCGGGCACCGACTCCCAGTCGTGCTTTTGGTCGGTGTTGGGCTTGACGTAGGTGACGATGTTGTCCATGTCCAGGCCCTCGATGGAGGGGCCCCATGTCGGGTCGGGAAAACGATTGAAAATCTCGAGGGACTTGAGGCGCAGGTCGAGCATCCACCGCGGCTCGTCCTTCTTGGCGCTGATCTCGCGCACGATGTCGGGCGTGATGCCGGCGTCGAGGCGCTCGAATCCCTCCTCGCCGTAGGTGAAGTCGTAGAGGCTGCGGTCGATGTCCGCGACCTCGGTGCGGTTCTTGGTCATTGCGTCGCCCCTTTACGCCTGCTGCTCGGCAGCGGCGGCCTCGGCCTGGGCGCGCTGCTCGGCTGCCTCGCGCTCGAAGGTTTCAAAGCCGTTCTTGTCGATCCAGGGGATGAGCGAGGCGTCGTCCTCGCGCACGATGTGGCCCTTGACCATAACGTGGACGCGGTCGACATCCAGGTGCTCCAGGATGCGCGTATTGTGCGTGATGATAAGCATGGAACCGTCGCAGCTCTTGCGGTAGGCGTCCATGCCGTGGCTGACGGTGGAAAGCGCGTCGACGTCCAGGCCCGAGTCGGTCTCGTCGAGGATGGCGAGCTTGGGCTGCAGCAGCAGGAGCTGGAGCATCTCGACCTTCTTCTTCTCGCCGCCCGAGAAGCCCACGCCCAGCTCGCGGTTGAGATAGGCGGTATCCATGTTGAGCTCGGCCGCGAGCTCCTTCACGCGGCGGCGGAACTCTTTACCCTTCATCTCCAGGCCGGGGCGGCCGGCGATGCTGGCGCGCAGGAAGCTCGACAGCGGCACGCCCGGGATCTCGACCGGGGCCTGGAAGCTCAGGAACAGGCCGGCGCGCGAGCGCTTGTCGGTGGTGAGCTCGGTGATGTCCTGGCCGTCAAAGACGATACGGCCGTCGTTGACCGTGTAGACGGGGTCGCCCATGACCAGGTGGCCGAGGGTGGACTTGCCGGCGCCGTTGGGGCCCATCAGCACGTGGGTCTCGCCGGCGGCGACGTTGAGGTTGACATTGTGGAGGATGGTCTTCTCGTCCACGGAGGCGGTCAGACCCTCGATGGAAAGCAGCGGATTTGCGCTCATGCTGTCCCTCTCTGTATATGGTGTACTCATAGGTGTACTAAACCCTAGGAATCTTCTCGGAATAAAGTTACTATGGGTTCGGCGTTAGTCAAGGGAAAACCCGACTAATTCACTCGACTTTTTAGATGCGTGACATAATAATCAGGTTTGTTTGCTCCGCTTGCATAGGATTTGGGACAAACAAGCCTGGTTTTGTCCCAGTAACGATGGGAGGGTAGGTATGCTCATTTCTTCCAAGGGCCGCTATGCCCTCCGACTGATGATCTATATCGCGGCGCTCGGTGACGCCGAGGGCAAGATTGCTCTGCGCGAGGTTGCCGACCGCGAGCATATCTCGCAAAAGTATTTGGAGCAGCTGGTGCGTCCGCTTATGAAGGCTGGCTTGCTTAAGAGCGTGCGCGGCAAGGGCGGCGGCTACATGATGGCCAAGGACCCGGCCGAGGTGCGTGCTGGCGACATCCTGCGCGCCGTCGAGGGCAGCACGGCTCCGGTGGCGTGCGACGGCATCGACAACAGCTGCGCCCGCAGCGATCTGTGCTCGACCGTCAAGTTCTGGCGCGGCCTGGACGAGGTCATCGAGAACTATGTTGACGGCGTGACGTTGGCCGACCTGGCCGCCGTCCCCGAAATCAACTTTGACATTAAGCTGTAGGTTGACCGCAATTCCTTAAGATTTCGCGGAGGGTTGTTGCCGTTTACCGAGGGGTTGTTGTGCAACAACGGGCGAGCTGCAATACTTATTTTTATCTTTGCAAACTGAACTTTAACTACACCAATGCAGGGAGGATCTTATGCAGCCCAAGCATTCTGCGATTGTCGCGGGCCTGACGCTGGCGCTTTCGTTTGGCGCCGTTTCCGCGCCGGCACCCGCCGCTGCCGAGGAGCCCACGCCAGGCGTTGCCTCGGATGCCACCGATATCGATAAGGGTCTCTACACCCAGCAGTCCTTCTCGGGCGTGCTGAGGTCGGTCCAGGGCGTTTCGTTTGTCAACGTGACTCCCGAGATGAAGTACTTTACCAAGTACGAGAGCCATGGTAATTACAACCAGGGATTTTCGTATGGTGACGGCTATAACGCACTGGGCTACTACCAGTTCGACCGTCGTTGGTCGCTCATCCCGTTTATGAAGCAGGCCTACAACTACAACCCCGAAAAATACTGCATGCTCAAGGATACGATTGATCGCGGCAGCGAGATTTCCAACACGAGCAATGCCATGTACGAGAACGGCCAGCTCACCGAGCTGGGCCATATCGCGCAGGATGCCTTCCAAGGTGCGTACAACACCGATCCTGTTGAGTTTTCAGCACTTCAAGATGCCTATGCGTACAACTCGTACTATGCGGTGACCGAGGCGTGGCTTAAGAGCGCTCTTGGCATTGACATCTCCGGCCGCGCCGATTGCGTCAAGGGCATGGTGTGGAGCATCACCAACATGTGCGGCACCGGTGGCTGCAGAGACTTCTTCCGCTGGGCGAATCTTTCCAACGATATGTCCGACCGCGAGTTTGTGACGGCGCTCTCCAATAGCGTGGTCAACAATGTCGCCACCAAGTTTTCAAGTCAGCCCCAGTATCATGAGGGCTGGAAGAATCGTTATAAGAATGAGCTGAAGGACTGCTTGGTTTTTATCGCCGAGGATGAGGCTGCCGCTGCGACGCCCGTGCAGCCCGAGCCTACGCCGGTGCCCTCGCCGACACCTGATCCGAATGACGACTCGAGTGACGACGCCAACGATGACAGGATGGATGCGCCCTCGACCGATGCTGACGGTAATGGCTCTGCTGGTGGCACTACCAACGACGGCTCTACCCCGAACGGCTCCAATTTGAACGGCTCTGCTGCGGGCGATTCGCCTTCAAGCTCTGCCGGCAATACGGACAGCGACGCTTCTGGTTCGACTGGCGCTGACACCTCTAACTCATCTACCGGCTCGAGCGATTCGTCCGTTGACACCGGCTCTAACAACGGCTCCGGCTCTGACGCAGCCCTTGATTCCGATGCTTCCAAGGACGACTCGAATAAGGCGCCGGACGCCCCTGTTGCTTCGCCGGACAAGAAGCCTTCTTTCTCCGTGCAACTCGGTTCTACGCTGGGCTCTTCGCTGATGGCTGGCGTCAATAATGGCTCGACCCAGAACAAGGACAACTCTGATCAGGTTTCCACGGAAAAGACCGAGGCCGCAAAGGGCGACTCCAAGGACAAGGCTTCCGAGAAGACCGAATCTGATAAGGGTTCTAGCTCTGAGGAGAAGGACGACAAATCCGCTCAGAAGAAGGACGAGGATAAGAAGTCTGAATCTGAGAAGAAGGACGAGAACAAGGACAAGACCGAGGACGGAAAGCAGCAGGGCGAGGACGGCGGTAAGGGCAACACCGACAACAAGAGTCAAGAGCAAAATGACTCCAAGGCGGTGACCACTACAACCACGACGACTACAACTACCAAGTCATCTGGCGGCAATATGCCCAAGACGGGCGATCTGATTGTGATGGCGAGCCTTGCCAGTGCAAGCTTGGCCACGCTGGGTGCCACGTCTATTGTGAGTGGCAAGCATAAGCTCGATCAGCAAAAGAAGGCTGCTGGGCAGAACGACTCCGAGGAGTAGTCCCTTTCGGTTGCCCGACAACTAAAGATTCGCAATGGGGGCCGGTGCAGTTGCATCGGGCCCCATTTTGTTGCACAACGATTTGTTATGCCCCCTCAAGGCCTTTGTTCCTACCGTTGCCCGATGCCTTTGCACGGATCCAGCGTTGCACTTGAACTGCTCGCTACAATGGGCTTCGTGCTGCGTTTTAGGGAGAAGTTACGGTGTCTGAACAGGAGTATTGCAACAGTGCCGATACTTTTGGCGTACGGCTTGTCAACCATGTCGATGATGCGGTTTTGCCGGTCGGTGTGCATGATTTTGCCGATGCCCTTGGTTGCTGCATGCTGGTTGACAAGACCATGTTTATTGCAGATGTGTTGGACTGCGACGCGTCAGTTGTGGTGTGCTGTCGACCCGAGGGTTTTGGCAAGAGCATGAACTTGTCGATGCTTAGGGCTTTTCTGGAGCGTCCCGCGGTCGGTCGCGCCGGTCGGAGCTCGTTTGCCGATGCTCAGATTTGGGATGCGGACGGCGGGCGTTATCGGGATGAGTACGCTTGCTATCCGGTGATATCGCTGGACTTTTCTGGCGCTGCGAGGCGTGGCACCGCTATTGCCGGCGTCGTGCGCGATGCTCTTTCGGGCGAGTGCGCCCGCTTGTTGGCGCTTTTGGAGGCTCCTGATTTAGCTCGAGATAAGGTGCGTCACATCGAACGTGTCGCGCGTGGCGTGGCGAGCGAGGATGAGGTCGCCTCGGTGCTTGGCGTGCTCATTGAGCTGCTGGAGATGGCCTGCGATGAGCAGGTTGTATTGCTCGTTGATGGGTACGACGCGGCGTGGTTGGGCCGTGCGAGCGCGAGGGGCGCTTCCGGCGCCGATCCGGCAGGGCTATTCGATCGCGTGCTGTTCGACGCCATTGCCACTGCGCGCGATTCGTTGCGGCTGACGTGTCTGATGGGGGAGTATCCCGGCCCTGCCGAAGCGGTGCTTTCTTTGTATGGCTGCTCGTATTGTCTGTCGACGCCGCTTTCGACGTGGTGCGACCGTTGGTTCGGCTTTTCTGATGCCGAGGTCCAGGCTCTGTTGAATCATGTTGGGCGCGAGGAATACCTTGATGATGCGCGTGAATGGCTCGAGGGATATCGGTTTGGTAGGGCCTATTGCTCGAGTCCAGCGCGTGTGGTCGGTTTTCTGGACCGAGGCTGCACGGCGCCTGTGCGCGCCGATCTGTATGGGTATGCCGATTGTCTAAGTAGGGTAGTTGCCGGGTGGAATCTCGACCGCCTTTCGGTCTTGTTCGATTTGCTCGAGCCCCATGGATGCGTTGAGGTCCCGCTTTGTTTGGGCACTGCAGAGCCAGATGTCTCGTCTGACGATGGCATGTGGACAGCGCTATATCTGTCCGGTTTTCTTACGACGGATATGACTGAGGAGCCAGAGCATGGCGATCGCCTCCGTGCTTTGCGATTGCCCAATAACGAGCTTCGACAGGCCTTGCGTCTAGTGATTGTTGAGTGGTTTGAGTGCGCTGCCGAAGACATTCGAGACGTCGATGCGTTCCGCGACGGGCTGTGCCATGGGAACGAGGACACCGTGAGGCGGGCGCTAAGCCGCATCTTGGGAGATGCGGGAATCGGTGCGACCGACCCAGATGCGCCACTGCCATATCATCTGCTCTTGCAGGGGCTCTGCTTTGGCTTGCCGGGCTATGCCAATCCTGCCTCGAGGCGAAAGTGTGGCGCGGGTCGCTGCGACATCCAGGTTTTTCCTACGGGCGCCGTGTTCGACATAGCCGATACGATCGGTATGCTCGATGAACGTCCGCTGATAACGATCAACATGATGTATGACCCCGGTGTGGATGCGCTGGGCCTGGAATTGCTGGCCGTGCAGGCGCTGCTCGACATAGAGCGCGACGGCATCGACGAAATCCGTGTGCCGCGACCCGGCGTGGGTCGCATGCGCTGGGGGTTCGGTTTTGATGGGCAGCATGTGGCTACGGTGTGCCAGCGGCTTTAAGCGCCGAGATGTTTCCGGCTTCCGTTACTCGGTATCCTTCATGGGCGGCATGGGCTTCCAGTCGGGATCCTTGATGATCTTGCGGGCATCCTTCATGCCGCGGCGCAGCGCCGGAATGCCGGTCTTAAAGCATTTGTCGACCGCGGCCAGGCGAATGAATTCCTTGCAGAAGGTTGCGGCATTGCCCAAGCGGAACAGCATGGGGTGGTAGTCACCGTAGATCTGCATATAGCGAGCGAGGAAGCCTCGGTTGCGCATGATGTAGTAGCGGTTGGTGTCGCTCGTGGAGTTGAGCTGTCGTTTGCCGGCGATGTCCCAGTTAGAGACGGCGCGGGCGCGCTTGAGCACCACGTCGGCAACAACGGCGGCGGGGAAGTGCTGGCTGGCCACGTAGCCATAGCAGGCATCGTCGCCGTAGATAAAGAAACGCGCGTCGGGCAGGCCAATCTTGTCGACCACGCGGCGCGAGAACATGCCGCCCTCAAAGCACAGCTGGTTCATGGCGCGGTAGCCCTCGGGACCCAGATCCCACTTGGCGATGGGGTTAGGGATGCCGAGCGAAAGGATGAGCTGGTACTGCCAAAAGAAAGCGCCGCCGTCAAAGTCCAGGCGCGAACCCTGGATGACATCGTAGCGGTCGGTCCACTTGGCAAGACGCTCGATGCCTTCGGGGATGACGAGCACGTCGTCGTCCATCACCCAGAACCACTGGGCGCCCAGGTCGTAGGCGCATTTGGTGCCGGCGGAGAAGCCGCCCGCACCGCCGCCGTTTTCGAGCTGCGGGGCGTAGATGACACGGTTGGTGCCGCCCTGCGCGTCGGGCTGCTCGGTGTCGATGCCCCACAGGTTGGCCAGGCGCTCGTTGAATGCGGTGCACATGGCCTCGGTCTCGCGCGAATTCTCGTTATCGACAATCACGATGCGCCAGGGCGTTGCCGTGAGCTCGGTCATAGAGTCGAACAAGTTGGCCAGGAGTTCCTGGCGCTTGTACGTAACGACGACGATGGCGAGCTTATCGATGGGAGCGGGAAGGGTTGAAGGCATGGGGCAATATATCCTTTCACGCGCGGCGGGCGAGCGCTGCACGGAAGCTATCGAATACGTCCTTGGGACTGTCCTATTGTAAAGGCTCGGCGCACCTTAGCGGCAAGCTTTGAATAAAACGCAGGAACCTGCCATGGGCCCGCCGCATGACGTGGGGCTGCTTTGCCCGCAAGAGGCTCCATAGATTATATAAACGCCCGCTGGCGCGCTGACCCTTTGATACCATGAAACGACAGGTATTTCCTAAGGAGCACATTTGTCTACTAACGCCTCTGGCAGCCCTGTTCTGTCGCTGCTTATTCCCATTTACAATGTTCAGCGCTACCTGCGCGAGTGCCTCGATTCCGCCCTGGCGCAGACGCTCAAGGATATTGAGATCATCTGCATTAACGACGGGTCGACCGACAACTCGCCGGCGATTATCCGCGAGTATATGGAGCGCGATAGGCGCGTCAAGATGATCGACAAGGCCAACAGCGGCTACGGCGACTCGATGAACCACGGTCTGGAGATGGCGCGTGGCAAGTACGTTGGCATCTTGGAGTCCGATGACTTTATGGCGCCCGACGCACTCGAAAAGCTTGTCTCGGCTGCCGATAGCAATAATGCCGACTTCGCGAAGGCGAATTTTGATTTCTACTGGTCTAAGCCCGAGGAGCGCCGTTCGCTGCACGAGATGTTTAAAGCCAAGGACTGTGGCAAGCCGGTGCACCCGAGCGATACGACTCAGTTCTTTAAGCAAAAGCCGTCGATTTGGTCGGCCGTGTACCGTCGCGATTTTCTTGAGCGCAACGGCATTAAGTTCCTGCCGACTCCGGGGGCATCCTTTCAGGACACGTCATTCGCCTTTAAGGTGATCGCGTGCGCCGATAAGGCTGTTTACCTGCATGATGCCGTGTTATCGTATCGTCAGGACAACGAGAATTCCTCGGTCAATTCTTCGGCTAAGGTCTTTTGCGTCAATACCGAGTATGCCGAGATTGAGCGTTGGATTCGAGAGGATTATGCCCGTGACCACGCAAACGGCGATGTCGCGCGCATGCTCAAGTTCAATCAGCTCATTAAGTACGATTCGTACATGTGGAACTACGTGCGCCTGGCGCCTAAGTTCTATAAGGAGTTCCTGGTTCAGATGGCCAAGGAGTTCCAAGCGGCCTTGGACGCCGGGGACTTTTCGCTTGACGACCTCAAGCCGTGGAAGCGCGCAAATCTCGCTGCCATCCTCAAAGATCCTGAGGGCTGGGTTGACGAGCATCCGAGTTTTGCGACGGATGGTGCCTTGGGGCGTGCTAAGTATTACGCCTCGGTTGGAGGCCCAGGTGTGGTTGCTGCCTTCCTCATCGAATCGCTGAGGGGGTAGGTCGACATGGGAGAGACTTTGACCCCCAAAGCGACCATTGTCGTTCCCGTCTACAATTCGTCGCGCTCCATTCAGCGATGCCTCGATTCGCTGTTGGTCCAGTCTGAGCGTTCGATTCAGGTTGTCTGCGTCAACGACGGTTCGACTGATGATTCGTTGAACGTGTTGCGCCAGATCGCGCAGGCCGACGATCGCGTACTGGTGATTGACCAGGAAAACGCGGGTGTCTCGTGCGCTCGAAATACCGGTATCGATGCGGCCGAGGGCGAGACTGTCTTCTTTGTGGACGCCGACGATTACATCGATGCCCAGACGGTCGAGCGCGTGCTGCATGCCATGGAGTCGTCAGATGCCGAGGTCGTCGTTTTTGGCGGCGTCTGTGAACCTGCCGATGCCGCCCCCAAACGTGTCCAGCAACTCATGAGCCCCAAAGCTGGTACCTTCGGCGCCCGTGATCCCCAACTGCTGTTCCATTCGAATGCGCAGCCCTATGCCTGCCGTGCGGCTTTTTCGCGCGAGCTGCTCAATCGCGAAGGCATTCGCTTCGCCCCCGGTTTGGCTTTGGGCGAGGACGTCGTCTTCCAATTTGCGGCTTATGCGCTTGCCCGCAGGACCGTCGTCATGCCGGACAAGTTCTACCACTACGTGATGGAGAGTGAATCGGCGACGCACGAGTTCAACAGTGCCGAGGCTCGCGCCAAAAAGCTCGATGCCCATATGAGAATGCTCGAGGAGGTCTTGGAGGACTGGGCGGCCTACGGTCTTTTGGACCTGTGCCCCGGCGAGCTGATAACTTGGTTTTTGGACCTAATTGTGTTCGACCTGGCGCGCTTGGATGCCGATGACTTCCATCGCGTGGCGGCTCGCGTCAACATGGACCTCACGACGTTTTTGGGAACGGAGTGGGCGGATATGCCTGCTAAGGGCGCCGTTCGCCGTGTTGCCCACAAGCTCGTTGCGGCGACCTCGGGCGTTTCGATGACAGACGCCACGCTGTTCTATCTTTCGACTCGTGGTCTCAAAGCCTGCCTGGAGCGCTTTATCTAATTCCAAGCGCTGCCGCCCGCCGCAACTCGGCTGCTAAAATAACCCTGTTACACGCTATTCAACAGGAGGTTCTCTTGCAGAACTCTGATACCCCTAAAGTTTCGCTGCTTGTCCCCATCTGCAATGTCGAACGCTACCTGCGCGAGTGCCTTGATTCCGCCGTGGCGCAGACGCTCAAAGACATCGAGATCATCTGTATCAACGACGGTTCTACCGATAGCTCGCCAGATATCATCCGCGAGTACATGGAGCGCGACTCCCGTGTAAAGATGATCGACAAGGCCAACAGCGGCTACGGCGACTCGATGAACCGCGGCCTGGAGATGGCGCGCGGCGAGTACGTGGGCATCCTTGAGTCCGACGACTTCATGTTTGAGGATTCGCTCCAGAAGTTGGTCGCCAAGGCCGATGCTGAGCATGCCGATGTGGTAAAGGGCGACTTTTACCTGTATTGGTCCACGCCCAGCGAGCGCCGTGAACTGTTTGGGATTATCGACGAGCATATGACGGGCGCCGCGTATCGCCCCGTCGACCGCCCGGGCATCTTCTACCGCAAACCTTCCATTTGGTCGGCTATCTATCGGCGCGAGTTCCTCAACGACAATCAGATTCGGTTCCTTCCCACGCCGGGTGCCTCGTATCAGGACGCAGGCTTTAACTTTAAGGTTTGGGCTTGTGCCGAACGTGCCGCGTTTATTGCGGACCCCATTTTGTGCTATCGTCAGGATAACGAGAAGAGCTCCGTTAATTCGCCCAACAAGGTGTTTTGCGTTTGCGACGAATATGCCGAGATGCAGCGCTTTTTGGAAGAGCGCCCCGAGCTCAAGGCTCAGCTCCAGGGCATTTTAATGCGCATGAAGGTCGATACGTACCGTTGGAATGACGAGCGCCTGGTCGATGAGCTGCGTGGGCAGTTTTGGAAGAAGGCCTCTCCCGAGCTCAAGGCCGACTGGGATGCCGGTCGTTTTGACCTGTCGCTGTTCGATCCGCGCGGCGAGACCGACTTGCGCCTGATGGTCAAGTCGCCCCGCGCCTATATCGATTCGCGCTTTGACTTTAAGAAGCCGGGCAAGCTCAATACGTTTAAGCACTACTTTAAGATTGGCGGCCTGCCGCTGGTCTGGCGCGTGCTGACGTATCAGCGCGCCTATGGCGATAACCCGCATCCCGATGACGTGCCGGCGGCACAGTAGGAGCGCGTGATTATGGTTACCCCCAAGATTTCCGTTGTCGTTCCCATCTACAAAGTGGAGGAGTGCCTGGCCTGGTGCCTGGACTCCCTGCTTGCGCAGGACATGCCCGATTGGGAAGGCGTGTTAGTCAACGATGGCTCGCCGGACGGTTCGCGCGATATTGCGGCTGCCTATTGCGAAAAGGACGCGCGCTTTAGGCTGGTCGATAAGGAGAACGGCGGCCTGTCGAGTGCACGTAATGCAGGCATCGCTGCGTCCACGGCGTCTATCGTCGCGTTTTTGGATTCCGACGACCGCTTTACGCCCGATGCATGCCGCGTGATCGTCGATACCTTTGAGCGCGAGGACTGCGACGTTTTGACCTTTGGCGCGAATCCGTATCCGCTGGAGGCAGGGTATCCGTGGCTTAACTATGTGCTGAGCCCGCGCGATGTGTCGTTTGAAGGCTATAGCTCCGACCTGCTGTTTAAGGAAGCGTCTCGCCCCTTTGCATGGCGCACCGCTTGCAAGCGTGAGTTTTTGTTGGGCAACGGGATCGTGTTCGACGAAACCGTCAAGTATGGCGAGGACCAGGTCTTCGATTTTGCCGTGTACGGTCGCTCGCGCAAGACCGCGCTTATTTCGAACAGGCTGTACGACTACCGCGTGGCGCGCAAGGGCTCGCTCATGGACACCATGCGCTATGACGACGAGACGCGCCTGCTGGAGCACGTGAAGATTTACTCCGCGGTGCTGGCTGACTGGCAGCGCGACGGTCTCGATGTACAGCACGCCGATGATCTGGCATATTTCCTGTGCGATCTGGTGCTTTACGACGCGCTCAGGTTGCTGGGCTCGGACTGTGGCAAGGTGTTTGCTGCCGTCGCCGCGGCCCTTGCCGGTTCTGCCGTAGGCAACGATGCCGCGCTCGCGCAATGTGCCCCGTCTGTTGCCGCTATGGTGCGTGCGGCGCTTACCAGCAAGGCCCCCAATGCCCGTGAGTGCAAAAAGCTCATGTTCGATTACGACGTCTTGAGGTTTGGGCGCCTGGGTGCCTGCAAACGCATGGCAGCGAACGCCCTGGGAAAGCGAGAAGTGTAGATGAGTATCAAGCGTTTGACACTTTGCCGCAGTCAGGGCCGTCTGTTTGTGCTGCTTCGTTTTGCCGGTCAGGATGTCGCCGCGCTTATTGAGCGGGAGGGTTCTCAAGCGTTTGCCCATGCGACGACGAGCGGTTCTTGTGTGCCGTCGCTGGTGCTCCCAGTCGATCATGGCCGTGTGCTGGCGCTTTGCCCTTTCGTTTCCGATTACGAACACGAGCTCGCCGTCTTGGTGCTTCCATTTTTGGACGGTTCTACGATTGACGTCGCATTTGCGTTCGGTGGCCAAAGGTTGGGCTCCATTTGCCTCGATAGCCGCGTGGCCAAGCTGGAATCCAAGATTAACTACAAAGCAAAGGCTGCGATGTGTGCGCTCGTTCGCGACGCACAGCGCGGCGAGTGCTGCGGTCGCTATGAGATCGATGCCGTTCGTTATTTACCGGCAGACGCCGGCGTGGTGTGGCGCTATGAGGTTACGTGGGTGGGAGACCCCCAGTGCGCACCTGAGCTCCAGGTCTTCGATACACATATGAACGCCATCGGTGCCACCGTGCATGTGTTTGAATCGCAGGTCGATGTGCCGCAGCGCAACGGTTGCCACGTCAATAAAACGTATCTGAGCGTTGAGATGCCTCAGGATATACGAGATTTTGTCGCGATTGTGAGCGATCCCACGGAGCAGATTCAGAGTGGTTTTTGCGCTATGGATGGTCGCCTGTACAACGGCATGGTCGACGACAGCTGGAACCGCATGAAGGATGCACGCGCTGACGACGCAGCTTATCGACGTTGGTTTGAGCAGCATCGCGCAAAGCCGGGCGATCTGGCGTGCCAGCGTGTCGCTTCGGCGGCCTTTGCCTATAGGCCGCTCGTGAGCATTGTGGTGCCGTGCTACAAGACCGATCGAGTCTACCTGCGCGAGCTGCTGGACTCGGTGCTAGCCCAGAGCTATGACAACTGGGAATTGCTGTTCATGGACGCCTCGCCCGAATGGGATGCGGTGGCCAATCTTGCAGCAAGTGCCAACGACGAGCGCGTTCGTCGCATCGAGCTGCCCGGCAACGGCGGCATTGTGCTCAACACCAACGCTGGTATTCAGCAGGCGACTGGAGACTATATCGCGTTCTTGGACCATGACGACATTCTGGAGCCGGACGCGTTATTCCACTATGTTGCCGCGCTGAATAAGGTGGCCGAGGGCGAGCGTCCCCAGGTCCTGTTCTGCGACGAGGACATGTTCCAGAAAACGGGGGAGTGGGGCCAGCCGGTCTTTAAGACCGTACTCAACGTCGACCTGCTCTATAGCCATAACTGCGTGACGCATTTCCTGATGGTGGAGAAGGCGCTCATCGATCACATTGGTTTGTCCCCAGAAGACGTTGCGGGCGCCCAGGACTACGACTTGACGCTTCGCTGCCTTGTAGCCGGCGCGCGCTTTGAGCACGTTGCGCATGTGCTGTATCACTGGCGCGTTCATCTGGGATCGACCGCCGACGGTTCTGCCGATAGTAAGCCGTATGCTATTGAAGCCGGGCGCCTTGCGCTGCAGCGCCACTTTAACGCGCTGGGCATTTGCGGAACGGTCGAGGAGACCGAGACGCCGTTTGTCTACCGTATGCGCTATGCGCTGCCAAAGCCTGCGCCGCTGGTGAGCATTGTGATTCCCACCAAGGATCACGTCGAGACGCTCGACGCCTGCGTGATGTCGATCGCCCAGAAGGCCACGTATGCCAACTACGAGATCGTCTTGGTGGAGAACAACAGCGAAGACCCGGAGACGTTTGCGTATTACGAAACCCTTCTGGAGCGCATAGCGGCTGCATCTGGTGGCAAGGGCACGGCGCGCGTTGAGTGGTGGCCGGGCGAGTTCAATTACTCCCAGATCATCAACTTTGGCGTTGAGCATGCCAAGGGCGACTATCTGCTGCTGTTGAACAACGATACCGAGGTCATAAGCCCCGGCTTTATTGAAGAGATGATGGGCTATCTGATGCGTCCCGATGCGGGCGTGGTGGGCGCCAAACTCTATTTTGCCGATCATCTGGTGCAGCATGCCGGCATTTTGGTTGGCGTGCGCGGCGCACTTGCCCATGGCAACCAGGACTTCTCGGCAAAGCGCGAGGGATACCTTGCCCGTGCTGTACGTCCCGGCAACTTTAGCGCCGTAACGGGCGCCTGCCAGATGGTTCGTCGCGACGTGTTTGAGCAGGTCGGAGGCTACAACGAGGAGTTCGCCGTCGGCTTTAACGACGCGGACTTTTGCCTCCGTGTGCGGGAGGCGGGCTACCGCACCATCTTTACGCCCTATGCCGAGCTGTACCACTACGAGTTCACCTCGCGCGGCAGGGAAGAGGCCAACGAGGAAAAGCTGCGCCGCTGGAAGCGAGAGCAGGCACTGTTCATGCAGCGCTGGCCGGAGTTCTTCCTCGATGGCGATCCGTGGTTGGGGCCAAACCTATCTGCCGAGAGTGAGTATTTCTCGGTCTAAGGCAATGGGTTTAGGAAGTCCTGAACTTTCTTTCGCTATGAGCTTGGAAGAAAGCAATGGTGGACTACTAACTAAGTCATATTACGAAAGCTCGATACTTCCGCGATAAGTTTATACAAGCTTATACAGCTCGATATTATTCGATATAAGTAGATATCGCACTTGCCTTTGCCGGCTTACCCGCCGGCGTTATGGATCTTATTAACGGCAAGGCGCTTACGTTCTTGCGTCGTGCCCTCTCCGAAGATCTGGCGCCTATCAACCAGGTGGAGGTAGCGCTCTCTATGGGCGATAGCTTTGTCGCGACTGGTTTGACCATAGAGGACGATCTTCTGTCGAGAGCCGCTAAGGCCACTAAGGGCTATGCCTATCTGGTGCAACTGGTCGGTTACTCCATTTGGCAACGCGCCAACTTGCATCGTGCCAAAAGTGCCATTGTGAGCGAGGGCGACGTCACCGAAGGCATTGCGCTGGCAGAGGCTCGTTTTCACGATGTTGTTCACGAGCCCGCGATTTCTGGACTTGGACTCAACGATATCAAATACCTTTTGGCCATGTGCGAGGATAAGCAGCAGTCCAAATCATCTGAGATTGCTAAACGCATGGGTAAAAAGACCAATGAGGTCAGCTCTATTAGGGCTAAGCTGCTTCAAAGAGAGGTTATTCAAGCTCCGCAGAGGGGCTACGTGCAGTTTGCCGTGCCGGACCTAGATATCTATCTGCGAGAGAACGCCGCGGAGATTCTCGAGCGGTTCTAAATCGAGGCATGAATAGCCGCCGGTTAACTGCCCTTGTCGACTTGGCTCGCGTCCCCCCCCAATCTAGTAGACTCTGAACCGTTGCTAGATTGGGGGGGGGGGGATTTTCCATGAAACGCTCCATGAAACGAGTTTCCGGGGCCGTTCGGATGTCGTGGCGCAGCAGGGACTTGAGCTTCTCGGCGAACACCTGCTCTTTCGAGTTCGCAAGCAGGCAGACGCCCTCCTGCCGGTGTGCCACGTCGAACCACAGCTCGTCCTGCTCCATCGCAGCGCTCGCGTGGACCCCCAGGTCGAACTTCGTGTCGAACGTGCTGCGCCCGTCGCTGACCTTGAGGTTGACGCGCCTGCCCTTGTAGTCCTGCTGCGACAGCTCCTCTATCTCGCCGGCGATGCGGACGGTTACGCCGTCGCCGAGGTTCGAGAGGGCGGACACAAAGGAGCGAATGGAGGCGTCGGTCATCGGGTACCGCACGAAGTCGAGGTCTATGTCCTGGGTTGCGCGGCGCCCGCTCCCCGACAGCGCGCGCATCAGGACCCCTCCCTTGACCGTCACTCGGTCGCGCATGCCGGATGCCGCCAGCTTTGAGAGGATCACGTCCTGGCAGACGCGCGCGGTCGCGTTGAGGCAGGAGTAGCCCTCCTCGCGCTCGTAGCGCGCCCTCATCTCGTTCAGGTCCATCAGAATACCTCCTCCATGGCGCGCTCGAGGTGTGCCTCGCCGTGCGGGATTGCCTCCGCGTAGTCCTGCAGCCTGTATATGTCCAGCCGCTCCGACCGCCTGCGGAACGAGGCGACGGCCTCCCGGTAGAGGTCGTAGGGCAGCTTGTTGCGCGAGCGCATGAGCTCGAGGAGCATGCGCTCGGGGTCGTAAACGGCAAGCTCGGTCCCGTCCACCGAGACGGTCGACCTCCCGACGCCCAGCCATCCCTCCGGGATGAAGTGCTGGCGCACGGCGGCGTCGCGTATCTTGGTCCCACCGCGCTTCGTGGCCAGGTCGATCCGGTCGGGGGGCGCGGTCACGAGCCCGTGGGCGTAGAGCGCGGTCTGCCCGGTCAGGATGCCCCCGGGGTAGCGCTTCGCGATCACGGCGAGGGCGTCCTCGTCCCGGTTGGTCGAGTACATCCCTCGGCCGACGGGGTGGAGCGTCCCTTCCGACACCGCCTTGCGAACGCGGTACCTGCTCCCGAGTTCAGCCAGCGCCTCCCGGTAGGTGATCACCATGCCGACCTCCCCTCGAAAGCCATATAAGCCTACATCTGATGACAATTGTAGGCTTATATGGCTTTTCATGGAACGACTCATTGCGGCACCTCCCTCGCCATGACGGTGCCTTACTTTGATGGCTCTTTCCTCGTTTGCATCTGCTATATGAAGGAACGTCGATTCTGGTGCTCGGGCGAAGGCGCTACGCGATGAAATTCTCCACCAGCGTAACCATGGAGTCCTTCTCGCTTGGGTCAGAGAGGGCAATCATGAGCGTCATGGCCGCGAGCGCGTTGCCCTCCACGCGGAGTCTTTCGCCGTTGCGCAGTATCCCGTTCTTGTCGAGGAAGTGAATGAAGAGCGCCGCTGCAGAGCGCTTGTTGCCATCCAAGAATGGATGGTCCTTCACTACGAGGTAGAGAAGGTTGGCGGCCTTTGCTTGAACGGAGGGATATAGGTCTTGGTCGCCAAAGCCCTGATAGAGGGCGCTGATGATTCCGGCGAACTGGTTGTCCCGCTCTCGTCCGAACAGGGTGGACGACGAGTAGAACGGTAGGCTGCGGACGACTTCGAGGGCTTCGGTGTAACCGAGCTCCCAGTTGGGCTCGTTGCCCTGGGGCGCCTTCATCCTTCCCGTGTCGTATTCATCGAGCAGAGTCAGGCTCGGAAGGTACTTCTGTAGAATTTCTGCCGCACCGGAGAGTTCCGGAGTACTCGACCTCTCGAGGACCTTGAAGACCGTTCCGAGCGCCTCGAGTCTCTTTTGGTTGATGGAGTATCCCTGGAGTAGATGCTGCTTGAGCACGCCATTTGCCCACCGGCGGAAGTACACGCCCTGCTGAGACTTCACGCGGTAGCCAACCGAGATGATCATGTCGAGGTTGTAGTGCTCGACCTGACGTTTGACCGTTCTTGTTCCCTCTAAGCGAACTATTTCAAAAAATGAAATAGTTCGAATTCCGGCAAGCTCTTCCTTTGCTGCGGAATGAATGTGCTTGGAGATAGTCGGCACTCCGCGCCCGAACAACGTCGCCATCTGCTGCTGGGTTAGCCAGACCGTATCGCCGTCGACGCGCACGTCAAGGTGGACTGCGTGGTCGGGGTCCTCGTACAAAGCGATCTGCTGGCTTGCGTTGGAATTGTCCATGATGTATGCCCCTTCGGTTTAGTCGACATGCTATGATCCGCACGCCGGAGGACGAGTGGTTTCAACATGCCGGTATTGCGTAGCTTCAACCGGCATCCCGCCGGTCAGTCGGCGTCGCGTGCGCCGGCTAAGCCAGGGTCGGGGCACGCGACGCCGGCGCTTCGTACCATTGGGGGCCTCCGAAGCGACTTTCACTCTGTCTTATTCTGGTAGATACAGTGTACCACGAAACGCGAACATGCGTACGTATTTCTGTTTAATTTTTAGCTGGACGCGGCGGTGTGTCGTCCTCTGCCTTGTTCTCCGAAGCCAGCTGTATTCCGGGCCGCGGTTCTACAAGGCAGGGGGTAGTCAGATGGATAGGATTATCCTTCTCCTACTTCTCTTGACCTTCCTGGTCATCCTGAGCAAGTAATGGGCTTTGGTGGGTGCCAAGCTCTACTTTGCTGGCCATCTGGTTCAGCTAGCTGGCATTGTGGTCGGCGTGCGCGGCGCCCTTGCCCATGCCAACTGGGACTTTTCGGCAAAGCGCGAGGGATATCTTGCCCGTGCCGTGCACCCGGGCAACTTCAGCGCCGTTACGGGCGCCTGCCAGATGGTCCGTCGCGACGTTTATGAACGGGTTGAAGGCTGCGACGAGAAGTTTGCCGTCGGTTTTAACGATGCGGATTTTTGCCTGCGCGTATGGGGGCTACCGCACCATCTTTACACCTTATGCTGAGCTGCACCACTACGAGTTCACTTCGCGCAGCAGGGAAGAGGCCAGCGAGGAAAAGCTGCGCCGTTGGAAGCGCGAGCAGGCACTGTTTATGCAGCACTGGCTGGAGTTCTTCTTGACGGGTGATCCGTGGCTGGGGCCGAACCTTAGCAGCGAGTGCGTGTATGGTGCGCTGAAAATTACTGTGCTTGTTCTGGCTTGTTGCTAGGCGTAGCGCGCGTCCCGCCGGTTGAGAAGCTCGCAGTAGTTCGACACCGCCTCTACCTGCGGCGCCTGCTCCTGCGGCTCCTCCGGCTGCCCTTGCTGCCCTGCGGCTTACCATCCTACTCACCCACGTATGACTCCCGTGCCCCGAGCGGGCAAAAGGAAATGCCCACAACGTCTCCGTTGCGGGCATTCTCCGGGCCGGCCACAAATAGCTTTATCGAATCCGATTGCTCTTCATCATCCGGATCGTTGGCGTCTCGTCGGCAAAGTCATCGTCTATCTGTAGTTCAAGGGGCACCGTAATGGAGCTTCCCAGCGCGGTCGCGGTTCCCGGGGCGAATGCGGGAAGGCGCATGACCTGGCCATTTGATATGGAAGGGATATTGCGGCGAACGTAATCGAGGTCGTAAGAGTTCTGAATGCGGTGGATTATGAAGGTTCCCGTCTGAGAGAGCACGACGCGGGAAAGCTCACTGGGGATTTGGCTGATGGCGGTAAGGTAAATGCCAAACTTACGGCCCTCCCGTGCAATTCGATTGAACACTGAGTCGTCTGTCAGGTCTGCATCCCTGATATAGCGATGCGCCTCGTCAAAAATGAGATAGACGGGTGTTGAGGAACCTCTTCCCGCATCTAGACTAGCCTGAAAGAGTGTACGCGCAACGTAGTGGGAGAACAACTTCAGTCCCGACTCGTCGATTATCTGAGAGACGTCTAGCACAAGAATGCCACGCCACTTGTTTAAGAGGGCTGCAATTGACTCGCCCCGCTCAAGTGAGAAGAGGTCATGCGAATACCTTTCCCTAAGGTTTCTAAGCTGAGTAACCAGCCCCTCTGAATACGACCTTATCTGACGGTTGCCCCGCACTTCTTCTTCATCGAACACGAAGTCAAGCGCATCGACGACGTCAGAGATTGAGACCTCCCTTTCGGGTTTCTCGTAGCTGCACAAGATGCGCTCGACATTGGGAAGGCCGTTGGACATGTATTCATCCTCGATGAACTCCTTCAAAAGGGACTCAAGCCCTTCGACGACATCTTTCGATATGTTTCCGTAATCCAAATTGAAGGACGCTAGCAAATTGTGAGCAATCCGAGCACGAGAGTGGGGCTCAGATCGTTGTCCGCGAATCGCGTCAAGGTCTTTCTCGATCGGCTGGTAATACTTTGAGACCTGAAACTTCCTCGCTGCGTGGCTATCGATGCTCGTGTCCCGAATTGCGGTATATGCGAAGGCTGCAAATAGCTTCTTCTTGCCCTCCTCGTTGAGGTGGGAGTATCTCACGGCCCTCTCAAGCAGAGGTTTCTGGATGCGTCGCGAGGGGTCGAGAATAGCTGACCAGTCATCCATCGACAACTCTCCAGGCGCGAGGTGGTACTCATCGGCATCGATTCGTCTCGTGCAGCCGTAACCGCCGCGCGTGAGAAAGTCATAATCACCGTGCAGGTCGAAGACGATGAATCGGGGCTCTGCATCGAACGCGTTCTCGGCATCTAAGAGCGACGCTACTCTATCAAGCAGGAGCCGCGCGGTTGAGGACTTTCCCGAGCCGGTATTACCGAGAATAGCGAGATGACCAGAGAACAGAGAATCGATATCAAAAGTGGGTCTTACCGAATCGTATCCAGCGAGAGACCCAATCTCGACTCCTTCCCGTACGCAAAAGACCTTCTTGAGGATTGATTCATCGCAAGCGTAGACATTGGAACCGACCATAGGGAGGTCTACTACGCCGGGAACGTAGGTAGACTTCTCAATCTCCCCAATGGGGGTGGCTGTGAAGATGTAGCTCGTACTAAACCTCGACGACGGCTGGTCGGAATACGGTCTCTCGGCCTCTTCTGCGGAAACCACGCGGAAGATAACCTTGGTAGATATGGAGAGGTAGGCGAAGAGGTACTGGTTGAGCCCGTTCAAATGCCTGGGCTCGCCATTGAGCATACGATCGGAAAAGTCGGAACGCGACGCGCGGAGCCTTATCTTCTCTTGGTCCATGTAGCAAATAGTGCCTATCAGCCAACCCGGCTTGGCGACTCCGTTATTCATTCCCGTCACCAAGCCCCAGAGATCCAGATGCAGCATCGTCTCCGAAGGTGATTTCAGGCCCGATAAAGTCAGCGAATTCCGAGAAATACAGCGGACGCTTGGGCTTCGGATCCCTTTCGCTTGGATATACGAAATAGGCGTTCGCGCCACCTGCTCTGTCGTAGAAATCCCGTGTGGGGGAACCAATATCGGTCTCTGCTGGGTTGCCGACGAAGGCGAGAAGAGTGAAGTCAGGCCTCGCAAGAGCCTGCCTGATTAGGTTCGATATATGCGCGTCTGCAAAGCTGAATCCGCACGTCAGAAGAACGGTGTTGGGAACGGCGAGGATGTTTACGAACTCGCGAAACATATCGCTATAAGGAGTGCCTTGCGTTAGGGCATATTTGGAAGTCATCGGGGCAATAAGCTGTTTGTCGCCTTGGTATTCGTCGGCGATGTCGGGAAACTTTGGGGCCCTTACGACGTTACCGTCATAGACCCTCCAGTTGATGGAGCCGTGCATCTTGTAAAGGCGGAAGAAGGGGTTCACCGGTTCGTAGTGGTCTCTGAACCTCTCATCGAGGTCAATCGGCCTGCGATGGTATTCCCGCGGGCTGAATGTGGGCATCAGCGCGTTCGAGAACCCGTCGACATAGGCGTAGTCGCTCGATTCAAGGGCCATCTCATGGAATAGGTCGTAGTTCGTGGTGAAGAGGTTGACAACATCGAAGGCAGCCTGCCCTCCGCGCGCAAGAATCTGGCGGGATATACCAAGTCCCTGAACGAATCTGCGGTAGCTATCGAGGACGTCTGAGTGTTCTGTGTTGTATTTTATATCGACGGACTCGAGAAAGGCCTTGCGAACTGCATCGGAAACCCTCTTGTCTTCATCGGCGCTATCTAGAGAGCCCTCGATGCGCTGACTCAGCCACGAAAGGAGGTTCTCGATGTTCGAGTACTTCGCAGGGTCTTCGTTATCTCGACGTGCAATTTTGGTTATTCGACTTTCCAGAAGGGTAGATAGCTCGGGATCTTTGAGCTTGAGGTCCGCTCGCATGTTCCTGAAGGTTTCACCCATCAGGGGAATAGCCGGAGTAGATGCGCCTGAGCCGATAAGCGTGGCCAGGTTGATCGACCTGGAAAGAATGCCTTGGACAAAATGTCGGGCTTCCGAGGCGTTTACCTCACGCCTTGTTGCACCCCTCTGCAAGATAAAAAGGGACGTGGGGGATTCCTCCTGCACATCGGAGGGTGCGTCATCCGGTATATTCATCGCGTTGTCAGACATGGTGTGCTCCCTATAAACTCAAAAACCTCTGCTCGAACGCGCCCGGGAACTGGAACATTCGCTCCTTGCCCCAGATACTCACCCACGTCATCACCACGCCGTCGTTGCAGACGTACTTGGTGTCCGCTGACGGCTCGATCCACTTACTCATGTCGTCTTCCGTCGCGTCGGGGTCATCGTCGTTGCGACCCTTGTACCCGTGCTCTGCAACTGCGTAACGTTCGAGGGACGGGAATCTTCTGCGATCGCCTAACTATTCCGTCGCCGTGTATCATGTCCCTGTAAGCGGACTCGATAGGATTCATCCGTGCACGCCAGCGATGCCCTCATACAGACGGTCGCGACCGTCTGGGTTCCCATAACCCACATCGGGCCGGCCCTGGGCAAGGTCCCCAACTACATCAACAACTTGATCTCGCGCGGGCCGACTCCGCGCTGCGACACCATGGCCGCCATGCTCGGCGTCCGTGGCTACGCTCTCTGCGTGATCCTGCGCGAAGATGTTCCCGAGACGGTACTGTTTATTGATTATGGATTATCGTCATCGGGTACAATCGAAGAGCCTTTATACAAACAGGAAGGGTATCTATGCAGCTTTCTGAGCAGCTTCTTCATACGACGATACGAATTGAAGCATCGCTTCCCTCAGGAGAGTGCTCGGTTGGAACTGGTTTCTTTTTCAAATTCTGCGATGACGGCAAGACATTTGTTCCTGCCGTCGTGACCAACAAACATGTGGTCAAGGGCGGATATGAATACCGGGTCATCTTCTCGCGAGCCGACGAGAACGGCAACTTGCTCAATATAAACGAGCGGCTGACCATGCGTGGCTCGGACAGCGATTGGATTTCGCATCCAGACGAGAACGTGGACTTGTGTGTACTGCCTATTGGCCCTGCTCTCAACGGTTTTATCCAGGCGGGTAAGCATCTGCTCACTATACCGCTCAGTCTGGAGCTGCTTCCGACGAAGACGCTGATTAAAGACATGGGCTGCATGGAAGAAGTGACCATGATCGGGTACCCCAACGGCATCTGGGACGAGGCCAACAACTTGCCAATCGTGCGCAGGGGAATCACGGCGACTCCCTACAGATACGATTATCGGGGCGAGAAGGAATTCTTAGTGGACATGGCTTGCTACCCGGGTTCAAGCGGTTCCCCTGTCTTCCTGTACAACGAGGGAACCTATCTCGAGAATGGCGCGGTCGTCGTGGGAAGCAGACTCTATCTGTTGGGCATTCTACGCGCTGTTCCCATTAGAAACGTTCTCGGTGATATCACCGTATCTACGATTGCTCACGTAAACGTTCAAGACATGTTGAACTTGGGCATCGTCATCAAGTCCGAACGCCTGAAAGACTTCGACCCAATCTTGAGAGAGCGCTTGAGTGTTCCAGAATAATATTTAGGTCGCCCGCCGCACGTGGCGTTGGCGCACCCGAGCGCTGCGGGCCTCGGTAGTCCGCGCCGAGTGCCGTCACCCGGCCTGTAGTGACCCTCACGTCATCGGTATGCCCGCGCCCCGGCCCTTCGCACACGGGTATGTCAGCGCCGCGGCCGGCGGGCGGCCAGCTGCCGGCCCGTTCGAAGCCCTACCTGAGTAGCTCGTTTGACCTGTATCGTTTTTTTCGGACACGCAGGCTGGAAGGACCGCGACACCGCGGTGCCTTAGACTGCATGTGGGCTGATAAACGAAAGGATTGCCGAATGGTCGCCAATCAGAAGAAGTACACCGACGGGATCAGGCGGGAGACCGCCGACTACGTCATCTCGACAGGGTGCCCATAGCCCAGGCCTGCGACGAGCTCGGGCTCAACGCCAAGACGGTTAACGACTGGGCGCTCAAGCGCCGGCGCGAGCTCTCCGGCGAGCCCGACCCGAGAGCCGAGGACCGCGAGCTGCGCGAGGCCAAGAAGCGAATATGCGAGCTCAAGATGGAGAATGCGTTCCTAAAAAAGCCGCTGCCTTCTTCGCCAAAGAGAAGCACTCTAGCCAAGTGCGGGCTCGTGTTGCCGGAGAAAGGTAGCTTCGCGCTGACCATGATGGCCGGGGTGCTGGGGGTGAGAAGGTCGGGCTACTGGAGCTGGGCATCGAACGGCTGCCCTGAGGACGACTGGTCCGAGGTCCACGACGCCGTGCGGCGCGTGTGGCTCGATCCGACAGGCGCTTCGAGGCCCGCTTCATGAGGTGCTTCCTGTCCGACGTGCCTCGGGGCACGACCCTCTACTGCGCCAGCAAGGGCCGGTACGGCTCGCGCAAGATGAACGCGTCGCTCGATGGGTTGGCGTCGCCGCCACCCGCCGCCGTCAGCCGTCGCCGGGCCTTCCACATCATGAGGGGGAACGGCCCGGTTGGCGCATGCGGCAGGAAGAGGTTCAAGGTGCACCCCGGGGCGGTCAACGAGGCCGACGTGCCGAACGTCGTCGCGCGCGGCTTCGGCGGTAGGGCGCCGCGCACCCATATATGCAGCGACCTGGCCTACGTGCGCGTCGGGGCCTCGTGGAACTACGTCTGCCTGCTCGTCGACCCCTGCAACAGGGAGATCGTCGGCCACTCCGCCGGGCCCAGGAAGGACGCCCGGCTGGTCAAGCCGGCGTTCGCGACGCCCTCCATCCCGATCCCGGACATCGAGGTGTTCCGCACGGGCCGCGGCAGCGAGTTCGACAACGCCGAGATCGACCTGATGCTCGAGGTCTTCGGCATAGAGAGGTCGCTATCGGCCAAGGGCTGCCCCTACGACAACGCCGTCGACGAGTCGACCGACAGGATACTGAAGGCCGGGCTCGTCCACCGTGAGGCGTTCGGCACGACGCGCGAGCTCCGGGCCAAGCTCTCGGACTACGTGCACTGGTACGACAACTTCAGGATCTACTCGACGCTGGGCTACATGTCTCCGATCGAGTCCAGGGAGGCGGGGCTGTCCCTCCCGGAATCGTCCAAATAGGTGTTGCCAATCCAACCGCCTCTTTGATTATCAGCCGGGGCTATCTCGGCTTTTTTGATTGGGGCGGTTGTTATGTTGCTGAATCTTTAAGGGACGAAGATTGTTTTTCAAAGGCCCACGATGTGCATCTGGTCACTCATATCTTTTCGAGACAGAACGATAAGAAGCTATATGATTCTCTTGTTTAAAGATGGTGAGTTCGATGATTCCCAGATTCCAAGAACTATTAGGTCTCTCCTAGATCCCTCTCTTCTTGCCCATTAGAAGATTCAAAGACGCGCGCGAGCGTTGCTTACTGGCGTTTGATTCATGAAGACCACGCTCTACTTTTCTTGAATGCGTTAGCCAGGCCACTCTTTCGATGAAGCCCCAGACGCCTCTGATACAAGCGAAACATTGGGGCATTTTGCTGTATTTCGCGGCTGCGTACACGCTTTCGTCGTCCGCCACGTGCTTAAACGAATTGCGTGCTTCAGTGGATTTTCGTGTCACTGGCGCTTGTGCTGTTTGGGGCGCCGCTAATTGCTTCAAAAACTAGAGCTAACACTGTGTCTATAGAAGGACTGAAAAACAAAAGTTTGCTGAGAACGTAACCTGCTTTTTATAAGAGCAGATTTCCGTCTGCCTTTATAACAATTCCCGCGCTTCGAATAACTGGAATTCCGATGCAGAAGGGATTGTAAGATAATCTTCTCTTAGTAACATCATTTGTGACGGGGGATTCGATATGAAAAAGGCATTGCGTGCCTCAACAGCTTTTTCTCTTGCTGGTCTTTTGACCATTTCATCCTTTATGGGCCCTGTGACTGCCGCCTACGCTGTGAGCAACGTCCCGTCTGCGGACGCTGCCGTGGACGCTGCGACTGCAGACAATGATGGCGTGGCCTCGCGTGATGCGGGCTCTGTCGATGTTGGCGCTGCAGATGACTCATCGTCGGCAACGAACGTTGACGAATCGGCTGATGAGGATTTTGGCGTTGATGTATCTGAGAACTATCAGCAGGCTGAACCGGTCGATTCTTCTTTCCAATATGTATATCTTGCCTCCCCGAGCCTTCCCAGCGGGACTGATCAGGTCGTTGCCTTTGCTACTCCCGATGACGACGATAGCCTTTCCTCCGCAACTCTCAACTATGTAAGTGCCAATGGGATTCAGGGGACTATTGAAGCATCTGGAACGGCTGACAATTCTGCTGCCTTTGTATTTGGCTCGACGTTGAAATCCAATACTTACTTTCTGACTTCGATAACCTATGTTTTGCGGGCCGATGACTCTGAGCATGAGTTGGATCTTTCCGACAGGGATTATTCGTTTACGGTCGTTGATAGCTCCGTGAGCTCCGAGGGCACTTCTGTTTACTATGCAGACGGTGATGGCAATGCCGTTGAGGCTCAATCAATCCAGCAGGCGTTGGAATGCGCTGATTCGCCTGATGGAGTATCTACCTACGCTGAGCGCTCCGCGCGTAATGTGGGGGTTATTGCACTTGACGCCGGACATGGCGGGGTGGATTCTGGCGCTCAGGGTAATGGCAAGAGTGAAGCCGACCTTACCTGGAAGATCATGACAGCCTGCAAAAATAAACTTGAAGCTTACGGCTTTAAGATCGTTCTTGCGCGCGAGCAGTCTGGCTACTATCCCAGCAATGATTATCTTTATCGCGTACAGCGCTGCATTGATCAGGGCGCGCAGGCCTTTGTTAGCTTTCACATCAACTCTGGGTCTTCTGGAGCTCACGGCGCAGAAGTTTATGCTCCTACCGCAAATGGCACCGACTACACGCAGGTCTCTGTTGAGCTTGCCAACAAGGTCATGAACAACCTTGCTGCTATGGGACTAACGTACCGCGGCGTATTTCAAATGGAGGTAGGCGACGAGTTCGCCGTTATCCGCTGCGCTCGCGAGCAGGGAATTCCAGGTATTCTTATCGAACATGGCTTTATCTCGAATTACGGTGATGTGGTCAACTATTTCTCGGACGATGGTTGCCGCCGTCTTGGCGAGGCTGACGCTGCCGCAATCATCGCGCAGTTCCCGCATCCCTACTCCGTCAATGGAATTTCCTTCTCGGAAGAACTGGGACATGCGGGGTCAACGGTAAAAATCGGTGTAAATGTTAGCGGCAAGACTGATGGCCTTAGATATAAGTTTGTTTGGCATAGGGCTGGGTCTGATTGGAGTGATTCCAATTGGGGTGTAATCGGTCAAGACTTAACTTCGCCGTCGATTTCTTGGACCCTGCCCCAGGCTGGTGAATATGAGATCTATGTTGATGTCATTGACTCCAATGGGTATGTGACTAGCACTTCTAAATACAAAGTTGTTAATTGGTCTCTTGAGTCGCTCGAAGTCTCGGGCGACGCCCTCTGCGGCAAGCCGGTCAAGCTGCAGGCCAAGGTGTCCGGCGACGCCTCCGGCCTCAAGTACAAGTTCGTCTGGGAGAAGGGCGGCTGGGCCAAGTGGGGCGTCGCCCAGCAGCCCTCCGCTTCCTCCTCCTGCGAGTGGACCCCGACCGAGCCGGGCGAGTACACCGTCTACCTCGACGTGATCGACGGCTCCGCCGAGAGGCACCTGACCCGCAAGGTCACGGTCGGCGAGCGCTACTCCGTCGAGTCGCTCGAAGTCTCGGGCTCCGCCCTCTGCGGCAAGCCGGTCAAGCTGCAGGCCAAGGTGTCCGGCGACGCCTCCGGCCTCAAGTACAAGTTCGTCTGGGAGAAGGGCGGCTGGGCCAAGTGGGGCGTCGCCCAGCAGCCCTCCGCTTCCTCCTCCTGCGAGTGGACCCCGACCGAGCCGGGCGAGTACACCGTCTACCTCGACGTGATCGACGGCTCCGCCGAGAGGCACCTGACCCGCAAGGTCAC
>OCHC01000199.1_pt1 | contig 77202 bp, 68 predicted proteins | sample 1538641 | NCBI WGS metagenome assembly OCHC01 (sample SAMN04571714, study PRJEB22368) | human gut metagenome | biome: human gut; material: stool | host: Homo sapiens | place: Luxembourg | collected 2012-08-17
ACTCCGCTTGAAAAACGAAATCAGTTTGTTGCTTAAATTTAATATTCTACCATTTAGGTGCTTTTTTGTACTGTCTGCACAATTTGGGGCAGTTCACTTTTGTGCCTGCTTTTTTATTGCTCAAATTTCCCCAAGGGTAAGATTGCGCTCAAAGTAAAAAACAGAAATTGAATATTTAAAGAGCACGGCGCCGCCGTGCTCTTTTTGTGTTTTATGCTGTTTCTTTGTCTTCTTTTGCTCTGCGTTCAACAACGAAATCGTGAACCTTGTCGGCGAGTTCGCCGTAAACTTTGAACTTGCTTACGAAAACTATCAGTGCAAGCAAAACAAGGATTGGCGGAATACCGAATGCGATAATACCGATTGCGGATTTTGTTGTTTCGTTAATGCTTCCGGTGGTTATCTGACTGTTGTAGTCAACCATTTTCAAACCGCTGAAAAGGATAATCGTCTGAATGGTATATGCCATTTTCTGAAGGAAGCCTTTCATCGAGAAGGTAATGCTTTCGTTACGCTTTCCTGTTTTGTATTCGCCGTAGTCAACAATATCTGCAAGGAATATTGTCTGAGCAACAAACATTGAACTGATGCCCACGGAAGAAATAATGTAACTTATGTCCAGGGCAATGGTGTTCTTCATTACAGGACCGAAAATATACATTAACACATATCCGAAGATTGTCATTGCCAGGGAAATAATGTATATCGTACGTTTTGTAAACTTCTGAGAAAGAATCGGGATAACAAGCAGACCTACAGCGGAGCCGACAGCGCCGATGGTTGAGAAAAGGGACTGTGCGGTGGGCTGTTCAAGAACGTCCTTGAAATAGTAGACTGCTGTACCGCTGGTGAGATACCAGCCTGCGTTTGACAGCATGGCAAAAATCATAAATACAACAAGCTGATCGTTGTGGGCAACAACCCTGAACATCTGCTTGAAACTGAATTTTTCATTGCTGTATACAACGTGGCGTTCCTTTGTAGAAAGAACGCAGATGCTGGAAAATGCAACAAGCGCAATGGCGCAGATAAGCGCCCAGCGCGAAAAGCCTGATGCGCTGTATCCCTCGTTTGTTTTCATTCCCGATGAAAGAAGGGGAAGAACCATAGGCGTAAGAATTGTTATAAGTCCTTGGCCGATACCGCTGAAAGTTCTTGCAACTGTTGCAACGAGATTGCGGTCCTTCGGGTCTGATGTAAATGACGGAACCATTGACCAGTAGGGGATATCCGCCATGGTGTTTGTCATTCCCCAAAGAACGTACATAAAACCTATGTAAACGTAGAGTTTTGTGCCGCTCATTCCGAAACTGGTGAAAAGAAGCGTAAGCACGACTGCGTTTGACAGCGCGCCGATAACTATCCATGGGCGGAATTTACCCATTTTTGTTTTCGTGTTGTCAACGATTGTTCCCATCATCGGGTCGTTGATACCGTCCCAAATTCGCGCCAGAGGAGTGAGCAGAAGCAAGAAACCTTCTTTTAAGCCCAGTACGCTGGACAGATAGTAGGAGAGGTAGGAGTAGAACATTCCGTAGCTCAGATCAAGACCTACCGCGCCTATTCCGTAGCCGATTTTTTCTCGCCAGGTGGTTTTATATTCTTCCATAATAATTCCCGCCGTTTCGATTTTTTTCTAGTATAACATTTTACGCCGCATTGCGCAACCAAAACATACATCATATTGTTGACACCTGTGTTTTAATGCACAAATTGAGTAAAATGAGGCGATTATTACAAAAAGGTTACAAATAAATAAATGCTTGACATATCTTTTTATTGTCATTATAATATAGTCAAGCGGGTGAAAATCCATTGAAATCCCATGAATTTCACTGAAATCCCTAAACAATCCCGCAAATTGCCGATGAAAGGAGAACGAACATATGCTGCCGTTTTTTGTAGGTACTCATTATGACTGCAAGCTTGACAGCAAAGGTCGTCTTTCCATTCCGGCAAGATGGCGTGAGCGCCTCGGTACGGAGTTTTATATGGTTGCCGTTACCGTAAGAGGATGCAAGTGCCTTACTCTTTATCCTCCGGAAGTCTTTATTCAGCTTGTTGACGAGATGGACAAAGGAACGGAGAACCAGAAATATGCTGTAACAAAGTCAGTTTTCTCTCAGGCGGAAGAAGGCTTCCTTGACGCCCAGGGCAGATTTACTCTGAACGGCCGTCTTAAGGATAAGGCGCTTCTTCAGAATGATACAACTGTTATCCTTCAGGGTCAGCGCAGTACCATTGAAATATGGAGCAACGATGAGTTTGAAAAGATGCAGAACAGCCTTAACACAGACGAGGGCGTATTTGACCTGATGGATAAAGTCAAGGCAGACGGTGAGTGATATGGAATTTGTTCACAAAAGCGTCCTCTTTGACGAGACTGTAAAAGCCGTTAATGCCGATAAAGATAAGGTCGTTATGGACGGTACTGCCGGAGGCGGAGGCCACTCAAAGGCAATCGCCGAAAGCGGATGCAAACTTATAGCGGTTGACCAGGACCCTGATGCAATTTCGGTTCTAAACGAACGGCTTTCATCGTTTCCTGAAGTTACGGTAGTTCACGACAATTTCTCTAATATAAAAAACATTATTAGTTCTCTTGACTGCGGCGGGATAGATGCGCTGCTGCTTGATCTGGGAGTTAGTTCGTTTCAGCTTGATAACGCTGAAAGGGGATTTTCCTTTCACAAGGACGCACCGCTTGATATGCGAATGAGCAAAAGCGGAATGAGCGCATACGACGTAGTAAACAATTATTCCCAGCAGGAACTTGCAAATGTTATTTACCGCTACGGCGAGGAAAAATTCAGCCGCAGCATTGCTTCAAATATTGTCAAGGCTAGAGAGCAAAAGCCTATAGAAACAACATTTGAGCTGGTGGACATAATTAAATCCAGTATGCCCCAAAAGGCGATGCGCGACGGACATCCGGCGCGGCGCACTTTTCAGGCAATAAGAATTGAAGTAAACGGCGAGCTGGAAAGACTGAAAAAAGCGCTGGACGACGCGTTTGACTGTCTTAACCCGGGCGGAAGGATAGTGATAATTACCTTCCACTCCCTTGAAGACAGAATAGTCAAGGAAAAATTTGCTCAGTGGACAAAAGGATGCACATGCCCAAAGGAATTTCCTGTGTGCGTCTGCGGCAATAAACCAAAGGGCAAAGCGTTTAAGCCGGTAACCCCGTCAGACGCCGAACTTTCAGAAAATCCCAGAGCGCGTTCATCACGCCTCAGGGTGTTTGAGAAATTCTGATTACAGAATATAAATGATTATTTAAGTAAAAAAACAAGATGTTTAAGAAAGATGGTGAGTTTTGTGACAAACAGCAGTGATTTCAGACGTTATTCATATTCGACCGACGCTGCCTATGCGCTGAAGGCGTTTGACGTGCACAGAACTTCTGCCGCTCCTTCGTATGCTCCAGAGAGACAGAGAAGGCGTGAACTAAAGGTTCACGAAAACCCAAGAAAGAAAAGTCTTGAGGAATTGCGCAGGGATGCAAAAACCGCGCGTCTTCAGGTTTTAAAAATATTCGGTATAGCGCTTGTGTCAATCGGCATGCTGGGCGCTGTGCTTTGTTCTTACGTTCAGAAGAACGAACTTAATCACGAAATCGCGTCGATAGAAAATCAGATTGACGTTGCGGCCAGTGAAAATACCAGACTTAACAGCGAACTTGACGCGCTGGTATCAGTAAGCATGATTGACCAGTACGCTGTTGAAAAGCTTGGCATGACCAAGGTGCAGGCAGGACAGATACGCTACGTTGACGTGGCGCAGTATAAAGAAGAAAGAGCAAAGGCGCTGGAGGAAAATCCGGCCCCGGCCGCTTATGCCCAGATTATTCCGGAATAACATTTAAAATAAGTGCGTATGATTGAGAGTTGGCGGCAGTTGCTTCAACTCTCAAAAGTCTTTTAATCGGCGCCTTTATTTTTCCGTTTTTTGACAAAAAATCATGAAAGGGAGAGCGAAATATGTCATCATCAAGCAAAAAAAATATGGTAAATCGCATTTTTGTTCTTTGCGTGGCGATCGTTTTTCTCCTTTCTGTAGACGCCGCGAGAATTTTTTATATTCAGATTTTTAAGGGCGATGAATACGCCGCAAAGGCCCAGAGCCAGCAGTTGTCTGATACGGAAATCTCTGCTAAGAGAGGAACGATTTACGATTGTGACGGAAATATTCTTGCAAAATCGGCAACAGTTTGGACTATATATCTGGACCCTATGAATATTCCGAATGATGATACAAGAAATGAAATCGTTACAAAACTTTCTGAACTGCTGTCATATGACGAAGACCAGCAGGAAGAACTCCTTGAAAAATCAAAGCAGGAAAATCATTATACCGTTGTTGAAGAACAGGCTGAAAACGACGTAAAGGAAAAAATATCAGAATTCATTTCAGAAAACAATCTTGCCCAGTGCATCGGAATGGAACAGACAACGAAGCGTTACTATCCGTACAATTCACTGGCGTCAAGCGTTATCGGCTTTACCGGAGCAGACGCTCAGGGACTCAGTGGACTTGAGCAGTATTACGATGAACAGCTGACCGGAACTCCCGGCAGACTTATTACGGCAAAGGACGCTGTTTCAAACGAAATCTCAAATGACTATTCAACATCTGTTGAAGCAAAAGACGGAGACTCTTTGATACTTACTCTTAACCAGACTATTCAGTATTACCTTGAAAAAGGACTTCACAACACAATGGAAGAGTACCAGTGCAAGGGCGCTTACGGTGTGGTTATGGACTGCAACACAGGCGCTGTTCTCGCAATGAGCTCTCTGCCTGATTATGATTGTAATAATCCTTATGAACTTACTTATGATAAGAACATAAAGGCAATAAACAAACTGAAAACTGATGAGGAAAAAAGCGCGGCTGAAAGCGCCGCAATACAAAATCAGTGGAGAAACTTCACTGTTTCAGATACATACGTGCCCGGTTCTGTTTTCAAAACGTTTATAGCCAGTGCTGCTCTTGAAGAAAAAGTTGTTTCCCTAGATACAACTTATAACTGTACCGGTTCTATCCAGGTAGAAGATTACACGATGCACTGCCATTATCATCCCGGCCACGGCACTCAGACTTTGACCCAGGGACTGGAAAATTCCTGTAACCCGTTTTTCATTACAATCGGTCAGAAACTCGGCGTGCATAATTACTTCAAATATTTTGAAGCTTTCGGTTTTACCGATATTACAAATATTGACTTGCCCGGCGAGGCGAGCCCCCAGTATTACAAAGAAGACCAGTATGGAATAGTAGAACTTTCATCCGCTTCTTTCGGCCAGACAAACAGCCTTACGCCTATTCAGGTGTGCACGGGACTTTGCGCAATAGCAAACGGCGGAACACTTCTTCAGCCGTATATCGTTTCGGAAATTGTTGACGCTGACGGCAAGACAGTTCAAAAGAACGAAAGAACAGCAATACGCCAGGTAATCAGCAAGGAAACTTCAGAAACCGTTTGCAAAATGATGAAGTCGGTTGTTGATGAAGGTACAGGTAAAAACGGCTACGTTGCCGGTTACCGTGTAGGCGGTAAGACAGGTACGTCAACAAAGCTCGGCGAATCAAAAGAGGGCGAGAAAGATAAGTATATCGTGTCTTTTGCGGCAATCGCTCCTTCAGACGATCCCCAGATCGCAATGCTTATAATTGTTGACGAACCTTCGGAAGACCTTGGCGGCGGCGCACTTTGCGCACCTATCGCGGCAGAAGTTGTTGAGCAGGCAATGAGCGAGCTCAACGTTGAGCCGGTATATACTGACGAAGAACTTGCCGCTCTTTCAAAAGCAACTCCTTCTGTAACAGGAATGGACGTTGACAAGGCGAAAACAGAACTTAAACAGCAGAATTTCAAATATAAAGTTATCGGAAGCGGCGATAAGGTTGTGAGCCAGTGCCCGTCTTCAAACGAGGTTATCCCGTCAGGCGGAACCATTATGCTGTATACTGATAACCAGGATAAGAAAACTGTTAAGGTGCCCGACTTTACCGGCCTTACAGTAAGCGAAGCCAAGTCGCTGGCGTCAAGCAGTAATCTTAATATTGAGGTTACAGGCAACGACTTGACATCGGGTACGGTGGTTGCTTACCGCCAGAGTGAAGAAGCCGGTTCAAAAATTGAGCAGGGCAAAGTAATTACAGTCGCATTCAAAAACACAGAATCCGTTTTGGATTGATACACAGCAGGGAAGGAACAGATATGAAACTTTCAGAATTATTAAAAGGACTGGATTATACAGGCGAATATGAAGACAGAGAAGTAACAGACGTTACTCAGGATTCCAGACTGGTGAAAGAAGGGTTCCTTTTCATCTGCATAAAAGGAGCGTCTTTTGACGGTCATTCGGTAGCGGCTGAAATGCTCGAAAAGGGAGCCGCGGCAGTTGTCTGCGACCATGATCTCGGCCTTAAAAATCAGATAATAACATCAAATACAAGAAATGCGTATTCAATTCTTTGCGCAAATTATTACGGAAATCCCGCCGATAAACTTAAGCTTATCGGCCTTACAGGCACCAACGGAAAAACAACAACATCATTTCTTATTAAGCAGGTGCTTGAAAACGCAGGCAAAAAAGTCGGCTTGGTGGGAACGGTTCAGAATATGGTGGGCGATGAAATTTATCCTGCTAAATTCACAACTCCCGATCCCCACGAACTGCAAAAACTTTTCAGAATGATGGTTGACGCAGGCTGTGAATACTGCGTAATGGAGGTTTCATCCCAGGCGCTTGCCCAGGGCAGAGTAAACGGACTTCATTTTGCAATCGGAGCGTTTACTAATCTTACACAGGATCATCTGGATTACCATAAAACATGGGAAAATTATTTCAACGCAAAGAGAAAACTCTTTGAAAACTGCGATATCGCTGTAACAAATGCGGACGATGAAAACGGTCTGAAGATCGTAAGCGGTCTGCCCTGCAAGGTTATAACATATGCAATAAATACAAACGACGCTGACTATGTTGCAAAGAACGTCAATTTTAAAGCCAGCGGCGTTGAATATGAACTTGTTGGCCTTGAAAATATCGGACGCTGTCATTGCCCCATCCCAGGAAGATTTTCAGTTTATAATTCACTTTGCGCTGCCTGCTGCGCTATTACTGCGGGAGTTGAATTTACGGCAGTGCTTGAAGCAATAAGCAAGTGCACCGGTGTAAAGGGAAGAATAGAAGTTGTTCCCACTGATACGGATTATACCGTTATCATTGACTACGCTCATTCACCGGACGGACTTGAAAATATTATTTCTTCGCTTCGTGAGATAGCCCAGGGAAGAATAGTAACGCTGTTTGGATGCGGCGGTGACCGCGACAAAACAAAGCGCCCGAAGATGGGAAAGATAGCCGCTGAACTTTCGGATTTCTGCGTTGTAACGTCAGATAACCCCAGAAGCGAAAACCCGTCAGACATTATTGCCGATATACTTAAGGGCATGGAGGGCGTTTCTACTCCTTATGTAGTTGTTGAAAACAGAAAAGAAGCTATCAAATGGGCTTTGGAACACGCAAAGCCAAACGACATTGTTTTACTTGCAGGCAAGGGCCATGAAACATATCAGATCCTGCCTACCGGAACGATACATTTTGATGAAAGAGAAGCCGTGGCTGAGATTCTCGGCGAAAATAAATGATGGATAAGTTTACTCTAAAAGAGGCGGCAGCCGCCCTTGGGAAAACCGCAACTGGCGACGCCGTAATAAATGAGATCTGCACAGACACAAGAAAAATAACGCCCGGTTGTCTTTTTATCTGCCTTAAAGGCGAAAGATTTGACGCCCACGATTTTGCCGCCCAGGCGGCTGAACTTGGAGCGGCGGCGCTTATGGTTGAGCATCCTGTAGACGTTGATATTCCTTGTATTATAGTCAAAAACACAAGCAAGGCGATGCTGGAACTTTCAGGCTGGTATCGAAGCAGATTTTCAATTCCCGTTGTCGGACTTACCGGTTCGGTAGGAAAAACGACAACGAAAGAATTTATTGCCCTTGTTTTGGGTGCAAAGTATAAAACGCTTAAAACTCAGGGTAACCTAAATAACGAAATCGGCGTTCCCCAGATGCTTTTCAGAATTGACAGCGAAACCGAAGCGGCTGTCATTGAAATGGGAATGAACCACAAAGGTGAAATTCACCGCCTGACCTCCGCCGTAAAACCGACTATCGCACTTATTACCAATATAGGAACGTCCCATATTGAAAATCTCGGTTCACGTCAGGGAATTCTAAATGCGAAGCTGGAAATTCTCGATTCAATGGAAAAGAGAAGCACACTTCTTATAAACAGCGACAACGATATGCTGGCGACAGTTAATCGAGATGATTTTAATATTATAAAATTTGCGATTGATGACAAAAGCGCTGATTATACCGCAGTCGATATTGCAGAAAGCGATAATTCAACTTCATTTACAGTTTGTTTTGACGGCTCAAAACGTCAGATAACAGTGCCCACTGTCGGCCGCCACAATGTTTATAACGCTTTGGCGGCGTTCGCGGTTGGCAGAGAGATTGGAATTGACGCTGACGAAGCGGCAGCCGCTCTTGCAAATTATGTTCCCGCAGGAATGCGCCAGCGCAGTGTTGATGTGGGAAACGTTCATGTTATTGAGGATTGCTATAATGCAAGCCCTGATTCAATGAACGCCGCTTTGACAACCCTTGCAGGCCGCAAAACGGGAAAAAAGATTGCTGTTCTTGCGGATATGCTTGAACTCGGCGATTATTCAGAAAAAGCTCATAAATCTGTCGGAGAAATTGCGGCAAAACATGATATTGACATCGTGCTGGCTTACGGCGAATACGCAAAATTTTATGTAAGCGCCGCAAAGGAAAACGGAATAAAGAGCGCATATCATTTTGAAACAAAAGAAGAGCTTGCCGACAAGCTGTTGGAATTAACAGATGCAGGCGACAATGTGCTGTTTAAGGGCAGCAGAGGTATGCGTCTCGAGGACATTATGAATCTGGTTTATAAAAGGTGGGAAAAACAATGACGTCTAATGTAGCGATTATTATCAGTCTTATAGTTGCCTTCGCGGTAACCGGCGCACTTGGTTTTATTATTATTCCTTGGTTAAGAAAATTAAAATTCGGCCAGACTATTCTTGATATAGGTCCTTCTTGGCACAAGTCAAAGCAGGGAACCCCAAATATGGGCGGCCTTATGTTTATTATCGGTATTATCGCCGCATTTGCTGTCGGCGCTCTGACTTTCTATTTGTCAGGCGGAAGTCTTGAGAGTAGTTATTCCGCGGTAATGCCTAACAGGGAAAAGGTTTTGCTCATTGCAGGCATTTGCCTTTCCCTTGGAGCAGGAATTGTCGGCTTTACAGATGACTTTATCAAGATTAAACTTAAGCGCAACGAAGGCCTTTCTCCTAAGCAGAAAACGCTGGGACAGCTGATAATTACTTTAGGCTACATTTTGACATTATGGCTTTCTCACAATACAACGTGGTATATGCCTTTCATCGGTCAGGTGAATTTTGAAAAAAATATTTTTACTGCAATTATTTTCTGGGTGCTTTCGATATTTATAATCTACGGCACAATAAATTCCGTAAACCTGACTGACGGTATTGACGGACTTTGTTCTTCCGTAACCTGCACTGTTGCAGTAACCTTCATTGTTATTGCAGGTTATCAGGGCTTTGCAGGCATGGGAATAATGGCAGGCGCGCTTCTCGGCGGTATGCTGGGCTTCCTTTGCTGGAACTGGAACCCCGCAAAAACGTTTATGGGCGATACAGGCTCGCTGTTCCTCGGCGGAATGGTAGCGTCGCTTGGTTACATGATGAAGTGCCCGATACTTCTTATTTTCATCGGCATTGTTTACGTGTGCGAAACAATGAGCGATATTATTCAGATTGGTTATTTCAAAATCACCCACGGCAAGCGAATTTTCAAAATGGCGCCGATACATCACCACTTTGAAATGTGCGGCTGGAAAGAAAAGAAAATCTGTATTGTATTTTCAATTGTTAATATAATCGGCTGTATTATCGGAGCACTGCTTCTATATTACGGCAATTTCAAAGGTATTGTTTGATATACCTATTAAATAAATTTTACGGAAAGGAGCATCCCGATGGCAAACAGAGCAAGACGCGCGCTGACTGAAAACAGTTATTCGGATGAACGGGTGATGAATAAAACAAAATCTCTCGGTATAAAGAAGAGTGATATTTTCATTCAGGGCTCATTTGATGTTCCGTTTCTGGCTCTGACAATGCTGTTGCTGACAATAGGGCTCGTAATGCTTTTTTCCGCTTCCTATGCTTACGCTTATTACAAAACAGGCAACAGTTACAGTTATTTTATAAAGCAGTTCGGATTTGCTGTTGCCGGTCTTGTGGCAATGTTCTTTCTGTCAAAACTAAATTACCGTGTGCTTAAAGCTTTTACCCTTCCGCTTCTTATTTTTTCAATAGGCACGCTTTTGCTGGTTTTGGTATATCATACGGATGTCGGCGATTTCAGACGCTGGATACCCATCGGTCCGCTGACATTTCAGCCGTCAGACCTTGCTAAATTTGTAATAATCCTGACTTTTTCAACTTATATAAGCAATTATTATTCGAAGATGCGTGATTTCAAATACGGCATTCTTTATCCACTTGGAATTATCTGCATTTTCTGCGGCCTTATATATATGGAGCACCATCTTTCTTGTACGATACTTATGTTTCTTATCGGTGCTTCGCTTATGTGGGTAGGCGGCTCAGACTGGAGACTGTTTGCTCTGGGACTCGGCGTAATGGTTGCGCTGATAATTGTAGTAGTAACATTTCCTGAATTATTGGAAAACTACGCCGGAGACAGAATCCGCGCATGGCTTGACAAAGACTTTGACCCAACGGGAGACCGCTGGCAGACAAATAACTCGCTTTATGCAATCGGTTCCGGCGGTTTGTTCGGTGTAGGACTTGGTAATTCAAAGCAGAAATATCTTTACGTTTCCGAACCTCAGAACGACTTCATTTTTTCAATTGTCTGCGAAGAACTCGGCTTTATAGGCGCCGCGGTAATTATAGTTCTTTTTGTGGCTCTTGTAGTCCGCGGAATAAAAATTGCCCAGAACTGTCCGGACAGATTTGGAAGTCTGCTGGTTATCGGTGTGGTTGCCCAAATCGGATTTCAGGTAATTTTCAACATAATGGTTGTAACAGATACTATCCCGAATACAGGTATTGCGCTTCCGTTCTTCAGTTACGGCGGTACTGCACTATTGATGCTTCTTGCTGAAGTGGGAGTAGTCCTATCCGTTTCAAGGCGAAACAATCAAAGGAAGGTTGAATGATGAAGATTTTATTTGCTACCGGCGGAACTGCCGGCCATATCAATCCCGCACTTGCCGTTGCTTCTTATTTAAGAGATACACAGAAGGACTGCGAGATACTTTTTATCGGAACTGCTGATCATATGGAATCAAGACTTGTTCCGGCGGCAGGTTTCGATTTTAAAACAATAAATATAAGCGGCTTTCGCCGTTCACTTTCTCCCTCTGCTTGTGTTCATAACATTAAAACGGTTATGCGCCTTATAAAAAGCGAGGGCGACAGCAAAAAAATAATTAAGGAATTCAATCCGGATGTTGTTGTCGGCTTCGGCGGCTACGTAAGCGGTCCTGTTCTTCAGCAGGCAGTGAAGCTGGGAATACCAAGTTGTATTCACGAGCAAAACGCTTATCCGGGAATTACAAATAAATCCCTTGCAAAATCTGTTGACCGTGTAATGCTTACGGTTGAAGACGCCAAAAAGCATCTTGAACCGAAGAACGAACCGGTAGTAACAGGTCTTCCCGTGCGCGGAGAACTGCTTTGCGCAGACCGTGCGGCGGCAAGGGAATTTCTTAAAATACCGGACGGCAAAATGCTTGTCCTTTCTTTCGGCGGTTCGCTGGGAGCTAAACCTCTTAACGACGCAATGTTTGACATTCTGCTTCGTCACGCAGAAGACGGCAGTTGTTACCATATCCATTCCGTAGGCACAAACGGCGGCGAATATCTTGATAAGTTTAAGGAAGCCGGCTTTGTTGACGGCAGAAAAGGTACGGTTGAAATTCGCCAGTACATTGACAATATGGACGTTTGCATGGCGGCGGCCGATCTCGTAATCGGAAGAGCAGGTGCGTCGTCGCTATCTGAAATTGAAGCGATGGGAAAGGCGTCAATCCTTATTCCGTCTCCGTATGTTGCTGAAAATCATCAGTACCATAACGCAATGGCGCTGGTTAACAGAAACGCCGCTCGTCTGATAGAGGAAAAAGACCTTACCTCAGAAAAACTTCAGTCTGTTATGGATGAACTGCTGAGCGATAAGGAAAAACTTTTTGAAATAGAAAAGAACGCCAAGAATATGTCCATTGCGGATGCAAGACGCCGCATTGCGGATATAATCGTTTCACTGGCTGAGAAATAACAAAATAATCACCCGAAGCATAGTATGGCAAGTGCGAGGGTGATTTTATGAAAAAGTATATCATTCACGGCGGCGGGAAGCTGGAAGGAATACTGAAAGTTCACGGCGCCAAAAACGCCGCTTTGCCGATACTCGCGGCAAGCGCGCTGATCAGGGGAGAAAGCGTTATACATAACTGCCCCAATCTTTCTGATGTTGACGCGGCGCTCAGTATTTTAAAATCACTGGGATGCAATGTAAGCCGTCAGGGCACAACCGTTACGGTTAACTCGAAAGACCTTTCTTCCTCTTGTATTTCCGAAGAAATGATGCGCACAATGCGCTCGTCAATTATTTTCCTGCCGAGTATACTCTCTAGAACAGGCAGTGCTACCGTATGTTATCCTGGCGGATGTGATATAGGGCTAAGGCCTGTTGATCTTCATTTGCTGTCTCTCAGGCTTCTCGGTGCGGCAGTAATTGAGGACGGCTGCGAAATACGCTGCAATTCAGACAGGGGATTAAAGGGAACGAAGATTGTTCTTCCTTTTCCCAGCGTCGGCGCCACAGAGTGTATTATGATTGCCTCGTGTCTTGCAGACGGAGTGACTACAATCGTAAACGGTGCGCGTGAGCCGGAAATATCGGATCTTGCAGAATTTTTAAACGCCGCAGGAGGAAAGATACACATCGGCTCAGAAGGTACCGTTGTTATCGAAGGTGTGTCGGCACTTCACAGTGTTGAGCATGTTGTAATTCCAGACAGAATAGTTGCTTCGACATATATGTGCGCCGCGGCGGCAACAGGCAGTGAATTGATAATTGACAATATTGTTCCGAGCCACCTCGGTCCAGTTCTTCCGGTGTTTGATGAAATGGGATGCAAAGTATTTGTTGATACTAATTCACTTCGGATACAATCGCCGAAAAGACTGCACAGCGTTAAGGAAATCAAGACTATGCCGTATCCCGGTTTTCCCACCGACTGCCAGGCGGTTGTTGCGGCTTGTCTTGCAACGGCAAGAGGTACTTCGGTAATACAGGAAAATATATTTGAAAATAGATTTAGGTATTTAAGCGAGCTTAGCAGGTTCGGAATCGATGTGCGTTTTGCGGGAAAAACCGCAATTATTACAGGAGTTAAGAAACTCCACAGCGCAAATGTTCACTGTACCGATCTGAGAGGCGGCGCAGCGCTGGTGGCGGCCGCATTAGCGGCTGAAGGAATGTCCCAGATTATGGATGTAAGCCACATTGAGCGCGGATATGAAAATTTACCTGCCGCATTATCAGGCGTAGGGGCGGCAGTAATGAGGATAGACGATGAAAAATAGGAAGTCACCAAAAAATAATACTGACAGCGGCGGCTACCGTTATTCTGATATGGGTCTTGAGCCTCCAAAGCTATACCGCGAGGAACAGTCAAGTTTTGTTCAGCGACAACGACGAGCTCCGGAGCAAATGACCCGACAACAGAGACGGGAAAAGCAAAACCACAGGCGCCGGTTAAAACGGAGCGTGCGAAAAGCATTGGTTATAACCGGCCTGGTGGTGCTGATGGCAGCGATAGTGGTCGTTTTGTCGCTTACAGTATTTTTTAAAATAGATACAATCAGCATCAGCGGATGCGAAAAATATACAAATGAAGAAATACTCACCGCCTTTACTATTGATAAGGGAGAAAACCTCTTTCTTGCTGATACAGACAAAGCGTCTGAAAAGTTGTGTGAAACTCTTCCTTATATATATTCGGCAGAAATTAACAGGAAACTGCCTGCAACAATAACAGTAAAGATTACTCAGGCGGCTCCGGCATATACGATTCAAAATAAGGACAAGCAGTATGTTGTTCTTGATAATCGTTTTAAGGTGCTGGATATTCAAAAGAGCAAACCTGAGGGCACGGTACAGATAAAAAAAGCTGAAATCAAAAGTGCACAGCCCGGACAGCGAATTGTTTTCAGCAACGAAAAGATCTCGGATTGCTTGGCGGAGCTTGCTAAAGCACTGAGTACTTACAGCTTTTCGGAAGCAACTGCAATTTATTCGGAAGGTATTAACTCCAACTATATTGTTTATGATAACCGAATAACATTTAAACTCGGCAGCTGCGACGATATGGAGAAGAAGATATACCAGGGATTAGCGGCTTGTGAGGAACTGGACGCATCTAATCCTACAGTTAAGGGTACGCTTACTTTGACCGGTGACAAGCAATATTACTTTACAGAAGAATAGCTGTAAAGCCAAAATTTTTACACATTTTCGACAATAGTCTATGAATTGTGTAATGTGCACAAATAATAGTTGAACTTTTTTACGAAAGATTGTCAAATACTTTGAGAATAATTCAAAATAAGTATTGCAAAAAAGTTACAACATTGTTACAATATGATTTGTAGAGTTGCCTCCATGACAACCAACTTGATTTACAAATTTTTTGAAGGAGCTATAAATACTATGGGACGTTATGAAATCGATACAGACGACAACAAAGTAGTACAGATTAAAGTAATCGGCGTTGGCGGCGGCGGCGGAAACGCTGTTAACCGCATGGTGCATTGTAATATTCAGGACGTTGAATTCGTTGCAGTCAACTCAGATAAACCGGCACTCGGCAAGTCTGCCGCATCACACAAAATCCTTATCGGCGAAAAGGCTACCAAAGGCCGCGGAGCAGGCGCTAAGCCTGAGGTTGGTACCCGTGCTGCCGAAGAGAGCAGAGAAGCTATTACAGACGCTCTCACAGGCGCTGAAATGGTATTCATTACAGCCGGTATGGGCGGCGGCACAGGAACAGGCGCTGCACCCGTTGTTGCTAAAATCGCTAAGGATCTCGGCATTCTTACCGTAGGCGTTGTTACAACACCTTTTGCTTTTGAAGGTAAGCGCCGTATGGATCAGGCTAAGGCAGGTATTGAAGACCTTGCTCAGTATGTTGACTCACTTATGGTAATCCCCAACGAAAACCTTAAGTTCGTTACTGAAGAGAAGATTACATTACTTAATGCTTTTGAGATCGCCAATGACGTTCTCCGTCAGGGCGTTCAGTCCATATCTGACCTTGTTAACGCAACAGGTCTTGTTAACTCTGACTTCGCTGACGTAACCGAGATCATGAAGGATGCAGGTTATGCTCACATGGGCGTTGGCCGTGCAAAGGGCAAGGACAAGGCAGAGCAGGCAGCTCAGCAGGCTATCTCTTCTCCGCTGCTTAATACTTCTATTGAAGGCGCAAGAGGAGTTCTTCTTAACATCACTGCTTCAACAGATATCGGCCTTGAAGAAATCGATGCCGCTTCAACAATCGTTACAAACGCTGTTCATCCTGATTGTGAGATCATCTGGGGTGCTAACTTCGACGAGGAACTTGAAGATGAAATGATCATCACCGTTATTGCTACACGCTTCGGTGAAGAAGGTCCTAATCACCAGATCAAGTCTACAACAGCAAACATTGAAGTTGCTCCTCCCGTAACTGAAACAGCTGCTCCCTCAGCTTTCACAGACAGCGATGATGACGCTTTTGGCGACATTGTTAACTTCTTCAAGAAATAATCTATAAATACTTAAATCCCCTCACGCTGGTGAGGGGATTTTTTTGCATATTATTCAATTGATAATTTATTGTCAGAATGTATAAAACTACCTTCAAAATTACCATTTTGCGGAAATCATTGTTAAAGCAAGTTAAAGCCTTTACAACTTTAACATTTTCCACCGAGTTTTCAGCAAATATTATTCACAAAAACAGATGATTTCCACAATTTTAACAACGTTTTCCACATCGATTTCAACAATAGTTTTTTGTAAAGTTTTTGACATTTACAAAAAATCAGCGCCCCTCATGCAGAGTATGCATTGAGGGGCGCCTGAATTTATACAGTATTACCATTCGGATTTTGTATATGAGCGTATAATATTTGTTATAAGATTATTGCGCTTAAATCCTTTTCCTTTTCCGCCGATTGCCTGATCCTGAATCTTGCCGGCACGGATGGTAACGAAGTCAGCCTTGTCAATAATCTTATCAATTGGCGGAATGTCGCCGAAATTGAAATCGCCGTCGGCTGTGTCTTCTATCTTTGAAACGAGTTTTGTATTTGAGTATTTTTTCACCGCTGTCATAGCCATGATTACAACTCTGTTGTCTTCAGGAAGAGTAAGGGTTTTGGCGTTGCGAATGTCAATCTCGTACATAAAGAAGTATGCGTGCTTGTCTGCAAGATTGCCCTCAGGGTGGTGGCAGTGGGTAAACTCAAATGCAATATCAGCCTGCTTTACATTTGCGGTCTGGTTCATAGCGGCCATATCCCAAACGAACGGTTTTTCCGTCATTGAGTGGATGGTAACTTTTCTTTCCCTGCCGTCGGTATAAAATGAAACTTGACGGTCTGTACTTGTTGAACCGGCGAGAATGTAAAGCTTAGTGTAGCCCTTTGGCAAGTCGATTGTCTGGCCTCTGGCAACGAGAAGGTCGTTTCCTTCGCTTCCCGAAGCTGTTTTGAATGTTATGCCTCTGAATGTGAAACTTTGGGGCAGAAGCTCCTGAGGAAGCGAAAATCCGCCGCCCTGAAGAATGCAGTTGCGCATATCGTAATCGGATGTAATGCCTTTAACATTGTATGGCAGATCCATCTTCTTGAACTTTTCCTTGGTGCGGTTTTCAACTTCTGTTGTTATAAAGAAAGTTTTAACCTCATATGGCTTCATATCAAAAACGAGTTTGCCGTTTTTGACTTTTGCGTCTCCCTTTATCTCTTCATCTGCCAATGTTTCCTTGGCGGAAATTATCGGCTTGTAGAGCGAGAAGGTAACACCCTTCTGTTCTGCGCCGTCTGCTTCGCCGAAACGAACAATGTATCCCTGTTCGTCCTGGCTCTTTTTGAATGCGCGCAGAAGAACGTGGGAATTGTCAACGGAGCAGGCAGAAAATCTGTCTGTAAGTTCGCCGCCTTTTCTTGCAGTCGTCTGGAATGCGCAGAGCGGTTTGCTGAATGCTTCGCTGTTCTGCTGTGTTCCGTTTTCAAAAGAGCCGCTGTGGCTGAATATACCGAAGCCGAAATGATTGCGGCCGATATCCTGAATATCCTGGCGAGCTTCCTTGATGAAAGCGCCTGCAGGGGTGTGGATACAGGTAAGGCGCAGAGTGTTTCCGCTTGGTTTGTCCCAGCCGTATTTTGAATCCGAAAATACCGAAACGCCGAATGAACCGTCGCCGGCTGTAATATCTGCCCATTTCTGAGCAGGAACTTCGTAAAGCTTTTCGGTGTTGGTGGGGCGTGAGATAACGCCGAGACCAAGATCATAAACAGCTTCTTTGTTGTAGCAGGAGAACGGGAAAACAGCTTTCAGCATTGAACGTCTTGTCTGCCAGTTAACCTGATTTTCAACACGTATAAATTCTCCGTTAGCTGAAAGTGAAACTGTCTGAACAATGGTAGAATAGCCCATAGTGCGGCTCACTTTGATGGAGCAGCGAGCAGGACCGTTTTCAACAATCTCAAAGGTGGGCGTGTTTGCGTAAAGATAAGGCTCAGCGTCAATATCCTTTTTGCGCATTTCCCAAGACGGATAATTAAGGCCGCCGGTGTCATGAAGAACGGCCATTTTTATCGGAGCGTCAAGCAGCTGACGGCCGAGTTTTTTGTCGGTAAGAGAAGCAATATCGCCGTTTTTGTTGAAAATCAGGCGGTACTTGCTGTTTTCAAGAACGTGCTCACTTACTTTAAGGTCTGTCTTGCATTTACAGGGCTCGTTATCTGCTACAACGTCGTAGACAGTAAAGCCCATTGCTTCAACGTCAGCAAGAACTACTATGTCAAATTCTTTGCCGGATTTATGTACAACCTGACTGGGAATTTCATTGTGTTCTTTGTCGTAAACACGAACGTAAGCTCCGTTGTGGCTGAGTTTTACGTGAACTGAGACAGCTTCTCTGCGCTTCTTCGGCAGAGGATTGCTGACGATAAGAGCGCAGTCGCTGACCCATTCTGTGTCAAGCAGGTTGGCAACAGCCCCTACCGCTCCGCTGTATTCGTTTATTAACTGATTAAGTGAAGTGTGGTAATCGTTCCAGCTGTCGTTATAAACTTCCATAAGGGAAGTGCCGGGGAGATCGTCGTGAAACTGGTGGCGGATAACCCGCTTCCAGGCTTTATCCATTGATTTAAGAGGATAATCGTATACTCCCAGCATATCGGCAGTCGAAAGAGCCGCTTCTGCAACGTCTGCCATAACTTCACATTGGCGGTTAAGTCTTTTGCTCATAGCACGGGACGTGTAGCCGCCTGCGCCGTGGCTTGTCATAAGCAGTTCGTTGTCCCATACGGGGAGGGAAGCCTTTACGCTGTCGTCCATTTCCTCAATATCCTTAAATATCTGGTCGGACTTTGCGCTGATTACTTCAAAATCGCTCTGGTCATTTGCTTTTACGCTGTCGCAAACGCTTTTTACGCTGTTTTCTTCAGGTGAGCCGCCCCAGTCGCCGGTGCCGTAAAGGTGCATCGTGTAGGGCAGAGCGCCTTCAAATGCGCTTTTTGCAATTCCGTCAATAACGGAGACGTCTCCTCTTATATCTCCGTCAAATTTGTATCTGTATGAGCCTACGTTAGGGCAGGCGAGCATCATGCTTGAATCGGAACCCTTCCAGTAACCGAGATTAAACGGAATACCGTAAGCACTGCCCCAACTTAGTTTCTGGGTAGAAAAGCCCAGGAGGCCGGCGTATTTCATAACTGACGGAAGAGCCTGGCCGAAGCCAAAGCAGTCGGGAAGGAAAATATCCTTGGACTTTATTCCGAATTTTTCCTTGAAATAACCGTTGCCCAGCAGAATGTTTCTGAACAGCGCTTCCGGGGAAGGAATATTAACGTCGCCGTTTTCATAACTTGAGCCTGCGGGATACCATCTGCCATGCTTAACAAATTCTGTGATTTCGTCAAATGCCAGGGGATAGTATTCCTCGATAAGCTCATAGCGGAACGCTCCTTCAAAATTGAAGCAGTATTCAGGATAGCGGTCAATCAGATCAAAGTTTTTCCGAAGAGTATCGGGAATAAATTCTTCTATTGTTTTTGCAAGATTCCAACGCCAGACCGTATCAAGATGGGCGGTGGAAACCGCATATGCTTTTTTCTTCATCATAATAATTACTTTTCTATAATCTCGTATGTAAATTCGTATTTTTCCTGGAGTGCTTTTACTTTGTCTTCATTGTCCTCAATGAATGTTTCGGTGTAAACGGATTTGCCGTCTACCGAATAGTCGGAAACGATTTTATTGAGAGCTTCCCATGCTTCGGCTTCCTTATCGTAGCCGTCTTCAAACTTAATGAGAAATTCTCTGTGCTTTGGCAGTCTAACTTTCATAATTTTTATCTCCTGTTCTGTATAGATACTGAAATTATATAATAAATAATAATCTATTGCAATATGTATTTTGCTTTTGCAAAAAGCAGTTTTCGGCAGTTTTTTATAGCGTATTCGGCGGTTGTGTTTTCGTCTGTCAAAGTGATTTGTTTGTCGCCGATAATCGTGTTGTCGCTGTCGCCGCTGATTAAAACACAGCGTTTATTATGCTTTTTAGCAAGCGATGCAACTTTAAACGGAAGTTTGCCCATAAGTGTTTGATAATCCGTTTTGCCTTCGCCGGTAACTACAATGTCTGAGTTTTTTATATGCTCTTCAAGATCTGCAAGATTTGCAATTATGTCAAATCCGCTTTCCGTTTTACCGCCCAGAACTGCCAGCAATCCGCCGCAAAGTCCGCCTGCGGCTCCGCTTCCCGGTATGGCTGAAATGTCTCGGTTAAATAATCCCGCAACGTTTCTCAGACCTTTGTCAAGCTCTTCAACCTGTTTTTCATCTGCTCCTTTTTGGGGAGCGAAAACATAGGCTGCACCGTTAACTCCATAGTATGGATTTTCAACATCACAGGCGTATGTAAAACTGCATTCTTCGGCTATTTTTTTTATTTTTTCACTGTATTCAATTTTTGAAATAATGCCCAAGTCTTTGCCTGTGGGAAAGGGGATAACCTTGTTGTTATTATCATAAAATGACGCACCCAGAGCCGCAAGCGCTCCTGTGCCGCCGTCGCACATTCCGCTTCCCCCCAGACCGATAATGAATTTTCTGTATCCTTTTTCGTAAGCAAAACTAATCTGCTGGCCTGTGCCGAAAGAAGAAGCGTCCATAACATTTCGTTTCTCCTGCAAAAAACAGGCACAAGCGCATTCAATAACCGCAATATCTTTGCAAAAATAAACTGGCGCTGAAATCGTATTGCCGTAAATGTCAGAAAATCTGTCGTAAATTATATCGCCTTTACAGCAGTCGCAGCAGCAATTTCCGAAACCTTCGCCGCCGTCTGAAAGGGGCAGTGATACCGTTTCAACACCGTCAATATCGCTTAGAGATCTTGAAATTATGTCACATACTTCTTTGGCGGAAAGAGAGCCTTTGAAACTGTCAGGTGCAATCAGTATTTTCATTTTCTATCAGCCTTCTTAATTCTTTTTCAAACGCCTCATCCTGCTCTTTCGTGCGCTTTGACGGGCCTTTAAGCCTGTACCCGCCTTTGCGCGCCTTTTTCGCGGCGTAACGGGTAAGCAGAAGAGTATCAATGTTTTGAGGCGTTATTATCTTTCCGTTTTGGGTAATTGGAAACCCGTGTTTTGACAGCACCATTGCCGCAAGGCCGTAATCCTGGCTTACTGCAATATCGCCGGGTTCAAGCCTGTTAACAAGTGCAAAATCAGCGCTGTCAGCTCCTTTGCCGACAGTAACAACTTCTGCGTTTTTGTCTTTGAAAACATGGCTTGTGTCGCAAAAAATCACTGCTTTTATGTTGTGCTCATGAGCCAGGCGTAAAGCAATGTCAACCACCGGGCATCCGTCAGCGTCAATAAGAATTTTCATATGATTATTTTACCATATTTGTAATGGCGGCGCAATTATGTTATATTATCATTGGTGATGTAAATGAGGATTTTAATAGTGCGCCACGGCGATCCCGATTACGAAAAAGACTCTTTGACCGAAAAGGGTTTTCGTGAGGCAGAACTTCTCGTTCCAAGATTATCAAAACTTGATGTAAAGGCATTTTATTGCTCTCCGCTGGGAAGAGCACGTGCTACGGCTGAACCTACGCTTAAAGCAATGGGCAGAGAGGCTGAAACGCTGGAGTGGCTTCGTGAGTTCAGAGGCTTTGTTTTTCAGGGACTGAAGCCTGTCAACTGCTGGGACAGACTGCCGTCTGTGTGGTGCTCTGAAGATAAATATTACGATGTTTCGTCTTGGTGCGAAACGCGGCTGATGAAAAGCGGAAATGTAAGAAAAGAATACCGTTATGTATGCAAAGGGATTGATGAACTTCTTGAAGCCCACGGATACCGCCATAACGGACGCGTTTACGACGTTGTCAGCCCAAACCACGATACAATCGTACTGTTTTGCCATTTCGGTGTTGAATCAGTAATTTTAAGCCATATTCTTTCTGTTTCACCTATGCCGCTGTGGCACAACTTTGTTGCGCTTCCTACCTCGGTAACAACTCTTATCACTGAGGAGAGGGAAGAGGGAATAGCATCGTTTAGAATTCAGCAGTACGGCGATATTTCTCATTTGTATGCCGGCGGCGAGGAGCCTGCTTTTGCGGCGCGCTTTTGCGAATGTTTTTCTGACGATACAAGACACTGACTATGACTTGTAGTATTCAATCTGGCTTGAAACAAATTTTACCAATACGGCTACTATGACCGCCCCCAGCCCCAGACCGGTGGCGGTTTCTGCTGTCTGTGCGGCGTAGTAGTTGAAGTTCTGTGTATTGCCGTTTACGGCGTTTTGCATTGCGTAATATATTGTACTTCCCGGAAGAAGAGGAATGGTTGATGGAAGCAGGATAACTGTTGCAGGAGTTTTTCTTATTCGGGCTATAATTTCCGAATATACTGCTACTGCCGCCATTGCAAAGAGAGACGCAATAAAAACGTTTTTGCCTGTTGATTCTAAAAAATATGAAATTGACGCGGAAATAAGACCGCCGAATGTTGCGTAAAAAAGAAGATCTTTCGGTACTTTCAGCAAAACGGCAAACGACAACGTTCCTATAACGCATGTGATAATTTCTTTCAAATTACTCACTCCCGAAAATCAGTACTGCGAATGAAAACCCAAGTGCTATTGCAAGGGCGCAGAGTATGGCATTTGTCAGTCTCAGCAGACCTGCATAAATGTCGCCGCTTATCATATCGCGCATTGCGTTGCCCACGGTGAGACCGGGAACCAAGAGCATAATTGTTCCAATGATAATATTGTCTGCGTTTGCGTTTATTCCAAACAGCCCCGGCATAAATGACAGCAGACCAGCAAGGGCGGCATCAAGCAGAATACCTGCAAAGGAACTTGTTATCGGGCCTCTGTAGTTGCTTATCAGTATTCCGATTATTCCTGAAAAAAAAGCGTCTGTAACCGTTCCGCCGAAATAAATGCAAAACGACGCGGTGGCTAAAAAGGTAAAAACAATATCTGTAATCGGCTTGTATTCTCTGTTTTTTGTTATACTGAAATATACCGTATCTCCGTTGCAAATACGTCTTGACAGTTGGTTTAGCCTGTCCAGTTCGGCAAGGTTTATTTCTTCTTCGCCAATGCATCTGGTTTGTGTAATGATTTTTCCGCTTTTTGCAGTAACGGTTGCCGCCAGCATTGACGGAAGCGCCCAGACTTGGACAAATTTTGCCCCCAGCGCTTTGTTTATTCTGTAAACGGTATCTTCACTGCGGCTGATTTCTCCGCCGCATTCAACCATTGCCGCTCCGATTTCCAGAGATATTGAAAGTATTTCATCTTCGTTAAAATGATTCATATTGATATGTTTTGCAGAAATTCATCAATAATGCTCTGACTATAGTAATTGTTTACATTTTAGTAAATGGACAGAACAAAAATTTTGTGCAAAAACGAATCTTATCCTTGAATTTTATTTTGGATTGTTGTAAAATAATTTTGGTACGAGTAGGGTACCTAAGGTTAAAATAAATAGCGATAGGAAACAGCGGTGAATTTTTTTATATTCCCGCTGTTTTCTATTTTTTGAATAATTCCGTTAATGAATTGCTTTATTTATGAAATAAGTATTGACAAAGTAAAAAAATCTGTTATAATAATATAGCACTTGAGAGTATTAAGCGCATATATCGCGGAGTAGAGCAGTTGGAAGCTCGTCGGGCTCATAACCCGGAGGTCGCAGGTTCGAGTCCTGCCTCCGCAACCACCAAAAGCACACCGTTTGGTGTGCTTTTTCTTTTACTGTTTTTGCTTAAAAAAGACTCGAACCTGCGACACGAGGTTTCAAATCTATGATTTGACAGAAACGGTCCGGTGGACCGTTTCGCAACGAGTGCGTAATACTCGGACCTGCCTGAGCAACCACCGAAAGCACACCGTTTGGTGTGCTTTTTCTTTGTATAAATGAAATAATTTGCAAAGGAATAAAAAACGCACCTCAACAAATGAGGTGCGTTTTAAATTTTTATCTTATTTAAGATTAAAAGTGATGGTTTTGCTTTCGCCTGCTTTGAATGTGACAGTTTGGCTGTCGGATGAAAGTCCGCAGGAAACGTCAATTGTCTGGTCTGTATCAGATGTTACAGTTACAGAAGCGGTTTCCTTTTCAGTGTTCCACTGAAGTTCTGAAATCAGTGCACGTGTGCGTGTTCTGATACCCGTGATTTTGCCGCTTTCAAAGCCTGTCGTCGGCAGTGCAGGGAGAACTTCAATTTTTCCTGTGTTTGAATAAACGAGGCTTTCGTTTATTATTCCGAGATAACCGATGGCAAAGTCTGTGCAGTAGCAGCTGCCCTGGTCATAGTCGTGGTTTGTCATCAGCGAATTATAATAAATTTTGTGGTTCATAAGCGATGTCAGCGCTTCTGTAAGAGAATCTCGGTCTTTAAGTCTTGCCGCAATAAGTGAGCGATGAACAAGGGCATGGCTGGCTTCGTTTTCGCTTTCACGGTTGGCTATTGCCTGCTGACATGCCTTTGCAAGTGCCGGATCGTCCTGGGTTTCGTCAAGAGGCCATACGCAGTACAGGTGGCTGAGATGGCGGTGCTCGTTGTTCTCTGTGAACTGGTTGCAAGCCCATTCTTTGAGTGCACCGGTTTCATCATATAGATAAGGCGGAAGGGCGTCCATAAGTTCCTGCCATTTAGAAGTATCAGCTTTCGGGTCAACTTCCTTCATTACGGCAATAATCATCTGCATATTGCTTCTGCACGCCGCAATGTCAATAGCTGTGTTGGCGTCTGACGGGCTGGGATAATTTTCAGGGTTGTTTTCCGGTGAATAACTGGGCAGTATGCAGTAATATTCGCCGTCTTTAAGTTCAGTCTTGCCTTTTTCGTAATGAATGTTACCCTGTGAATCGGTGTAATATTCAGGAGTGAGCATTTGATCCCAGTAATTTGCGCTTTTTGTAAGCAGGGGAAGCAGGATTTCCTTTTCCAGATCAAGACTGCCTTTTTTGCGGATTTTTTCAATCTGTTCGTCTGTAAGATCATCCGCTGTAACGGAAAGGACTGATTTAAGTTTATCAAGGTCAAATTCGTCTGAAAGCGGAATTTCAATATTTCCGTAAGTAAGCAGTGTTTCGTAAAGGGGAAGAAGCATCCAGCTTGTTCCTGCGTTCCAATATCTGAATGGATATGGATAGCAGGTTTCTGTTATTACTGCCTTGTCGCCGTCTGTGTTTACGGGAGCCTGTATAGCGTCTGTGTATCCGTGGGTTGCGGCTGCGTTTTCTTCCCAGTCCGGAACCTGGCGCAAAATGAAATATGTATATCCTATCGGAGCAGAAGCAATGTTACTGCTGTTCATTGACGAAGTCTGGAGATTTACATTAGCGTCCATAGTGTATTTGCTTCCCCAGCCTGCGTTCCATTCGCCTACCCACATACCGTAAAGGCGGCTTGTTGAATATCCTGCGCAGCAAACGTAAGCGTATCTGCCTGAGTAGTAAGCGCGCTGAGCAAGAGCGCTGCTGATAGATTTTTCGCCTTTCTGCTCTTTTATGAGTGCTTCGTTTGATTTGTCACTTGAACCGTTTCCAAGCTGAAGAGTAACGGCGTCGTATTCTTTCTGGTGAAGTTTTGCGTGGGCGCTAAGGGCGGAGTCATAGTCAAATACGCCGTCAACTGAATATTTATCTGCAATTGCTTTTGTTCTCTGTTCAATTGACTGAAGCAGGGGATTTACGCTGAGATCTTTATATTCATGGTAAGCGCACAAATCGTATGTTCTGTCAGAAATTGTTATCAGATAAACGTAAGAAGCGTTCTCAATCTGGATTTCAGGATTTCCTTCGCCTACATACTGTTCGTCTTTTACTTCGTCCCCTTCAGTGCGGTTTCTGGTTCCGTCTGTAACAACGTATGTAAGGGTAGCATAACCGCCGTTTTTAAGTTCGCTGTTTTCGTAGTTCTGGTAGTGAGCCTCAAGAGCAATATAATTGCAGTCTTCGTCTACCGTCTTTTTATAGAGAAGATCTGTTTCCTTGCCGTCGCCGTAGTTGGCAAAGGTTGATATATCGTCCATTGAAAGGGTAAGATTTACTTTCTGCCCTGTTGAGGAAGAACTAATCTGTGTGATTGTTGCGTTATCCGCGCGGGATGTGAAAGTCTTTCTCTCCCATGTTCCGTTTTTATCAGTATAACGTACTCCTACTTGAGCGGTTTCGTAATCAGTATATCTTATATAGTCCTTTGCGCGCAGCTTTTCCTGCTTAATTCTAAGCGCGCCTCCCGGATGGTAGCTGTAAACGTCGTCATAGCTGGCGTCGTCAACAATATCCTTTCCCGCAACGATACTCTGCTTTACGGTTTCCAGTTCGTCTGAAGTGTCAGGGCATGTGCGCTGGTTTTCGTTGGGCAGAATAAAGTGGATATTCTGAAATATCAGGCTGTCGCTGTACGGAGAGCCGCTTGTGATAACGCCCTGAAGTCCGTTTCCGGAAATCATGCCTTGGCGCCATGACTTGGTTTTGTTTGTTTTGTTTTCTTTAAGTTCTGTGTATGTTGTGCAATAGGAGATTTTCTCATTGCTGTCTGCTATGCCTTTTATGTCGGCCTGTGAATTTGAGCAGGCTGCAAAAGAAAACAGCATACAGCCGCTTAAAACCAAACATAAGGCTTTTTTTGCTTTATTCATACCAATCACCCCATTGTATTTTAGCATAAGCCAGCAAATGAAAACACGACATTATTGTTGACAATATGTCGTGTTTTGTGATACGCTTGTACTCATGGGAGAGTGAGCGTATGATAGACTTCAGCTGGCAGGGAATTGATTTTGAGATCGCCGCGCTGGGAGGCGGAGTGCTGAAAAGCGATATTGGCGGCCACATTCATTCAAAAAACAGTTATGAACTCCATTTTATAACAGGCGGAAAGGGAACTCTTATTACCGACAGCGCTGAATATCAGCTGAAAGCGGGGGATTTTTTTGTAACCGGTCCCGGAGTTTATCACGCTCAGGGGACGGACCCTTTAGATTTTATCACTGATTATTACATATATTTTCAAATCACTCGTATGAAAGAAACAAGTGCTTTCGCCGCCGTATTTCTTAATACCGGATTTTGGATTTCGGAAAATTTTGACAGTTCTACAGCAAAAGAAATTGTTGAAGAGTTCAGGAGCAAAAGAGCAGGCTATAAGAGTGCAGTTGCAGGATTGATGATGAAACTGCTTACTGATATTACACGCTACTATTGCCCCAGTGATTTTTCAGAAGCTGAAGAAGCGGAAAATCTTAACGATAAAAGATTTATCCTCATTGAAAACGCTTTTCTTTATAATCCCCATCTGACGCTGCAAAAACTATCTGAAACAATCGGCGTTTGTCCTCGGCAGACTCAGCGCCTGCTTAAAAAATATTACGGAAAAAGTTTCAGGGAAAAAAAGAGGGAAATAACGCGAAAAAAGGACTAATAAGTCTTGACACTCTTTTTCATATTTGATATAATCCACTTACTTCGTGAGGGAGTAGTCGGCACATAATGTGCGGCAAGTCAACATACTGACCTGTTACAGGTCTGGCTTTCCTTAAATGACAAGACTCATGTACGGTTTTACAGTCGTACTGGGTCTTTTTTTGTTGTCAAAATTTAATAAGACAGGAGAATGATTATGGGATTTTTTGAGTTGTTTTTGATTGCCGTTGGGCTGTCAATGGACGCATTCGCCGTTTCAATCTGCAAGGGACTGAAAATGCAGCGCTTTAATGTGCGCCACGCCGGAGTGATTGCGCTGGCGTTTGGCGGATTTCAGGCGCTGATGCCTGTTATCGGCTGGTTCCTGGGCAAGCAGTTTGAGTCGTATATCACCGGGATAGACCATTGGATTGCCTTTGTTCTGCTTGCTGTAATCGGCGGAAAAATGGCTGTCGAATCTTTCAAAAAAGAAGAAGAGGATTCGTCAAAGGAAAATGAGAAACTGGATGTAAAAGAACTGCTGGTTCTTGCTGTTGCCACAAGCATTGATGCGCTGGCTGTAGGAATTACTTTTGCCTTTCTTCAGGTCAGCATTGTTCCCGCGGTATCACTTATCGGCGTTATTACTTTTGTGCTTTCGGCAGTGGGTGTTTTCATCGGCCACAAGTTCGGAGCGAAGTTTAAAAGCAAGGCTGAACTTGCAGGCGGTATAATTCTTATACTTATCGGGTTGAAAATTCTTCTTGAGCACCTCGGAGTAATATCTTTCTAAGTTTTAAATAATTTTTTAAGCGCAAAAAAACGGTCTGTTCATCGAACAGACCGTTTTTGTATTGATTTATTTATAATTAATTAGCTCTTGATGCTTCGCAATACTCTGAAAGATATTCATCGCTTGCCGGGAAGTGCATCTTGTAAGAAACAACTACTGTTGCGCTCTTGTCAGTAATAACTGCAACGTTTGCATGAGTTACGTCAACTGTAACTTCCATATCATAGTCAGCTTCTACGATCTCACCAGTTTTGGTGTCGATCTTAACAGTACCCTGACCGCCTTTGTAATAAACCTTACAGTTATCAGCTGTAGTACCCTGAGCCCATGAAAGAGCTGAAATCTGGTCAACAGTTGAATCGATAGCGCCGAGAGTATTGAAGAAGTTACCCTGAGCGTCCATACCTCTGTGGCTCATTTCTGTAGCGTTGGGCTGGATCTGCATTGTGATTGTTCCGTCGCCGTTGTCCTTAACGTTTACAGCGCGAACATCTTCTGCTGTAAGACGAGAAGTTGCGAAAGAAGCTGATTTTTCATCAATGTCGTTTGCAGGGACTTTGTTTGTGCAGGGCGGAAGACCGTATGCATTGGGCTTAAACAGTCCGCTTACAATACCGGGAACGAGTTTGTTGATAACAGCGTTGCTCTTGCCGTCGATCATAACGTCGCCTACGGTAAGTTCTTCTTCACCGATGAAGCCATACCATTCTTCGTTTCCGCTGGCTGTTTTGTATGTAGCGGTTTTTGCTTTTGTCTTATTGTATGCTTCAACGTAGTATTTTACAGCGTCCTCAGCAGTGTCCATCTTAACTCCACCGTAAGTTCCGGCTTTGAATTCATCAATTACAAGCGGATCTTCCTCTGTGGAAGCGGCTGCTGTCGGCTGAGCCGGCGGGTCGGAAAGTACTACTTTGAAAACGAATACAACGCCCACCACAATCAAGGCAACAATAAGAATTTTGATAAGAATATCGAGTTTGGATTGTCTTTTAGCGTAACTCATAAAAAATCCCCTTTCTACAACCTATATAATAACCTAAACAACAATGATTTTCAACTGCTTTTTGTAATTTGCGTTAAAAATTTTTCATGTTTTGGTGATTTTCTTGACTTATTAAGCATAATAATCTAAACTCTTTATAGAAGTATTTGTTTAATTTTAAGCAAATCCTTATTTTTAAGATAATCAGGAGATGTAAAATGACTTTCTTAACAAATGTAACATTGATAATCGTGCTTATTGTTTTGCTTACGGCTCAAAGGGTATTTCTCAGTCTTGCTGTTTATTTTGACTGCCAAAGCAAAAATGTTTCATCATATGTTGTGTGGACTGTTTTGACGGCGGTATTCGGTTGGATTCCCGCTGTTGTCTATGCCTGCTTGAGAAAAACTCTTAAAAAGAAAGAACTGCTTTGCCGTGCCTGCGGATCAAGGATTGTTTCTGAAGACGGCAGATGCCCGAGGTGCGGAAACGATATTGCCGCGGCGAAAAACAGGCAGTACGGCAAAACAAGCATTACTTTTATAATATTGTTTGTTGTATTCTATATTCTTTCTTGTGTAACTCTCGGTGTGTTTTACTCAAATTATTTTAAGGAATATAAGAACGTTGATATCTTAAGTTCTTTTGAAGAAAGTACAGACAGCGCAGATGAAAGTATTAGCGACGGTGAGGAAGGAGAAATATATTACGACAGAAACGGCTCTTCCTACACTGATATAGATGACGTTGTTTATTACGACCCGGAGGGTAATTCTTATTCCTTTGATGAAGATTCGTTTTGCTATATTGATTCTCAGGGTAATTCCTATTCGTCAATTCAATGCTTTATTGACAGCGACGGTTATTTTTACTACGACACGGACAGCGAACTTGAGTACAATTCTCAGCTTGAGAAATATTCTGATAAAGACGGCAAAACATATATTCCCATTATGGGAGTTTACTGGGACGCTAACGGCAACCTTCTTACTATTTACTAATATAACAGCAAAGCCTCCGCAAAAGCGGAGGCTTTATTTTTTATACATTATTATATAAGGCTTTGAATAAGTGTTGTAATATATGCGCCGGCGCAGGCGGCAACTGCCACAAGAAGCATCGGGCATTTTAAGAAAGAAAGTATTACCGCAACAGCGAAGCCTATCCCTGCGCTTAATGCGTCTGATGTGCTGAAGAAAACTCCTGGTACAGTCATTGCCGCAAGAACGGCATAGGGAATATAAGCAAGCAGACTTTTAACAAATCTGTTTTTTATCTTTTTTCTGAAGGCGACGAACGGCACTGATCTGATAAGATAAGTTACTACCGCCATTACAATAATATATATCCATAATTCTTTAGTCATAGAGCGCCTCCTCGTCTTTATCGTCAACGGGGTGGACGGCGGCTGCTACAACTGCGCCTGCAACTGCGCAGATTATAAGTGAAAATCCGTCTGAAATAAAATCAAATAACGGAACAAAATATAAAATACAGCTGAGAGCGCCGGCAGTAAGAGCGGCAATTCCCGCGCCCTTGTCAGTTTTTGCGGCAGGAACGACTATTGCAATGAACATTCCGTAAATTGCAATTCCCAGAGAAAGGCGAAGGTTGTCAGGCAGGATTGAACCGCCGTAAGCGCCGATTGCTGTTCCCAGTGCCCAGCCAATATAAGGGGCGGTAGCCAGTCCGTAAAAATAAGTGGTGTTTATTTTGCCAGTTTTAAGCAATGCCACTGAGAATATTTCATCTGTAATAAACGCGCCGGTAATAAGCCTTTGAAAAGTATTGAAAGAATTGTCCAGTTTTTGCGTAAGAGATATGCCCATAAGCGCGTATCTGCAGTTTATTGTCAGCTGAACGGCTATCATTTCTGTTATAAGACCGCCTGCGGCAATCAGGTCTGCTCCCGCAACCTGTCCTGCGGAGGTGAGGTTGGTCATTGAGATAAGCAATGCCGCTATTGCGGGTATTCCTTTGTTGACTGCCGCAATGCCGAAACCTATTGAGACGGTAAGATATCCGAAAGCTATTGGCATTCCGTCAACAAGACCGTCTTTATATGTGTATTTGCTTTTCATAGACAACCTCCTTTCGTCTAAAGCAAAATGAATTCTATCACATTAACTACTGTTCGTCAAACTGTTTTCGGACAGTATATTCAATTTCTGTTTACCAACTAAATATTCTTGAAAAATCGGTGTAAAAACTGTTGCGAAACAGATTTTTAATTGTTAAGATTAAGCTGAACAGCATTATTCTGCTATTCAGAATTTATTTAGGGGGATTAAATTATGAAGGGGAAAGGATTGCGGCTTATCTGTCTCGGCGCAATAATAAGCGCGGTAATTGCAGCGGGATGCTTCCTTTTGACAGGCTGTAAGAAAGATGACGGCCTAAAAGGCGCAGACGTCAGCGTTCCAAGCAAAAGCAATACTTACCATACGAGAGAAGAGGCGGTTGCCGCAGGAGGCGGATGGTATGAAACAATGATCGAGGATTTCGATTCGAACACTCTGCCGGAAAAGTGGAATTATTCGCCCCACGGACTGAGAAATACCGAATACTGGTGTGACCAGACCGTCTCTTTTGAAGACGGTTGTCTTGTGGTAGACGCTTATAAATCCGACAGCCATAGTTGTGACCTCTGTCCTTCTTCCGGCGAGTTTACCGGAGGAATAGAAACCCGTTATATGGACGGGGAAGAAAGCGTCCAGACTTTTTCACAGGCGTTCGGGTATTATGAGGTGAGATGCAAATTGCCGCGTGCCCAGGGAATGTGGGCGGCTTTTTGGCTCCAGTCCGTCAATCAGGGCAAAATCGGCAATGAAGGCGAGGACGGAACGGAGATCGACGTTTTTGAGTCGGCGTTTATCAATAAAAATCCCGCAATGGTCGGTCACGCTCTGCTTTATGACGGATATGCCGATTACGGTAAAGTTACCGACTTCCGCAAAGTAACTGACAGCGATTTGTACGATGGTTTTCATACATATGGTCTAAAATGGACTCCGAATGAGTATATTTTTTATGTTGACGGAAAGGCAACATGGCGTACTGATTTCGGCGGAGTATCCAAAGTTCCTGAGTTCCTGCGCCTTACCTGCGAGATAAGACATGGCTACGGCCCTCACGGCGTAAAACTGAAAGAATTTGATTCTACAGAAGAAAATCCTGCAAAGTTTTATGTGGATTATGTAAAGGTATATCAGAATACTGAGTACGAGGCAAGCATCAAATCTGATTCCGACTATAAGGAAATAATTCCTGAGGGAGGCAAGTAAAATGAAGGTTAACAGCAACAGGAAAGGAAAGATTATTTTGAAAGTACTGGTTACCTTATTAGCTCTTGTAGTAGCTGCCGGCATAATACTTGCCTGCTATTATCTTATAAAGCCTGCTTACGGCGAGGTTGAAACAGTTACGGTAGGCAATTCAAAGACGCTGACGGTGGGGGTTATCAGCGATACACAGCTTCCCAATAAAGAACCCGAGGACGGCAATAACAAATACAAAGAGCATACTGAAAAAGCGCTTCAGCTTTTTAAAAATCAGGGTGTTGACGTAATCGTTTTTGCAGGAGATTTCAGCGACCTTGCAAGCCGTTATTCATACGGAACTTATAATGAAGTTTTCAATAAGGTTTTTGCCGACGATAAGCCCGAGACGGTTTATATTATGGGTAACCACGACAACTGGTATCCCACCGACTATGCTTCCGTTGCTCCGAAAGAGCGCTTGTATAAAAAATGCATGGGCGAGTCACCCTGGGTACATAAAGTGATCAACGGTTTCCATTTTATTGGAGTTAGCCCCGATTTGACCCAGAACACAAGCGGTTATTCTCAAAAAACGCTTGATTGGATGGATGAGCAGATTGCCTTGGCTCAAAAAGATACTCCTGAAGGCTACCCGATTTTTGTAATCACTCACCATTCGCCCCAAAATACCGTTTATGGCAGTGACGACTGGTATGACCCTGGACTTGACAAAGTGCTTTCAAAGTATGAAAATGTTGTTTCAATTAGCGGTCACAGCCACTATTCACTGATGGATGAACGTTCTATTTATCAGTATAATTATACAGCAATACAGACCCAGAGCCTTGCCTATATTGAACAGGAGAAGGGCAAATTCGACGCTTTCAAGGCCGAATTATCGTCAATCCCGCCTAAAGCAGACGATTATCCGTTTGCAATAATTATGAAGGTAGGAGAAGACAAGACGACAGTTGAACGCTGGAATGTTTTGGACGGTAAGGAAGAAAAAGCAGACAGCCGCTGGTCTCTTGATTATCCCCTTGATAAGAGTAACTTCAAATACGGTTATTATACAAGACTTCACGAAACTACCGCGCCTGTTTTCAAAGAAACTGAAATTCAGTATGTTCAGAATATCTGCTCTCTTGAAGACGAAAGCAAAACACTTCCAGGTATTTCTTTTAGTGCCGCAGTGGATGACGACGTTGTTCAGTCATACGAGATTAATCTTGAAAAAGATACGGGAGAAAAATACACATACACCGTATTTTCCGATTATTATATGGGAAAAGAAAATATGCAGGACAACGTTAAGATAGCGCTGGACAGCAATCTTGAAGCGGGCAGATACAGCGTTACCGTGTACGCTGTTGATTCATTTAATCATTACAGCGAAAACTGCGCAGTGGGAACAATTGAGATTAAGCGCTGAAATTAAATTGAATAATAAAAATAAAACAGCCGCTGTTTAATACAGCGGCTGTTAATATATGTATATATTTTTTAAAGGACTTTATCCAAAAATGATTTAAGGCGCTCACATTCGGGAGTGTCAAAAATTTTCTGGGGAGTTTCGTCTTCAAGGATTTTTCCTTCGTCCATAAACATAACGCGGCTGGCAACCTCACGGGCAAATCCCATTTCGTGGGTAACAACAACCATTGTCATTCCGTCACGTGCAAGTTCCTTCATAAAATCAAGAACTTCGCCGACCATCTCAGGGTCAAGGGCGGAGGTTGGCTCGTCAAAGAGCATTACCTTAGGATTCATTGCAAGGGAACGTACAATTGCGATACGCTGTTTCTGACCGCCGGAAAGCTGAGAGGGATAAGCGTCTGCTTTGTCTCTCAGTCCGATTCTGTCAAGCAGGCGAAGAGCATTTTCGTTTGCCTCTTCTTTGCTCATCAGTTTTAACTGTACAGGAGCAAGGGTAATGTTGCCCATAACAGTCTTGTTGTTGAACAGATTGAAATGCTGGAAAACCATTCCCATGTGGCGGCGAACCATGTTTATGTCTGTCTTTTTATCTGTTATGCACTGGCCGTCAAACCAGATTTCGCCCGATGTGGGAGTTTCCAGCAGGTTAAGGCAGCGCAGGAAAGTACTTTTACCTGAGCCTGAGGGACCGATGACAACGATTTTTTCTCCCTTTTCAATATCAACGCTTATGTCGTTGAGAACGTTCAGATTTCCGAAACTCTTTTTAAGGTTAGATACTTTTATCACTTTTTCTCAGACTCCTTTCCATAACTTTGATTGCCATGCTGATAACGAATACGATAACAATGTATATCAGAGCCATAACAAGGTACGGTACCATGAATTCATAGCTGTTTGAACCGATACGGTTAAATGCAACGTAAAGATCGGTGGCACCTACAAAGCTTACTACGGATGTTTCCTTAATCAGCGCGATGAACTCGTTGCCGAGAGTAGGCAGGATGTTTTTGATTGCCTGGGGAATAACTATCTTCATCATAGTGGTGGAATAGCTGAGACCGATTGCGCGGCCGCCTTCCATCTGGCCGCTGTCAACAGACAGTATGCCTGCACGCATGATTTCAGATATGTACGCGCCGGAGTTCATGCCGAAAACTATTACTGCCACCGCTACTGAATTTATGCGTATATCCATAAGGGGCAGCAAAACGTAGTAGAATACAAGAAGCTGAACTACTATCGGCGTTCCTCTGAAAAGGCTTACATAAAGACTGCAGACGCCGTTGAAAAATTTAACAACGGGATTAGTCTTAGGCAAAACGCGTACCGTTGCAATAATTGTACCGATAACGATACCGATCAAAAGACCGAGTACAGCGATGTAAGCCGTGTTTTTCAAGCCCAGGAGCACTGTTTTGTAGCCGTCATGATTTATGAAATAATCAATAAAGACTTCTATTTTCTTATCAAAATTACCCATAGAAACACCTTGTTTTCATCAATACATATTCATTCTGCCGATACTGACGGCAGAAACAGAAAAATCCGCTTTACAAAACGAGATTATTGCCGTTAAGAATAATATAGCCTCACCCGAAAAAGGGTGAGGTCATATTTTTGATTTAGTTAATCAGGCAACAGCGTTGATAGCAGTTGTGATTGCGCTTGCGGGAGCAGCGTCGATGATAACGTAATTTACGCCGCCGTTGATCAGATCCTGAATAGCAAGTGAGCCGTTGTCGTAGCCAACGAATGTTGCTTTAAGACCTGCGAAGCCGAGATCCTCGCTGCCCTGAACATAGGACTGACCGGTTGTGCCGTTCTGGCCGCCGATCTTTATGGAAGCGTCAAATCCGTTAAGGATCTTTTCAACGTCTTCTTTTGTTTTGCAGCTGTCAAATGTTGTGTCGTCGCCCTTAACAACAAGCTTCTGAGATGCTGAGTAATAAGAGTCTGTGAAGTTTACCATTTCAGCGCGCTCTTTGCTGACTGTAAGACCTGCCATAGCGATGTCGCACTTCTTCTGCTGAACTGAAGTTACAACAGATTCAAACTTCATGTCTTTGATAACAAGTTCTTTGCCGAGCTCGTCCGCAAAAAGTTTTGCGATTTCCATATCAATGCCGTAGAAGCTGTCGCCCTTCTTGAATTCAAAAGGCTCAAACTCAGCGTTTGTTGCAACAACAAGCTGATCCTTTGAAGAATCTTCTGTTGCTGAAGTAACAGCTACGGGCTCGCCGTCGCCGAAGTAATGGTTACATACTTCGTCTAATTTGCCGTTTTCTTTGATTTCCTTGATGAAAGCGTTAGCTTTTTCAAGAAGTTCAGGCTGAGATTTGTCAACGCCGAAAGCGTATTCTTCGCTTGAAAGCTCAATGTCGATAACTTTTACTTTTGCAGTGTTGGAGCTTTTAGAATCGTTGTTTGCGTCGTCGCCGCTGTTTGATGAGCAGGCAGCGAAGCATGAAGCAACAAAAAGAACTGACAGCACAATCGCAGTGATTTTTGTGAACTTTTTCATGTTCATTACCTTTCCTTTTCTTAAATTTAATTCTGTAAGTACAGAAATATCTTGATAACTTTAGCATAACGTAAATCAAAAATCAATACTTTTTTCCTTATATACTGCATATTTATACACTTTTTGCATGACTGCTATTAAAAAAGTATAATTTTTGGCATCTTATAAAATATACAGTCTCAGTGGATTTTTGAATTGACTAAATATTTTGCAAAGTATATAATGAATTTGACAGTAAAAAACAATGTTGAGAGCATGTTTAAAGCGGGGGATAACTAATGTATCATATAGGAATTGACCTCGGAACCTCTGCCGTTAAGATGATTTTGTGCGACGACGGCGGAAATCTTCTTAAAACAGTGTCAAAAACATATCCTTTGATGATTGACGGGCTTTGCGCGGAGCAGAATCCCGATGACTGGTGGTCAGCGGTAAAAGAAGGACTGGCTGAGCTGACAGACGGCTTTGAAAAAGAAAAAATATCTTCGCTGGGCGCCGGCGGCCAGATGCACGGCCTTGTTATTCTGGACAGCGAAGACAGGGTAATCCGTCCCGCAATTCTCTGGAACGACGGGCGAACTACCGCAGAAGTCGAATATCTTAACGAAACAGTCGGAACGGACTATTTGAAGGAAAAAACCGGCAATATCGCTTTCGCCGGGTTTACCGCTCCTAAAATTCTCTGGCTTAGAAAGCATGAGCCTGAAAACTTTAAAAAGATTTCAAAAATCATGCTTCCTAAGGATTATATTACGTACAAACTTACGGGAGAATTTGTTACCGATGTTTCAGATGCGTCAGGTACTCTTCTTTTTGACTGTAAAAACCGATGCTGGAGCAGTGATATGTGCTCTGTCTGCGAAGTTTCTCCGTCTCAGCTTCCCAGAGTTTTTGAAAGCAGTGAAGCAGTGGGAGTTGTTAAGCAGAGCATAGCAGAAGAGTTCGGTTTTGGAAATAACGTTGTGGTTGTTGCCGGAGCGGGTGATAATGCCGCTGCGGCTATCGGAATGGGTATCTGCGACGACACCGCCTGCAATATTTCTCTCGGTACTTCGGGAACTTTGTTTGTCTGCAGTGACAAGTTTGCAGACAACGCCGACCCTGCTCTTCATTCTTTCTGCCACGCCAACGGAAAGTGGCACTTGATGGGCTGTATGCTTTCGGCGGCTTCATGCAATAAATGGTTCTGCGAAGAAATATTGAAAACAGCCGATTATTCCGCTTTGCAAAGCGCAATTCCGGCTTCTCTTCCGGGTTCAAACAACGTCTTTTTCCTGCCTTATCTTACGGGAGAAAGATGCCCTCATAACGACCCGCTTACCAGAGGCGCTTTTATCGGCCTTTCTGCAGATACTGGCCGTGAACAGATGGTTCTCGCCGTGCTTGAAGGCGTTGCTTTCGGAATAAGAGACTGTTTTGAACTCGTTAAAAAAGCAGGTGTAAAAGTTACCGCTTCAAATATCTGCGGCGGCGGAGCAAAAAGTCCGCTGTGGCGCCAGATTATGGCAGACGTTCTTAATATTGAACTTGCCGTTCCCGTTGCTGAGGAGGGGCCTGCATACGGCGGTGCGCTTCTGTCAATGGTGGGAGATAATACGCTTAAAGATATAAGCCAGTGCAGGGACTTCTCAGGCGTGCGGGAGATCGTTAAGCCGAGAGCCCAGGTTTCTGCGGCTTATGATGAAAAATACGCGCAGTATGTACAGCTGTACCCTGCGCTCAAAGAAATTTATAAGAGAGGTTAAAATTATGAACAATGTACCACAAGTGAAATTCGGTCTGGTCAGCGTTTCCCGTGACTGTTTCCCCATGACTCTGTCAGAGGGCAGACGCGCTCGTCTGGCTGAGGCTTACAAGAAAGAATACGGCGACATTTACGAGTGCCCCGTTTGTATCGAAAATGAAAACGATATGCTTCGCGCTCTTGAAGACGTTAAGGCGGCAGGAGTAAACGCTCTTGTTGTTTATCTCGGCAATTTCGGTCCTGAAACATCAGAAACGCTTCTTGCTAAGTATTTTGACGGTCCCGTTATGTTCTGCGCCGCTGCTGAAGAAAGCGGCAACAGCCTGCTGGACGGAAGAGGCGACGCTTACTGCGGTATGCTCAACGCTTCCTACAATCTTAACCTCAGAAATATCCGCGCTTATATTCCGCCTTATCCTGTCGGAACAGCTGAAGAATGCGCAAAAATGATCCACGAGTTTGAGCCTGTTGCAAGAACTGTTGTTGCTCTTCGCAATCTTAAAATCATTTCTTTCGGACCTCGTCCCCAGGATTTCCTTGCCTGCAACGCCCCAATTAAGCCTCTTTACGACCTTGGCGTTGAGATTGAGGAAAACAGCGAACTCGATTTGTTTGCTTCATTTAACGCTCACAGCGGCGACAAGAGAATTCCCGAAGTAGTTGCCGATATGGAAAAAGAACTGGGCACAGGCAACAAGAAGCCCGAAATCCTTGAAAAACTCGCTCAGTATGAACTTACTCTCCTTGACTGGGTTGAAGCTCACAGAGGTTCAAGAGAGTATGTTGCAATCGCCGGTAAATGCTGGCCTGCTTTCCAGACTGAGTTCAAATTTGTTCCTTGCTATGTTAACAGCCGCCTTACAGCAAGAGGAATTCCGGTATCCTGCGAAGTTGATATTTACGGCGTGCTTTCTGAATTTATCGGAACCTGCGTAAGTATGGACGCCGTTACACTGCTTGATATCAACAACAGCGTTCCACGTGATATGTTTGACGCTGAGATTAAGGACAAAACTTCCTATACTCTTGAAGATACTTTCATGGGCTTCCACTGCGGCAATACTCCGTCATGCAAACTTTCATTCTGCGAGATGAAGTACCAGAAGATTATGGCTCGTACGCTTCCTCAGGAATTTACAAACGGTACTCTTGAGGGCGACATCGCTCCCGGAAATATTACTTTCTTCCGTCTTCAGTCAACCGCAGACGCAAAACTGCGCGCGTACGTTGCAGAGGGCGAAGTGCTCAACGTTCCTACAAAATCTTTCGGCGGCATCGGCGTGTTCGCAATTCCGGAAATGGGCAGATTTTACCGCCACGTTCTTATTGAAAAGAACTTCCCGCACCATGGAGCCGTCGCTTTCGGTCACTTCGGCAAAGCGATTTATGAAGTATTCCGCTATCTCGGTGTAGGCGACGTTGGATTTAATCAGCCTAAGGGAATGCTTTATCCCTCTGAAAATCCTTTCGCTTAATCAAAAATTACTAGTTGAAAGACAATAAAAAGGACTTCTGCCAAAATCGGCGGAAGTCCTTTTCTTTAATTATTGAGTGTTGAGCAGTTGAAGCCGTTATTTGTCAAATCTTCTGAAAGTAAGATAATCGAAGTCGGCAGTCTTTTTGCGGAATATTTCATCGGTGCAGGCAATGCCGGCAAGTGTTCCTGTGAATTCGCCGAAGTTGCTGTATTCATCGCTGAATTTAGCAGTTTCGTATGTGCCGCCGATGGGTGAGAATTCTTTTTCTTCTTCAAATTTGTATGAGAAGTTTACTTTTTTGCCGTCAACGGTAATTTTGAGATAAACGGGGCAGTCAGGCGCCTTAACCTCCGTGTTGGGAATATCCGTTTTGCTTCCGTTGTCAACTTCAACGAGAGATAAAACGGGACAGCCTAGATCGTCGCTGAAGGTTTTGCGAAGATAAATGTAATTCATGTTGTCGTAATAAAGAACGAGACCTGCGCTGTGGCGGTAACATTCAGGAGTGAATTCCATTTTTGTTTCAATTTCGGTGTTAAGGCTTTCAAGGCGGCGGGCAAGCAGACTTGTCTTATTTGTGCTGCTGAGTGATTCCTGGCCTCTAAGTCTGATATACCCTTTGTGTGCGTTTAGATCTGCAAAACTTTCAGGCATAATGCGGGGAGCCATGTAAAATACTCCGATTTTTTCTGAGTTAAAATCGTCTTTTTCAGGCTCTGAAACGGCGTTGAATTCGGGAAGTCCTGTTTCTTCTGTTTCAGCCTGGGCGATATTCGATCCTGATGCCATTCTGAGCCAGCCGTCTTCAGTCCATTTCATTTTCTGAATAGCCGTTTCTCTGCCGAGAACACAGCATTTCTCAGGCATTAGCGGTCTTGAACATAGGTGGGCGACATATGGTGTGCCGTCGGGAAGTTCAATCAGGCTTCCGTGGCCGCTTTTCTGGAGTTCAACGCCGGGTGCGTAATAATGCGGTTTAAGGTGGTCGGTATCCTGGCGTTCAAATCGGTTTTCGGCAAATGAAGTTATTATCGGATTTTTCGGGTCGCCTTCATACGGACCGTAAGGACTGTCACTGCGGGCAAGTGTTACGCAGTGATAATAACCTGTTCCGCCTTCAGCGCACATAAGATAATATTTTCCGTTCTTTTTGTAAAGATGAGGAGCTTCCAGACAGCCTCTGTCCGTTGAACCACGGTAAACGGGCTTTGGCATTTCAACAGTTTTTTTCTCTTTGGGGTCGTATTCCGCCACGCAGATTTGACCGGGTTTTTCGTATCCGTCCCTGGTCTCCCAAAGCAGTGAAACAACCCATTTCTTTCCGTTGTCATCGTGAAGAATAGAAGCGTCAAATCCTGCGGAGTGAAGATAAACAGGTTCACTCCAGGGCCCTTCGATATTTTTTGCCGTAATAAGGTAGTTGTCAACGTCAAAGTAGCGGGCGTTCATTGAATTCATAACGCCGTAAACAACATAAAACAGGTCTTCCTCAGCGCAGTAAGTAAGACATGGAGCCCAAATACCCTTGGCTGACGGCAGTTTTTTCAAATCTGCCATTTTCTCGTCAGTAATAACGTTGGTGAGATGCTCCCAGTTTTTCAAATCCTTTGAATGGTAAATGGGAATGCCGGGCATCCATTCAAACGTTGAGCAGGCAAGGTAAAAATCGTCTCCCTTGCGGCAAAGACACGGATCAGGGTGAAATCCCTCAAGTATAGGATTTTTAATCATAATGCTGCCTCCCTTAAAAAACAGTATTTCAAAAAATAATACCCTCAATTGTATAATAATCTTATAGGCGAAAATAATCAATGATAAGTTTTGGAATTGTAATATAATTTTTAGGATAATATTGTAATGTTTGGCTTTTTGTGATATATTTAGCATGTAATACTTTTGCCAAAATATTAAAATCGGAGATGATATCAATGAAACAGTTACCCATTCTTTTCGGCGCGGCGTATTATGAGGAATATTTGCCTTACGACCGTCTGCGTGAAGATTTTGAAATGATGAAAAAAGCGTCGTTTAACGTTGTAAGAATTGCAGAATCAACCTGGTCTACAGAAGAACCGGAGGACGGCGTTTTTGATTTCTCTCACATTGACAGGGTGCTTGATATGGCAAAAGAGTACGGAATGTATGTTATTATCGGCACACCTACTTATGCCGTACCTTATTGGCTTGTAAAGAAAGATCCCGGTGTTCTTGCCGAAACTGCTTCAGGCAGGGAGAAGTACGGCAGACGCCAGAACATGAATATTATAAATCCCACATACAGATTTCATGCTGAGCGCATTATCAGAAAGATAGCCGAACATACGGCGAATCATCCCAATGTTATCGGATTTCAGCTTGATAATGAAACGAAGCATTACGGCACGGCTTCCGCTGATGTTCAGAAACTTTTCCGTGATTATCTGAAAGACAAGTTCAAAACAATCGACGTACTTAATAAAGAGTTCGGCTGCGCGTACTGGAGCAACAGCGTTACTTCCTTTGACGATCTGCCGGATGTTACAGGCACTATTAACGGCAGTTACGCCTGCGCTTTTGCGGAATTTCAAAGAAAGCTTGCTTCAGATTTCCTTAAGTGGCAGAGCGATATTGTAAAAGAGTACGCAAGACCTGACCAGTTTATAACCCAGAATTTTGACTACGAATGGTGCAGTTTCGGTGCACCGGGTACTCAGGACGGGTATTCACGCGGCGTTCAGCCGGATATCTGCCATTTTGACGCTGCTAAGGCGCTAAGCATTGCGGGAACGGATGTTTATCACAATACCCAGGACGATCTTACCGGTATGGAAATATCCTTTGCTGGCGACGAAATGCGCCGCCTTATCAACGGCAATGATAATTACATTGTCCTTGAAACTCAGGCGCAGGCTTTCCGCCAATGGCTGCCGTATCCCGGTCAGCTTCGCCTTCAAGCGCTTTCCCATGTTGCTTCAGGTTCAACAGGCATTCTTTACTGGAATTTCTTTTCTATTCACAACAGCAAGGAAACTTACTGGAAAGGCCTTTTAAGCCACGATTTCAGAGAAAATCCCACTTATCTTGAAGCCTGCGAAACAGGAAAAGAACTGGCAAAAATAACCGATAAAATCGGTTCGGTAAAAATTGAAAACAGAGTTGCGCTGATGATCTCAAATAATTCTCTCAGCGCTCTTAAAGAATTTCCTACCGATAAGGAACTTTCTTATAATGATATAGTTTTATCATATTATAATGCGCTGTACAGAAGCAATATCCCCGTTGACATAGTGTTTGACAATGCTCCTGACTGGGAAAATAAATATGATGTAATTATAACCCCCGCTCTTTATACTGTAAGTGAAGAGACAACAAAACGCATTAGACAATTTGTTGAAAACGGCGGTACGCTGATAAGTTCTTTTCGCAGTTTTGTTGCCAACGAAAATGTTAAGGTAAGCTGTCAGCCGCTTCCTGCAGGTATGACAGACGTTTTCGGTGCAACGTATAATCAGTATACTAAGCCCGTTAACGTTACCGTATGCGGTGAAAAGCCCGAATACTGGATGGAACTTCTTGTGCCTGATACCGCCAAAACTATTGGCAATTATCAGCATAAGTATTACAGCAATTATAGTGCGGTTGTCCGCAATTCTTTCGGAAAGGGACAGGCGTTTTATATCGGCTGTTATTTTGAATGGCAGGCGCTTGAAAATATCTTGTCCGATATAATTCCTGCTGATTACCGCGTTTCAGAAAGAGAATTTCCGCTTATTGTAAAAAGAGGAAAAAGCGAAAAAGGCAAAGAACTTCTCTTTGTATTTAATTACAGCAGTGATGATAATTATTTTGATATTACTTTTGACTGTACTGATATTCTTACTGACAAAGAGTATAAAAAGGGTGATAAAGCGCCAATGGCTGACTGGGGCGCGCTTCTGCTGGAGGTGAACTGATATGCTGGACGCGAAAAAACTCTGCAACCATGTGGCAAGGCTTACTCATGCCAGAGTGCGTGCGTACAACGGCCAGCATCAGTTGATTTATCAGGTGTCAAACGGAGATAATCATAACAGTATTTTTGATTATGACCGTGATTTTGAATTAAAACTGCTCCAAATGGGAAGCATTGACAAGCCGGTATTGTATACAGAGCACGGAGATATAATTTACGCCGTTATAAAAGGTAAAAACGTTATCTATCTTGTAGGTCCCTGCTGTTGCCAGAAAGATACCAGAGAGGCATCAAAGTATCTTGCAATGGAGCATGGCGCGGACAACAGCCGAATATTCCGTGTTTCCGCATCGACTATTGATAATGTGTATGAGTGCGCGCTTTTGTTGTTTCATTCCGTATCAGATAAACCGATGAGCAAGGAACAAATGCTTCTTGACAACCATGATCTTGAAAATTTCACCCATAAGGTTGAAGAAAAGATGATGGGCGTTTACAATGATTATAGAGAAAACAGTATGGTTCATAATCCTTACAGCCAGGAAAGGCGTGAGCAGGAGAGCATAAAAAACGGCGATCTTGAAGGGCTGAAGGCGGCGCTTGACGAGGTATATGTGGGCGAGTTGGGCCGTATGGCAAAAGAGGAACTGAGAAGTGTAAAGAACCTCGCCATTGCTGTTCTTACCCTCGCTTCCCGCTCTGCTATTGAAGGCGGACTTATGCCTGAAATTGCTTATTCAATGTCAGACGCTTATTCGCAGCGGTTTGAGGAGCTTAATTCCGCGGCGGAAGTTGAGGCTCTTTTGAGAAATGCCGAGTATCAGTACGCATCCCTCGTAAAAGAGATAAAGGATAAGAAACATACAAATCCTATTATTACTGGATGCAAAGACTATGTTAATAAACATCTTAGCCAGAAGATAACGCTTTCACAGCTTGCACAAATGCTTAATGTAAACGCAAGTTATCTTTCTGATTTGTTTTCACGTCAGGAGGGAATAACTCTCAGCGAGTATATTTTGAGAGAAAAGGTTGAGGCTTCTAAGCGGCAGTTGATTTTTACAGATGAATCCTACGGAACGATAGCATATAATTATGCCTTTTCGTCACAGAGCCATTACGGAAAAACATTTAAAAAATTCACCGGACTTACGCCGAAAGAATACAGAAAAATAAATAAAGTTTCAGAACTGCGCTGACAGGAGAACAGGAGAAAGCGGAGCGAAATCACTGCGATTTTGCTCTGCTTTTTTGCATAATATGTGCAACAAGTACAATAATAACGGTAAATGTTAGAAAAATATGTTAAAAACATAAAAACCTCCAAAAAATATTACAAAAACAAAAATAATGTGATATAGATAGTCAAATAACTAATATATACTTTAGTTGCAAGGACAAAAAGGGCATCATAATGATGATGCTTAAATCAATGAAAGGGGTTTATTTATGTTTGTACAGGGAGTTAACCTCGGCAACTGGCTGGTGCTGGAAAAGTGGATGAGTCCCGGCCTTTACAACGGAACTACTGCTGAGGACGAGTATTATCTTCCAACTCAGCTTTCGCCTGAGGTGTATGAAGCGAGAATTCGCGCCCATCGAAGCGAATATATTTCGGAAAGAGATTTCGCCATTATTAAATCGCTCGGTCTCGATACAGTAAGAATTCCTGTTCCGTATTTCATTTTCGGAGACTGCCCGCCGTTTATCGGCTGTGTTGAGGAACTCGACAAGGCGTTTGCCTGGGCAAAAAAATACGGTCTTAAAATTCTCATTGACCTTCATACCGCTCCGCTTTCACAAAACGGATTTGACAACGGCGGAATAAGCGGCGTTTGCGTTTGGTCTCAGAGGCCGGAACTTGTTGAATTTGAACTGTCAGTTCTGGAAAGACTGGCGGAGCGTTACGGAAACCACGAGGCAATGTGGGGAATTGAGCTTCTCAACGAGCCGATAACAGAGCCTATGTGGAGCCAGATGGGTATTCAGGAAAGATACGTTCCCGTCGATAAGGAACTGGGTGCTCAGAGCAAGCCGAATACTTTTGAATTTATCGAACAGTTCTACAAAGACGGCTATGACAGAGTACGCAAATACCTGCCTGAAGATAAATATGTAGTAATTCATGACGCTTTTGACTTTAAACGCTGGAAGAACTTCATGTGCGAGGATAAATATAAAAATGTTGTTCTCGATACTCACCTTTATCTTATGATGGCGGAAATGTTCGGCTGTGACCAGACAGTTGAGTCTTACGAGGAGTATATCCGAGACCATTTCGCAAAAGATATGGAAGAGATGGAAGAATATTTCCCGTGCATCTGCGGCGAGTGGTGCCTGTTCAATTCCTACGCCTGCGGTGTTGATACCCACGGCGGACAGACAGTTTTGAACGGACAGGAAAACGCGTCAACGGAAACTTTTAACGAAGAGCAGAAAAAAGAAATTTATTCACGCCTTAACAAAGCCCAGATTGCGGCTTGGAAAAAAGGCTCAGGATATTTTTACTGGACATACAAAATGCTGCTCGATACAGTAAATGAAAACGGCTGGATCGGCTGGGACGCATGGGATCTGGGGAAATGCGCCGCCATGGGCTGGTTTGAAGCCGACAATAAATAAGTGCATTAGAACATTGGTATAGAAAAATAAATTTTCAGAGAGGGGTTTAACCGATGAAAAGCAATGCATCAGCAAAAAGTCTTGACCCTAATGCCAAACTTTCCATGCTGGAAAGAATCGGCTACGGTCTCGGCGACTATTCAGGCAACCTGGTATATTCTGCCATAAGTGCGTTTTTGGTAGTATACTATGTCAGCGTTGTACACGCAGATCCGAAAATTGCGGCTTCAATTATCGCTGTTTCCAAAATCTTCGATGGTATTTCAGACTTGATTATGGGCTACATTGTAGACCATACTCACAGCAAATGGGGCAAGGCTCGTCCCTGGATCGCGCGCCTGTGCGTGCCGCTGGCAATTTCAACTGTGTTCATGTTCTCAGTTCCCGCTTCAGCCAGCGATAAGGTTCAGATCGTTTATATGTTCCTGACATATAACCTTGTTTCAACAGTATTCTATACAGGCATTAACGTTCCGTATGCTACGATGAACGGCCTTATGACAACAAACCAGTATGAACGCGGTCTGCTTGGTAACTTCCGTATGCTTTTTGCAACAGCAGGTACAATGACAATCAATACGTTCGTACTTAAGATGACAACTTATTTCGGCGGCGGAGATCAGTACAGCCAGAAGGGTTGGACAATTACATTCATCATTTTGATGGTAATCTTTGCTGTTCTCAATATGGTTACTTTCTTAACATGTAAAGAGCGTGTAAACATTGAAGAAAGCGAATCTGATAATAAGAAGAACGCTGTTCCGCTTGGCAAACAGCTTAAGGCTCTCTTCACTAACAAATACTGGCTTCTTCTTGTAGTTTGCCTGTTTGTTATGTACTTCATGATGAGTTGTTTCTATTCATCAGCTCTCTACTATGCTCAGTTCAATCTTGAAGCCGGCGACAAGTACGCAACTATTTCAAACGTGCTTTCAATCGCTCAGATCGTAACTATGCTGCTCACTCCGTTTATCATGAAGAAGGTTTCAAAGCGCAACCTCTTCCTTGTGGGCATGACAGTTGCCGCTCTTGGCTTCATTGGTACAGGTCTTGTAGGTAAAAACGTAACACTCGTTATCGTCCTTTCAGCAGTTAAGGGTATCGGTTTCGGCTGCGGTGCAGCAACAATGTTCGGTCTCCTTCAGGACTCCATCACTTACGGTGAATGGAAGAGCGGCTATGATATCACAGGTATGGGCAACGCCGCTTCATCTTTCTGCATGAAAGTCGGTTCAGGTTTCGGTACTGCTGCTCTTGGCTGGGTACTTGACGCCGGTAAATTCGTAGATACAGCGACTGTTCAGAGCGAATCTGCTCTCCAGGCTATTTCAGCAAACTTTGTATGGATCCCCGCAGTAACAATGATCATCGCAGTTGTATGCCTGCTTGCTTACAACCTTACTCCCAAGAAGTATGAGATGATTGCAAACGATCTGGCAAACGGCAGACATAAGGGCGATCCCGGAGCTGCACAGCTGTAAAAAACAACAATAAATAAAGCTTGAAAACACGGCAGGTTTGACCTGCCGTGCTGTTTTTTTTACACGTTTGTGTGATAATTTTGTCAAAGGTGTTGACAAATTTAAAAATTGGATTATAATAACAATTAGCACTCGGGTTAAGAGAGTGCTAATTTGATGAATTAAGGTGATCGATATGCGTAAAAAGCAGTTCAAAGCGGAGTCTAAAAAACTCCTTGACATGATGATCAATTCTATTTATACCCACAAGGAAATTTTCCTTCGTGAGCTTATTTCCAATGCCTCAGACGCCATTGACAAGCTCTATTTTAAGTCATTGACAGACGACAGCGTAGGAATGAACCGTTCTGATTTTCAGATCAGGATAGATACTGATAAGGACAACAGAACTATTACCATTACCGATAACGGTATCGGAATGACTGCTGAGGAACTGGAGCAGAACCTCGGCACCATCGCTAAGTCAGGTTCTCTTAATTTCAAAAAAGAAAACAATACCGAAAAAGCAGAGGATATTGAAGTTATCGGTCAGTTTGGCGTTGGCTTTTATTCAGCGTTTATGGTTGCAGATAAAGTTACAGTCGTATCAAAAGCTTTCGGTTCTGATACTGCCAACGAGTGGGTATCTTCCGGCGCAGACGGTTACACGATGACCACTTGCGAAAAAGATACGGTAGGCACCGTTATTACGCTCCATATTAAAGAAAATACAGAAAACGAGAATTACGACGAATTCCTTGAACCATATAGAATTCAGTCTCTTGTAAAGAAATACAGCGACTATATCCGCTATCCTATCGTTATGCAGATGAGCCATCAGGTTCCCGATCCTGACAAGGAAGGGGAGACCATTACCGAGGTTGCAGACGAAACTCTCAACTCAATGGTTCCGATTTGGCGCCAGTCAAAGAGTGAACTGAAACCTGAGGATTACAATGAGTTTTACAAACAGCGTTTTATGGATTACGATGATCCGCTTCATGTTATTCATACCAAGACTGAGGGTCAGTCTACCTTTGACGCTTTGCTGTATATCCCGAAAAATCCGCCATATGATTACTATACAAAAGAGTTTGAAAAGGGACTTGCCCTTTATTCAAACGGCGTTCTCATTATGGAAAAGTGCGCGGATCTTCTGCCCGATTATTTCAGCTTTGTAAGAGGCCTTGTTGACAGCGCAGACCTGAGCCTTAATATCAGCCGTGAGATGCTTCAGCACGACCACCAGCTGAAAATTATTGCAAAGGCTATTGATAAGAAAATCAAGAGCGAACTTGCAAAAATGATGAAAAATCAGCGCGACGAATACGAAGAGTTCTTTAAGACTTTCGGTGTTCAGCTGAAGTTCGGCGTTTACGCTAATTACGGTATTGAAAAAGACAATCTCAAAGACCTGTTGTTGTTCAAATCCTCAAATAGTGACAAGATGACTTCTCTTAAAGAATACGTTGAGCGTATGCCGGAGGGTCAGGATACAATTTATTATGCCTGCGGCGACAGCGTTGAAAAGATTGCATTACTGCCCCAGACTGACGCTGTTCGCTCAAAGGGTTACGAAGTGCTTTACCTTACCGACGACGTAGACGAATTCGCTTTGCAGGTTCTTGTATCATACGATGATAAGAAATTCGCAAATATTACTAAGGACGAGCTTAACCTTGAAAGCGAAGAAGAGAAAAAAGCAATCGAGAAGAAGAACGAAGACTCAAAGGATCTGCTGGATGCAATGAAAGAAGCGCTGGGCGATGAAGTAAGCGCAGTTAAGTTCTCCGGCAGTCTCGGAAGCCACGCAGTCTGCCTGTCGGCAGAGGGTTACGTTTCCATGGAAATGGAAAAGGTGCTTAATTCAATGCCGGGTTCAAACGGCGGAGTTAAGGCTCAGCTTGTGCTTGAAATCAACGATACCCATCCTATTGCAGAAAAACTTTTCACCCTGTTCAAGGAAGACCCTGAGCAGCTTAAAAAGTATACTTCCGTGCTTTATAATCAGGCGCGTCTTATCAGCGGTCTTGACATAAAGAATCCCACTGAACTTGCCGACATGATTGTAGATATGATGGTTAAGTAAAAGTAATTTTTAATATCAATAGAAAATGTATACCTCCTGTGGTAGAATGTAATTGTCTGCCTCAGGAGGTATTTTTTTATAAAAAAATAAAAAAATTGAAAAAATTTGTAACAAAGTGCCATGTTTTTTACACTATATAAGTAAAAGAAAAGATATGTTTTTGTGTGGGAAAGGTATTTTGTTATGAAAAAGCTTATTTCAGTTTTGACTGCGGGAATAATACTGCTTTCTTCATTTTGTATTTGCGGTTTTTCTTCATTTGCAAAAACTACCAAAACAGAATGGGAGAGACCGCGTCCCCGGGATCTTCTGTCCTTCGTGAACAGTAAGCCGTCAGACGATATGTCTATTGAACTTGTTTCAGCCAGAGACGGCGATAATCCCAATACATATTCAGAGACAAAGATTTACGGTAAACAGCAAGAGTTAAATTCTCAGAAAAATCTTTCTTCTGTTGAGAATACGGAAGAAAGCGACAAGACAACTCAAATCGGCGAAGATAAGCCGGAAGAGATAAATTATAATAAAATTATTATTCCGTTTGTAGCGTCGGGCATGGGTATCTGCCTGATTGTTATTGTAATTATAGGGGAAAAGAAGAGAAGGTAACAAAAGGGACTTTCTAAGCCCATTTGTTTTGTGAATTTCGGTGTAACATTAGACTCATGATTTTGCACTGTCATAGTGAAAGGATATGGAGACCGGGAAAATGAGCGAACGAGATCTCGTATTACTGGCACAAAAAGGCGACATAAAATCTTTTTGTGTTCTTTATGATAGTTACAAAAAGAAACTTTATAACTACGCATATTATAAACTCGGAAATCAGTCTGACGCCGAGGATGTTGTTCAGAATTGCGTTTTAACGGCTTTTGAGAAGATTCATAAGCTTAAAAAGCCGGAGGCGTTTCAGGCGTGGATTTTTAAAATACTCTATTACGGCTGTATGACCGCGATTAAAGCCCAAATAAAGCAGCGGGAAACGGCTGATATAGACGACTACCAAAATATCCTTTCATACGACAACGACTCTGTTATTGAGAGTGAAGAACTTAAAGAGGCGTTGGATATTCTTAAGGAGGAAGAGAAAAATATTGTGCTTCTGTCAGTTATAGGCGGATTGAAAAGCAAAGAGATAGCAAAAATCACCGGTCTGTCAGCCGGAAACGTTCGTCAGAAATTAAGCAGAAGCCTTGCTAAAATGAAAAAATACTTGACGGATTAAGGAGTATTGGTTATGAAAAATAATGATTTTGAATTTGTGAAAAACAAGTTTGACAATGCTCAGCAGGACGTTCCCCACACTCTTGATGCAAGTGTAATTGAATATAAACTCATGGCAAAAGAAGACCACAGAAGAATTAAGTTTGACAGTAAGAAGCCTGTCTTTAAACCGCTTGCAGCAGCTGTAGCCTGTCTTGTGCTGGTTCTGGGTATTGTGTTTGCGGCAAATCCTAACTTTTTAAACCCAAACATGGTTGCAGGATTTGATGATTATGAAGAACTGAACCAAAAACTGTCTACTCTCGAAACAGTGCCGCAGTACAGTGAGATGGGAGGCGGAATATGCAGTTCAGTAACGTATACCACAGAAGACGGGGTTGAATATCCGAATATTGTAAAATACTATAACGGATATATCTTCTATGCGTATTTTAATTGCAATGAATATACCACGAGAAATATGGTATATATTTTCAAAGAAGACGGCACTTCTTCAAAACTTGCTGCGATTATTGACAATGTTGATTCAGACGAGTATGAACTGATGGATATTTTGACAGTAAACAATCGATTGATTGTGAATTTATCCTCTCAAGAAATTACCCACACTAAAATATATGATATTTCTAACTGTGAAAAACCGTCTCTTATTTCCGAATTTGCTCAGAGCGGTAAATATTCTATGGCAAATGTAATCGGCAATAAATTGTTTGTGTTTACAAAACACGAAGACGCAGACGAAATTCCGTATATTGAAGAAAACGGCAAAAAAATAACTGTTTCCAGCGATAACGTTGTTTTCTTCGAAAACGTAACAACCGCGCGGTATGCTGTAATCAACTGTATTGATATCGAAAAAGGAACACAGTCTGACTACCTGAAAGCCGTGCTGGGCGGTTCTCCGATAGTGCACAGCACGAAAGAATATATTTATATCAACGAGTATATCAACGGAGAGGACATCAATAAGCCCGAAAGAGACGTTAAGGCGGCAATGAAACTAAACGTAAATAAAGGCAGGATTGAATATGCTGATGAAGAAGAAATAAAACTCTATTCAGAACATGTCATTGATATCGGAAAAGGCGACGGTTACAGCAGTCATGTTTATCCTATCGGCGATTATTATTTGAGTATCGGCAACGACATAGAAGTTATGAAAGATGAGTTAATTCTTTTCGATAAGAATTTCAATGAAATAGATAAGATAACTTTTGACGTAACGAAGTTGTTATATATGTATGGCGGATCACTTGCCGTAAATGATGAAAAGAATGTCTTTGCTGTTCCTGCATACTTTGTTGACGAAACACAGCGCTATTATGGTGCGTTGACGTTTGAAATTAAAAACGGAAAGATAGTTATCAAAGACGAATTTATAAATGATGATGAAAACATGATGTATCCCGGCGAGTGCGTATTTGTAGGTGATTACCTTTACAGTTTCAGCATTAATGACTTGGCGGATGACGAAGATAAGCTTAAGATTTTTGCATATAAATATTGATAAGCAGAAAAGAACCGAAACGGTGATTTACCGTTTCGGTTCTTTATTGTACTTGTATTTCTAATTTAATTATCGAATGCTTTCGGCAATATAATCTTTGCTTCAAATCCTCCGTAACTGCTTTTGCTAAGCTCCAGTGAGCCGCTGTGAGACGCGGCTATTTGCTTTACTATGAGAAGTCCGAGACCGTGGCGCTGTTCGGTTGTGTTTGTATCGCATACGGTGTAGTGGGGAGCAGTGCTGAGTTTCTTTATTTGCTCGCTTGTTGCTCCTATTCCGTCATCTGCAACCGTTATTATACAGTTTGCTCTTTCCTCTTTGACTGAAACGTAAATATTGCATCCGTTTTCGTTGTGATTTATGCTGTTTTGAATAAGATTAGATACAGCGCGGCTTATTAGATTTTTGTCTGCGTTTATAAAGCAGGCGCCGAGTTCTCTTTTTGTTTCCCAGACAATTGAATATTTGTCGTCAATATTTGTGTTGATAAAGTCTACAACTACCTGCCTTACGATTGCAACGGCGTTTTCACGGGCGGTGGACAATGGCTGCATATTGTATTCCAATTTTGACGACAGGTTAAGGTCGCTGATGAGATTGCGTATTTTCTCACTTTGCTTCAATATTACCGATACTTTTTTCTTTTCATCATCAGAAAGACCCTGCGCTTCCTTTAACTGCCCCGCATATCCCATTACCATTGACAGCGGCGTCCTGATATCGTGGGATACTCCGGCAATCCAGTTTGCCCGTGCGGTCTCCTTTTTTCTCAGTTTGTATTGCTGACTTTGAAGTATTTGGGATGTTTTATTTATGTTTTTTGCCAGTTCGGACAGCAACCCTGTCTCTTTGACGTGAACAGGAACTCCCGTAGGCAAATCCGTAATACCGTTTGAAATGGGCTTTACAGACCGTATTAGTTTTGAACTCGCAGTCAAATATATCAGAAAAATCAAACCGATGTTGACGGCAAGAACAGTTACGGCTGTTTTGGGTAAATTTTTGATAAAATCATAGTCCCAGCTGGGATACATATGTTTCCAGAAACTCGTTTCCGGATAGCCTACCACCAGTATACCGTCCTTTCTGTCGCCTGTAAACGTTGGGTAATCGTTTAAATAGCCCCTTGTAAGATCGGCAATGTCAGACAGAGTATATTCAAGCGGAATGCTATCAGGAAGGTTGTCGGTTTTCCAAACAACCTTTCCGCTGTTGTTTTCTATAAAAATTGCCCATGCATTGCTGTCTTTAAGCTGTTTTTCAACTTCACTGTCAAGTGTGTAACCGCTGTTCGTCTTTTTAAGACAATCAGCCGCGTTTTGGGCCGTTGACCATGGAGAGGAGTTTGGCGTTATTCGGCTGTTCAGTGCCTGGTCGGATGCAAGTGTCATCAGCACAACAACATTAAGTATTATCAAAAGGAAGGTGCTTAAAAACAGTATTTCTGCAAATCGCAGTATAAGTTTCGGAAGACTTTTCATATTATTTTCCTTCAGTTATAAGTTTGTAGCCAAGACCCTTTATCGTAACCAGTGAAACGGGATGCGATGGGTCTTTTTCTATTTTTTCTCTTATTCGTCTTATGTGTGCCATAAGCGAGTTTTCATATCCAAAAGGATTGTCCCCCCATGCCGCTTCGCACAGCGCGTCAATGGTGACTATTCTGCCGGCGTTGCGGTAAAGGGCGGACAGCAGTTCAAACTCCTTTGCCGTAAGCTGTATATGTGCGCCGTCTTTGATAACTTCTGCCCGTTCAAAATCAATTTCGCTGCCGCTCAGTTTTACAAGTGGATTTCCATCTTTATATGTGCGTCGTAATATTGCCGTAATTCGGAAAATCAGTTCTTTAGGCAAAAACGGCTTAACGATATAATCATCCGCACCTAGACCGAAGCCTTTGAACTTATCTTCGTCCTCGCCTTTAGCCGTTAAAAAAAGAATAGGGAAATCACCGCACTTCTTTAATTCAGACATAAGACTGAAACCGTCGCCGTCAGGGAGCATTACATCCAGCACCGCCAATTGAGGCTTAAATGATTGTGCGGCGTTCAGTGCTTCGCTAACGCTCGTTGCGGTTTTTATATTACTGAAACCATCGCCCTTGAGAATAGAAACTACCATATTGAGAAGTTCCTGCTCATCGTCAACAAGAAGTATTCGTTTGTTTTTCAGTTGCCCTGTTTCCATAATCATACCTTCTTTCCGATTATCATTATAGCACAGTGAAAGCCGTTATTTCGATTGTATCAAAAAAATGTAAGGTAATTGTAAGGCAGAGAGAATGTTCCTGCAAGGTTTGAGGGCTAAAATTAAGGTGCATTGAGAAAGGAGTAATTCAATATGAACATCATTGAAACAAAACATCTGACTAAAACTTATTCAGAATTTACTGCAGTTAATTCCCTTAATCTGCATATTCCCAAAGGTACGGTTTACGGCTTTCTCGGTCCTAACGGGGCTGGAAAATCCACTACGATGAAAATGTTTCTGGGGCTGACTAAACCCACAAGCGGAACATTTTCAATCGACGGAAAAAAGTATCCTGAAAACAGAATTGAAATTTTGAAAAGCGTTGGCTCTTTTATTGAGGCGCCTGCATTTTACGGTAATCTCAGCGGTGAGGAAAACCTTGATATTGTAAGACGTATTCTGGGATTGCCTAAATCTGCAGTCGACGAAGCGCTTGATATTGTAGGGCTTACTCAATATAAGAATAGGCTGGCAAAAAAGTATTCTCTCGGCATGAAACAGCGGCTGGGGCTTGCTTCGGCGCTTATAGGAAAACCGCCGATATTAATTCTTGACGAGCCTACAAACGGACTAGATCCCGTGGGTATTCACGAAATAAGGTCGCTTATACGTTCTCTTCCACAAATGTTTGACTGCACTGTGCTTGTGTCATCGCACCTGCTGTCGGAAATAGAACTTATGGCGGACAATGTAGGGATACTTAACCACGGAAGACTGCTTTTTGAGGGTACTCTTGACGAACTCAAAGAGGGGGCTCGTCAAAAGGGTTATCCCACGGATAATCTTGAAGAAACGTTTCTTGCGATGATTGAGGCAGACAATTGCAGGCGAGGTGACAAATAATGAGCTTTTTGCTTGAATGTAAAAAAATCAGACGAACAGGGTTTTTGATTGCGTTTTTATTCGGCGGCATTTTGGCGGCGGCTGTTCCGATAGCAAATATGGCGGTGCGTTCGGAAAATTATCTTTGGCTGTCAGGTACTCCTGTGGAAATTCTGCTTAACGCTAACTGGCAGATGATGGCTATGCTCAATATTTTGCTTGTTTGCGCCGGCGCCTGCATACTTTATCACACCGAATACGCTGATAACGCTTTTCAAAAAATAAACACTTTGCCTGTTTCACAAACCAATGTCTTTTTAGGCAAATTCATATTAACGCTGTTGGTAATGGTTGGCGTTATTGCTGTTGAGTTCGCGGCGGTTTTATACAGTTCGGTTCACTGGTTTGCGGAGAACGACGCAGTATTTTCTGAGCTGGTCAAAAACTTTGCTTTTTCATTGCTTATGATTATACCGTGTTTGGCGATGTCGCTTATTATTTCTTGGGCATTTAAAAATATGTGGATTTCCCTTGGAATAAGCGTGGTGTGCGTTTGTGCGGCGGCAATGATACCCACCGACAATTTTGCCCTTACGCTGTTTCCCTTTGCTTTGCCTTTTCAAACGTTATCGTCTTTGTCCCACGATGCCGCTGTTAACTATATTATTGCCGCTTTTTCCGAATTCGGCGTGCTGAGTGCGGTTGAGTGCGTGTTTCTTAAAGTCAGGAGGTCTTTCGAATGAGTTTTATATCAATTCTCTCAACGGAGTTCAAAAAAATCCGCAGGTCAAAAATATTACTGATACTTATTGCCTCTGCGCTTATTCTTTGGCTTCCGTCTATTTTGAATGCTGATATAAATTTTAAATCTCAGGCTAAGTTTGGAATAACGCCTGAAAACAACTTTTTAATTCAGGGCTTTATGGCGTTTGCCTGGTTTATTTTTCCGGCGTCTATGGTGGTTTCTACCGTATTGCTCAGTCAGACTGAGCGTTCAAATAACGGCATATTAAAAATGCTGGCGCTTCCGATTAACCCTGCTGTGCTGAGTATGGCAAAGTTCGTTGTAATGCTTGTTCTTTCCGCTGTCCATATTCTTATTAATGTTTGCGTTTACTACATCAGCGCTTTAATAACTTCGGCAACGCAGGATTACAGTTTTACAGTGTCTTTGGCAACCGTTGCAGAGCTGTCCGGATTGGTGTTTTTATCGTCTGTTCCCATGATTGCTTTTTTCTGGATGATTTCAGTATGTGTTAAAACGCCTATTTTTTCAATCGGTATCGGACTGGCTTCGATTGTTCCGTCAGTCCTTATGATAAATACTAAGGTCTGGTATCTGTATCCCATTGATTATCCTTATTATATTATTGTATCTAAATACGGAGAAATGGCAGAAAATATAGGTTCTCAGTCTATGGATTTGCTTCCGTGGATTCCGATTGCCGTTGTATTTTTTGCAGTTTGCTTTGCTGTTTCCTGTCTTCGTTTCGGGCAGGCGGAAAGGAGATAACTATGAAAAACAAAATTATAACTGCCGTAAGTGCGGCAATGATTTTAATCCCATGGACAATTTTACCCATAAGAACTTTCGACTGGGCGCTTAAGTCTCCTGCGGCTGAGATAATAATTGCTTCTTACGCCGTATTAATGATTGCCGGCGGTATTTTCACCCTTTTGTCTTACGTCAAGATGAAGGTACAAAATAACCTTATGAAAGTCAGCCTTGTTGTCAATTTGCTCTACGCTTTTGTAGGGGCGGCCGCTTTATGCATGATGATTTTTCCAAAGTTTATGTAGGAGGAAATCTAAATGAAGATTTTAAGAGTTGCCGCAACGGCGGTTGTTTTGTTGTGCGTCTTTTTTAGTTTAGCGTCATGCAGTTTAGACAAATCCAACGGAGGATTAAAAGAACGGCTCGTAATCGGCTATGAGAATATGCTTGAGCATATGAGCAAATTTGCATTGACTTGCGATAAAGATCTTCAGGGAAAACGAGAGCTTAACAGTGACGGTTTTACAGGGAAATATACTGCTCAATATGAAAATTTCAGCGGAAAAGAGTATATATTCGGAGCAACCTGTGTAAATGATGGAAAAATACCGCTGTTACTTAATTATAATTTGCAGACGGTTTCAGGCGGCGCCGTAATTTACCATATTTCAAAGGGAGAGAAAACAGAGATTTCAAGCGGTGGCAGCGGGATTGCCGATTACTCTGTATCATCAGGGGACGACTATATCGTAATTGAATGCGTAAATTTTACGGGAAGTGTAGATTTAAGCGTAGAATAAAGATATATCATCGTCTGAAACACCACTGCGGCAGTTAATTAAGTCCAAATAGCAGGTTTGGTATTGCATTTCTTTTAACTATCTGCTAAACTACTTCTGCTATGAAAAAACTTAACTTTAAACATACAATCGTTTCGTGCTTCATCGGCTATATTGTTCAGGCTATTGTCTGTAACTTTGCGCCGCTGTTGTTCGTTACATTTTCAAGTGAATTTAATATCAGTCTTTCAAAGATTACGGTGCTTGTAACAGTAACCTTTGTTGTCCAGATTTTGGTGGATCTTATTGCTGCAAAATATGTTGACAAAATCGGTTACCGCCAAAGCCTTGTGCTGGCCCACGTTTTATCGGCGGCAGGCTTTGTAATGATGGGAGTTTTGCCGGATTTATTTGACCCGTTTTCGGCGCTTCTTTTGTCCGTTACTGTTTATTCAATCGGAAGCGGACTTCTTGAGGTGTTGATAAGCCCTGTTGTTGAATCATGCCCCACAAAGAATAAAAAAGGAATGATGAGCCTGCTCCATTCCTTTTACTGCTGGGGCTCTGTGGCGGTTATTCTCTTGACCACCGCTTTCTTTGCCGCTTTCGGCAGAGACAACTGGCGCATTCTCTCTATGCTGTGGGCGGTTTTGCCTGTTGTCAACTGTGTTTTCCTGTTTTTTGTTCCCATCAATCATCCTGTTGAAGAGGACGAAAAGATACCCGTTTCTGAAATGGCAAAAAACAAATTTTTCTTTTTGCTGATACTTCTCATGGTGGCGGCAGGCGCAAGCGAACAGGCGATGAGCCAGTGGGCCTCCACCTTTGCTGAAACAGGACTTCATGTTTCTAAATCTGTGGGAGATTTGGCTGGGCCGTGTATGTTCGCAGTTTTAATGGGCAGTGCTCGACTTCTTTATTCGTTTATCAGCGAGAAAGTAAACCTTGTGAAATATATGTCTTTTTGCGGAGTTTTGTGTATCGCGGCTTATCTTATGGCGTCGCTTTCATCAAACGCTGTCGTTTCACTTATCGGATGCGGCTTGTGTGGTTTTTCTGTAGGCGTGCTTTGGCCCGGCACAATAAGTATCGCCGCAAAGCACCTGAAAAACGGCGGAACGGCTCTCTTTGCTCTGCTGGCGCTGGCGGGTGATCTTGGATGCACTGTGGGACCTACGGCAATAGGGCTGATCTCAGACAATATGGGCAGCGTTAAGTCAGGACTTATTTTCGGAATTATTTTTCCAATCGTTTTAATTGCAGGCCTTTTCCCTCTGAGAAAAATTAAACACTAAAAAAATAACCGCAGACTGATAAAGTCTGCGGTTATTTTTAGATGTTCATTAATTTAACGTGTTTACGCGGCATTTTCTGCAAATATTACGGAGCAGAGCGCGTCGTTCATTTCTTGGCTGGTCTTTGCGATTTCAGTTCTTCTGCGGCGCTGTTTTTCTCTTTTTGCCTGTTCCTTTTTTCTGCTTTTTTCCCGCGCAAGAAAAAATGCAGAGCCGATTGTGAAATAGATTGCAAGTTCGGCGGCGAAAAGTATTTTCATCTCGGTTTCGTTGAGTGAATCAAAAAGTCTGAAAGGAAACATCATAAGCGCAAATCCTACCGCAAGACCGGCAATGCTGATTAAAGCCGCTGTAATTCCTTTTTTCAAATTTGTTTTATTCATAGTAAAAACCTCCTTCGATTTTGTGATTTCATTGTAGCAAAGGAGGTTTTTTGTTTCAATATATCTAACAATAAGAGTACATAAAAAAGGACTATTAGAACAAAAATTCTAATTTCTTTTTGCTTTTTCAAGGACTTTTGACAGCGCTTTTGCGGCAGTCTCCAGATTTTCTGCTTCGATTGCCGAGGGTGAAACGATTATTTCAAACAAATTGCCATTATTTTTACTGCACTGAAGATTAACGGTAATCCCTGCTTGTTCAAACATCTTTTGAGAAACGGTAAAGTTCGTGTTTATTATTACCTGAAGCCCGTTTTCGCCGATTTGAGCATCGATTTCAGGCGTGTATTTTTTTAGAAGGGAAAGAAAGCGTTTCGTTTTTGAAGTGTAAAGACGACGTATCTTTTTTGCCCTTGATTTCATGTTTCCGTCGCGTAGATAAGCGCATAGCGCTATCTGTTCTGTCTTTGAGGAGGTCTGGGCAAACCTGTCTTTAATTTTTTCGTATCGGCAGGCAAGTTCGCTGTTGAGCACCATAAAACTTATTCTAATGCACGGAAGCATGAGAGCGGAAAAGGAACCCATATATATAACGTTTCCTTTTCCCAGAGCAAAAAGCGACGGGGTAGGGGTACTGCTGTAAATGAAGTCGTTTTCATAGTCATCTTCGATGACAACGGCGTTATTACTTGCTGAGTATTCGCAAAGTTCAAGGCGGCGGCTAATCGGCATAACGTCGCCTTTTTTAGACATATGTGACGGAGATACATATATAATATCTGCGTCTTTGTTCCTTGTTCCCAACTCAAAACCGTGGGCTTCAAAAACAGCGCTTCCCTGAACAAAACTGCTGTCGGGGAAAGAAACGCTTTTCCTGTCTGACAGCAAAACACAGAGTATTTCAAGTAGCATCTGAACGCCTGCTCCTACCACCATCTGGTTTGGAGAGGCAATTACGTTTCTGCGTTCTCTTACGTATTCCGAGAGCGTTTCCCTCAGGTCTGCTTCGCCCTGAGGTTCGCTGTATGACAGCAGTCTCTCTTTTTGGCGAAGCGCGCTTTTTATGTATCTCTGCCAGAGTGAAAAGTCAAAACCTGTAATGTCTGCGCTGGTTCCTGTTAAATCAAACTTGATCTCGGGTTTGTCCGTTTTGGTTGTTGCGTGCTGTTGCTTTTCCGGGGAAATACCGCTGACGAAGTAGCCGCTTTGGGGCTTTGCGTATATGTAACCTTCGTCCGCAAGGCGGTAGTATGCGTTTTGTATGGTGGTTCGGCTTATTCTGTATAGCTGAGAAGCCCGTCGGATAGAAGGCATTTTTTCGCCCTGAGCCAAACTCCCGTTTGCAATCATGTTTTTAAATAGATTATATGTCTCGGTGTATTTTAACATAACTGTACCCTAAAAAAATATCAAATTTGTATATTGGATTAGTGCCACAAATATTATATACTATGGTTAAAGCAAAAGCAAGAGGTGATAAACCTATGAAAAAGTGCGCAGTTTTCAATGATTTATCAGGTTTCGGCAAGTGCTCTCTGTGTGCCGCGGTTCCTATTCTCAGCGTAATGGGAACAGAGGTTCACCCTGTACCCACCGCCGTGCTTACACGCCAGAGCTGTTATGATAAGTATTCAATGATAGAACTGACCGACTTTCTGCCGTCTTTCCTCAGTGACTGGCAGGGAGAAAAGTTTGATGCAATTATAACAGGATATATCGCTGATAATATCCAGTGCAAGGTCATAGAGGAGTTTATTGAGCGTTACAGGGGAGATAATACTCTTCTTATCGTTGATCCCGTTATGGCGGACGACGGTGCTTTGTATGATGGCTTTGACGAAGAAAGGTGCCGCGGCGTTTTTGAGCTTGTAAAAAAGGCGGATATTATCACGCCAAATCTTACAGAACTTTCGCTTATTTGTTCAAGGCCTTATACTGAAGATTTTGATGAAATAAGCGATATGGCTTTTGAACTTGCAAAGAACGGCCCCAAATATGTTGTTGTAACGGGAATAAAATCAGGCAACAAATGTAAAACGGCTGTTTTTGACCGAACCGGGGAAGTTGAGTGCTTTAGTTCAAAGCTGTTTCCTGGTTCATTCAGCGGAACAGGCGATTTGTTCGTTTCTGTTTTAGCCGGCGAAGTTCTCAAAGGTATGACAGTTCAGCAGGGCACAAAACTTGCCGTCGAATTTATCGGCAAAGCGATTGAGTCAACAGACTTGAGCGAAAACCCAATGGACGGCATTGCTTTTGAAAAACATTTGGGAGAATTATTATGAAAACGACTGTAAGAAAAATTACGTTTACTGCGCTGTTTGCGGCTATGATTTTCGGGTTTACAATGCTTCATATACCTATCGGTGCAGGCGGATATATTCACGTTGGCGATGCGATAATTTATATGACGGGACTGCTTCTGGGAGGAGGCTGGGCAATGCTGGCGGCGGTTATCGGCGCGGCGTTTGCCGATATTGCAAGCGGATTTGCGGCTTATGCCATTCCGTCTGCAATTATAAAATTACTTATTGTAATTCCTTATGTTGCAATATATAATAAGAAGAAAAGATTGCTTACACCGCTTTCGGCGGCGTTTACACTGCTTTCAGGCTGTATTACCGTTCTTGGTTATTACATAGCGGATTTGTTTTTGTTTCGGGAGGGCGCAATCGCCGATATTCCCGCAAATGCAATTCAGGCAGTTGGCAGTGCCGTTGTATTCGTAGTGCTTGCATATGCCTTTGATAAGGCAGGAATAAATAAAAGATTGAAGGGATTTATGAATGGCTGACATTATATATAAGTATTACGGCGGAGTTTATCTCAACATTACAAACAAGTGCCCCTGCAACTGCGCGTTTTGCATCCGCTCAAAGGGAGACGCTGTGGGCGACGCTAAAGAAATGTGGTTTGATACTGAGCCTACCATTGAAGAAATCAAAAAGGCTATTGACGACTACGATTTTTCAGACGTTGACAAGGCTGTTTTCTGCGGCTACGGAGAGCCGACATGCGCTCTTGACAATATGATAGAGGCGGCTGATTATATCCGAACCGTTAATCCGAATATTAAACTTCGTGTAAACACAAACGGCCTTTCAGACCTGATCAACGGAAAACCCACAGCGGAACTTATTTGCCGCCATTTTGACAGCGTTTCGGTTTCTCTCAATGAGCCTGATTCTGAAAAGTACGATAAAATCACCCGCAATCCTTACAACGGAAAAGCGTTTGACGCAATGCTTCAGTTTACCAAAGACTGTGTTGCTTATTGCGACGATGTTCGCATGACCGTTGTTGACGTTATTTCCCCTGAGGATATAGAAAAATCACGCAAGGTCTGCGAAAGCACTGGAGCGAAATTCCGCGTTCGCAGTTACGAAAAGGGAAGATAAATTTAAAATTCCGGCGTAATTTTAGAAACTGATTGTTCTTTATATCTATAATAAAAAGAACCCGCATCTTTATGATGCGGGCTCTTTTTGCGCCTTGTTATATGTGGAAGCATTTTTGTATGTTCTTATATGTGCCGATAACAAGCACCGTTTCAGTGCCGGAGAAATGATAGTCCGGACTGATTTCAGGGTTAAGATAACCGTTTTTCTTTATTGCAACTACGTTAAGCTGGAAACGTCTGCGAATATCAAGTTGTGAAATCGTTTTATCTGTCCAACTCTCAGGAACACTAACCTCAAAAATTGAATAGTCAGAGTTGAGGTTAATATAGTCAAAAACGTGATCAGAGCCATAGCGCACTGCTGTCCAGTTGGCAAGCTGTTTTTCCGGGTAAACGATATGGTCTGCGCCGTTTCTCAGCAGGAATTTCGCCTGTACGTCTCTCGCCGCGCGGGAAACAACCAGCTTTGCGCCCATTTCTTTAAGAAGCGATGTGGTTTCAAGAGAATTCTGAAAGTTGTCACAAATAGTAACGATGCAGACGTCAAAGTTGTTAATACCCAGTGACGCAAGAAAGTCCTGGTCTGTGCTGTCGCCGATTTGGGCATTTGTTACGTAGGGGAGCACAGCCTGAACGCGCTCCTCGTCCTGGTCAACGGCCATTACTTCGTGACCCATTTCGTCAAGCTTCATGGCGATATGACGGCCGAATCTGCCTAAACCGATGAGTAAAATTGATTTCATTTTGTGTTTTCTCCTTTATAATTACGGCGAATAATTTTCGCCGATATTAACGAAAAATTATCCTACAGTTATCTTTTCTTCCGGCAGTTTATAGCGGACAGGCTTCATGTCTGAAATAAGAGCAAAGATTATAGTAAGACCGCCGACTCTGCCGAAGAACATGAGAAACATGAGTATTACCTGGGATGCAAGGGAAAGTGTGCTTGTAATGCCCAGGGTAAGTCCTACGGTGCCTACTGCAGAAGCCGCTTCATAAAGAGCTGACAAAAGCGGAACACCGTCAATGTGGCAAATAAGGAAGCCGCCGAGAAGGAACATTACAATATAGAGCAAAAATACTGTTGCGGCGTTTCTTACGGAGTCTGAAGAAATCTTTCTTCCGAGACTTTGGGTGTACGGTTTCTTTCTGAAAACAGAAATAACAGTTGCAAAAAGTACCGCAAGAGTTGTGGTTTTGAAACCGCCTGCTGTTGAACCTGATGTTCCGCCTGTAAGCATAAGCAGAATAGTTAAAAGCTGTGATGACGGTGTCATATCTGCAAGATTGACTGTGTTAAAGCCTGCTGTTCTCGGCGTTACAGACTGGAACCATGAAGCCAGCATTTTTTCTGAAAGGGACATGTAGCTCCATTCTTCACTGCTGAATTCAAAGATAAAGAAAACCAGTGCGGGAACTATAAGCAGGACAGCCGTTGTTATCAGCGCCATCTTGCTCTGGGTTTTGTATTTTTTGAAACGCAGTTTGTGCTGTTCAAAGTCTTTCCATGTAAGAAATCCTATACCGCCGAAAATTATAAGAAGCGTAATGGGAATATTGATAAACGGATTATCGCTGTAGCACATAAGCGATGTGTCGCCGTTGTGTTCGCCCATAAGGTCAAATCCTGCGTTGCAGAAAGCTGAAACGGAATGGAAAATCGAGTACCATAATCCTTTAAAGAAGCCAAACTGCTTTATAAATGTGGGCATCATAGATACGGCGCCGATGCCTTCAATCATAAATGTGTATTTAAGTACAAAACCGGTAAACTGAACCATACCTCCCATCTGGGGAGCGGCGATTGCCTCCTGCATCGTGCTGCGCTGCATAAGCGTTATTTTTTTACCGGAATAGCGGGTTATTGCCATCGCGACGGTAATAACGCCCATTCCACCTATCTGAATTAAAATGAGAATGATAAGCTGACCGAAGAACGACCAGTACTCAGCAGTGTTTTGTACAATAAGGCCGGTAACACAGGTGGCAGAAACAGCGGTGAAAAGTGCGTCGCTGAATTTTGCCCATTCTCCTGTCTGGGTTGAAATCGGCAGGGTAAGAAGAAGCGCTCCTGCCATAATAACAAGAAAAAAGCCTAAAATAATAATCTTGAAAGGGGATATAAATCGGCGTAATTTACTATTTACCATAATATGAACTCCGAAAATTAAAATATAGTAAAAATTGTTTTTTTTTGAGAAAGATTTTACTCTTATTTTTTAGACCATGTGGACGGCGTAAGGGTAAACCACAGCGGGAATATTTCAAGTCGTCCAAGCAACATGGCAAAAGAAAGCATAAGCTTTGACAAAGGCGAATACGCCGAATAGTTTGAGGCGGGGCCTACAAGACTTAGACCGGGGCCTACGTTGTTGAAACAGGATACCGTTGCCGAGAGGTTTGTTTCAAGATCAAAAGGCTCCAGGCAAAGTATCAGGAAAATTCCGAGAATTCCGAAGATATAAAGTACAAAATATGTGCTTACGCTGTTCAGCGTAGGATTATCAACTTTTTTACCTTCAAATTTAATTACCGCAACGGAACGGGGATGAAGTATGTGAAGCAGTTCTTTGCGGACAATTTTGAAAAGCAGAATAACTCTTGAAACTTTAAGTCCGCCGGCAGTGGAACCTGCGCAGCCGCCGATAAACATAAGCAAAAAAAGAATTGCTTTTGAAAATCCAGGCCATAGGTTAAAGTCCGCCGTTGCAAAGCCTGTTGTCGTAAGAATTGAAGACGTCTGAAACGCGGCAAGTCTTAACGATTCTGAGAAGTTTTGATACATCGGATAAATGTCTATCGTTATCGCAAAGCATGCCGCAGCGAAAATTCCGATGTAGCACCAAAGTTCGCGGCTTTTGAAAATAGAATGAAAATGACGGATGAGAGCCAGATAGTAAAGGTTGAAATTGACGCCGAACAGCAGCATGAATATTGTTATGACCCACTGTAGGTATGGGCTGTAACCTGCAATGCTGTCGGCTTTGATGCCAAATCCTCCGGTACCTGCTGTTCCGAATGCGTGGACGGTGCTTTCAAACAGCGGCATTCCTCCGATAAGGAGAAGCACGATCTCAACAGCCGTCATTATTATATATATGAGATAAAGTATCTTGGCGGTGTCTTTTGTTTTAGGCACGAGTTTGCCCACAATGGGACCGGGCATTTCGGCACGAAGAATATGGATTGAACGGTCAGTTACCGTTGGTATTATCGCCATGATAAATACCAGAACGCCCATACCGCCTATCCAGTGGGTGAAACTTCGCCAGAAAAGTATGCCGTGGCTCATGCTTTCAACATCAATCACAACTGATGCTCCGGTGGTTGTAAATCCGCTTACGGTTTCAAAAAAAGCGTCAAAGAAAGACGGTATTTCTCCGCTTATAATAAACGGCAGACAGCCCACTGCTGAAAGCGCCAGCCATGTCAGCGCAACTATTACAAAACCTTCTTTTGCGTAAATTACGCGGTTTTTTGTTCTGAAAATAAGCGTCAGCGCAAATCCCAGTACCAGCGCTATTCCGATTGTTATAAGGAAAGACAGCGCAGTTTCGTGTTCTCTGTAAATAAGAGAAACCAAAAGGGGAAGCACCAGAAGCGCCGCTTCCAGTTTTATCATTTGGCCTATCATGTAAAAGACCATTTTGCGATTCATATCTGAAACCTCGAATTATTTCAAAATATCCGACAGGTCGTGAAGACGCTGTTCGTTTGAAGAAAGAACAATAACTTTGTCGCCGGGGAGTATCATGTCTTCGCCGGACGGCACAAATGTTTTTCTTCCTCGGATAATGCCGGCAATGAGTGTGTTTTTCTTAAGATGCAGGAATTTAAGAGGCTGAGAAACGATTTTTTTCGATTCAGCGCGTACTTTGAATTCCAGCGCTTCAGCCTGTCCGTCAAGTATCTTGTAAAGAGTTTCTACATTGCTTCCCATAGAGTTTTTGAGTGCTCTTGCATATCTTACGATTATATCGGAAGTAATTTCTCTTGGTGAAACAATGCAGTCAAGGCCGAGATTTACTGCCATTTTAGCAAGTTCGTTTCTGTTGACTTTTGAAATAACCTTGGAAACATTCTGGGAAGCGGCAAATATTGAAATAAGTATATTTTCCTCATCCATACCGGTCAGCGCAACAAAAGCGTCCATTGAGCGCAGACCTTCTTCCAGCAGAAGTTCCTGCTGAGCGCCGTCGCCGTTAATAACAACAGCTTTTGGCAGATCTTCGCAAAGTCTTCTGCATCTGCTGCGGTTCTGTTCGATTATTTTTACATTGTTGCCCGTAGCGGTTAACATTTTGGCAAGGTAATACGCCGTTTTGCTTCCGCCAAGTATCATAATATTTTTAGCCTGTTTCTGCATTACTCCAAGAGAACGCAGGAGCTTGTGAATTTCTGTTGGGGTAGCGGTTATGCTTATCTTGTCTCCGCTTTCTAAAACAAAGTTACCGTCGGGAATATAAACCTCGTTGCCTCGCTGAACAGCGCATACAAGCACTTTTGTTTTATACTTGCTGTGAAGTTCGCTCAGTTTTGTTCCGTTTAGCACGGAGTCTTTCTTTAATCTCAGTTCAACCATTTCAAAGTTTCTTCCTGAGAAATATTCAATTTTAACCGCCGACGGCAGTTTAAGTATATTGAAAAGCTCCTGAGCCACAAGGAGTTCAGGGTTAATAGACATTGAAAGATTAAGCTGCTGGCGCATGAAACCGAGGCTGTGCTCGTTGTATTCGGGGTTTCTTATTCTGGCAATGGTGTGTTTTGCTCCCATTTTTTTCGCCATAAAACAACTGAGCATATTGAGTTCGTCAGAACCGGTAACCGCAACAAACATTTCCGCCTTGTCAACGCCCGCTTCTTCCAGCGTTTCACAGTCGGCGCCGTTTCCGCGTACGCCCATAATATCATAAATATTTGTGATTTCGTCCAACACGCTGGGATTGTCTTCCAGAACGACAACATCGTGCCCTTCCGAAACAAGGCTGGCGATGATAGTCTTTCCGATTTTACCGCCGCCGACAACTATGATATTCATAACACAAATCCTTTTGTTTTTATTAACTGATGAAATAGTAACACTTTTTTATATAATTTGCAATATCTATTTTTTTCAGTAATATTCTGACTAATATAAAATATAAAATCCCGCATAGTACCTTTAGGGTAAATGCGGGATTTATATTACTGGTATAAAGTGTTTCTGATCTCTTTTCTTGCTGCCTTTTCCAAAGTCCTGGCATCCGTTATTACTGTCTTATCATAGCAGTAACTTATGCACTGGGTTAGACCAAGGAGAATAAACAGATAAATCATCTGTTTCGGTGAGTTGAAGATAAAGTCTGAAAGGCCAAACGCGAGATAAAGAAGAAGCGCGGTGCAAAGGCAGAATACAAGCGTAAATTTACGGTTGTTGTTGGCGTTGATTTCCAGCATTTTGCCAAAACTCCACAGAAATACTATAAACAGCATTATGATACCGACTATACCGAGTTCAATCCATATTTCAATAATGAAATTATGGGCGTGGGGCTTGTCAAGATTATACATTGTCTTTAGTATAATTCCCGTTTGCTCACAGCCGAACCCGGTGCCGAAAAAGCACGCCTTGAAGTGGGATAGCAGGTAGTCCACAAGACTTTCCCATATCTGAAAATGAGCCGCTGAAGAAGTTTTTGCTTCTTTCGTGTTTGTAGTATGGGTTGTAAAAATAATTCCGTAGCGGGTGAGTATCGAAGGAACGATAACCGCAACTGTCGGAATAAATATTGTAAGCATACTCTTCCAGTAACGCTTGATAAGAACAACAAACATGAACAGCCATCCGGCAAGAGCCACAACGCAGCCTGCTCTGGTAAGAGTTGAGCTCATTCCTGCGCTGATGATAACGTTTGCAAAGAAGTAAATTATTTTTTGCTTTTTGGTTTTCGCGTTGAGGAAAAGATAAATTGAAATCGGATAAGCGATAACCATGTTTGTGGCCAGCAGATTTGGGTTTGAAAAAGTACCGCTGGCTCTTGAGTCAAAGGTTTTTGTGCTTATGTCAAAGGGAAGACTTGTATAAACAAGTTTGTCCAGCTTTTTATAAAGCGGAGTAACAAGAACAAGATCCTTTGCAAGGTATCCGAATTTGTAGAGTGTGTAAGTGCAGATTTGGATAATAGCTATAAATCCGTTAATACATGAGCTTGCTGTAATTATGCGAAGCACAGTATTGATTTTCTCTCTGCTTCTTACAAGATTGAAAATCATTACCTGGATGAGGAACATTCCCCACCAAAGCGCCGCTGTGGCAAATGTTGAGAACCTGGTTTCAGACCAGATTGTGCTCAGTAACGCGTAAGCCATAAATACCATCATCAGTTTGCCGATGGTGCCTACTTTTGCTTTGCGCTTTTCTTTTGACCACTGGATTTTAAAAACAATAAATCCGATAAAGAGTATGAACGGACTGACGTATTCGGGCAGAAGCGGAAACAAAAACAGCGTCGCCGTCAGCCAGTACCAGCCGGGATTTTTTGAATATTCCGCGGCCCAATTCTTCAATTTTTCTCTCATAAAAACACCTGTAATAACAACAATTCACAAAGACTTTCCGTTAAGTCTTGCTGATTTGCTGTGTTATCTAAATAGCGAATTATATGCAGAATTTATATGTGAATTACAATCCATAATACTACATAGCAAAAAATTTTTCAAGTACTGATGTCCTGAAAAGCGCCGGAGACCTTATCAAAAGTTAACATCTGGTTTACAGATAATTTACATCCGGGGTCAATTAAATTGTTGCATAATTCTTTTTACTATTGTATAATTGACGAGATAAATCCTCAAAAGGAGTGTAAGTATGGACGAAGAAAATAAAGTCCCTAAGAATACCGGCGAAGAGCAGAGCGAGGCTCAGAGTGCGGAAAAGGAAGTTCCTGCAAAGGATGAACAGGCAGTTTCCGACGTTCAGGAAGAAGTAAATGAAGCAGAAGCTTCTCCCGATGCAGATGAAACTGAGCAGAGCGAAGGCTCAAGCAGAGAAGTTCATTATGAAGAGAATGACAACTGGGAGTTTGAGGCGGAAGCGCCGACTCTCAATTCAGGTTTTATTGAGAATGACAGTTTTGAAATAGAAGTACCTGAGAGCAGGGAAGAGAAACCTGATCCTCAGCCGATTCCGAAACAGGCGTCGGTTATTGATAACGGCAATCAGGTTGTTATCAACACAGCGCCGATTAAGATAGGAATTTTTGTCGTTATTTTTGTTGCGGTTGTTGCAGTGCTTGCTGTTCTCGGCGTGCGCTATTACACCGTCCCCAACGGCAAGGAAGGGGAACTTATGAACCCCGGAAGCGTTGCCATGACTGTTGGCGATACTGATATTTCAGTAGGTACCTACAACTATTATTACTCAAAAATCGTAGCCAATTATGAAATGTATGCCAATTACGGTTACTTTGATTTGGATACTACTAAAGATTATTCCAAACAGTATACAACGGACGACGACGGCAACAAAATAACTTGGCTTGAGATGTTCCAGAACAAGACCATCGACCAGATTCAGTACGTAACGGCTTATTACGAAGCAGGTATTGCGGACGGCATGACGCTTACCAAGGAACAGAAGGACAGCATTGACGAACAGCTTGAATCGCTCAAAACAAGCGCTTCTGAGGCGTCCCAGTCTCTTGACGATTATATTGAAACGAATTACGGCGAGTACTGCACGCTTGAAACCCTTGAAACAGTTCAGGAGCAGGCGTACATTGCCCAGAATTATTACCAGAAAGTTTTGGCTGACTCGGAAGTTCCGGAAGACGAGTTCAACGAGTATTTCAAAGAAAACAGCGAAAAGTACTATAACTGCGACTACGCTTTCATTGAAATGACATACGATACCACCAGCGACGAAACTAAGAAAGAATCAGTTGAAAAAGCTAAGTCATATCTTTCAAAAATCTCATCTGTCAAAGACATGAAGAAGATCGTTCCGGACGCCTGCGCAGATCTTATCGACCAGTATATTTCTAACGGTTATTTTGAAGATGAGGACGCAGCCGTTGAAGCTCTTTCCGAGTATATGGAAAACACCATGTCTGCAACAGATGATTCATTCGGTGAGGAAACATCAAAGTGGCTGTTCAGCGACGATACAGAAGTGGGAGATACCACTTACTACTGCGATGAAGATAACGGATTTATTTATCTTATTCTCAAAACAGGAAAGCCGAAGCTTGACGAAAGCGTTACTTACAGCGTAAGACATATTCTTGTAATGCCCGGCGATGATACAGAGGACAGCTCCGAATCATCAGCTACAGAAACTCAGAAACCCAAAAAATATACTGACGAGGAATGGGCAGCTGCAAAAGAAAAGGCTGAGAACCTGCTGGCAGAATTCAATAAGGGGGATAAGAGCGAATATTCGTTTGCAATGCTTGCTGAGGAAAACAGCGATGATACAAACTCTACTTCAAGCGGAAGCAGCGGCCTTTTCGGCGGCATGATCGAAGGAACGAAGGAAGGCGCTATGGTTCCCGAGTTTGAGAATTGGGCGCTTGACAGTTCCAGAAAATACGGCGACACAGGCATTGTAAAATCAGATTACGGCTATCATATTATGTTCTTTATTGACGCTTGTCCTCAGTATGAGTACAACTGCAAGAAAGATATTATTGCCGACCGTGAGACTAAATTCGTTGATAAATGCGAAGTTAAACTCCATCAAAATGCAATGAAGAAAACAACCGTGGCTCAGCCCACTTCAGATTCTGACGAATAGTTTCGTTAAAAAAGAACAGCACAAAGGCGGCCACTCAGCCGCCTTTTGTTTTTTTACTGCTGTCAAAATGTGTGAAATAAGTCAAAGTGAAAAAAAGACTTGTAATATTTTATCTAATAGTGTAAAATATCTTTGCATTGTTTCTAAAATCTAATGTTTTAAGGATGATTAAAAATGGCGAAAGAAAAAAAAGAACTCGAAGACGATCTTCTTGCAGGAGGCGCCGGACTTTCTTCCGATAAGAATAAGGAAAAAGCGGAAAAGAAAGCAAAGGCGGCTGCTCAGAAGGCCGAGAAGAATGCGGCAAAAGCAGCCGCAAAGAAAGAAAAACTTGTCCAGAAGGCCGACGAGCTGAAAAAGGCTATTGAGGCTGAGAGCGACGAGGCAAAGAAAGAAAAACTCCAGGCGAAGCTTAAGGCTCTTCAGGCTCAGATCGCTTCTGTAGGAAGCAAGAAAGCGGCTATTCAGCTTGCAAAGCGCACAAGGAAAATTGTCGTTTCCGTTGTCGCTGTAGTAGTTGTTGTAGCGCTTCTTGTTACTTATGTTGCAACAGGCGCTGTGCGCAAGGGTTTTGTAAGTTATCTCGGTATTCCTGCCCAGTACTTTACCGGAATGACAGTAACAGATAACGACGGTCACTCAATCAAGCTTAAAGTAAGCACATACAATTATTATTTTGCAACTGCTTACAATAGCCTTAGTCAGACCCAGAGCCAGTATGAACAGTACGGTCTCGATCTGGCTGAAAACAACATGGACGTTGATTTTGACAAGCCTTTCTCAAAGCAGACTACTGAAAATGATGACGGTGAAACCGTTACATGGGCTGAATATATGCATGAAGAAGTGCTTGAGTCAATCAAAAATACTTATCTCTATTATCTTGAAGCTGTAGACGCTAACGGCGGCAAGGAGCCTGAGATTACCGACGACCAGAAGCAGGAACTTGAAGATACCATTAATCAGTACAGAACAACTGCAGAAGGCTACGGCTATACTCTCAGCGGTTATCTTGTTAAGGCAATGGGTAAAGGCGTAACAGAGAGCGTGTTCAAGAGAGAGGCAACTGTTGCTTATATTGCTCAGAATTATCAGAGTGAACTCTCAGAACAGCAGTCCACTAAGGAATACAGCGAAGAAGATTACGAAAATTACAAGAAAGAAAATCTTGACGATCTTAAGTCTGTAAGCATCCGCGTATTTGAATGCGATAATGAGGACGATGCCAAGGCGTTCAAGAAAGCTCTTAAGAGCGACGGCTCAAACTTCAGCGATCTTTGCTCAAAATACGCTTCATCAGATTTCTATAAGGAAGCATATAAGGCAGACGGTTATTCAACTGAGCTTGACGTAACAAGAACAAGCCTTATCAATCAGGGTCTCGCTATCGCAACTGCAGACAGCGAAGACAATACAAAGTATCCGGGACTTGACTGGCTCTTCAGCGAAGACAGAAAAGCCGGCGACAGCAAGCAGTACAGCACAACTGTTGTTTACATTCTTCGTCCTGTAGAACTTTCAGATGTTAAAACAGTAAATGTTCGCCATATTTTGATTGCTCCTGAAACTGACGATGAGAATACATCAGCTGTTGACGCTACAACAGAGCAGTGGGCAGCCGCAAAAGAAAAGGCTGAAAAGATTCTCAAGGAATATAACAGCGGTGAAAAGACTGCTGAAAGCTTCGGCGAACTCGCTAAGGAAAACTCATCAGACAGCAACGCTTCTGAGGGCGGACTTTATGAGAACGTATATCCAGGTCAGATGGTTAATTCATTCAGCACATGGTGCTTTGACAGCAGCCGTAAGGCAGGCGACGTAGCAATCGTTCAGTCAGATTACGGTTACCACATCATGTACTTTGAAAAGAAGACCGATACACCTGCATGGCAGTATACAGCACAGCAGGCACTTGCTTCAGACGATTCTTCAAAGGATACAGAAAAACTTGAAGATTCATATGAAGTTAAAGTAAACTGGTTAGGTTCTCGTTACTTTGAAAAGGACACCGATATCGACGCATAATTTACTGCTGTTGAGTAATACAATTTCTATTTCAGCAATATAACGCCTTAATGCGGCGCGCATGAATTTAATTCAAAAACAAGGCGGTAACGTTATGATACCGCCTTGTTGTTTTTTAGTTTCCGGTCAGCAAAGACAAAGGGGGAGTGCCGGAGTGAATTCTGATATACAGCGACTGCGTGACGAAGTATCACGTTTAATGGCTGCTCTCGAAGATGTTAATTTCGAATGTCAGCGTTTGGAAATTATAAATAAAAATCTTGATTTCCAGCTGAAAGAAGCAAATCGTGAACTTCGCCAGAATATTGCAGTGCTTCAGGCAGTAGAAGAAGAGAATGAAGAATTAAAGAAGAAATTGAGGGAGCAAAACTGATGGAATATGTGCTTGACTGCAGTGAACTGCGTGCTTTCGCCCCTAAGTTTAAAGCAGGGGACCGAGTAGTACTCAGCGGCAGAGTTTATACTTCGCGAGACGCCGCTCATAAGCGTATTACAGCCGCTTTGGAAGCGGGAGAGGAATTGCCTTATCCTCTTAAAGACGCTGTTATTTATTACGCGGGTCCGACTCCTGCGCCTGAGGGTCTTGCCGTCGGCGCCTGCGGACCGACAACAAGCAGCCGTATGGACGTATTTGCGCCTAAATTACTTGACAACGGCGTTGTTGCCATGGTGGGCAAAGGAGAGCGAAATGAGGCTGTTTGCGACGCTATAGTGCGCAATAAGTCTGTTTATCTCTGCGCAATCGGCGGAGCAGGCGCTCTTGCTTCAAAATGTATAAAATCATGCAAAGTTATTGCCTATGATGATTTGGGCTGTGAGTCAGTAAAAGAACTTCAGTTTGAGAATTTTCCGCTTACTGTGGCCGTTGCCTGCGACGGTTCAAACATCTTTAAGAGATAGTATTTATGGCTTTTTGTCTGGCTTTTTCTTATCGTCTTTACTGCTTTTCGGGTTTAAAACCGATTTGCGTATGTCGGACAAAACGCTTTTTTCAATCCTTGATACATATGAACGACTGATATTCAGCCGCTGCGCGACTTCCCGTTGCGTCAGCGGCTTTTTGTTGTCCAGTCCGTATCGCAGAATTATTATTTCACGGTCACGTTCATTTTCCATGTTTTCAATGATTGACCTTACTTTTTCCCAGCGGATTTTCGTCTCAAGGTCAAGTTCCATATCTCTTTCATCTCTAACAACATCCTGTATTGTCAGCGGATTACCGTCCTTATCCATTTCAATTGCGTCGCCCAGATGTACGTCGTTTGCGCTCTTCTTCTGGGAGCGGAAATACATTAGTATCTCGTTTTCTATACAACGCGACGCGTATGTTGCAAGTTTTGTTCCTTTTTCGGCGTCAAAACTGTCTATTCCTTTTATTAGTCCGATAGTTCCTATGCTGATTAAATCGTCAGTATCGTTGGTGCGGGAGTAATATTTTTTTACAATGTGACTGACAAGGCGCAGGTTGCGCTCAATAAGCGTTGCTCTGGCGTTTTTGTCGCCGTTTTTAAATTTTTCAAGTACTTCTCGTTCTTCTTTGTGATTGAGCGGTTTTGGAAAACTGGACGTATTGTCAATGTGAAGAATGAAGTACAGCAGATGTGCGCTGAGCGCTGAAAGTAGTGCGGTAAACATAATATCTCCTCCGTGGAAAATACTATGCTTTTTCCGTTTTGTCCTATTCTTGTTTTAAAAATCAAATCGGCGACATGATTTATTGATTTTTGTCTTCCACTTTTAATAAGTATTATGCTATAATCAAGTTACTACGATTGCAGAAAGCGGTGAAAGATATGAATAAGCAGGAATATCTTAAAAAAATCGATTTAGTTATTGCATCAGGGAAATACAAGGATAACTGGCAGTCTCTGTCGGAGCATAAAACTCCCGAATGGTTTAGCAACGGTAAGTTCGGTATCTTTATTCATTGGGGCGTTTACAGCGTGCCTGCCTTTGGCAACGAGTGGTACGCAAGATCTATGTATGACATAAACTCCAGAGAATTTGCTCATCATATTGAAAAATACGGAAAGCAGAGCCAGTTCGGTTATAAGGACTTTATTCCCATGTTTCGAGCAGAAAAGTTTGTGCCGTCCCTATGGGCAGATCTTTTCAGAAAATCGGGAGCAAGATATGTTATGCCTGTTGCAGAACACCATGACGGTTTTGCAATGTATGACACTGCTTTTAACCGCTGGAACAGCACCGAAATGGGACCCAAAAGAGATGTTATAAGTGAGCTTAAAACAGCCTGTGAAGATGAAGGACTTGTTTTCTGTCTTTCAAATCATAGAGCGGAGCATTATTTCTTTATGAACCTCGGCAGAACTTTTGACAGTGATGTCAACGATGAAAGATTTCAGGATTTTTACGGTCCCGCTTATTTCAGCCCTGAGTTCGATTCAAAACATATGACTGAAACTACAGAAAATGCCTTTTCCTCTGCGCCCACTGAGGAATATTTGGAAGACTGGCTTGTCCGTATGTGCGAAATGGTAGATAAGTTTCAGCCTAAGATCGTCTATTTTGACTGGTGGATACATAATCACGGCTTTAAACCGTATTTAAAGAAATTTGCCGCTTATTACTATAATACCGCATTGGAGCGGGGAGAAGAGGTTACAATCAACTATAAATATGAAGCGTTTGCTCCTGGTACCGCAACGTTTGATGTGGAAAGGGGAGCGCTTACGGGAATATCTCCGGTTTCATGGCAGACTGATACGGCTGTGGCTAAAAATTCATGGGGCTATACCGACGGCAATGAGTATAAATCCTCCAATAAGATAATCTGCGATTTGATTGATATAGTCAGCAAAAACGGCAATCTTCTTCTTAATATCGGCCCTAAGTCTGACGGAACGATTACCGACGAAGAGACAAAAGTGCTCCTTGAAATAGGAGATTGGCTCAGCGAAAACGGAGAGGGAATTTACGGTACAACCTATTGGAAGATATTCGGCGAAGGAGAAGTGAACGTCCAAAGCGGATTTTTTATGGATAATGAGGAAAAGCCCTTTACGGAAAACGACTTTAGATTTACATATAAAAAAGGTTTTGTTTATGCCTTCCAAATGAAGCCCAACGGAAAAGACGCAAAAATAAAAGCGTTTGCAAAACACGGCAGGCATGATTTCCTTGTAAAATCAGTTGCTCTGCTTTCAGACGGCGAACCTCTTCAGTTTGAAAGAAACGACAAATATATGACCGTAAAAGCAAACGAAAAATTCCGTTGCGAAAATCCGATTTGCTTTAAGATAGAGATAGACTGAGGACAATTACATGAAAAACAGCGGATATTATAAAAAATGTATAACTTTCGGAAGAGCACGGGAAGGGCTGATGGCGGATTTCAGATAGCAATGGGGCAAGAATGTTTATAATTGAAAAAGCAGATTAGTCAGTTTATTAAAAGAAAAAAGCTGCCGCATTATGAACTGCCCCAAATTGTGCAGACAGTACAAAAAAGCACCAAAATGGTAGAATATTAAATTTAAGCAACAAACTGATTTCGTTTTTCAAGCGGAGT